>Ga0209346_1001258_pt1 | contig 14856 bp, 10 predicted proteins | sample AutmiccommunBRH9_FD_187381 | JGI IMG/M metagenome (GOLD analysis project Ga0209346, IMG submission 187381) | Deep subsurface microbial communities from Mt. Terri, Switzerland - Autotrophic microbial communities BRH/9 (SPAdes) (version 2) | ecosystem: Environmental > Aquatic > Deep subsurface >...
ACCTGAACCCGATCGAGCAGATGTTCGCAAAGCTCAAACTGCTCCTGCGCAAAGCTGAAGAGCGCACTGTTGATGCAACATGGCAGCGCATCGGATCACTCCTCGACGCCTTCCCACCACATGAATGCGCCAACTATCTCAGAAACTCAGGATATGCTTCAATTTAAGTGAAAACGAGTCTAGACGGCAACAGGCGCGCCGTTGCTGATCCACACGGTCTGATAGGGCGAGAGCGCCATATAGCTTTCCAGATCGACTATGACCTGCCCGGATATGAGATCCCACCAATGATCACCGGTGATCAGGTTAATGTCAGCGAGCGCGAGCATCTTTTCCTCATTGGTCACGTTTGTAATGGCAAACAGGCTCTGTTTCCGCTCCCGGCTTTGTCTCCACACGCCGAAAAGGCCTTCGGGCAGAGCAAGAGTGAACTGGACGGCGTTGGGGTGGAAGGCCTGCTGCTTTTTCCGGATATCAATCAGCGACAGCACACGGGTGAATACCTGCGCCTCAACCGTCACGGGGTCCGCCAGTTTCGCCGTGACTTCATTATAATCTAGCTGCCGACGGTTGATCGACCGGTTGCGGCCAGTGAGATTGACTTCTTCATAGCCGTTCGGTGTTGCCAGCAAGCTGTGAATGTAAATGGCAGGAATGCCTTCCAAGGCCAGCATGATTGCCATCGCGGCCATGAATCGCTCGACTTGATGGCTGTCAGGTCCGTGCAGCGTCCCCTGCATGGCCTCGAAATAGGAGATATTCATTTCATAGGGTTTTTCCATTCCACCCGGGCCGGTCCGCATTGAAATCCTGCCGCCGAAGCTCTGAATGGCAGCGAGCATCTGATCGACTTCGCCCTGCGGCAATACTCCCTCCGTTGGACGCAGGCCAATCCCGTCATGGCTGGCCGTGAAATTGAGATAGGTACAGCCTGCCAGCGCCGGCGGATTGCTTCGCGTCAGTCGCTTCAGATAGAGAGCGTTGCCGGTCAGCAAGGCATGAGTCAGCAGGGGTGGCAAAGAAAAATTATAAATGACGTGCGCTTCATTCTGATTGCCGAAATAGGTAAGATTCTCGTGATTGGGAATATTCGTTTCGGTTATGATGATCAGCGTTTCAGCGTGATGGTCCATCAGCGTACGCAGTAGCCGAATTATCTCGTGTGTTTCATCGAGATTGATTGAAGGGGTGCCGACTCTTTTCCAGAGAAAGGCGATCGCGTCGAGCCGGAAAATTCGAATGCCATGGCTGATATAGACAGCGATAATCTTGATGAATTCGATCAAGACCTCCGGGTTGCCAAAGTTGAAATCAAGCTGGTCCGTGCTGAAAGTGCTCCAGACATGCCGATCTCCGGCCGAGGTGCTGAACGGCGTCAACAAGGGATTGGAGCGGGGCCGAATTACCAGGCCCAGGTCGGCTGCCACGTCAGTGGTAAAATAATAATCCTTGCCCGGTGCCTCGTTTGCAAGAAATTGCTGGAACCATACGGATTTGCTCGATCCGTGGTTGATGACCAGGTCACCCATCAATCGATAGTCGCCGGCAATCGTCTCGATATCGGACCAGTCGCCCAGATTTTCATCAACCTGGAGATAGTCGATCACCCCGAAGCCGTCGTCACAGCTATACGGAAAAAAAGGTAAAATATGTACAGCGCCGATCGTTTGTCCGATATGGGCTTTCAAAAACCGGTGCAGTGTCTGCAACGGGCGCTCGCCCGCTGAGCGGATTGATCCACCATAAGTGATGAGCGCCACGTCAGTCTCGTCCCACAAATGCTTATCGGCAATCTTCTGCCGCTTGATCATTTTGCTGGTGTCCGGCCAGAACAGCTCAACCATGCGTTGCGCAAGCCGGTCGCAGTCATGCTCGGGATATATAACGTGCAGGTGTAAAGTCAGGCGTTGCAGAAGATGGTTGATAGTGGTGCGATCATTCATGATTTGGTCTGAAGTTCCAAAAAGCCGCTTGACCGGAAGACGATAAACGGGGTTTTATTGGGCAGTGCATAAAACAGCAAATCCCGATTCAATAAAAGTATTTTTGAAAGATCTTTATGATCAGGCTCTGGCACCGGCGCTGCCCGAAAAGGCTATGCAGGGCATCGGGTGGCCCGCTGTGCCAGGCCGAACCCATATATTGTCGGTCGGCAAGGCGGCAACCCGGATGGTTGCGGCCATTCAGGATCGCTTGCCGAAAAACGCAGAAGGTCTGGTCGTGACCAGGAGCGGCTATATCCATGTCGGATTTGCATCCGAAAATATGCAGATCGTCGAAGCTTCCCATCCGGTGCCCGATACCGCCGGGGCAGAAGCCGCACAGGCGGCACTGGCAGCCGCCGACATGCTTGGAGAAGGTGACCTGCTGCTGGTTCTTATGTCGGGCGGTGCCAGTGCGCTGCTGCCAGCGCCCGCCAAGAGTATTTCACTCGCCGAAAAGCAGGAAGTCACACGGGCGCTGCTCCGTTGTGGCGCACCGATCGGAGAAATGAATATCGTCCGTAAACATCTGTCAGCAATCAAGGGCGGCCGTCTCGCAGCACGAGCATGGCCGGCGGCGACGCATATGATTGCGATTTCGGATATTCCCGGGGATGACATCTCCTTGATCGGCTCGGGACCGACGGTTGCTGACAGTTCCACCTGTGCCGATACGCTCGCCATAGCGCAAAAATATGGGGTCACCCTGCCCCCGGCAATACAGGTTGAACTGCGTTCAGGCGCCCTGGAAACGCCTAAACCCGGCGATCCCGACATGCAGCTCGCAAGCGCCGAAATTTGTGCAAGACCCGCCGACATGTGCGCGGCTGCCAGTGCGGCAGCAAGAGATTCAGGCTATGAAGTGATCATGCTCGGCGATGCATTGGAGGGAGATGCCATTGAGCTCGGCAAGGATCACGCGATGCAAGCTCTGGCATACAAGGCGGCAGGTCAAAAGAAAGCTCTGATTTCTGGTGGGGAAGCGACAGTTGCGGTCCGTAATCCCAAGGGACGCGGCGGCCGTTGCACGGCCTATCTGCTTTCGTGCGCTCTCACTCTCGCTGGAGAACGTGATATTTGCGGATTAGCGGCCGACAGCGACGGCATAGACGGATCGGAAGATAATGCAGGCGCTTTTCTGTGGCCGGACGTGTTGAAGGCAATGGGCGGCATCGCGCAAGCTCGTCAAATGGCGGATGGTGACAACAGCTATCTTGCTTTTGAAAAGGCCAACGGACTGCTCATGACCGGACCTTCCGGGACCAACGTCAATGACCTGAGAATATTGCTCGTCCACTGAACATCTTGTCGAGCAGTAGGTTGGCCGACACCAATACGGACCGGGTGCCCGGACGCAAATAGTCATGCAGACAAGCGCGCTTCTTCCAGTGAGCTGATCAGCCAGTCCGCCTCGAAAATTTCGGTGGTGACTGGTTTGGAAATATACCAGCCTTGACCGATGTCGCAGCCATATCGGGTCAGCAGTTCGAGACATGACCGGTCTTCTATCCCCTCGGCGACGATCTTAAGCCCCAGATCATGGGCCATTCTGATGGTAGATTTAACCATCACCCGGTTGGCATTATCCGCAGTCATTGTTTTGACAAAACTTTGATCAAGCTTGATCTCGCTGACCGGCAGACGCTGCAAGTAGCTGAGGGTCGATTGGCCGGTGCCATAATCATCGATGGACACCCGAATGCCTGATTTCTCTATGAGCTCCAGGGCGATTATGGACTGGTCTGCGTCCGTCAGGGTCGCCGTTTCTGTTACTTCAAATACAATCTGCGAATTGTCGACAGCGGCTTCGTCGACCATGGCAATCGCTTCCCGGACAAAATGATTGTCATCAAGGAGTTTCGCGGAAATGTTCACCGAGCATGTCAGCCCCGACCGCTGTCGATTCCACCGGGACAGGTCGGTCAGGGCCTGCCGCAAAACCTGAAAGGTCAACCCGTCGATCCGCCCCGCCTTCTCCAGCAAGGGTATGAATATTTCCGGACTGATCATTCCCCGCTCGGGGTGATTCCAGCGCACCAGCGCCTCTGCGCCGTTCAAGCGGTTCGTCGCAAGATCCCATTTGGGCTGATAGGCAACAGTGAGATTGCCATTTTCGATCGCCTGATCCAGTTCAACCAGCAGATCATTCTTCTGTCCGATTGCCTGGTCAAATTCGTCGTCATGCCAGGACCATTTTGCTCCCGAGGCCAGCGCCTGCTCGGAAGCGATTTTGGCCTCGTCGAGGGAAACATTGCTGATACCGTAGGTGACGTCGATCTTGATCTTTGTGCTGCCCGCCATCACCGGGGCTTGCAGCAGGGCGTTTGCAGTGGCGAAATGGCCCGGAATATCATCAGTATATTCCTGCTTCACAATCCATGCCACCATATCGAAATCGACATGATACAGCCGGTCGCCGCGCGCGAGAAATTTAAGACGGCTCGAAAGATTCTCGAACAGATCCCGACGTGTACTCCTGTCGGTGAGCACCAGAAGCTCGCGAAAATTTGCAAGCCGCGCGACGGCAATATAACCTGAACCCTCCGTGGCGATGGCGTTCAGCAAAGCAGCCTCATTCGCCAGTCCGCTTAGTTCGTGGACATATTGGCTGGTCTTGAGGGCCGCAGTTGTTGTGAGAAACTTCTGCGAAACTATGAAAACCGAAAGGAAGGAAAAGGCGGGCACATTTGCAAATGTGAAAAGTTGCCAATATTCCGTGAGCAGCTGGAGCGTCCCCAGAGCAAGAATAATGGCGAAGGCGATGCCGATAAGACCGCGGGAATAGATTTTTCTGGATGCGAGACACAGGAAAATCACGATTGCGGCGATCATCAAGCTCAAATATCTTCCCAGATCGGGCAGGTTCGTTCCCTGAATCAATGTTTCACTCGCCAAAGCCTGTATCACCACCCCTGGAATGACTCCAAAACGGCTGATGGAATAACGGTCACCCAATTCTATTGCCGTGGCACCAATCAGGACACTTTTGCCCTTTAGCTGTGCCGAGAGATCGTCGGACTTCATCAGGTCGATAAAACTCAACCGCGGAATCGTGGCCGGATCTATGGACTGGTCAATGGCAAAGCTTTCATCAATATTCCCGGTAACCTCCGCAATCATGCTGGCCATGGATGGGCGCGCCGTAGCCGCCGTTGTCGTGCCATAACCATAGCGGTTGAGCTGCCCGCGTTCGTCAGGGGATACATTTACAGAAGCCAGAAAGGCATTTTGCCGCAGGATGGGGATGGGCAAATTTTCAACAAATTCAGAACCGCCCGTGGAAGCCAGTTGGCGGAAGGTTGGCAGAATGACAGTGGCGTCGGATTCTTCTATCGCATCGGCAAGTATCTGATCGTTCCGTCCACCCGAGGGCGATGAAAAATCTATGTCAAATGCGATTTGCGATACGCCAGCGTCATTCAACCTGTGGATCGCCCTGGCGTAATAATTTCGGGGCCAGGGCCAGCGATCGACCTGTTGCAGAGACTGTGCATCGATTTCAACGATCACGAGCTGACCGGACGCGGGTTTCTCGAGAATTCCGGTCCGGATATTGCTCAACCTCAGCTCGATATCGCTACCAAAGTCGGTGGCAACCAAAGCCAAGCCCGCCGCAAGGGCGAGTATCCAAGGCAAAAACGTTAGTTGATCAGCTTTCGTCCGGATAGAGGAAAAAAAGGGCTCCAACAGAATCTCCGCTTTGGTCAAGCGGCCGTTTTAGTCGATACCTGTCTATTTTGGGTTAATGGCTGGGCGTGCCAGGGATTCGCGCGGCAGCGACCGATCAAAAGCGAAGGCAGGTTCAGCCATTTGATTGCCGTTTTCGCCGCCGTTGCCGTTTCCACCGCCGTTGCCGTTTCCACCGCCATTGCCGTTTCCACCGCCATTGCCGTTTCCACCGCCATCGCCGTTTCCACCGCCATTGCCGCTTCCACCGCCATTGCCGCTTCCACCGGCATTGCCGCTTCCACCGCCATTGCCGCTGCCGCCATTGCCGCTTCCACCACCATTGCCGCTTCCGCCGCCATTGCCGCTTCCGCCGCCATTGCCGCTTCCACCACCATTGCCGCTTCCGCCGCCGTCGCCGTTTCCGCCGCCATTGCCGTTTCCGCCGCCGTCGCCGTTTCCGCCACCGACGCCGTTGCCATTGCTCTCACCGCTGAACGGATTGCCATTGCCATTGCCTGCCGCCCCGGGGTTGCTGTTGTTCAAGCCGCCATTGCTTCCGGCAAATCCGGGGGTACCCGCTTGTACAGCAGCCAGTTTGGCCAGTGCGCTGGATGAGTTCCCATTGCTAACGAGGCCGCCGGTTAGGTGGCTGAGCGAAACCGGGGTCTCCAGCACAGGCGCGGAAATCGTGCCTTCAAAGGCGCTGCTCGTGACTTCGAGCAACCCAGCCTCATCCATGGTATCCGGGAGGTCTGTAATGCCGGGAGGTGCGTTCGGTGAGTCTATGGTCCTTGATTCGGCGCCCCTTATAGTCAGCCTGAATTGCTGGTCTCGATTGACCATGCCGATCATGCCCGGGGACAATAATTGGGTCGCTCCACCATCGAGGGTTGACACCTGGACGGCACCCTCGGTGACTTGTACCGCTGTTCCGCCTTCCGAAACGGTGACACTGAAGGTGGTTCCCTTGACCACAGCAGCGAGATAAGGTGTTTTCACACCGAAATGGGGCGTGGCCTTCTTGTCGATCCGGAAAATTACGTTCCCGATTTCTTCAAAAAACTGCATGACGCCACCGGATTGCTCCGGTGCACTTACTCGCAGTCGACTGTTTGGTGAGACAACCACATATTCCTGCCCGCGCACAAGTACCGCGCGACTTTTGTTCCCCGTGGCAATGACATCACCGGGCGTTAGAGCGCCACCGCTAATTGCGATTTTTGAAACGCCTGAGCGCAGAATAGTGACAGTCCCGGATCGCTCGGAAATTTTCCATTCCGGAGATCCAGCCTGTGCGGCTCCAGCTGTCATAATAGCGACAATCGTGAAAAACTTTTTCATTTTCTGCATCTTCATATTTTTATCTCTGAACAGTTCCGAGATTCACAATGACTTACATGGGGCCGACAATAGCCCGACATTGTCTTGAAAACGTTTAAGAACAGGCTGAAGATTCTGTAAACGATCAGTCGCTAAGGAATTTCTAAGGATTTTGCGATATTCGAACAGTCGAGTTTAATTTGTTTCCTGTTCGGGGGTTGTTCGTGCGTCCACAAATGAAAATTGCGATATGGGGCCTGCTGGTCGTCTGTTCGTCTTCCGTTTTTGCACAGCAAGACGGAAATCCGTTCGAAAGCGTGAGCAATCAGGGCGATTGGACGGTCGGTGTGCCATCGGGTGATGATGAAGTCACACCCGGTATCGCGACCGATCAGGCGGTAAAGGCCAGCGATACGGAAACGACCTCCATCACGATCGGCGCAGTGAACGTCACCGCCAGCCCCCAGATTTCTGCAGATGTTTTGGCCGGTAGCTATGAAAGATTCATCGGACAGGAAGCCGATGAGGATTTGCTCAGGGAACTGGCCGGAGCGGTATCGTCTGCTGCGCGAAGCCAGGGCTATATTTTTGCCAGCGCACAGATTCCTCCCCAATCTGTGAATATTGGCGTGGTCGAGGTATTGCTTGATCCCGGTGCAATTGATGAAGTTCGCATCGTGGGTTCTGGCAACAGGAAGTTGCGCAAAATATTGGAAGAGCTGGTAGGTCCCGCCGCGCTTTCACATCAGGTGGAAAGGCAACTGCTCCTCGCCGGCGACCTGCCGGGAATCACGCTGCTCAAATCAAATTATCTGCGCGAGAGTGGGAGAGGTGTGCTTGTTGTCACGGTACGCGAAGAGAAGGAAAAGGGCCATATTGCTCTCGACAATTTTGGCCCCGAAACACTTGGCCCGGTCCGTGCGCGACTTGACCTTGATCTGGCCGGATTATTGACGAACAGCGATGTTCTGACCACCAGTGTCATCAGTTCAATTCTGCAGCCCAAGGAACTAACCTATATTTACTCACGCTATGCCATGACGTTGGGCGATGGCGGGACTGTGGTCGGCCTGGCCGGCGCCGCAGGACGCACCCATTCGGGAGGCAACCTGAGCGATCTTGGTTTCAGGGGCCGAAACCGCTACGCATCCGTTTTTGTCAGCCACGCACTGAAACGAAGCAACGATGTGAATCTATGGCTCAATGCCGAATTCGCCTATCTCGATGTCGAACAATCGCAGCGTGGATTTCCTTTCCAGGATGACCAAATTGCGACTGCTGCGCTGAATTTTGCCGGAAACTACAATATTGGCATCGGCAGGATCTACGGTGGCGTCGGAGTAACCCAGGGCTTGGGAATCCTGGGTGCAAGCAAGAGCGGGGACCCGCTGAATTCCCGGAGCGATGCCAGCGGTAAATTTACCAAGGCAAATTTCTGGATCAATTCCATATTGAATATGGGAGATGGGGTCGGCATGCGACTGGCAGGCAATGCGCAAATTTCTTCGCGACCGCTGCTCTCTGCTCAGGAGATAGCGATCGGGGGCCCGTATTTCGGCAAAGGCTATGATTTCAGCGAACGATTTGGCGATGAAGGGGTGCTCGGGCTCGCCGAATTGCGCAAGGAATTCAACGATGTCAACGAATGGCTCGACTGGTTTCAGCTCTACGCCTTTGTCGACGGCGGTCATGTATCCAACCACGGAACAGGAATCGGTGATGGATCACTCCTGTCCGCCGGCGGCGGGTTGCGCTCCCAGATCGGACGCTTCGATCTTGGCATCGAACTCGCGGCACCAATTGGCAACGATCGATTTGAAAGCGGAGACCGATCTCCCAAGTTCAATCTGCAAATCGGATTACGCTTCTAGCCGGCTTCGCCCTCGAATTTGGCGCAGGAGCCGCAGAACGGAGGCGGCCGACCCGTGAAACGATTATTCTTCCTTGACCGGTCTGGTATTGGAGTTCGCATAGCCCGCGTAGCCATCGGTAAAAGAAAATAATACACCGTCGGCTTCTTCCGTCGCAAAACTTGTTGCCTCGCTCGCAGAACTGCCAAATTCCAACTCGTCTTTTCTGATTGCAGCGATCATCGCAGCCCGTTCGTCCGCGCAAGCAGCGGGAGCAGATTTCTTGAAAGCGTTCGCTGCGGCTTTTTCATCCAGCTGAACGGTTGTAAACTCGACCAGACAATTGGAATAGGCAACCCGTGCGGATTGCGCATCGGCGATATTAGCGGCTGAAATGGTGCTGAACAAAGCAATACTGAAAAATGCTATCATGACCTTGGTTCCTTGATTGAACCCTCCTTATAGCATGATTGGATTTACGGAGCTAAGCAGATTCAGCGATTGCAGGATGAGATAATATCATATGATATCCGGTATATAGAACAGTATATGAGGAAACCTTCTCGTCTTGGGACAAAAAGGGCCTGTCGTCCTCAAATGGCGTCGAGTCGCAGGCAAAGCCAAATTTGGACTTGCATCCCGAACCAAATTGGCAGAATGAGCCGCCAGATATCGGGTTTCTCTTAATCGAGAATTCAAAGGGAAATCGGTGAGAAGAGGGTTTGCGCCCGATTCAAATCCGGTACTGCCCCCGCAACTGTAAGCGGCTAGCCGATATGCCACATGCCACTGGATCCCCGGATCTGGGAAGGCGGCATATCAGCTGCGATCCGCAAGTCAGGAGACCTGCCCTATATCGTCGTTCTTCAGCCGGACGGGGTGTGTCGGGTGGACGGGGTTTTCCCCTGCGTAACGGCAATTGATGTCGTTAACAAAAGGGAATCCTGATGCATAAATACAGAATTCTAGCCACAATTCTAGCGTCCGCCGCCTGTTGCGCTCTGGCGCCAGCGCTGGCCGCGGAAGATCGCGAAATCATTGTGACCGCCACCGGAATCGAGCAGGATATCGAAGATACCGGCGCTGCCATATCGGTTCTTACCGAAGCGGATATCCGCGATCAGCAATCGATCACGCTTTCCGCGATCTTGCAGGAACTGCCGGGAGTCAATGTCACCCAGAGCGGGGGACTGGGGGCGCAGGCCTCCGTCCGGATCCGCGGTGCCGAAAATGACCAGACGCTGGTGCTGATCAACGGGATAAGAGTGAACGATCCCTCGACTCCCGACGGTTCCTTTGATTTCGGCAATCTTCTGGCCGGCAATATCGAGCGGGTGGAAGTCCTTCGCGGCGCCAGCGGCGTCACCTGGGGCAGCCAGGCGGTCGGCGGGGTGGTCAATATCACCACCAAGCGTCCGACCGAGAACCTCACCCTGTTCGCGCAAGGGGAATATGGTGCGCATGATACTGTGCGGCTGGTCAGCAATGCTTCGGGCAAGTTCGGCCCTGTCGGACTGAGCATTGGCGGTGGCTATGCCCGAACCGACGGCATCAGCGCCTTTTCCGGCGGCACCGAAGCGGACGGCTATCGCCAATATTCGGCGTCCGGACAGCTGCAGGTCGATTTGACCGATAGCATCCGCTTCGAAGCCAGCGGCTATTTTGCGGACAGCAGGGTAGACAATGACAATGTCTTCCCGCCGTTCAGTTCCGACGACAGCCAGTCTTCCTTAGCCCAGGAAATTTACGGCAATGCCAGCATTCACACCGCGCTTCTGGACGGACGTCTGCAGAACCGCTTGGCCTTCAGCATTTCCGACATCAACCGGCAGATAATCAGCCCCTTCTTCACCTCGATTCCCCGCGGGCGAACCGAGCGGCTTGAATATCGCGGTGACTTTGCCGTCATGGACCAGTTGCGCTTCGTCTTCGGGGCTGAAAAGGAAGACAGTCGGTATGAAAATAGTGGCGTAAGTGACTCAACTGGCATCGAATCCTTCTTTTTCCAGACCGTTTTCAAACCGTTGGACCGACTGACCCTTACTGGCGGGATCCGGCATGACAGCCATGAAGATTTTGGTGACAATACCAGTCTGGCCGGTAATCTGTCCTATCAGCTCGGTGCTAATGGTCCGATCATTCGCGCCAGCTATGCAGAGGGTTTCAGGGCCCCTTCCCTGATCGACCTTGACGACCGCCCAAATGGTTTTGGCACGCCCGATTTGTTGCCGGAAACGGCGAAATCCTATGAAATCGGCATTGATCAATCGCTGATTGGCGAGGCCGTCCGGATATCCGCGACCCTCTTCCAGCGCGATACCCGCAACCAGATCGCCTTTGCCGCCTGTCCGGTAGCGCCTGATCCCGCGCCTGCGGTGTGCACCAGCGGCAACCGTCCGTTCGGCACAACCCTTAATATCGAACGCAACCGCACGCGTGGTGCGGAGGCAGTGCTGTCCATTGTCCCGGTCGAACGGCTGAGAATCGATGCCAATTATACTTGGCTGGATACCGACAACCGGTCTCCTGGCAGCAATTTTGGCAACCAGCTGGCACGGCGGCCAGCGAGCAGCCTGTATCTCGACGTTACCTATCAAACCGGTTTCGGCCTCAATCTCGGGGCGGACCTGCAGATGGTCGGCGATAGCTTCGATGATCTCGCCAACAGCAGGCCGATCGACGGCTATGCGCTTGCCGGGGTCCGCGCGAGCTTGCCGGTTACCGATGGCATCGAAATTTTCGGACGTATCGACAATCTGTTCGATGTAAACTATGAAACGGCCACTGATTTTGGCTCTCCGGGACGTTCGGCCTATGCTGGCGCACGGGCGCGTTTCTGACAACCAACCGCAAAAGGGAATTTGATCATATGCAACTCGTTCAATCTTCATCGTCCGTCCAGAATATCTGGGCCGGCGTGCTGGCTTCGTCGACGGTTCTGGGCAGCCTTGCACTGGCTTGCATCTTCCCTTTTGCAGCCATCGGGACCCTGCTGGCGGCAACCTTGCCGTTCCGCAAGGCAATGGCATGGATGGCCGCTGCCTGGTTTGCCAACCAGCTGGTCGGCTATCTGCTTCTCGGCTATCCGCAGACCGCCAACAGCTTCGGTCACGGACTGGCGATCGGCATCACGGCTCTCGCCACGCTCGGGGTGGCACGGGCGGTATTCACCCTGCGCGGCGACCGGTCGCTGGTCTCGTCGCTATTGGCTTTTGGCGCCGCCTTTGTCGCCTTTGAAGCCTTGCTCTATATCGCAGCGCTCTATCTTGGCGGCGTGCAGAATTTCGCGCTCTCGATCGTCTGGACGATCGCGCAGAATGATATCCTGTGGTTCGCTGGCCTGGGTCTCCTCTATCTGGCGCTCAGCGGCAGCCTGTTCGGCAAGATCGGACGGCAGGCCAGCCCGCAAGGCTGACCCGCGCTAAAGCCTGATCCGCAGCGCAGAAAGCCGGTCATAGGCAGTGCGGCACTGGTCCGCGATCGCCTGTGTCCGTTCGTCCAGCGAGGGAATGGCGCTTTCGGGCTTTCCGAATCCGGTGGTCTCGATGACCCGGCCATACCAGTGCGATGCCCATATTCCGTCGCTGGCCCGGGTTCCGGCCTGCCACTTGAGCATGCCCGGATCCCACGATATTTCCAGGGCCAGACAGAGGGCTCGCAAATGTGCCTCGGGTTCGCGCAATATATCGGCGCTGTCTAATATGATCGGCGCTTTGCCGGTCATCTGGGCCGCCCGATCGACATAATCCAGTAGCCGCGCATAGCCGAGATCATCGGCCGTCACCTCGACCCGCTTGGCAGCATAGCTGGCGACCACCCGGGCCGGATCGCGGATCAGGAAAGCGTGGCGGTGGTCGGGGAAATCAGTGATCGAGACGTTGCTAACCATATGGTGCGGCATATGTTTCTGGTACCAGAGCGGCATGCCGTCCGGCACCGGCCCGCGCATGGCGTCCGCCACGGATTGCCAGTCGCAGTCCATCGAGGCAATGACTTCATCCGCCATCGGCTGGCGCTGGCCGGTGGTCTTCAGAAAGGCGCCGTAGAAGGGTTCGTCGCTGACCGCACAATCGCCGCGCCCGCCAAAGCTGCGCATCATCGCGGTCGAGATATTGCGCGGGCCGGACCACATGGCGATACGGATGGGTTTTGAAGTCATATCATCACTCCGGTCCGTTCGCATCGAGCGCAGTCGAGATGCCTTCGAGACAGGGCTGTGTCTCGACTGCGCTCGACACGAACGGGTTAGGCAACATCATTTTCGACCAACTGCTTATAGAGACCCTGCAACCGTTCCACCATCGGTCCCCTGCCCTCGGTCAATAGCCTGCCATCGACCTCGGTTGCCGGCACCACGCCGGCAAAGGTGCCGGTGACAAAGGCCTCGTCCGCGCCATAGACATCGGTGAGCGAGAAATTCTTCTCGAATACCGGGATATCATTCTCCCGGCAAATTTGAATGACATTGGCCCGGGTAATCCCGCCCAGGCAATAGTCGCCGCTCGAGGTCCAGACCTCGCCCTTGCGGACGATGAAGAAATGGGTGGAGTTGCAGGTCGCGACAAAACCGTGCGGATCGAGCATCAGCGCCTCGTCCGCACCCGCCTGGGTCGCCTGGATACAGGCGGTGATGCAGTTGAGCTTGCTGTGCGAATTTAATTTCTGGTCCTGCACCGCCGGATCGCCGCGCCGGACATGGACGGTGAACAGGCGGATGCCGTTCTCGACCGTGCTGGGCAGCGCTTCCTTATATTCCGGAATGATGACGATCGTAGCCGGCGAAATCACCACGCGCGGGTCCTGATAGGGGGTCGAACGGAGGCCGCGAGTGACCATCAGGCGGATATGGACGCCCTGCTGATCCGTCATGGCGTTGCCGCTGATCGTTTCGTAAAGGCGATCCACCAGTGTTTCGCGGGAAATGCCGATATCCATTGCGATCGCCTTGGCGCCTTCGAACAGGCGGTCGAGATGAGCGTCGAGAAAGGCTATCTTGCCGCGGTGCACCCGGAGACCTTCCCAGACGCCGTCGCCGAGCATGAAGCCGCTGTCAAACACCGATACCACCGCCTCGGCGCGCGGCGTCATGACGCCATTGACGTTGATCAGAATAGTCTCATTGCGCGGATCGGCAGTAAAGTCATGCGTACCCTTAGCCATGGATAATAACCTTTTGATTTAGCAAGAAATGGAAACGAACTTTACAAACTTTACAGGGTTAAAAGAAAAGAAATCCATTGCGGCCGCGAAAGGCTTTTTCGGCGGGTCTATCTGGTCTTGAAACAGTATTGTTCATGGCGCTGAGATTAGCGCAATCGGGGGTGTGTAGGAAAGCGATTGTTCCGCTGCGGCCAGGATTGCATCACATTGCTCGAAGGAGAGGGAAGTGAAGATGTTGTTCGTTCCCCGGCGCAGGCCGGGGTCCAGACGATCGCACAGGACAGTTCTGGACCCCGCCCTACGGCGGGGAACAGGTTCGCTACATATGCAAGACGCGCCCATAGGCATCCAGCACGCTTTCGTGCATCATTTCGCTGAGCGTCGGATGCGGGAAGACGGTTTCCATAAGCTCCGCCTCGGTCGTTTCCAGCGTCTTGCCGATGGCATAGCCCTGGATTAGTTCGGTCACTTCCGCGCCGATCATGTGCGCGCCGAGCAATTCGCCCGTCTTGGCGTCAAACACCGTCTTGATAAAGCCTTCGGTCTCGCCCAGCGCGATCGCCTTGCCATTGCCGATGAACGGGAATTTGCCGATCTTGACGTCATGGCCTGCTTCTTTCGCCTTGGCCTCGGTCAGGCCGACGCTGGCGATCTGCGGGTGGCAATAGGTGCAGCCGGGGATATTGTTCACGTCCATGGGATGCGGATGCCCGCCGGCGATCGTCTCTGCCGCTATGACGCCCTCATGGCTCGCCTTGTGCGCCAGCCACGGACCGGCGGTGCAGTCGCCGATCGCATAGATGCCATCGATATTGGTCCGGCAATATTCGTCGGTCTTGATATGATAGCGATCGTCCGGTTGCACGCCGAGTTCG
>Ga0209346_1001259_pt1 | contig 14854 bp, 14 predicted proteins | sample AutmiccommunBRH9_FD_187381 | JGI IMG/M metagenome (GOLD analysis project Ga0209346, IMG submission 187381) | Deep subsurface microbial communities from Mt. Terri, Switzerland - Autotrophic microbial communities BRH/9 (SPAdes) (version 2) | ecosystem: Environmental > Aquatic > Deep subsurface >...
GACGCCCAGCGCCTTGGCATAGATCGGGTCGAGCGCATGTTCCGCATCGACAAAGGCAGCGGTACCGCCCGCCTTCTGCGCTTCGGCGATGACGTGCAGAGCGAGCGTGGTCTTGCCCGAGCTTTCCGGTCCGTAAACCTCGATCACGCGTCCCTTTGGCAGTCCCCCGATGCCCAGTGCTATATCCAGTCCCAGGCTACCGGTGGAAATGGCTTCTATTTCCAGCGCCTTGCGCTGACCCAGCTTCATCGCCGAGCCTTTGCCGAAGGCGCGATCGATCTGCGCCAATGCGGCGTCGAGCGCCTTTTGCCTGTCTGATGAGTTCAATTGATTTTCCGATTCTACGACTTTTAAATTGCCGGCCATTTGCCTGTCCCCCTTCGCTAAATGTTTAAGCAGCATCAATCAATGATTGTGATGATGTACCTTATTTGTTCTCACAGAACAAGAGGGGAACATATTTTTTCGATATTTTATCTATCTTATTGAATCCCTATCGCAAAAAGGGTGTTTCTACTCCGGCTTGGCATGTTCGGCCAATGTCTCGCCGACCGCTTCGGCTATCTGAGCCACTGAAAAGGGCTTCGGCAGAAAATTGACCTTGTCGAGATCGATCGACTTGCGCAATTGTTCCTCGGCATAGCCGGACATGAACAATATCGGCAGGTCCGGATATTTTTTTCGTATATGCCTGGCCATGGTCGGGCCATCCATATTGGGCATCACGACGTCTGAAACGATCATGTCGAACTGTTCTTCCTTTTCGGCTTGCGCCGCGAGGAGACCCAAAGCCTCCTCCCCCTCGCTGGCGGTCACGACCGTATAGCCCTGGCGCGTCAGCGCCCGCTCGGCGACCGCTCGCACCATGTCCTCATCCTCGACGAGCAGGATATGGCCCGTTCCCCACAGTTCCTTCTTTGCCGTGGCCTTGACCGGCGGTGAGCTTAGCGTCGCTCGCGCAGTGTCTTCCGCCGTTGGCCGGTGGACCGGGAAATAGATGGAGAAGGTGGTGCCCTCGCCAGGCTTCGAATCGGCGAAAATATAGCCGCCGGACTGTTTGATGATGCCATAGACGGTAGACAGTCCGAGCCCGGTGCCCTTGCCCACGGCCTTGGTCGTGAAAAAGGGTTCAAAGATCTTACCGATAACATGCGGCGGAATACCGCTTCCGGAATCCGAGAAAATCAATGCCGTATAGTCGCCGATCGGCAGGATCTCGCTTTTCAGCGCGCGGACATCGGAGGCCACAACCGCCTGGGTCGAGATCGATATCTTTCCGCCATTGGGCATCGCATCGCGCGCATTGACGCCGAGATTGATGATCACCTGCTCCAGCTGCCCCGGATCGGCCCGGACCAGACCGAGATTGCGCCCGTGCCGCACTTCCAGTTCGATGGTCTCGTCGAGCAGCCGCTTGAGGAGATTCGAAACGTCCGCCACCACATCGGGCAGCTGCAGCACCTGCGGCCGCAGCGTCTGCTGCCGCGAGAAGGCGAGCAATTGCCGGGTCAGCCCGGCCGCCCGGTTGCTGTTATTCTTCACCTGCTGGATATCATCATAGTCACTGTCACCCGGCGCATGGCGCAGCAGCATCAGGTCGCAATGGCCGATGATGGCGGTGAGGATATTGTTGAAATCATGGGCCACGCCGCCGGCCAGCTGACCGACCGCCTGCATCTTGGTCGCCTGCGCCACCTGGCTTTTCAATTTCGACTCTTCACTGTTATCGCGGATCGACAGCAGCACCGCGGCCTCGCCCAGTCCGCGAACGCCCGCAATCCCGAGCGCGACCGGTTCCTCGCCGCCATTGCGCAATCGCACGGCGAGATCGCCGGCCATCGGAGGCCCGCTGGCATAGCGACGCACGGCATCGGCAACCGCCGACTTGTCATCGCGAATCATCAGGTCGCCGGGATAAAGCGGCTGTTCCTTTTCGCCAATGCCGGCGGTCTTGGCGAAAGCGTCGTTGAGAAACAGGAATCGCCCGTCGCGGTCCGTCAGGGCCAAGCCGAGCGGCAGCAGCGACAGCATCGATTCAACCTGCTCCAGCGCCTTGCCGCGCTCGACCATTCCGCCATCATCATCGATCAGCAGGATCAGCGCAGGGCCCTTTTCCTTTTCCCGGTCCAGCGGGATATGGAACAGGCGAACCGGCGTGCCGTGCCGGCCCTCGCGCTCGAAGAAAATCGTGCCCTTGTCGTCGGAACGCAGGAAATTGATGAAATTGCGGCCCGATATATTGGCATCGACCCGGCCGGTCGCGCGCAGGGCGAAGGCCTGGTTCGAAGCCCGGATCCGTCCTTCACCGCCGATGACACTGGCCAATATGCCGACTTCGGAAAAGGCACGCCCACCTCCACCGCCAACCAGACCGATCATGTCGTCCAAAAGGTCAGCCTGGACCCGCGGTATCATCTGCCAGAGCAGATATTCATCGCCCTGCCCCGCCCGGACGACTTTCGCGCTATATTCGGCGACACCGCGCTTCAGGCCCTCGGCATAGCCACGGCCATCGCGCCATGCGGTTCGGCCCGCTGTCGCCAGCAGTTCATTGCCTCCCGCCTGCAACGGCAGTTCGGGAGGGACGGCCGCGCCATTGAACCATTTGGTGAAAAGCTCGTTGGCACAGACCAGGCGGCCCGCCCGGTCGGTGACCGCCAAGCCGATAGACGACTGATCAGCAACCATCCGGGTTACTGCCCAGTCTTCGGGATCGGCACGATCATGATCGGTGGCGGCCTCTCGCGGAAGCAGGAAAAAGGCAATGCCGGCCAGACTCAACACCAGAGCCACAAAGGCAATGATCAGGGTGATATTCTGCACCTGCCAGTAAAGCAGGCCGACCGAAGCCAGCACCGCCAGCACCAGCAGCACAGCCCTCGTCCCCATATCGGTCCGGGCCTTGCGGGTGCTTGGATTCAGCAATCCCGCCGTATTCTGGGCTTTACTGACCATTGTCGGCCCTGTCGGCCATGATCTTGCTCAGCCGTCCTTTTCGCTTGTGCCCGATCCACCAGCGCCATCCGAAGGAACTGATCAAATAGCCGATGGCGGCAAAGAATATCGCAAATAGCAGAAAACCGAAAGCGGTAACCCCGGCTTCATGTACCAGCCAGGTGAGCCATTCGCCAAATTCGCTTCGCATCTGGGTGTTGATCGGCTGGCCTGCGGTCATGGCATCAACCTGCAATGCGAATCTCCCGACCTGGTTCGCCGCCGCAATCCAGAATGGATAGGTGAAAGGATTGGTGATGAAGGTGGTGACGGCGGCGATCGGGACATTGGCGCGCACCGGAAGCGCCAGAAAAACTGCTGCAAATATCTGGCCCACGGGAATCAGAAAAGCGGCCAGCATGCCGAGCGCAACACCGCGCGGCACCGAGCGCCTGGTGAAACGCCACAGCTCGGAATGCAGAAAGCGATGGGCGATCGGCTTCAGAAACTTGTTCCGTTCCAGACCCGTGCGGGTCGGCATTTTACCACGCAACCAATGCACTATATGCATGATCAAACGCGCAGCAAAATCCTTGTCGTGGATTTTGGGCTTCTCGTTATCCATGTTCGCGCATCAGCCGGCCCTGCTGCCTTTTCCAGTCGCGGTCCTTCTCGGTTGCACGCTTGTCCGGCGCCTTCTTGCCCTTGGCCAGCGCCAGTTCCAGCTTGGCCCGCCCCTTGCTGTTGAAATAGATCGACAGCGGCACGATCGTCATGCCCTTGCGCATCACCGCGCCGTGCAGCTTGTTGATCTGACGCCGGCTCAGCAGCAATTTGCGGGGCCGTGTCGGGGTATGGTTGTACCGGTTGCCGTGGCTCCATTCCGGAATATTGGCGTTGATCAGCCAGACCTCGTCATCCTTGACCTCGGCATAGCTTTCCGCGATCGCGCCCGACCCGAAGCGCAGCGACTTCACTTCCGTTCCGGTCAGCATGATGCCGGCTTCAAACTTGTCGTCGAGAAAATAGTCATAACGGGCGCGCCGGTTTTCGGCGACGATCTTCTGCTTGTCAAATTCCTCCGGGCGCGGTTTCGCCATCAGACCAGTCCAGCCCCTTCCAGCGCAGCGTCCACCGCCTTGCGGCTGGCTTCGGATGGCGGTGTCATCGGCAGGCGCAGGTCGGTCGAAAAATCGTCGAGCACGCGCGACATGGCGTATTTGACGGGACCGGGCGAGGCGTCCGAAAACAGTGCCTTGTGCAGCGGGTAGAGCACGTCATTCAGTTCCCGTGCCTTGGCATAGTCGCCGGCAGCGCAGGCAGCCTGAAATTCGGCGCACAATCTGGGAGCAACATTGGCGGTAACCGAAATGCAGCCCACCCCGCCAGCGGCATTGAAGGCCAGCGAAAGCTCGTCGACCCCCGAAAGCATCACGAAATCATCAGAGCAGTTGAGCCGATGCGCGGTGACCCGGTCGAGGTCGCCGCTGGCATCCTTGATCGCCACCACACTGGGCAGTTTCGACAGGGCCGCCACCGTGTCCGGCATGATATCGGTCACCGTCCGCGCCGGAACATTATAGAGAACCAGCGGCAGATCATTATGTTCGGTCAGGGCCGTAAAATGGGCGGTTATGCCTTCCTGATTGGGCCGATTATAATAGGGGGCGACAACCAGGCCGGCCGCTGCGCCGCATTTTTTCGAGAAATTGAGGTGCAACAGGGCATTGCTTGTGTCATTGGAGCCGCAGCCGGCAATGACCGGCACCCGGCCGGCCGCCTGCTCGACGCAAATTTCGATGACGCGGTGATGTTCGGCATTGGACAAGGTGGAAGCCTCGCCGGTTGTTCCGCAGGGCACAAGGGCGCTGCTGCCCTGTTCGATCTGCCAGTCCACCAGTGCGCGAAACTGGTCTTCGGCAAACGATCCGTCGCGAAAGGGAGTCGCCAGAGCCGGTATGGAGCCCGAGAACATCTAATAATCCTTTATGTTTCCCTTGGAAATTGGCAAAGCCGATCCCAAGTCATTTACAATATTAACGGTGATATAGTTCGCCGTTCAGCGCCTGATAAGGAGCCTTACCGTAAAATGTCCAGCATGGTATCACGATTTGTTATAGCGGCACTGCTTCTGAGCCCTGCCACCTGCATCGCAGCCGATAATCTCGGCGAACAAATGGGCTGGCAAAATGCGGACGCGGGCCTGTCCGACCCGACCGGCGGCAATCCGGTGCTGGGTCTGGAACGCTGGCGCGTGCTGACCCAGTCCGACAATTATTCATTCGAGGATTATGCCGGTTTTCTGGTCACTTTCCGGGGATGGCCGGAAGACACGAGAATGCGGCGCAATGCCGAGCAGGCGATTAATATCAACAGCTTCTCGCCGAGCCGCGTGCTCGCCTATTTTGCCCAGTTCGAACCGACCACAAACGCCGGCGCGGCCAAATATGCCGTCGCCCTGCAGGCAGCCGGGGAGCGGGACAAGGCCAATCTCTGGGCCAAAACCGCCTGGCGTGGCGGGACGCTGACCAGCGAAGATGAAGCGGCGCTGCTCTCCCGCTTCGGGTCGGCGTTCAGCATCGACGATCATGATGCACGGATGGACGCGCTCCTGTGGGCCAGAGCGACGCGGGATGCAGCGCGCCAGATCGGCTTTACCTCGGCGGCGCGGCGACCGGTGTTCGAAGCGCGGCTGGCCCAGCTGACCGAATCCGTCGATGCCAATGAAAAGGCCAGTGCGGTCGGTGCCATCGCCCGCGACGACGCCGGCTATCTGGCCGATCGCGCCCGCTATTTGCGCAACAGCGGCCAGAGCTATGCCGCGCGGCAATTGCTGGCGACCCGATTGCCGCTGCGGGTCAAGCCTGCGATGCCGGAAACCTGGTTCGAGGCGCTGCTGCTCAACGCCGAAGCGGCCGCCAATGACCGGCAGTGGACGGTCGCCTATGATATCGCCTCGAAAATCGAGGATGCCTATGCGGAGCCGACAAGGATCGCCGACCAGAATTCCCGGGTGCGCGACAAATATTCCGATCTCGTCTGGCTGGCCGGCACGTCCGCGCTGCACGGCATGCGCCAGCCGGCCAAGGCGGTGCCCATGTTCGATCTTTACGCGCAATCCTATGATTCGCCCAATATCACCTCGAAAGGCTATTATTGGGCCGGCCGCGCCGCAGCCGAGGCGGGACAGAGTGAAAAGGCCAAGGCCTATTTCGAGAAAGCGGCCGCCTTTCCCGATTATTTCTATGGCCAGCTGTCGCTGGAACGACTGGGGCGTCCGCTGCCGGTGTTCGATCGCAAGCCGGCGGTCGAGATCACCGACGAAGACCGCAAGGCCTATGATCGGGAGCCTTTGGTGGTCGCCGCCAAGGCATCGTTCCGCACCGGCCCGTGGCGCGAGCAGATCCGCTTCAACCGGGCGCTCGCCGAGCAGGCCAAGACCGCCAAGGATTATCTGCTGCTCAGCGATCTGGCGATCCGCACCGGCGCGCGCGACCTGGGCGTGATCAAGGGGATCAGCGCGCTGAGTTCCGGTGTCGGCGCGATCGACGAAACCTCCTTCCCGACCATGCCGGTGCCGTTCGGCCATGAAAGCAGCTGGACGATCATCCATGCGATCACCCGGCAGGAAAGCCAGTTCGCCGAAGGCGCGATCAGTCACGCCGGTGCCCGCGGCCTGATGCAGCTGATGCCGGGAACCGCCCGGGAACAGTCCGGCAAGGCCAACCTGTCCTACAATCTTTCCTCGCTGACCGATGACCCGCAATATAATATCCGGCTCGGCAGCGGCTATATCCAGCGGATGATGGACTATTATGGCGGCAGCTACCCGCTCGCCGTGGCGGCCTATAATGCCGGTCCCGGCAATGTGAACAAATGGCTGCGCGCCAATGGCGACCCGCGCATGGGCGGCATCGACTGGGTCAAGTGGATCGAGGAGATACCGATTTCCGAAACCCGCAACTATGTGAAACGGGTGCTGGAAAATGCCGTAGTCTATGACACGAAAAACCCCCGCGGCCCAACGATCCGCAGCGACACGCCGCTAACCCGCTATATCGGGAAGAATTACAAGGGGTAGTGCTGAGGGAAGTTGCCGCGCCCTGATGCTGCAACCTTCAGTCCGTCCAATTGGCGAATGTCGCAACGGTCACCGCAATCCGGTGGCCGACGCGACAACCTCGTCCAGCCGGTCTTTGCCGAAGAAAATTTCGTCACCAACGAAGAAAGTGGGTGAACCAAATGTTCCGCGCTCGACGGCCTTCCGGGTGTTTTCAATCAGCTCACGCTTAACCTCCGGATCGTTGCCGAGCGCGACAATTTCCGCAGCAGGCAGGTTCACCTCCTCCATAACTTGCTCGATCGTTTCGATATTCCCCATGTCGAGGCCATCCACCCACATGGCGGAAAATATTGTCTCGACATAAGCGTCGAAAACATCGAGCCGGGATGCTGCGATTGCACCGCGCATCAGGGCGAGCGTGTTGATCGGGAAATGCGGGTTCATCCGGAAGTCGTTAATCGCGTACCGGCGACAAAATCTTTCCCTTTCGAGTTGCTCATAGACGAGCTTCGCCGGAATTCCGGCGAAAGCCTCCATCGGCGAACGATTGCCGGTTTCGCGAAACACTCCGCCCAGCAGGATCGGCAGGTAGCGAAACTTCAGATCATGCTCGCGCTCGATCTGCGAGATCGCGCGATGAGCGAGATAGGCATTGGGTGAACCAAAATCGAAGAGAAATTCAACCATCTTCTGCGCCATCACCAATTCTCCCTGTAGGGCCTTATTTCCTGTTCGAAAGTCCATGCTGATCTCGGCTGACAGAAGAGCGCCCAATAGGCGTCTGCGATCGCTTCGGGCGACATCAGCTGATCCGGCGCCAGATCGGCCAGCGCGGCCGCGCCTTCGCGCTTCTCGATCAGGTCGCGCACAAAAGCCGTATCTACTCCCGCATCGATGATCAGGTGAGCGACATGAATGCCGGATGGCCAAAGTTCGCGCGCCATCGACTCGGCGACCCCCCGCAAGCCGAACTTGGCGGCCGCAAAGGCTGCATAGCCGCTGCCGCCGCGGCGTGAGGCCGTGGCGCCGGTGAAAAATATCTTGCCTCCGCGATCCGCCATGATTCGCGCGGCCCCGCGCCCGGTCAAGAATCCTGAAAAACAGGCCATTTCCCATACTTTGCAAAACACGCGATCGGTTGTTTCTCCAATGGGAAATTTCACGTTGGCACCGATATTGAAGATGACCAGTTGAAGCGGCGCAGCATTCTCTGCCTCCTGCAGAAAGGCAGCAATGTCATCCGGTTCACGGGCATCAAGCGAACGCGCTGCTACCCTTCCGCCGCTCGCCTCGATTTCCTTTACCAACGGTTCCAGCTTGTCGCCATTACGGCGACCGAGCTTGACCAGAAAACCTTCGGACGCGAACCGCCGAGCGATCGCACTTCCGATATAATCTCCGGCACCGATGATCGCGACCGAGCCATCGCGCTGTGCTTTCACGCCCATGGCAACCTCCCGTTCCGACGATCTTCGATACCCTCGGCTTCTACCGCTTCGAGCGCCGCACCGAACAGGACCAGCGTGGTCCAAACTCTGGCCAGCGCTTGCTTGCACATATTCAGAAATGTGATTTCCCGTCTCCAACAGCTTTTACATTACACTTGACATGTAATCGAACGGATGGAATATTACAACTGTAATTTAATCAACACATACTTGCAGGAGAAAGACCTTGCCACTTTGGACTGTTTACCACCCCCCTGGCGCCTTCAGCGACGATGACAAGGCTGAACTGGCGGACAAAATCACCGATATTTACGGAGCGGTGATGCCGCGCTTCTATGTCGGAATAGTCTTTCAGGCCGTTGAACCGGGCAACCTGTATATCGGCGGGAAGCCGAACGGGAAGTTCGTGCGCATGGTCATGGAACATATTGCGCGATCCTTTCCTGATATTGCAGCGAGTCGCCGGTTCATCGACCGGGCCAACACCATTTTGAAGCCTTTTGTCGCCGATCGCGGATATGACTGGGAGTTCCATATCGACGAAACGCCGTTCGACTACTGGTCCATCAACGGTCACTATCCCCCCAAACCCGATACTGAAGACGAGCGGCGCTGGCGGGAAGAGAACCGCCCATCCGCACGCACACACGACTGAGGAGCGGATGATGGATTATAGCAACTCAGCAGTCATCACTGGTGCATCCTCGGGTATCGGCAGCGTCTATGCGCACCGACTGGCTGAACGCGGGCGCGATCTGATGCTCGTCGCCCGCCGGGCGGATCGCCTGGAGAAGCTGGCATCGGAACTACGCGGGAAGCACGGCGTGGCGGTGGAAATAATGGGCATCGACCTGACCGATCCAGCCGAGCTGGCAGACCTCGGACGGCGCCTAGAGCATGAACCTGTCGCAATGCTGGTCAACAATGCAGGAGCCGGGGGCCTCGGGCCTACCGCGCTGCGCGGTATTGATGCACAAGACGAACTCATCCGCCTGAATGTCACTGCACTTATACGCCTGTCGCTTGCTGCGCTGTCCGGTTTCCGCACTGCGGGACGGGGAGACCTGATCAATCTGGCATCGATCATCGCCTTTGCACCAATGAGCACCAGCGCGACCTACAGCGCATCAAAGGCTTTCGTTCTCAATTTCACGCGGTCGCTGCAGCAGGAATATGCCGATAGTCCATTCCGGATCCAGACACTGGTTCCAGGGCCGGTGCTCACCGAATTCTTCACTTCGCAAGGCCTTGAGGATTCAATATTTCCCGCACAATCGTTCATTGCAGCGGAGCAGCTTGTCAATTCTTCGCTTTCCGGACTGGATACCGGAGAGGACACGGTAATTCCTACCCTTGAAGATTTGTCTTTGTGGGACGAAATGGAAAAGCTAAGCGGGCGCTTCATCACCGAAACGATGTCCGGAAAGGTGGCAAGTCGTTATGCTCGGCCGTAATTTTCGACTGGCGCAATTGCGAAGGGAGCTCTCCAGTGGCGCGATATGATGAGGAACATAAGGAAGTCTCGCGCAACCAGATACTGGATCGTGCGTCGGAGCGTTTCCGTCGGGACGGGATAGCTGCGGTCGGACTCCGTGCGCTCATGGCCGATGCCGGCCTGACTCACGGCGCCTTTTACTCTCATTTTGATTCAAAAGCTGATCTGGTTGCAGCCGCGTTCGAGCATGCCAGTGACCAGACATTGAATTATTTCAGGCGAAAAATCGCATCGGTCCCGAATGATGCGAAGCTCGAGCTATTTATCGCGCTTTACCTGCGGACCCTTCACCGTGATAACATGGCCATGGGATGCGCAACATCTGCGCTTCTCCCTGAAATGGCGCGTGAAGATGCAGCAATGCGCAAACGCGTTGCGGAAAAAAACGACGCACTCGTGGATATGATCGTAGAACTCCTGCCACCGGGCGGAACTGAACTGGCTCGTCGCAATCGGGCATCTTCGGTATTCGCACTGATACTGGGAACCCTGCAGCTGACGCGGGTCGAAACCGATCCCGAATATTCTGACAGGATGATTGAGGCTGGGCGCGAAGCAGCATTACAGCTCGCGCGCGCTCCCTGGTAAATACGGCTGTTCAGAACAGCGGTGACAATTGACAGGATCGCCTGTCTAACCTTCTGGTTTATAGCCAAAAGCCTTTTTCGCCAGCTTGACCAATGCCGGATCAGCCTCCGGCAAGTCCTTTGGCAGCACGGCTTCCAGCGTCTCGGCAACATGGGTCATGGCGGCGATCCGGGCGGATTTCTTGTCATTGCCGTCGATCACTTTCCAGGGCGCCCATCTTGTATCGGTAAATTCGAACATGTCGTGCATCGCATCGAGATATTCGGCCCGCTTCGCGCGGTTGCGGAAATCCTCTGCGCTGATTTTCCAGCGCTTGTGCGGCGTATCCAGTCGCTTGGTCAGCCGTTCGTCCTGCTCCTCCTGGGTGACGTGGAAGAACAGTTTGACAAGATTGGTGCCGCCATCAATCTGCTGGGCCTCGAATTCATTGATCTCGTCATAGCCGCGCTTCCAGTCGGCCGGCTCGCAAAAGCCCTCGACCCGTTCGACCAGCACGCGGCCGTACCAGCTGCGGTCGAATACACCAATTTCGCGGCTTCCCGGCAATTTCTGCCAGAAGCGCCAGAGGAAATGGCGGTCTTTCTCTTCCCGGGTCGGCGCGCCGATGGGCCAGACGTCATAATAGCGCGGGTCCCATTCCCCGGTCATCCGGCGGATGGTTCCGCCCTTGCCCGCGGCGTCCCAGCCTTCGAACACCAGGATCGAGCGGCTGCCGTGAATGATATGCTTGAAATGGATATGCGCGAGCCGCTCCTGCAGGGCTTTCAGCGCCTCGTCATAGTTACCTTCAAATTGGTCGCCGGATTCATAGTCGGACAGGTTTATGGTCATCATCACTCCAATTGCCCCGAGCCTGTCGACCCGGAGGGCAAACAATGCGCGTCGCATCTTTCGTCTGCGAACGGGCATTGCCCAGTTCAACCCGAAAGCGTCAATCTATATCAGATTCGCGCCGACCGCCAATCGGTTAACCCTGATAGTCATCGGCGAGGGCATTACCCGGGCGATCTGTACTCGATGCCAAGGCAGATCGGCGGCCCACGACGTCCGGTCAAAGCTGGCCGATGATCAGTTCCGCAATCCGCCCGGGATCCTGCATCGGCATGAAATGGGTCAGGTCGGGGAGATAGACGTCGGTGCCATGGGCAAAACTGTCGGCAAGGATCGGGGGGGTCGGCGAGCTGGCAAAATCGAACGTCTTGCCCGCTTCGAGCTGCGGCGCCCGCAGCACCGTCACCGGCTGGCCGATATTTTCGATCAGTGGCCAGGGGTCGACCGACAGGCTGGTCGCGTAGACCGAAGCCTCGGTTTGCGGCGGACAGGCGAGTTCAAAGCCGCCTTCCCCGTCGGCCAGCAGGCCATATTCGCAATAGTCGCGCAGCACCGCCGGGTCCCACAGGCTATAGGGATGGCGATCCCTGAACCGGGCAAACATCGCATCCGGCCCGTCCCAGCTGTTGCGCCGCTTGCCGACCATCTCGCTGGTCGCACTGAAATCGGAGGGCCGCTGATAGGCTTCCCGCGGCATGATCACCGGGTCGACGAGCACCAGTTTCCCGATCGCATCCGGCAGGGCAGCCGCGACCTGTACCAGGCAATGGCCGCCCATGCTGTGGCCGACAGCGATATCAAATGGCGCGCCAAAAGATTCCACCAGCTCTTCCGTCGCTCCGGCGATCATTGCCCAGTCGGTGATCTCCGGCTTGGCGCTGCGACCGTGGCCCAGCTGATCGACGGCGACGACATGGGTGCCCTGCGGGAGAGCGTCCACCACCTTGTCCCAGCAGCGGGAATGGAAGCCGGTCGCGTGGAGCAGCAGGACGGACAGGCCTTCGCCTGCCCTGCCCCATTCGAAATAGCAGATGTCTCCATAAGAGGAGGGGTAATGATGTTCGGCAGGACTGGTCATGGTCAACTCAAAACTCCGTTCGTCTCGCGCGAAGTCGAGAGACATTTCCCCTGTCCCGGCGTGTCTCGACTACGCTCGACACGAACGGAACTGACTGAATTGTTGAGGCTAGGCTTCCTTTGGCGGCTCGACCACGCGGATATGCAGTTCGCGCAGCTGCTTCATCGCCACCGGGCTCGGCGCGTTCATCATCAGGTCCTCGGCCTTCTGGTTCATCGGGAACAGCACCACCTCGCGGATATTCGGCTCGTTCGCCAGCATCATCACGATCCGGTCGACGCCCGGCGCCGAACCGCCATGCGGCGGCGCGCCATATTTCAGCGCATTGATCATGCCGGAGAATTCGGTGTCGACCTGCTCCTTGGTGTAACCGGCGATCTCGAACGCCTTGTACATGATATCGGGCCGGTGGTTCCGGATCGCGCCGGAGGACAGTTCGATGCCGTTGCAGACAATGTCATATTGCCAGGCGAGAATGTCGAGCGGGTCCTTGCTTTCCAGCGCTTCCAGCTCGCCCTGCGGCATCGAGAAGGGATTGTGCGAGAAATCCATCTTCTTCAGCTCGTCATCATATTCGAACATCGGATAGTCGACGATCCAGCAGAATTTGAAGGCATTCTTGTCGATCAGGTCGAGCTGTTCCGCGGTCCGGGTCCGCGCCACGCCGGCCAGACGGGCGGCCTCGGCCTCCTTGCCGGCGGCAAAGAAGACGCCGTCATCCGGACCGCAGTCGAGATCGGCGAGCAGCTTGGCGGTGCCTTCCTCGCCATGATTCTTGGCGATCGGGCCGCCGGCGACGCCTTCCTTCATGTTGATATAGCCCAGGCCCGCAAAGCCTTCGCCGCGCGCCCAGTTGTTCATGTCGTCGAAGAATTTGCGGCTGTTCTTGCCGGCTCCCGGCGCGACAAAGGCGCGCACCGTGCCGCCGGTCGAGGTGATCTTGTCGAACAGGCCGAATCCGGAGCCCTTGAAATGCTCGCTGACGTCCTGGATGATGATCGGGTTGCGCAGGTCCGGCTTGTCATTGCCATATTTCAGCATCGATTCCTTGTAGGGAATGCGCGGAAATTCGCCTGCCGGGGTAACCGACCGGCCATCGGCAAATTCCTCGAACACGCCGGCGAGAACCGGTTCCAGAGTCTGGAACACATCTTCCTGGGTGACAAAGCTCATCTCGAAATCGAGCTGGTAAAATTCGCCCGGCGAACGGTCGGCACGGGCGTCCTCGTCACGGAAACAGGGAGCAATCTGGAAATAGCGGTCGAACCCGGCAACCATCAGCATCTGCTTGAACATCTGCGGCGCCTGCGGCAGCGCATAGAATTTGCCGGGATGGACGCGGCTCGGCACCAGATAGTCGCGCGCGCCTTCCGGTGAGGAGGCGGTCAGGATCGGCGTCTGGAATTCGGTAAAGCCCTGGTCGGTCATCCGCTTGCGCAGGCTGGCAATCACCTTCGAGCGCAGCATCATGTTGGCATGGACCGACTCGCGGCGCAGGTCGAGGAAGCGATAGCGCAGGCGGATATCCTCGGGATATTCCTGCTCGCCGAACACCGGCATCGGCAATTCTTCCGCCGGCCCCTGCATGTCGACGGTGTCGGCAACCAGTTCGACTTCGCCGGTCGGCAGATTCCTGTTCACCGTTTCGTCATCGCGCGCAACGACGTTACCGGTCACCGTCACCACCGATTCCACGCGGGCACTGTCCAGCATCCTGAACGCCTCGCTGCCGGTCTCGCTGACAATCTGGGTCAGGCCGAAATGGTCGCGCAGATCGACAAACAGCAGATTGCCATGGTCGCGCTTGCGATGGATCCAGCCGGACAGACGGACGGTCTCGCCGACATCCGAGGATCGGAGCGCGGAACAATTATGGGTGCGATATGCGTGCATGATGAACCTTTGGAAACTGGGTGCTTTCCGCGATGGAAAGATTGGAGGCGTAACACAGGTCTGCGGGCCATTTGTCAAGGCTTGAGATTGCGCGGACAGGTTGCCGGAAAAGCCCTTCATCATCGGCAAAGACCCGGCGGTCGGCCGCATCGCTTCCATCGTCCTGCCGCCGATCGGCAAGGGATCGGCCCTTGCCAGTGGTGCATGCCCGCAGAGCGATCAGTATCAGTGACCAAAATGCCATGGCGATCCCCGAAATTCATCCTGTCCGGATGAAATGTTTGCGGGTTGAGCCGCCCGTTGTATAGGATAGAAATGCTTATCCATAAATTGCTGACGGACAATCAGGACATCGCCGATATCTGCACGCGTTTCGCGACCGCGGATTTTGTCACCGTCGATACCGAGTTCATGCGCGAGAATACCTATTGGCCGATTCTCTGCCTCATCCAGATCTCCGACGGCAAGGAAGCCGCCGCGATCGATCCGCTGGCCAAGGGGGTTGATCTGGGTCCGCTGCTGGA
>Ga0209346_1001261_pt1 | contig 14826 bp, 16 predicted proteins | sample AutmiccommunBRH9_FD_187381 | JGI IMG/M metagenome (GOLD analysis project Ga0209346, IMG submission 187381) | Deep subsurface microbial communities from Mt. Terri, Switzerland - Autotrophic microbial communities BRH/9 (SPAdes) (version 2) | ecosystem: Environmental > Aquatic > Deep subsurface >...
GGCTGGCGGGCTGCCACGGCATCCTGGTGCCTGGCGGCTTCGGTGAGCGCGGCGTCGAGGGCAAGATCCGCGCGGTGCGCTACGCGCGGGAAAACCGCGTCCCCTACCTGGGCATCTGTCTGGGCATGCAGGTGGCGGTGATCGAGTTCGCCCGCGACGTGGTGGCGCTCACCGGGGCCAACAGCACCGAGTTCGACCGCGACACCCCGCACCCGGTGGTCGGCCTGGTCACCGAGTGGACCGACCGCGAGGGCAAGGTGGAGCGGCGCTCCGAGTCCTTCGACTACGGCGGCACCATGCGCCTGGGCGCCCAGGAGGCGCGCCTGGTGCCGGGCTCGCGGGCGCGCGAGATCTACGGCACGGATCTGATCGTCGAGCGCCACCGCCACCGCTATGAGGTCAACAACAACTACATCGGTGTGGTCCAGGCGGCGGGGATGAAAGTGGGCGGCTGGTCCGCCGACGAGACCCTGGTCGAGACCATCGAATTGCCCGACCACCCCTGGTTCTTCGCCTGCCAGTTCCACCCGGAGTTCACCTCGACGCCGCGCGCCGGACATCCGCTGTTTTCCGGCTTCGTGCGCGCCTGCCTGGCGCACGCCCAGGGGGCGCCGGTGGCCGATACGGCGGTCAATGAGTAACAGATGATCCGCAACGTCCAGGTCGGGGATATCACTTTCGCCAACGATCGCCCGCTGGTTCTGCTGGGCGGCATCAATGTGCTCGAGTCCCGCGACCTGGCGCTGCGCGCCGCGGAGCGCTATGTCGAGGTTACCGAACGACTGGCCATGCCCTTTGTGTTCAAGGCGTCCTTCGACAAGGCCAACCGCAGCTCGATCCATTCGTTCCGCGGCCCGGGGTTGGAAGAGGGGTTGCGCATTCTCGACGCGGTGAAATCCGCTTTCGGGGTGCCGGTGATTACCGATGTCCACGAGCCGGCTCAAGTCGCGCCCGCCGCCGAGGTCTGCGCCCTGCTGCAGCTGCCGGCATTTCTCGCCCGCCAGACGGACCTGGTCGCCGCCATGGCCGCCACCGGCCTGGCCATCCATATCAAGAAGCCGCAGTTCATGAGCCCCGAGCAGACCGCCCACCTGGTGGCGAAGTTTCGCGAATGTGGCAACGACCGCCTGCTGCTGTGCGAGCGCGGCAGCTGCTTTGGCTACGATAATCTGGTCGTCGACATGCTGGGTTTCGGAGTCATGAAGGCCGCCAGCGGCGGGGTACCCGTGACCTTTGATGTCACCCATGCCCTGCAGCGCCGGGATCCGGGCGGTGCCGCTTCCGGTGGCCGCCGCGCCCAGATCGCGGAACTGGCCCGGGCCGGCGTCTCCACAGGGATCGCCGGGCTGTTCCTGGAAGCGCACCCGGACCCCGATCGGGCGCTGTGCGACGGGCCCAGCGCCCTGCCGCTGGACCTGCTGGAGCCCTTTTTGGCCCAGGTCAAGGCGCTCGATGAACTGGTCAAGGCGCTGCCGCCGCTGATCGTTGACTGACAGATTTTTGTAGAGCAGACAGGAATTCCGGATGACCAAGATCGCCGATGTTCGTGCTTATGAAATACTCGACTCCCGCGGCAATCCCACGGTAAACGTGGACGTGCGCCTGGAGAGCGGCGCGCTGGGCAGCGCTTGCGTTCCCTCCGGGGCATCGACGGGTTCGCGCGAGGCGCTGGAGTTGCGCGACGGCGATTCGGAGCGCTACCTGGGCAAGGGCGTGCTGCGGGCCGTGGCCAATGTCAACGGCCCTCTGCGCGATCTGCTGCTGGGCGCCGACGCGGTCGACCAGCGAGAGCTCGACCGCCGTATGCTCGAGGCCGATGGCACCGACAACAAGCGCAAGCTGGGCGCCAATGCCATGCTCGGCGCCTCCCTGGCCGCAGCCCGGGCGGCGGCCCTGGGCCGGGGCGTGCCCCTCTATCAGCACATCGCCGAGTTGGACGGGCAGGAGCCCCGCTATCGGATGCCGGTGCCGATGATGAATATCCTCAACGGCGGCGAACATGCCGACAACAATGTCGATATCCAGGAGTTCATGATCCAGCCGGTCGGGGCGCCCACCTTTGCCGAGGCGCTGCGCGTCGGCGCCGAGATCTTCCATGCGTTGAAGCAGGTGCTGAGGGGCCGCGGCCTGGGCACCGCGGTCGGCGACGAGGGCGGCTTCGCGCCCGATCTTGCCTCCAACGCCGAGGCGCTGGCGGTGATCGGCGAGGCGGTGAGCGCGGCCGGCTATCGTCTGGGCGAGGACATCACCCTGGCGCTCGACTGCGCCGCCTCCGAATTCTTCCGCGACGGTCGGTACGAGCTGCGCGGCGAAGGCAAGAGTCATGATGCGGCCGGCTTCGTCGATTATCTCGCCGACCTCTGTGATCGCTATCCGATCGTCTCCATCGAGGATGGCCTCGACGAGTCCGACTGGGATGGCTGGAAGCTGCTCACCGAGCGGCTGGGCGGCCGCGTCCAGCTGGTCGGCGACGATCTCTTTGTCACCAACACCGAGATCCTCAGGCGCGGCATCGACGCCGGCGTCGCCAATGCCATCCTCATCAAGCCCAACCAGATCGGCACCCTCTCGGAGACCCTGGACGCCATTGCCATGGCGAGCGAGGCCGGTTACCGCACGGTGATCTCGCACCGTTCCGGCGAGACCGAGGACACCACCATCGCCGACCTGGCGGTGGCTACCGCCGCCGGCCAGATCAAGACCGGCTCCCTGTGCCGTTCCGACCGGGTCGCCAAGTACAACCGCCTGCTGCGCATCGAAGCCGAGCTCGATGGTACCGCCCCCTATCGCGGCCTGGCGGAACTGCGTCGCGGTTGAGCCGGCGGCTTGGCAGCCAGGGATGGCGATTCGCCTTAGAATCGCATCCATGCGCTGGCTGATCGGCATCCTCCTGGCCCTGTTCCTGGGGCTGCAATATCGCCTCTGGTGGGGTGAGGGCGGTATTCGTGAGCGCGACCGCCTGGAGGCCGAGGTCGCGGTCCAGCAGGAGCGCAACCAGGAGTTGGAGATGCGCAACCGCAAGCTGGCCGACGAGGTCGACCTGCTCAAGTCCGGCGTTGGCGTCGAGGAGCGCGCCCGCCGCGACCTGGGGCTGGTCGGCGAGGGCGAAGTCTTCTACATGCTGCTCGACAAGCCGGTCGTCGAGCCTTGAGACACTGGATTCTGGTGCCCGCCGCCGGCGCTGGGAGCAGGTTCGGCGGGCCCGTGCCCAAGCAGTACCTGGCCCTCGCCGGACGCCCGCTGATCCACCACACCCTCGAGCGTTTGCTGTGCAGCGACGCCCTGGGCCTGGTGGTAGTGCTGGCCGCCGGCGACCCGCATTGGGCCGCGTCGAGCCCGCCGGCGGATCCGCGGCTGCTCACCGTCACTGGGGGCGTCGAGCGGATCGATTCGGTGCGCGCCGGCCTGCAAAGGCTGGCCGACCGGGCGTTGGCCGACGATCTGGTGCTGGTCCACGACGCGGTGCGGCCCTGCATCACCCGGGCCGATCTGCAGGCCCTGCTCGCCGCCGCCGATCACCCGGGCGGCGCCGTGCTGGCGGCGCCCGTGGCCGATACCCTGAAGCGGGTGAGCGGGGGAGTGGTGGTGGCGACCGAGCCGCGCGACGGGCTCTGGGCAGCGCAGACGCCGCAACTGTTTCGCTACGCCATGCTGTGCGAGGCGCTGGCGAGAGCGGCCGGGTGGGCTCCGCCGGCGACCGACGAGGCCGCCGCGGTGGAGGCCGCCGGCCACCGGCCGCGGGTGGTCGCCGGGCGGCGCGACAATATCAAGATCACCTGGCCCGGGGATCTGGCATTGGCCGAGGCGATCCTCGCCCGGCAGGCGGAGGAGGAGCGGACATGAGCCTGCGTATCGGGCACGGCTACGACGTGCACCGCTTCGGCCCCGGGGATCAGGTCACCCTGGCCGGGGTGCGCATCCCCCACAGTGCGGGCCTGGTGGCCCACTCCGATGGCGACGTGCTCATCCATGCGCTGTGCGACGCCCTGTTCGGCGCCGCCGCCCTGGGCGACATCGGCAGGCACTTTCCCGATATCAATCCCGAATACCGCAACGCCGACAGCCGTGTCTTCCTGCGCCGCGCGGTCGCGCTGCTCCGGGCGCAGAACTGGGAACTGGTCAACGCCGATATCACGGTGATCGCCCAGGCACCGCGAATCGCCTCCCACCAGCGCGCCATGCTCGGTAACCTCAGCGCCGATCTGGGCGCCGACCCCGGGCAGATCAATATCAAGGGCACCACCACCGAAGGCCTCGGCTTTACCGGGCGCGGCGAAGGCATCGCCTGCCAGGCCGTGGTCCTGATCGGCCGCTGCAACCCGCTGCCGTGAATCTTCCGGCGCCGCCCGAGGGTGGCTTCGATCTGGCCGTGCCCCGCGCTCTGGGGCGGCCCGCCTGCCGAGGCGTGCTGCGCGCCGCACCGGAGGACTTCCAGGTCGACGAGCTGCTGCCCGAAGACTTCAGTTTCACGGGTGAAGGCGAACACCTCTGCCTGCACCTTCGCAAGCGCGGCGAGAACACGCGCTGGGTCGCCGGCCAGCTCGCCGCGGCCGCCGGCGTCGCCGAACAGGCGGTCGGCTTCTGCGGCATGAAGGACCGCCGCGCCCTGACCAGCCAGTGGTTCAGCGTGCCCCTGGCGCCCGGCGCCCCGGTGAACCTTGCCGCACTGGATGCCGAAGTCCTCGACCGCCGCCGCCACCGCGCCAAGCTGCGCCGCGGCGACCACGCCGGCAACCGCTTCCGCATCACCCTGCGGGCGCTGAGCGGTGATCCGGCAGCGGTGGAGGAGCGTCTGCGCGTCATCGCCGCCGGGGTGCCCAACTACTTCGGCGCGCAACGCTTCGGCATCGCCGGCAACAACCTCGTCGCCGCGGCACGGTTGCTGGGCCGCCCGCGCATCCGCGGCGGTGGCCGCAACGGCATTTACCTCTCCGCGGCCCGCTCCTGGCTGTTCAACCAGGTGCTGGCCGAGCGCGTCACCGACGCTACCTGGAACCGTACGCTGGAGGGCGAGGATTCACCCGACGGGCCGCTGTGGGGCCGGGGACGGCCGCTGGCCGGCGCGGTGGTGGCGGCACTGGAGGCGCGGGTTCTGGCGCCCTGGAGCGCCTGGTGTCACGGCCTGGAACACGCCGGGCTGCACCAGCAGCGCCGTTCCCTGGTGCTGGTGCCCGGGGGGCTCGCCTGGCACTGGCAGGGCCCGGATCTGGTGCTGGAATTCCGCCTCGGCAAGGGTGAGTTCGCCACCGCCCTGCTCGCCGAGCTGGGTGAATTCACCGCGCCCGGCCCAATGGAACCGACCGTGGCAGGGCGTGGTGATTTTTCCGGGCCAACTGGCAGCCGGTCCTGATAGGCTGTGGTGGGCATCCACTACGACCGACTGATGATAGCGCCCGGAGATGGCATGGTAACCAAAGCGCCCCTGCCGGTCCGGAACGCTTTGCAGCCGGCCGCGCCGAGACGTCTCTATCTGTACTTCGAGCCGGACAGTGCCTTTTTTACTTCCGAACAGCTCGATTCGCTGGCGGTCAACATCACCTTTCCGGGCAATTTTTTACCTGCCTCGCCGCGGATCGACTCGGCCTCGAGGGGCGGATGACGTGATATACAGGCTGGCAATCCTTCTCCGCAATGCCTTCCTTTACCTGATGCTGGCAGGCAGTGCGCAGGCGGATATTGTCTGGCACTGGCAGGACGATTTCAGTGGCCAGGAAAAAGAGCGGTTGAAAACCTGGATCACCCGCACCGTGGCGGCGGTAGAAACCCTGGTTGCACCCTATCCTTTCGATGTTCACATTCATTTTTACCGAATGCCCGGCCGCGGAGAGCCAGTGCCCTGGGCCAATACCCGGCGCGGACGGGTTCAGGGGGTCAACTTTCATGTTGACCCTTCGTATTCATTGCAGTCGTTTCTCGACGACTGGACTGCACCTCATGAGTTGAGCCATTTGCTCATCCCTTCGGTGGGTGACCGCTACAGCTGGTTTGCCGAAGGCTTTGCCAGTTACATGCAGTACCAGGTAATGATGGAGCTGGGTGTATTGAGTCGCAAACAAGTGGCGGATAAATACCAGCGACACATCACACAGGCTTATGAAAACTATCGGTTTCATCGCTTGCCCTTTGACAGGGCGGCCGCTGAACTACGGCGACGGCGGGCATATTCGACCCTCTACTGGGGTGGCGCAGTGTATTTTTTGCAGGCCGATTTCCAGCTACGACAACAAAACTCTTCGTTGACGGAGCTGCTGGTGGACTATGTCGCCTGTTGCCGCACACAGCCGAACGGGCTTGCTGAGCTGGTGGAAAAACTGGATGGCTTATCCGGTAGCGATATTTTCAGTTCCCAGTTACGGGTCATGCAAAAGCAACATGGATTTCCCCTGTTTTCCGTGATATTGCCACCATCATAGAGGGCAGGAATCAATGGTATTTGCCGGCCGCGCCAGAACGGTTTGCCTACACATTGCTTTAACCCTCAGTGGTCTTGTCAGCACAGTGAGTTTTGCCGCAGAGAGCCATGCGGACAATCATGATTTGACCGCCTTGATCACCCACATTGACCAGCTTCGTGAACGCAAGCGTATCGCCGGTGCAGGCTTGCTGTTGGTGGAAGGCGGCAAAACCACATTCATCGACGGCTTGGGTACGCTCGCCCATGGCTCTCGACAAGCTGTCACCCCGGAAACCCTGCTGCGCATAGGATCGATCACAAAATCCTTTACCGCGCTGGGCCTGTTGAAACTGACGGAAGAGAAAACGATTTCCCTCGATGCGCCGCTAAGACAATGGATTCCGTCCGAGCTGTTCCATAACCCCTGGGCGGATAGCAACCCGGTTACACTGGCTCAGCTGCTCGAACACAGCGCCGGTTTCAGCGATATCAGCAAAGCCGAGTTTGACGACAATGATGGCGAAAGAGTGCGCTTGCTGGCCAATCTAAGCCGTTATAAAGAGCAGCATCGGGTGCAATGGCGTCCGGGGTATTACCACTCCTATTCGAATCTCGGCGCCGCATTGGCGGGACTTGCGATTGAAAACATCAGCCGGCAATCCTACGAGGCCTTTATGGAGAAGAATATCTTCGAGCCGCTTGGCATGCGGAATGCCGGGTTCTTTCTCTCCCCCGAAGACCGTACAGAACTTGCCACGGGCTACGACAGCGACGGGGTGACCCCCATTCCTTATTGGCACATGGTCTACCGGCCGTTCGGAGGAATCAATCTGACGCTCAGGGATATGCAGCCATTCCTGCTGATGCTTCTCAACCGGGGTGTACACAATGGCGAGCAATGGATGTCACCGGCATTGATCGAGCGCATGGAAACGCCCCAGACCACCATGGCCGCCAGGTCGGGATTGGGCTATGGCTATGGCGCGGGAAGCTACCAGTGGCTGCGCCGGGGCGTGGTCTTTCACGGCCATGGCGGCGATGCCGATGGTTATCTCTCTCGCTATGCCTATACAAGGCAAAACGACAGCGGTTATTTTCTGGTGATTACGGCATACCAAAACAAAGTGATAGCCAGCATGACACGCGCCATTGAGCGATACCTGACAAGAGATGTGCCTCCTGTCGCCGAGCCGCCAGCGCAGCGGTTGACGGTCTCCCAAATCGCCCGATTGACCGGCCGCTATGAAAAGCAAACTCGCCGCTTTGGCCCGTCGGATACCGCCCTGTTTATTTCCAGCGAGGGCGCTGATTTGTTCACACGCCGAGGTGCTGGCGATAGGCGGCGATTGATTCCGATAAATGAAAAACATTTTCGCAGGCCTGGTGAAACCATGGCCACCATCGCCATTATGCAGACTGATCACGGCGACATGATCTATGCGGAGGACTCGCAAAATTACCAAAGGGTATCCGCTGCGGATAAGAGCCCGTGACACCGATATTACAGTCCGGAGCTATAACTGAATCTGGTGTTTGAGGGTTTGAAAAAAAGCGGCGTATCTGGTTGATTTGTTGTCGCCAAACAAGTCAATCAACACAGGAGATACGCCGCCGTGAAAAAGAGTAACGTGATCGAGCTCGCAGGTCGAGCGGCAGATGCGGACCCGTTGACGGAAATGCTCAGGGTCGGTGCCAGACGGCTGATTGAACAGGCAGTGGAGACTGAGTTGCAGGAATTACTCATGGCGCATGAGGGCCGACGCCTGGCCGATGGCCGAGCCGGGGTTGTGCGCAATGGCCACCTGACAGAGCGCGACATCCAGACTGGCCTGGGACCGGCCACGGTGCGGATTCCGAAGGTGCGGGCCAAGACCGGTGAGCCTGTCACCTTCCGCTCGGCACTGGTGCCGCCGTATGTGCGCAAGACCCGGTCGCTGGAGTCCGCGTTGCCGTGGCTGTACCTGAAGGTCGTGTCCACCGGTGAGATGAGTGCCGCCCTGGAAGTGCTGGTCAGCCCGGAAGCCAAGCAGGCCTTGTATGAAATCTGGCAGGCGGAGACCCGGGACGACGCCGGCAAGGCCTTCGATCTATCCCTCTGCGTCAAGATAGTTGTCCCCTCAATAGGTACGCTGCAGGGGGCAAGGAGTTGATGCATGGCAAGGTATTCACAGGCCTTCAAGGCCAAAGCGGTGGCGCGCTTGCTGCCGCCTGAGAGTGCAACGCTGGATGAGGTCTCTCGGGAGCTCGGCGTGCGCACCGATACGCTGTCTCGCTGGCGGTCAGAAGCGCTGAGTGATTCACAAGATCGGCTGTGGACCGGGCCGGCGCGCCTGGAAGCAGTGATCCATACCGCGAGCCTGGACGAGGCCGGCCGCAGCGCCTGGTGTCGCGAGAACGGCGTGTACCCGGGGGAGCTGGAGCAGTGGCGAGCGCAGGCCAGCGAGTCGTTGGCCGATCCGTCATCGGTCTCAGGATCGAGCAAGGCAGAGCGCAAGTCCCGCCAGGAAATCCGCAAGCTGCAACGTGACCTGGCGCGCAAGGACAAGGCGCTGGCTGAGACTGCTGCATTGCTGGTGCTGTCAAAAAAGCTCGAGGCGATCTTCCACGAGAGCGGGGACGAATGACTTCCCTGGAGGATCGCAAGGCGATACTGGTGTCGGTAGCGGAAGCAAGGGCGAAGGGTGCCCGCTTGTCGGCAATCAGCGATATCGTCGGTGTGGATGTTCGAACCCTGCGGCGCTGGTCGACAGCAGAAGCCCTGGCCGGGGGAGACAGGCGTCCCTCGGCAGAGCGCCCCGCCCCTGCATCGCAGCTGAGCGACGCCGAGAAAGCGGCAATCCTCGAGGTCGCCAACCAGCCCGAGTATGCCGCTCTGCCGCCGACGCGGATCGTCCCGATGCTGGCGGATGAAGGGACGTATATCGCCAGTGAATCGAGCTTCTATCGCGTTCTGAAAGCCGCCGGGCAGCTCACTCACCGCGGCCACAGCAAAGCACCGATCAAGCAGCGGCCACCGACGACACACGTGGCGCATGGACCCAATGAACTGTGGGCCTGGGACATGACGTTCCTGCCCACCCAGGTGAGCGGACAGTGGTTCTACCTGTACCTGATTCTGGACGTGTTCAGCCGCAAGGTCGTCGCCTGGGAAGTGCATGCTACCGACGATGCCGATCACGCGGCGAAGGTGGTCAAGCGCGCTGCGCTTGCCGAGGCCATTGCAGGCCAACCCATCAAGCCCGTGCTGCACGGCGACAACGGCGCCACCCTCAAGGCCACAACGGTGCTGGGCATGCTGAACTGGCTGGGCATCAAGCCGTCGTACTCCCGCCCCCGCGTGAGCGATGACAACGCCTATGCCGAGGCGCTCTTCAAGACAGCGAAGTACCGCCCGGAATACCCTAAGCGCGGCTTCGCCGACCTCGAGGAAGCTCGCAGTTGGGCCGCCGACTTTGTGCACTGGTACAACCATGCACATCGCCACAGCGGCATCCACTACGTCACGCCGGCAGAGCGGCACGATGGTCGCGACCGCGCTGTGCTTGAGGCCAGGAAAGCCGTTTACACACAAGCGAGAGCCCGCTGCCCGAGCCGCTGGAATGGGCGCGCCACCCGGAAATGGGACCGTCATGAGCAGGTCACGCTGAACCCCGAAAGGGACGCTGTTTGCCCGGCGGCACCGGCTGAAGTCGTGGAACGACATTCCGCATGAATCATCGGACAACTATCTTGACAGACTCCGTCCGTGGTGCGGCTCCGGGATTGATCGCGGCGGGGGCGCCGCTCCCACAACGGCGGCACCGGTTGTAGGAGGCCCGCCCTCGGGCCGATTGGTTGGGTGCCGGAATCGATCGCGGCGGGGGCGCCGCTCCCACAGAGGCGCCGCTCCTACAAGGGCATCGGTTGTAGGAGACCCGCCCCAACCACTGTGTGGGCAAACGGATCGTGAAACGCCGGGAGAAACTGAAACGCGTTGTCATTGGACATTTGCGGTTCCTACAAAAGGCTCCGGCGTTTGTGCGCGATTACTTTCGTGAATCGCATGTACGATATGTGCTTTCATTATGTCGGCTTACTTATGAATGCATTGGCAAGCTATTCCCATTCATCATGACTCAAGGCTTGAATTCAATCCATATTGCCATTGCGTCTCATTACCTCTGTAACTTGAGCCGTCTGCTGACTATCAATCTTCGCCCCATGAATCCCGTTGGTTTTGGCTCTGATATTCTCAACGCCCAGCACTTTCGTCAGCACATCTAACGACGGTCCTCTGTGGCTGCACGGCAAATTCGTTGCCTGCGCCCAGGGGATAGCCGCTTTCTGACTGCAAAACACACCTTGAACTGGCGGCATTGATAAACCGTATCGGGCGAGGTGATTCAGCAGGATCGGCCAGTCGAAACTCGCGTTGTGAATGACGATAAGCTGATCTTTCAGGTAGTCGGCAATCGGGTTCCATTGGGCGTCGAAGGATTCGAATTCAGCGGCCTGTTGATCGGTAATACCGTGTATCGACAGAGCTTCTGCCGATATTGGCTTTTGAGGCCGGATTTTGAACTCGACGGATTCAGCTATCTCCCGATGTCTTACCACGGTGATGCCGAGTGTCACGATATCCGGCGGGCCGTTTTGGTCGGGGAGTCCGGTGGTTTCGGTATCGAGGACGATGTAATCGTCCGGGAGTTGGGTGAAGATCCACAGCAGCTCATTGCACTTACACATAGCACATTGCCATCACCTCCTGCCACTGCCGCCACTATTGCCATTGATGGATTCAACGTCAACGATCGTCCCTTGGTCATAGTGGTAGCGCAGATAGCGCCAGTGGATCGCATCGGACAGCGCTCGGGCACGCATCACCCCGTAGCACTCCCCTTGCGCTCTCGCGCTTTGGTAGTGAACGCCGAAACTTTTGGCATCACGTAGCGCGTAACCGAGCTGCTGGGCTTCACCGTAGTCATCGGGATGGTAAATGGCATGTCCAACCAGGGGCCTTACATCGTGAAGGGTCGTCTGCCCCAACTGTGCACGAATCACGCGCATTTCCTGAGTGGTCTTGTCGATTCGGGACTCACGCAGGAATCGCGCCCGGTGGTAGGACGATTCGGCGATGGCGACCGCTTCATCGGCGGCGCAGTAATAGATACCGAAATCCCGGTTGAAGCGACCACCTCGGCCATCGACTGGCGGGTGGGTAAAGGCCGCCATGATCCAGGACGCGCCATCACCGTAGACGCGGTCTTCCGGCGGCACCAGGCGAATATCACCGACTTCATCCCGCAGCCTGGGGTTGGTCAGGGACTCGACGGCGTAGAGCACCTCCCAATCCTGTGGGTTGGAGACGCGCTCGAACAGGTGGATCTGCGGGTAGCGCGACAGGATGACCCGATAGACCGGTTCATTGACCTGGCTACTGGGTAACGTATCAATGGCAATCACCAGCCACTCCGCTCCGCATCGAGAAAATCCCTGACCACGGCCAGGTCGATCACCTGGCCAGCCAGCAACCGGTCCAGCGGCGCCGTGCCATTGAACAACGGGTTGTCGTTGGGAGTAGCCAGCCACCGGTCAGCCAGCACCTGATCGGGCAGCAGGATTTGCAGGGACTTGTAGATCCCCAAAATGTAGCTGGCCCGTTCCAACAGGTCGCGCGTCAGCTTGGCCTTCTCGGGTTGGCGCTTCCAGTTATAGAGGGTCTTCTCATTGCTGAGCCCCAGTAGCGTCATCTGCTGGGCACCAGTGAGGCGCCACTGGCTGAAGATAGTGAAAATCGCCGGCAGCAGTGAACTGGTGACACTGGAACCACGTTGCAGCAGTTGTTCGGCTTGAGCGATCATGATTACTTCCTGAGCAGCATTCAGACTGTATCTTTACAGTGCTTAAATGCAGCCTAGCAGGCTGTAACAGTACAGTCAACTGGTTCAATGACTTTGTATCAAAGGTACTTTTTAGAGGTGCTGGCTGTGAGGGTTCTACCCCGATGAGGAAATCCGCGTGATCGCTCAGACTACAAACACCGCTCCAACGCTTAACCGATGCGCGAACCGGTCACGTTCGCCGGAATGACCGGTCACCTTCGCCGGAATACGCACCGGCGGCGTATCGGGCGGGTTTTGGTGGATGCGCCTGCGGCTTATCCACCCTACAACTACAGCCTGACAGCCTGTGGGAGCGGCATCGGTTGTAGGAGGCCCGCCCCCGGGCAGATGGGTGTGGTGCCGGTGGCTCGGTCCGGGATGTGCTGCTCCGGGCAGGTGGTTCAGTCGAGGCGCGCATCGTCTCCTTCGAGCCGCTGGCCTGGCCGACGGTGCTGTGGCGGGCGGGTTTTGGTGGATGCGCCTTCGGCTTATCCACCCTACAACTACAGCCTGACAGCCTGTGGGAGCGGCATCGATTGTAGGAGGCCCGCCTCGGGCCGATGGGTGTGGTGCCGGTGGCTCGATCCGGGACGTGCTGCTCCGGGCAGTGCTGCTCCGGGCAGGTGGTTCAGTCGAGGCGCGCATCGTCTCCTTCGAGCCACTGGCCTGGCCGACGGTGCTGTGGCGGGCGGGTTTTGGTGGATGCGCCTGCGGCTTATCCACCCTACAGGCTAGCTGTGGGAGCGGCGCCTTCGCCGCGATTGCTCTGCTCGCCGCCATATCGCGCCATCCGGGGCAGCAACCAGATTGATATCTGCAACATGTTCGGCTTGGTGCCCTTGCTCCGCCAGCCAGCGTGCCAATGCGGGCGGAAGCTGTGCATCGACGAGAAAGCGCATCACGCCACGGACAGCACCGAATGATCGCTTTGTCGAGCCGCGTATTCCAGGGCCGCGGTAATATCCCCCGGCTCGAGGTAGGGGTAGTCTTCCAGGATCTCTTCTCGGGATGCTCCGGACGCAAGCAGATCAAGCACGTCCTTGACGCGAATCCGCATCCCGCGGATACAGGGGCGGCCACCGCACAGCTCGGGATTGACGGTAATGCGGTGAAGTTCACTCATGGGATGGGCTCCTGCCTACCGGGCGGGGCGCTCGATATCGGTCTCGTTGGATTCCAGCTCGGTGTGTGCCCGGTGGATAAAAGGCATATCCCGCTCTCAAAATGGCGACAACTTCGCCTATTTGAGGCTCATAATGGCGGAAATCTCGCTATTACGCAAAAACAGGGCAGCGCCGGCCGGCAGCGGCCTATAGGGCGATGTCTGACTTGGCGGGTGTCTACAATATGGCCCACGACGGCCAAGGCCGGGCGGTGCAGGCGGAGTTTTTGTTCGGGCGGTGAGGATGGCTGTAGGAGAAGCACCCTCTCCCCCGGCCCCTCTCCCGCGAGCGGGAGAGGGGGGATGCCGTCGGCGCCGCTCCCACAGGCCCTGATAACATCGGAACCGGATTGTCGACTTGTGACCTGGGCCACAATCGTCAGGCGAAGTTGCGCGCATGCCTTTGCGCAGCAGTGATAATGGCAGCGGGCCGCCATGCCGGCGCTGCTGCCGGAGCGGGATCACGCCCCGGCGGGTCGCCGTGTTCGTTGTATGTGCGGCGTTGTGATGCCGCAGTGGTGCACGGTGCCCTGTGTCCAAGATGCAGGCCACCGTGGCTCATGGAGGACCAGGCGTGAAGCTGCTTTTGCTGAGCCTTAATTTCTCCCCCGAAATAACGTCTACGGGGAAATACACCGGCGAGCTTGCTCAGTGGTTTGCTCAACGTGGCCACGAGGTGACGGTGATCGCCGGGCTGCCCCACTATCCCGAGTGGCGGGTGGCGGCGGACTACCGCGGCGCCAGCTGGCGGCGCGAGTGGTACTCGGGCATGGAGGTGTTGCGCGTGCCGCACACAGTGCCGCCGCCGGGCAAGGTCACGGCGCTGCGCCGCATCCTCATGGAAAGCACCTTTACCCTGAGTTCGCTGCGCTGGTGGCTGCCGCTGCTGTTGCGCCGCGCGCGTTTCGATGCGGTGATTACGGTGTGTCCACCCTTGCAGAATGCTGTGTTGCCCGGTTGGTATGGCCTGCTGCGCCGGGTGCCCTGGATCCTGCACATCCAGGATTTCCAGGTCGATGCGGCGGTGCGCCTGGGTATGTTGCGCATCGGCGTGCTGGGCCGCCTGCTGTATGGGCTGGAAAACTTCTGCCTGCGCCGGGCGAGCTGGGTGGCGACCATCACGCCGGCCATGTGCCGCCGCGCCATCGCCAAGGGCGCCGACCCCGATCAGGTGCTGTATCTGCCCAACTGGGCGGATATCGAACATATCGTGCCCATGGCGCCGGATCCGGAGTATCGCCGCATGCTGGGCGCCGGGCCGGAACAGGTCCTGGTGATGTACGCCGGTGCCATGGCCACCAAGCAAGGCCTGGATGTGGTGCTGGAGGCGGCGGCGCGGCTGCAGGGGGACAACCGCTTCCGGTTCGCGCTGGTGGGGGATGGCTCGGACGCGCCGCGGCTGCGCGAGC
>Ga0209346_1001265_pt1 | contig 14809 bp, 15 predicted proteins | sample AutmiccommunBRH9_FD_187381 | JGI IMG/M metagenome (GOLD analysis project Ga0209346, IMG submission 187381) | Deep subsurface microbial communities from Mt. Terri, Switzerland - Autotrophic microbial communities BRH/9 (SPAdes) (version 2) | ecosystem: Environmental > Aquatic > Deep subsurface >...
CCGATGCCGGCGCCGAGCTTGTCGGCGAGCGGGGTGATGACTTCCTCGAATTTTTCGCTCGAACCCAGGGCACGACCACCGGAAACGATGATCTTGGCGCTGGTCAGTTCGGGCCGTTCGGACTTGGCGATTTCCTCGCTGACGAACGTTGACAGGCCGGATTCGCCAGCGCCGGTGATGCCCTCGATCTTGGCCGAGCCGCCTTCGGTTTCGGCCTTGTCAAAGGCGGTGCCGCGGACGGTGATGACCTTCTTGGCGTCCGAAGACTTGACCGTGGCAATCGCGTTGCCGGCGTAGATTGGCCGGGTGAACGTGTCTTCGCTTTCGACCGAGAGAATGTCGCTGATCTGCATCACGTCGAGCAGGGCGGCAACGCGCGGGGCGATATTCTTGCCGGTGGTGGTCGCGGGCGCGAGGAACGCGTCGTGCGAGTCCATCAGGCTGGCGATCAGCGGCGCGGCATTTTCCGCGAGCTGGTTGGCCAGTGCAGGATCATCGGCGACATGGACGGTGGCAACGCCGGCGACCTTGGCCACCTGTTCGCCGACGCTGGCGCAGCCCGAGCCGAGCACCAGAGCGTGGACTTCGCCCAGCTGCGAGGCCGCGGTGACCACGGCCAGGGTGGCGTCCTTCATGGTCTTGTTGTCATGTTCTACCAAAACTAGAGTTTTCATGGTTTAACTCCTTAAAATTCGTTTCAATCCGTTCGCTTCGAGAATGGTCGAGAAGCGTGTCTCGACTGCGCTCGACACGAACGGCAGGGCCCTAGATGGCACCCACGGCTTTGAGTTTCGCGACCAGCGCATCGACGTCTTCGACCTTTTCACCGGCCTGGCGAACCGGCGGCTCGGAGACATTGGTGGTGGTCAGGCGCTTGGTGATGTCGACGCCGTAATCGGCCGGGGTTTTTTCATCCATCGGCTTTTTCTTCGCCTTCATGATGTTCGGCAGCGAGGCGTAGCGCGGTTCGTTGAGACGCAGGTCGGTGGTGACCACGGCAGGCAGGCTGAGCTTGACCGTCTGCAGGCCGCCATCGATTTCGCGCTTGACGGTGATGGAGTCGCTGTCGAGCTCGACGGTATTGGCAAAGGTGCCCTGGCCCCAGCCGAGCAGGGCGGCGAGCATCTGGCCGGTCTGGTTCGAATCGTCATCGATCGCCTGCTTGCCGGTGATGACCAGCTGCGGCTGTTCTTCCTCGACGATCTTGGCGAGGATCTTGGCCACCGCGAGCGGTTCGACTTCCTCGTCGGTGACGACCAGGATCGCGCGGTCTGCACCCATGGCGAGCGCAGTGCGCAATGTTTCCTGGGCCTTTTGCGGGCCGACCGACACGGCGATGATTTCTTCTGCCTTGCCCGCCTCTTTCAGGCGAATCGCTTCCTCGACGGAAATTTCGTCGAACGGGTTCATCGACATTTTGACATTGGCAAGATCGACGCCGCTGCCGTCGGACTTGACCCGCGGTTTCACGTTATAATCTATCACCCGCTTGACGGGTACCAGGATTTTCATTGCTGTTTCCTTCTTTTCATTTCTCAAGCGTCTTAGCTTACGTTCACGTAAACGTCAAATATGGTCGCTGCGGTGCAGCATTTCCGATTCAACCCCTCCCTTTCAAGGGAGGGGAAAGGGGTGGAATTCCGAATTTTGTGAGTGAGGACAGGCCCCACCCCAACCCCTCCCCTGAAGTGGAGGGGCTTAATTACTGCCTCAGGCCGCCTTCTTCTGGACCTGGGCGACAATCTTGCGCGCGGCATCGCCGAGATCGTCGGCCGACACGATTGGTAAACCGCTATTGGCGAGGATTTCCTTGCCCTTGGCCACATTGGTGCCTTCCAGCCGGACCACCAGCGGCACCGACAGGTCGACTTCGCGGGCGGCGGCAACAATGCCCTCGGCGATGATGTCGCATTTCATGATGCCGCCAAAGATGTTGACGAGAATGCCTTCGACCGCCGGGTCGGCAAGGATGATCTTGAAGGCCGCGGTGACCTTCTCGGTCGTCGCGCCGCCGCCCACATCGAGGAAGTTGGCCGGGAAGGCACCGTTGAGCTTGATGATATCCATCGTCGCCATCGCCAGGCCGGCGCCATTGACCATGCAGCCGATATTGCCGTCGAGCTTGATATAGGCGAGGTCGGACTTGCTGGCTTCGACTTCCGCCGGGTCTTCCTCGGTCTCGTCGCGCAAGGCAGCCAGATCGGGATGGCGCATCAGCGCATTGCCGTCGAAGCTCATCTTGGTGTCGAGCACGATCAGCTGCTGGTCCTCGGTGACCACCAGCGGGTTGATCTCGACCATTTCGCAGTCCATCGCCATGAACGCGTCATAGAGCCTCTTGCCGAGCTTCTGCGCCTGCTTGTTGAGATCGCCCTTCAACTGCAGCGCGAAGGCGATGGTCCGGCCGTGGTGCGGCATGAAGCCCTGCGCCGGGTCGATGGTGATGGTGCGGATCTTTTCCGGCGTACTGTGCGCGACTTCCTCGATGTCCATGCCGCCTTCGGTCGAGACAACCATCGCGACGCGGCCACTGGCCCGGTCGACCAGCATCGACAGGTAGAATTCCTTCTCGATATCGACGCCGTCGGTGACATAGAGCCGGTTGACCTGCTTGCCCGCGTCGCCGGTCTGGATGGTGACCAGGGTGTTGCCGAGCATTTCCTTGGCATTGGCGCGCACTTCGTCGATCGACTTCGCCAGCCGGACACCGCCCTTGGCCTCGGGTCCCAGTTCCTTGAACTTGCCCTTGCCGCGGCCACCGGCGTGGATCTGCGCCTTGACCACATAGAGCGGTCCGGGAAGCTTTTCGGCTGCGGCGACCGCTTCTTCAACGGTGAGCGCGGCATGGCCGGCGGGAACGGCGATGCCGTGTTTGGCAAGCAGTTCCTTGCCCTGATATTCGTGAATGTTCATGGAAAGATGTGAAGCCTTTCATCGAGCTTGAAAAAGATATGGTCGCAGGTGCGAGTCTTGCGTGCCGCTTAAGCACAGATGGTGGGCCATTTCCACCCTGATTCAAGATAATATTCGCCTGGCCAGACCGCCGTTGCCGGACCGGTTTCAGGTGAAACCGGTGGCTGCCGGGATATCAGAGTTTCAGCCGCATGGCGCGGCGCCGGTCCCCCGGCAGACCCTTCTCGATTTCCGCCTGGAAAATCGGATCGTGCTTGCCTCATTCCGTTAGCCCTGAGCCTGTCGAACTGTATCTATCGGCGTGAGCTGTCCTTCGACAGGCTCGGGACGAACGGCAGCTAGCACAGAAGCGCAATCCGCAAACCGCGCCGGTGCCTGTCTCGTCATCTTTATCTGACGGCGCAGACAACCCCCGAGGAGGTGACGACCCCGATGATTTCCGGATCCTGCAGCGCCCGGGTCTGTTTGACAAATTCGTTGATCGTTACATCGCCCGGCTGGCGCTTCTTGAGCTTGCTCAGGCCGTTCAGCTTGTTGAGCTGGCCGAGCGACAGGCGATCGACCATGCGATCGGCCATGCAGACCGATACCGGCGCGGACAGTCCGGCGCTCATCAGGCCGTTGCGCACCCGGGTTTCGGGCGTTGCGCAGCCGGCCAGCGTGGCGATCGTTGCCAGTGCGACAGTGAAGTTCAATATTTTCATGAATCTGTTCCGTTAGCCCTGAGCTTGTAGAAGCACGCCTTTGGGTGAAGAAGCCCCTCGTCAGGCTCCGGGCTAACGGAATTTATATCAGGATTTGTTTTTCTTGGCCAGTTCGATCGCCTCGAGCACGACGCGGCGCGCTTCGTCGGCGTCGCCCCATTTCCCGACCCGCACCCATTTCTCGGGCTCGAGATCCTTGTAGTGGGTGAAGAAATGCTCGATCTGCTGCATCACGATTTCGGGCAGATGGCTGCCCTCGTCGATCTTGCGATAATAAGGGAAGGTCGCGTCAATCGGCACGCAGAGCAGCTTTTCGTCGCCGCCATGCTCGTCTTCGAGATTGAGCACGGCAATCGGCCGGCAGCGCACGACGCAGCCGGGCATGAACGGCGAACGCGCTACCACCAATGCATCCAGCGGATCGCCATCGGGCGACAGGGTGTGCGGGATGAAGCCGTAATTGGCGGGATAGCGCATCGGGGTGTGGAGGATGCGATCGACGAACAGGGCGCCGGATTCCTTGTCGAACTCATATTTCACCGGTTCGCCGCCAACCGGCACTTCGATGATGACGTTCAGGCTTTCCGGCGGGTTGTCGCCAATCGCGATCTTGTTGATATCCATGGAAAAAGGTGGTCCTTATCTGGTTTTCGGCTTTAACAGCCGGTCAATGCCCCCTTCTTGTTCAGCACCCTCTCCGGTGATTTTTTCCAGCGCCGGATAGCGCAGGCCGCCCGAATGGTCGACCATAAAATTGTGATAGGCCTCGCCATTTTTGGCAAAAATCTCGATCTGGCTGCCCTGCCCGCGATTTTTCTCGATCGCCTGCTTCAACGCCTCGTCGCTATAGGCCTTGCCATTGACTGCAGATATGGTGAGTCCCGATTTCAGCCCGGCGCGGAAGGCGGGGCTGTCCCAGACCACCGATTTTATCAGGCCCTTGCCGCCCATGACCAGGCCGATGCTGTGGCTCAGGTCCATCTGCTTGCGGCGCTTGTCATTGGCCAGGATATAGGCGCTGGGCGTGTCGACAAAGGCAAGCCGGTAGCCGCCCAGGGTCAGACCGTTTTTCGGGGCTTCGCTGCTGGTCCGGTGCACCCGTTCGGTGACAAAGGCGGGCCAGTCGTAGGGCTGGACGGCGTTCAGCGCATCAATGACATCCTTCTCCTCATAGGTGCGGACACCCCAGTCGCCATTTCTGCCGCCAAAGAAGGACCGGGCAAAATCGCCCAGCGATTTCCTGCCCTTCGATTCGCGGCGGATGATCTGGTCAGCCTCGAGCCAGATCAGCAGGCCTTCGTTATAATAATCCTCGGCCCGCTGCCAGTCGGTCCAGGGCTTGGGCCGGCGCGCGGCGATGATCGGATCATGGGTGGTGTCGATCAGCGGGCGCCAGATCCGGCCCACCCGCTGGTCCATGTCGGCCGCGATCGCGGCCAGCGCGTCCAGCGTATCCTGTTTCGAATAGAGACCGGATCGCGCGCCCAGCACATAGCCCCAGAATTGCGTCTGCCCTTCATAGACCCACAATAGATTGTCGCGCATCGGCTGCCGGAAATCGGGTGTCCACATGCCGGCAGGGCGGCGATATTTGCCGTTCCAGGCATGGGTGATTTCGTGCGGCAGCAGGTTGCGGCGGCCCGGACCGCTGTCCCAGTCGGTAAAATATTCGCGGTCCACCCCATTTTCGGATGATCGGTGATGCTCCAGACCAATGCCGCCCATCTCGTCGGTCAGCGCGAGCAGAAAATCATAGCGGTCATAGGGATGGCTGCCGAACAGGGCCTCGGCCTCGCGCACCAGGGCACTGTGCTGTGCAAGATGCTCCTTCCTCGGTTGCAGGAATTTTGCGTCGTCGGCGACAATATTGAGATGGACCCGGTTGGTCAGGCCATGGGTCTGAAAATGCCGTCCGGCGAAGACCGGGCTGTCGACCAATGTGTCATAGTCGGTCTTTTCATAGACGACCGTGCTGCCGGTGGTGGATTTCGGACGCAGCGCGCTCGCGGCTTGCCAGCCGTCCGGATAGATGGCGGTCGCCTGCACCGGAATCTGGCGGACATAATGGCCGGCGGGATAGAGCGACACCTGATGCCAGCGCAGATTGAGCATCGACGGTGTCATGACCACGCGGCCCTGATTCTCCATGGTGGCGGAAACAAACTGGAATTTGGCCATAATCTGCGACACCCCGTCCGGCACCGTCAGATGAAAGGCAAAGACGTCGACATTGTCGCGGACCCACGGCAGCTTTTCTCCGGCGGCGGTAAATTCCAATCCCACCAGCTTCTCGATTTCGCCGCGCGGCGCGTGATTTCCGGGCAGCCATTCGGGATAGAGCAGGGTCAGGCGGCCGGCTCCGGCTACCGGGATTGTCTGGGTGACGCGGAAAATGCCCTGGTCTTTGTCGCGGGCGTCGACCTCCAGCAGCATGGTGCCGGGATAGGCAATGTCCCGCGGGGCGGGGATCATGTCCTGCGGCGCGACATATTGCGGCTTGCTGAGACTGTCGGGCATGGCCGCGGCGGGAGCGAAATAGGTCAGGCCCAGACAAAGGCCCAATATGGCAGCGATACGCATGTGCAGAAATTCCCCTGAATCAACTGCTTTCCCAAATGAAGCTTTTTGTCAGTGGCGTCTAGTGGTTGCGCATTATCTGCGGGTCCGGAAGCGAGCAGGCGGCATGAAAAACATATTCCGCTTTCACCGATCACCGTCTAAAGGCTGCCCATGGCAAAGATACAGACCCCCCAGCCGGTGCGCGGCACGCAGGATATTTTCGGCGACGACCAGGAACGCTTCCAGCATGTCGTGGCGACCTTCGAACGGGTGCGGCGGCTGTACGGGTTCAAGGGCGTCGAAATGCCCGTGTTCGAACCGACTGCGGTCTTTGCCCGCTCGCTCGGCGAGACCACCGATGTCGTGTCGAAGGAAATGTACAGTTTCGAGGATCGCGGCGGCGACAGCCTGACCCTGCGGCCGGAATTTACCGCAGGGATTTGCCGCGCCTTTCTGAGCAACGGTTGGCAGCAGCATGTGCCGCTCAAGCTATCCGCCCATGGCCCGCTGTTCCGCTACGAGCGGCCGCAAAAGGGACGCTACCGGCAGTTCCACCAGCTCGATGCCGAGATCATCGGGGCGGGCGAAGCGGCGGCGGATATCGAACTGCTCTGCTTCGCCGATCAGCTGTTGCAGGAACTGGGCATATCCGAGGGCGTGAGCCTGCAGGTCAACACTTTGGGCGATGCGGAAAGCCGCGATGCGTGGCGCGATGCGCTGGTCGAGCATTTCCAGGCCCACCGGAAAGACCTGTCAGAGGACAGCCGGGACCGGCTGGAACGCAATCCGCTCAGGATACTCGACAGCAAGGAGCGGCAGGACCGGCCGATTGCCGATGCGGCTCCCGATATTGACGCCTATCTGTCGAGCGAGGCGAAGGAATTTTTCGCTCAAGTGACGGAAGGGCTGGATGCCTGCGGCGTGGCCTGGACGCGCAACAGCCGACTGGTGCGGGGCCTCGACTATTACCGGCATACCGCGTTTGAATTTGTAACGGACCGCTTGGGTGCGCAGGGCACGGTGCTGGCTGGCGGGCGCTATGATGGCTTGATGGAGTCCCTGGGCGGGCCGCATACGCCGGCTGTCGGCTGGGCGGCCGGTATCGAGCGGCTGGGGATGCTGCTGGATGAACCGGCGATTGTCGGCCCCGATGCGATCTTCATTCCGCTGGGCGAAGGCTGCGAGGCGGCGGCGATGAAGCTGATGGCCGGATTGCGCAGCGCGGGTATCAGTTGCGACATGGCCTACAAGGGCAATATGAAAAAGCGGATGCAGAAGGCCAATGCTGCCGGTGCAGCGCATGTGGTGATCATCGGCGAGAACGAACTGGCCAACGGAGTGGCGGCGGTCAAGAATCTGGCAACCGGCGATCAGCGGGATATCGTGCTGAGTGGCTTGGCCGAGGCATTGACCATATGACCACCATCACCCCCCAGAGGATCGCGCAGATCGAGGCGCGCTTTGCCGAGTTGCAGGCGATGATGGCCTCGGGCGATCTCGACAGCGATAAATTCGTCTCCGTCTCCAAGGAATATGCCGAGATCGAACCGGTCGCCGAAGCCGCCGCGCATGTCAAAGCCTTGCGCGATGAACAGCAGGGTCTGGTGGAAATGCTGGCCGGTGACGACGCCGAGATGAGAGCGATGGCTTCGGATGAAGTCGATGGTGTAAAAAGGGCGCTGGCCGCCGCCGAGCATGCCCTCGCGTTGCAATTGCTGCCCAAGGACAGCGCCGATGACCGTCCCGCCATGCTCGAAATTCGCGCCGGTACCGGCGGCGATGAGGCGGCGCTTTTTGCCGGTGATTTGTACCGCATGTACACGCGCTATGCCGAGGAACAGGGCTGGAAGGTCGAGATGATCTCCGCCAATGCCTCCGAAGTCGGCGGCTTCAAGGAAGTGGTCGCCAATATCCAGGGCAAGGGCGTGTTCGCCAAGCTGAAGTTCGAATCCGGCGTCCACCGGGTCCAGCGCGTGCCGGAAACGGAAAGCGGCGGGCGTATTCATACCTCGGCAGCGACGGTTGCGGTGCTGCCGGAGCCCGAAGAGGTCGACATCAAGATTCGCAGCGAGGATCTGCGCATCGATACCTATCGGGCAAGCGGCGCCGGCGGCCAGCATGTCAACAAGACCGACAGCGCGATCCGCATCACCCATTTGCCGACCGGACTGGTGGTGCAATGCCAGGACGGCAAGTCGCAGCACAAGAACAAGGCGCAGGCGATGAAGGTGCTGGCGGCGCGGCTCTACGAGCAGGAACGCGACGCGGTGCAGAGCGAGGAAGCCGAGGCGCGCAAGTCGATGGTCGGCAGCGGGGACCGCAGCGAGCGCATCCGTACCTATAATTATCCCCAGGGGCGGGTGACCGATCACCGGATCAACCTGACCCTGCACAAGCTTCCCGAAATCATCGAGGGCACGGCGCTGGGCGAAATGATCGATGCGCTGATCGCGGAGGATGAAGCCAGCCGGCTCGCCAATCTGGATGGGTGACGCGGCCGGAGCGCTGCGCGACGCGGCGCAGGCGCTGGCGGATTTTTCCGACACACCCCGCCTCGACGCGGAACTGCTGCTGGCGCATGGCTTGCAGATCGATCGTTCCGAACTGCTGCTGAACCTGCCCGAGCTGGACGCACCGGCCGATTTTCCCGGGCTGGTCGAGCGGCGCCAGCGGTCGGAACCCATTGCCCATATCATCGGCCGGAAGGAATTCTGGGGCCTCGACCTCCAGGTGTCGCCCGATGTGCTGATTCCCCGGCCCGACAGCGAATTACTGATCGAGGAGGCGGTTCGGCTGTTTGCTGCCGCACCGCTACAAAGGATCGTCGATCTGGGGACCGGCAGCGGCGCGTTGCTGCTTGCTGCCCTGCATGAATTTCCGGATGCCGGGGGAGTCGGGATCGATGCCAGTGCAGCCGCCTTGCAGATCGCCCATGAAAATGCCGATGCGCTCGGACTGGCGGACCGTGCCGGCTTCCTGCTGCTGGACTGGACTAGGCCGGACTGGACGGATTCGCTCGGCTCCGGCTTCGACCTGATCCTCGCCAACCCACCCTATGTCGCGACCGGTGCCGGATTGTCCGCCGATGTCGCCGATTTCGAGCCCCATCAGGCACTGTTTGCGGGCAAGGAGGGACTGGATGATTACCGGATACTGATCCCGTCGCTCGACAAACTGCTCTCGCCCCGCGGAACAGCCCTGCTCGAAATCGGTTTCGACCAGGCAAAATCGGTTGGCGCTATGGCCAAAGAACAAGGCTATCACGTTGAACTTAAGCAGGATTTGTCCGGGAATGATCGAATGATCGTGCTTCACCGGCAAAAAGGACTTGGTTTTGCCGGAGCGAGTCGCTAAGACTGGAGAAGGCCCAGAGGATTTCTGGCTTTTTCCCTAAATCACTGGCCTGCCCCCAACTCGATAATGATGCTGGTTTTCGGCGTGCATTTGTCTGGTATGGGCCGCTGTGGACGGGTTGTCTGCAGCGCAATCGCCACCAGAGCGTGGCTATGACTTGAGAAAGACCAAGTTTATTAGCGGTATAAGGATACCTGAAATTTGATGAACAATCGTCAGCCTGGCCGCCGTGGGCGCGGCCGGAACACCAATAGCCGTCCCCAGAGCAACCGCAGTGGCGGATCGGATCGCGACAACCGGATTGACAGCCGTGCGCGCGGCAATGCCGTGCAGATGCTCGACAAGTTCAAGAAGATGGCACAGGACGCCCAGGTCAACGGCGACCGCGTCCAGGCCGAATATTACCACCAGTTTGCGGACCATTATTTTCGCGTCAACGCCGATACGATCGCGCGGCGCGAAGAGCAGCGGATCGCCCGCGAGGAACCCCGCGGCGACAATCGTGGTGACAATCGCGGCAATGGCCAGGATGACAGCAACGACAATGACGGCGACAATCATCGCAGCCGTTCGCAGCAAAGCCAGCCCAGCCGCCAGCAACGCGATGACCGGAATGACCGGGAAGATACGGACGACCATGACGAGCCGGAAGAGAAAAAGCCGGTACGCAGCCGGCGTCCGCGCAAGGTCGAGACGGTTTCGGAAAAAAATGGCGACAGCAACGGCCTGGACGCCAGTGTCCTGCCGCCAGCGATTTCTTCCTCGACCGACGTCGAGGTGGAAAAGAAGCCCGCTCGCAAGAAACGGGTGATGAAGCCGCGCGCCACCGAAGCGAGTGACGCTGCCTAGGGGCTACTGGTCGCCAATCGCCGTCGCCAGCCAGTCGGGCAGTTCGAGTCCCCTGATATCTTCCACCCGCCGATGTTCGACCGAAAGGGCATAGGCAGGATAGGCAATGCGCTGGCGCTTTTCATCGGCCAGCGCGATCGGCACGACGATCATCCGCCGGTTGACCTTTTGCCGGTAATTCATCCGGGCGGTGTTCTCCTGTCCGACATAGCAGCCCTTGGCGAAACTGACGCCGTTCAATTCCGCTGCATTGCATTCTAGCCACAAGGTCTTGTCGCTGCCCAGTTCGGCCGCGCCTTCGGTCACACCAAGCGACAGGCGGTGCTTTCTGTAGTCTTCCTCGATACCCGGACTCTCGCCCGGATCGCCCAGCCAGCGATGGCCCAATGCCGGCAACCGCGGATCGAGCGGCCTGTCTTCGGCGGTCAACGCCCAGTGCGCGCCGATGGAATCATCCCGGTCGATGGCAATCTTGCGGCGCAGCCGGTAGAGCTTCAGGCGCTTGACCAAAGCGTCGGCCTGGTCCCGTTCGCAGTCGATCAACAGGGCATCGCCGTCCGACCACAGGAAGAAATCGAACAGGACTTTCCCCTGCGCGCTCAACAGCGCCGACCATTGGGGCGCGCCCGCCTGCACAGCGGCCGTGTCCTGGGTCACCAGTCCCTGCAGAAACTGCCGGATGTCTTCGGCCTCGTCCGTTGCGGCAAGACGGATGAGGGCGCGGTCATTAAGTCTGGTTTCGGTCATGGCATTTAGGTAGGGGTTTGCGGACATAAAACCAAGTCGCCAGTGCCCGCTTGCCGAAATGAACTGTTTATCGGCGGGGCCAGGATCAACGGAACAGAAAATGACCGAGACCACAGACCGCATTACCATCCGACGTCCCGATGACTGGCACGTCCATTTGCGCGATGGCGCGATGCTGGCGGCGGTCGCACCCTTTACCGCGCGGCAATTTGCCCGGGCGATCATCATGCCCAACCTGTCGCCGCCGGTGACCCGCGCGGCCAGCGCCGCGGCCTATCGGGACCGGATCATCGCGGCATTGCCGGACGGGACCGACTTTACCCCGCTGATGACCTGCTATCTCACCGATGATGCGGACGCGGACGATCTGGAGTCCGGCCATGCTTCCGGCATTTTTACCGCCGCGAAACTTTACCCCGCGAACGCCACCACCAACAGCGCCCATGGCGTGACCGATGTGGCGCATATCATGCCGGTGCTCGAACGCATGCAGGATATCGGCATGCCGCTGCTGGTGCATGGCGAGGTTACCGATGGCGACATCGACATTTTTGATCGCGAAGCGGTGTTTATCGAGCGGGTGCTGGAAAAACTGATTCGCGACCTTCCCGGTCTGAAAATCGTTTTCGAACATATTACCACCGAACAGGCGGTCCAGTTTGTCGACAGCGCCGGCCCGAACATCGCCGCCACGATCACGCCGCATCATCTGCACATCAACCGCAACGCGATGTTCGCCGGCGGGATAAGGCCGCATGCCTATTGCCTGCCGGTGGCCAAGCGGGAACGGCACCGGCTGGCCCTGCGCCGGGCCGCCACGTCCGGTTCGGCCAAATATTTTCTCGGCACCGACAGCGCGCCGCATGAAATCCACGCCAAGGAATCGGCCTGCGGCTGCGCCGGGATTTTCAACGCGCCTTATGCGCTGGAAAGCTATGCAGCGGTGTTCGAGGAAGCGGGTGCGCTCGACCGGCTGGAGGGATTTGCCTCCCTCCATGGCCCCAGTTTCTATGGCCTGCCGCTCAACGAAACCACGGTCAGCCTGGAACGGCGCGCAATTCACGTGGCCGATCATGTCGAATCGGCGGGCTCAACATTGGTCGCCTTTCATGCCGGTTCTTCCCTGAACTGGCGGATCATTTCCGCCTGAACCACCGGCAAGGTCAGGCAGACTGCAATTTTCTCGCTGCCTTGCCGGCCCGATAGGAATCGGCCGAGTAGAGGGCGAGGCTGGTCCAGATCAGCAGGAAGCAGACGAGATGGGACAGGGTCACCGCTTCATCATAGACGAAGACGCCGATCAGGAACTGGATCGTCGGGGCGAGATAGTTGAGCAGACCGATTGCGGCGAGGGTCATTTTCTTGACCGCCGATGCGAAAAGCAGCAGCGGGATGGCAGTGACCAACGAGCCGCCGATCAGCAACAGGTCGATCGTCCGGTCGTCGCCGAAATGCTGACCGGCAGCCGGATCGGGCATGCCGAAGGTCAACCAGATCAGCAGGAGGGTGAAGGGGAGAAACAGCAACCCGGTTTCTGCGGTCAGTCCGGTTATCGGGCCAATGTCGGCAATCTTGCGGACCAGTGCATAGCTGCTCCACGAACCCGCCAGGGCCAGGCTGATCCAGAGCGTGTCGAGCGCCTGCATGGCCAGCACCGCAACGCCCGCAGCCGCAATCGCAATGGCGATCCATTTGCTCCGGGAAAGGGCTTCGCCGAGAAACACCCGGCCCATCAGGACGGTAAGCAGCGGGCTGATAAAATAGCCGAGACTGGCGGCCAGGATATGGTCTTCGTGCACCGCCCAGACGTAGATCAGCCAGTTGGTCGCGATCAGGCAGGAACTGGCCAGCATCGCCCAGCGCAGTTTCCGATCCATCATGGCCGCACCGAGGCTGGCGAGATTTTTCCGGAAATAGAGGATGATCAGCAGCAGCGGCACCGACCAGATGATGCGATGCGCGACGACCTCGAGCGCGGCAACCTCTTGCAGCAGCTTGAAATAGACCGGCATCAGCCCCCAGGAGACACAGGCGATCAGCGCCTGGATGAGTCCGATTCGGCTGCTGGATAATCTGCTGAACATGGGCCAGCGCTTAAGCTTCGCTCTGTTCCCCGGCAATCAAGAAATGCTATTGCCGGGAAAAGCCGGCCGGCAGATCAGATAATGCCGCCGCCGAGCGAGAGCCGGAGGGCGCTTATGGCCATGACGATCAGGCAGAAATACAGGCCGCTGTTGCGCGAGGAGACCAGGCCGAACAGGGCACCGACGCCCGCGAATGGCAGGATCAGCCAGTTGGTCCAGCCGAGCAGCGGCACCAGGCCGACGACGGTGAAGAGCAGAGCGATGACGCCGATGATAATCGAGATGATATTGAACATAACTGTATTATATGCATAGCGCACCGCGAATACAAGCATTTGCAAATCAATATTGCCGCACTAGTCTGGCGGCTCGCGGGAGGAAGGCCATGGCTGTCGACGATATCAGGATTGAAACCGAGCGGATGATCCTGCGCCCGCCCAATGGCGACGATTTTGAGGCCTGGGCCGCCTTTCAGGCCGACGCCGAGACCATGACCTATATTGGCGGAGCCAAAAGCCGCGCCGAATCCTGGCGGGATCTGTGCGCGATGGTCGGGGCGTGGCATGTGCGGGGCTATGCGATGTTTTCGCTGATACTCAAGGACAGCGGCCAGTGGATCGGCCGGATCGGGCCCTGGTATCCCGACGGCTGGCCCGGGACCGAAGTGGGCTGGGCCGTGGCGCCAGAATTTGCCGGAAAAGGCTATGCGCTGGAAGCCGCGGTGGCGAGCCTCAACTATGCGGTCAACGTCCTGGGCTGGACGGACATTTGCCACACGATTGATCCGGAAAATGTCGCTTCCGTCAGACTGGCGCAGCGCCTCGGCTCGACCAATCGCGGACCGACAAGATTACCGGACCCCTATCGCGAGGCACGGGTTGACGACTGGGGACAATCGCGCGAACAGTGGCTGGAGAACCGAAAGCAATTTGGGCAGGCCTGACCGAAAGGCGGACAATGGAGAGCAACAGCATGGCAGAAGACCGATATCTGGACCCGACCCGGGAAAGCTTCGACGCATTCAAGGCGTTGCCGCGCGATGTGCCGATCAACATGCTCAACCTGCTGCGCTTTCACGAGGAGGCGCAATATCCGGACGATCATCCCAATGCCGCCAAGGGCTGGAGCGGCGCGCGCGCCTATCAGGAATATGGCAAGACCAGCGGCCCGATTTTCGAACGCGTTGGCGGCACGATCATCTGGCGGGGACAGATGGAATGCATGGTGATCGGGCCCGACGACAAGCAGTGGGATTCTTCCTTCATCGCGCGCTATCCGAACAGCGGCGCGTTCATGGAAATGGTCACCGATCCCGAATATCAGAAAGCGGTGGTCAACCGGCAGGCGGCGGTTCTCACCTCGCGACTGATCCGATTCGGCGAGATCGGCGGGCCGGACACCTTTGGCTGAAATCCCGGAACGGGACAAAAGGTTAACAACAAGTCACCGGATTAACCAGTTTCCCTAACGAAATATTAACGCTTTTTGGTGCAGTTGTTCCGGTAAATTCAGGAGCATTTCGCATGTCAAAAACTACCCGTTCCCTTTGGCTGTCGGTCGCGGCCCTCGCGCTGCCCTTGTCGCTCGCCGCCTGTGGCA
>Ga0209346_1001272_pt1 | contig 14714 bp, 17 predicted proteins | sample AutmiccommunBRH9_FD_187381 | JGI IMG/M metagenome (GOLD analysis project Ga0209346, IMG submission 187381) | Deep subsurface microbial communities from Mt. Terri, Switzerland - Autotrophic microbial communities BRH/9 (SPAdes) (version 2) | ecosystem: Environmental > Aquatic > Deep subsurface >...
GAACGAAAGGGTAAGACTATGCCAATCCTCGGCACTTTCCTCAAAGACGGTGACTGCCTGACTGGCATCATCCGCACTTCAACCACTCAGGCGCGCCTGACCTTTGCGCCTGCCAAAGATGACATTTTGGCTGACGGCACCTTGATTGCCAGCATTGACGGCCAGCCGGTCGGCCATGCCGAGCCTCGCACCAGCGGCGACGGCATTGCCTGCTTTGCCGTTTACCTGCGCCCCGAGATTCTGCCCGAAGCACGGTTCGCTGCGCTGGTTGCCAAAGGCTGCGTCTTTGTCCTGACCACTTGCCGCTAACCACCGTCGCAAAAGAAAAGCCCTCCCGAACGCGAGAGGGCTTTCCTGCGCCAGAACGCTACCACCACGAAGAGTAAAACACCGTCTTACCTTCCTCGATCGCAGTACGAGCCTTGGCGACGAAGGACAGGTCGTCATCAGACTCGCTGCCATCACTGGCTCCGAAGAAGAAGCCGCTAGTGGGCGGCAGGTTGCCAGCTTCGATCTCAAGCTGATGGATATCATCAGCGCTGAGCGCGACCGAAACGCAATTGAAGGTTTCTTCCTGTTAATATTACCTACAAATGAAAGTAAGGAAAAATTATTCTATTGCACTTGAATTATATAATATTATAACAATAATAACATTTATCAGTATATCTTCATGCCCACTTAACACTCAATGCCTTTGGGTATAGAAATGTACTGTGTCTTTCTATTTTTCTAATGAATAGGGAGCTGACTCGGAAACGAGACAGTGATGTAATATGAATATTACGAAGAAAAACGCCAGAAACGCAATCATGATCGTTACCTTCGTGGCTGGAATTGTCTTGGTGACTTCGGGTAACCCGCTGGGCATCATCAATTTCGGACTGTGTGCGGCTTACCTGCTCATCCCGTCGCGCAAGAACACCTAACGAGAAACCAGTAAGAATCCGCCCCCGAGAAAGGGGGCGGATTTTTCGTTCTTGGTGGTGATGACGATCAGGCGGCGGTGCTGACCTTGGGGCTGAAGCCCCAATCACTGCCAAGCTCGCCGCCAAGTTCGTCATCATATTCGTTGCCATAGAGGGCTTCGGCCATGCCTGAGAAGACTTCGTCGGGCGCGACGCCGCGATTGTAGGCGGTGGTGATGTCGCAAAGCTGTTCGTGGGTGGCGGGCTCGCCAAACTCGGCGATCAGCATCATGTCCACTTCGTAGGTGTATTCGTCCCAGCTCATGTCGAGGGTGTTTTCGGGGGTGTAAGTCATTGGTCTCGTCCTTTCGTCTTTTTGGTTGAAGCCGGGGTCGTTCGGCCTTTCTGGCAACCAAAAGGCGGGGGCTTCAGGCGGACGGGTGCACCCGCAGGGACGAAACGAAGTGGAGGACGGCAAGCGGACTGTTTCTTGCTGCGCGAGGAATGACCCCAAAAGCATTGAAGGGGTCAGGGGAAGAAACTGGCCGGCGCGCCGTTGCACCGGACGCCGCCTCCGCAAGGGTGCCAGGAAGTAAAGGCAGGACGGCACCGGTCTGAGCAAAAAAGCGGCACGAAAGGATCTGGGAGAGACCAATCCCCCCGCGAAAACGGACATGGAATGCGGCACGGCAATAAAAAAGGCCGAACAGGCAGGGCGTGACGACAGTCCGCCCTACCTTACTGAGACCTTCGACCTTGCAGTGTGTGTGACGGATGAAACAGACGGCGACTGATGCGGAGACGTTGGCCGAGGGGCGAAACTCCGCGCCGAACCGAGCAGGCCGCGCAGGCCAAGGCGCCAGCGCGATTGGAGCCGGTGGCTATTCTAGGTGTTTGATCCCGGCATTTGGTGGTGCATTATCCGCGCAAGCCTGGAAGGATGCACTATGGGACAGATTCTACACGGGAGCGCCCGCACGACAGAGGCGGTCCGCTGCCAAAAGCGATTCTTCGAGATTCGGCCTCTGGCGGGATTGATGACAGGCTTCTACAGCCACATCCTACCAGCTGCAAAAATGGACGCACGTATCCAGTTGTCGCCTCGTAAATCCGTCGTTAACTCCAAGCAATGAACTGGAATGACTTACGCTTCGTGCTGGCGTTGGCACGATCAGGCTCTCTGTCGCGAGCGGCGTCCCGTCTCAGGGTCGATCAGAGTACAGTTGGTCGCCGGTTAACCGCACTCGAAGAAGATCTTGGGGAGGCGCTGTTTTTCCGCAACAAACGCGGCTTCGTGCCAACTGAAGTTGGAGAGCACGCGCTGGCGGAAATTGAGAAGATGGAGCGTGCCGCAGATCAAGTGATGCAGCGAGCCAAACGCGAGCGTTCTGAGCTGGTCGGGCAGGTCCGGATCACAACCATGCCTTGGATACTCGAACATTTACTGATTCCGCATCTCGGGGAGCTGTGGAAAGAGCATCCGCAGATCGAGGTACAGGGCATTGCGGACCTTCGCGAGCGGTCATCGACGCTGCGGGAAACGGAGTTGTCCTTACGTTTCGAAATGCCAGTGCGTGCATCGGAACAGGAGATCGTGATGTGTCACGTGCACTATTCGGTTTACGGGCCACGAGGTGTCGATCCTGAAAGCCTACCATGGGCGGGGTCGGTCATCATGTTCGGGAGTTTCGCACCGCAAAGCTGGCTAGATCGCGAACTTGGGCAAAGCGGAGAAGTCGCGCAGTTCCGATCTGATGATGCTGGGATCATTGCTGCGGCAGTTCGCGCAGGCCTAGCCAAGGCGTTGCTGCCCGATCTGCTCGCTGAGCGGAATCCATCGATAGAAAAAATCGGGCGATACAAAACAGGGATTGCCCGCACTCTCAAACTGCAATTCCATCCGTATGTGGCCGAACTGGCACGGGTAGGTGCGGTGATCGACTGGCTGAAGAGGATTCTCGCCTGAAAGGACGTGGTTAAGCTGAAAATCTCCCATTATGCAAAAATGCATTTTTAACTTGCATCATTGTGCGTTGACACCATGCGGGAAGTTTTCGTAGTTTGAATCGCGGCGATTAATTCACGATAGAATTCAGCTTTCTAAAGGCAAACTGTCCACGCTTCCGAACGCTCGGAAGTGAGCGATGTTGCACGCTTGGAGGCAATAATGAAGAAATCTGTTCTTGGTGGCCTTCTGATGGGCTTGGTACTGGTGGGCTTGGTATTCGTGAACGTTCCGGCCCCTGTATCAGCACAGATCCTCAAGAGTCTTCAGAAGAAGATCGAGGAGAAGCTGGAAAAGAAAGCCGATGAAGCCGTGGATCAGGCCTTGGAGCTGGATGCGAACGCTTCCACGGATGGCAACAAAACCGCCCCCGCAGTCAGCACGCCGTCGGTAACGCCGAGCGCGGTTAGGGAAACTCCTGAACAGCGGTGGTGCCGGATTCAAGCCGAAAGGAAAGCCCAGGATGGCGGCCAATTTGACTACCATCTGCAGCAATGCCTGAACAAAGCTTCGAGCGGCGGTCCCGACGAAATCGCGTGGCGAAAGGCGCAAACGAAACTTCTGGCACAAGGTAAGCCTCTCAATTCGCAGAACATGATGTCTGTTCTGGATAGCCAGTTGGCGACCCGACTGAAGGCAGATGGCGATGAATTTCTGAATGGGTGCCAATTCAACAATATTTTTGCGAAATATCACGATTGCGCGTGCCTCGCACCGCAATGGCGCGATTCACGTAGCGCCTTGCCTACATACAAGCTTGGATACTCGGAAAAGCGAGAGGTTCTCGCTGGCGTAAAAAACTCCTGCTATACCAAACCCAGCCAGAAATCATTTACTTACGATCAATGTATGGCTGGGGAACTTGGCAAGAACAGTAAGTTTTGCCAATGCATGTCGGAGAAATTTGCCGATAGATATGAGGCACAATTCGTCAGAACCGGCAAGTGGCGGGATGTTGATACTCGTAAGACGCAGCCAATATCCATTGCATCCCGTGTAGCCTGTTCGAAGTATAAGTAATTTGGCGGTGGCCGTTGCCCAGGTGACGTTGCCAACCGCTTCTAATTGGGGGTTGAATTATGAAATATGGATTTGGCGCAATTGTATTCCCCGTCATCTTGTCTGCGGTGTTCGCCACGACGCAAGCTCACGCTGGACCATTCGACAGCATCAAAAAGAAGCTAGAAGATGCTGTCACCAAGACGGCGGATGAGACTCTTGATGAGGTTTTGAAAGAGCCGAAAGCCGCAGCGACGGGAGCGACCGGCTCCACGCCGACTGCCGGGCAGGTAGCCTCTCTTTGCGGGCAGCTTGCCAAGGGTTACCAAACGCAATGCTACACCGAAGTAGGAAGCGAGCCCGGCAAATATGCACTGAAATGGGTGGGGGTAGCCTGCAATACCCAAAAAGGGCCGAAAGTGATCGCTAAAGATGCGTGTGTCGCCAATGGAGGTCCGGCTCAAACAATATTTGTGCCAGGATCGGCCTATGACCCTCACAAGAAGTCAGGTCCCTCAAATTCTGGCATTGGTTCTGACATCTCGCATGTCGGCCTGAATAGAGAACCGTTTTCTCCTTACGGTAGAATCGTATTCGTAGCTATAAATGTCGCCAAGTATGATGCTCTGGTTAAATACTGCACCAAAACTAGGGATGCATCTCTAAGAGCAGCAATGCACGAAATAGAAGAATCATCAAGAACATATTGGGAAAATAACGGCGGCCCAGCAAATAACTATGACACGATAAAAAATTATGACAAACGATACGAAGGCAGAATAAATTCATATAACTCTTTCACAGGAAAAACCGCTCAGAATGTTTGTCGAGATGGTTGGAGAAATAAAGGTTATGAAGACATTTCCTCCCTTTCGAAAAATCACTCCCGATTTGATCGACCATAATGATTGATGCTTTTGGCAAGTGTTGCCTTCCAATTCGGCTTCGCTCCACGTCACCTAGCACTGGCGGTGGAGTTTGGTCACGCGGAGCATGGGATATGCGCTTTTCGATTAATGATGCGACTAGGGTGAAGATCAAGGCCGTTTGCTTCCTCCTTCCTTGTCTGTTCCTATTTCCAAGTGAAGCTCACGCCAAGCTCACAGTCTGCAATGACGGACCATACGAGATCCGGTGGGCCGGAATCGAACACAAGGGCCTAGGGCTTTGGACTGCGGGAGGCTTTTGGAGGATCGATCCTGGAGAGTGTGACGATGTGCTCTGGTATGACTCACCACACCAAATTTACATGACCTTCCTCCGAGTTTATCCAAACGGCAATATGGAGATAATTCTGAATCCTAATCCAATCACGCGAGGAGAAAGAATGCATAGATCAGTCGAGGAAACATTTTGTATTCAGAACACCATTGACCGCCGTCACATCCCTCTGAGTGAGCACCGGAAATGTCCAAAAGGTTGGTGGAAAAGGCTTTTTAATCATTACTTCGACATTCCGTATCTTTCGAATTTGACATTCTCTATTAAATAAATCAATTACTTTGGCCAGTATTCCTTAAGAACTACATCTCCAGTTTCTCCAGTATACCAGAAGCTCTTGTCTTGAGACTGATAGACCAAGACCCTCTCTCCTTCGTCATCGACAAACGCGCAAACTCTTGGCTTGCAAGCCAAAATGATCTCATTTTCAATCTGAATCTTCCGTAGTTCAAGATCTTTGAGATAGTCATTGGTGACCTGCTTAGCACGGTCTTTCACAGACTCTGTCACAGGCGGAGGGCCCCGTCGTTGGGAATCCTCGCGGTGATTAGAAACACTTTGAGACCTGTCTGCGCTTTCAACCTCTGAGAAGGCACCGGCATCATCCTCTGCGTTCATGTCGTCAACGCCACCCTCGAAACATCCGGACAGCAGAATGGCGAAAAAGATTGCAGCCTGTCGCATCATAACTCCCCTGATCTACCGACCCGCGTCTCCTTATGATCTGTTGAGACATCATAGCGGTTTTACGTTCTATTTGGTCAAGATGGAATTTGCGTTTTTTGAGAATCGCGACCGTTCGATTTGCGGACCAAATGTCCTTGGCCGTTGACGTGCTTGGGGTTCCCCTCTTCACTATACCTTTCCTTTAATGGCACCAATACGCCATCAGACAACTGGTCGATGGAGGCATCCAACACATCAGTTCAGTTAGCCTGAAACATCGGTTCTCCTGACGCCGCCGGACTGCGCGAAGGGCCATGCCCGCGTCAGCACGTGGGAGCAGCATTTACGGATGCAGCTTGATGCGCTTGAGGCCGTCGGCTGCGATCCTATCTTCACCCATCAGGGCATATCCGGCAATCAGACGCATCGACCAAAAGAGGCAATTGGCTCGCCAGGGAAGTCCGATGACAGCGGGCCAGCTTCTCGCAGGATTAATCATCCTCGGAATCCTGGCGGATAGCGGATCAGGAAGCCAACCCTCTTCGTCCGGTGAGGTCCTTTCGGACACCTACAAGCCATACGATCCCTGCTCTAATCCTTGGTATGCAGATGAAAGCCCGTTCTGCTAATTCTGATTTCCGCCGCTTTTGGCAGAGACGTTGCTGAGTGTGGCCTTGTTCGAATTGCTGCGTAGGCGGGCTGCCGACTCGAATTCCACATTACCGCCGTCCATTTTTGACAAGGACCAGGATCGGATCGAAGCTACACCGTAGCTTCTTTCCTATTTGTAGCATCGGCCAGCAGTGGCGTTCATCGTTCGTTTGTCGAGAGACTTCCACATCGCGTTGATATTTCCAAAAAAATCTTCTGTCATCGCCATCTTGATATTTATGGGAATTCGCGCCTGCAAGGGCGTGATGCCTTCAATGACGCACCCGCAAAATTGCCGCGTTCCCCTCGGATCAGGATTTTTGTCGGCTTCCTTGAAACATTGCATCTGCCAGCGTTCGGGAAAACTGGCGGCTTGCGCGCCGTTCCCGCTTGGTGCGGAGGAGCCAGCACCACTGTCATTCCTGACCAGGCCCTGCAGGAGAAATTCAGCACTATCACGTTTCAATTTGTAGGCTTCATATGCAGGTGCATTCGCCTTGATCGCTTCTATGAGCTTGGCTTGATTGAAGACAAACAAGGGCTCGGCATTATTACGTGCGCCCAGCGTTCTTCGGACGCCATTGACCCAGCTCGCAAAGCTAGGCCATGCCGAAGCATGGATGCCACCATCGAGTTGCCCCCCCGTAAGTGTTTCCAATGCCACAATTCGCTGTCGGGCTTTTGGCGAAGTCCCCTGCGACATGAACTGCGCCAGAAAATAAATGTCTTTTTCGAAAAGCATCGAGGAAAACTGGGCTTCCGCAACCTTTAGACCGGCACGGGCAGGGTATCGGGCGAAAAAATCCTTCCTTGCTCTGTCGATTTTTGCGTTGAAGGTTCGCTTGGAAGAGGCATGCGCGGAAGCGGCTTCAATCGCCTCCCCAACCTGGTCCATGATAAATTCGCCGATTGTCGGCTGAAACGGGTCTGATGAACTTGCCGAAGATGGCGTACTGAGACATAAGAAACAGGACAGGGCGATCATCAGGAATTTTTTCACCGTAAAATTCTCCGTCCTTGAGCCATCGTCATTTGGCGCATTTCGCGGCGTCGGTTGACAGAGAGCCCCGTCTCGGGCCCTGATGTTAGACGGCAACGTTGCGGTTCTGCAAGCGCCAATGTCCGACGGCCTAGCGTGACGAGTTCTTGTCCCTTTTCCTGCCTGCATTGAGACCACGGATTTGGACGACTTGCGTGGCTTGCTCGCCCGATCTGCCATTGCTGTCCTGCCACTGCTGGGTCCATTCCCTACCCACGATTTGCGATAAAGAAAAACCCGCCTCGACCATTTAGGCGAGACGGGCAATTCAGTTGGCCAGAAGTCCTTACAGCAGCGACATTTGACGAGCGGCGGCGCGTTGCTCTCGCCATATTGGGGACTGTGCCGCTTCATCAAGCCAGCCGCGTACAAAAGCTACGGGGCCGCCTTCGTCCTCGATGACCTTCGCTGGCGTGAAGTGCGAGCGGTAGCCCGTCTCCGTCATGGGCAATGGGCTGCGCGGCGGGTCAAGTGTCTCTATGGCGAGGTGCGCCAGCGGCTCGCCATAGATTTCCTCATAGGATTTCGACCAGCTTGGGCAGTAGCGCACCTCGATGCGATACCCTTGCCAGTCAAGCCGATGGATTTCTGTGTTCTTGTTCATGCCCGCGCCTCCTTTCTGAGGTCGTTCATGACTTGGACGCGTGCTGCGTCGAGGGCGTGCGCGTCCTCGGTGATGCGCCCTGCAACAGCCGCCGCGCGCGCATAAACCCAGAGCCATTGCTCGCCCTTAAAATGGCAGTCTCGCTCGATGCGCAGCCCAGCAGGGCCGCGCACGCTTTCCAGCTCACTCAGGCGCACCGTGCCCAGCTCGGGGCAGCCCATGCCAAGGTCACACAGACCGAAGGCAATGTCTTCGTCTTCAGGGTCAAGCTCAGTCAGCAGCCAAGTGGCTGCGCCCCATGGGGAAAAGAGCTTGACCACGGGGCAGAAATTGAAAGTTTCGCCATTCTCTTCCATTTGGTCAGCATTCATTTGACCGTTCATTTTCAGGTGTTGTCGCTGCAAGTCTGTCAGCAATTTCATGGGGGCAGTCCTCCTTGGTGGTTCAAGGCGAAAGACAGGTCGGCTCCATGCCGACCCGCCCAATCGGCAAAGCCGATCGCGCCTGACCCTCTGCCCAGCGGCGAGCGTCACAATCGGTGACAGCGGCTACCAAGGTGGTGCGAGCGCCAGCCTAGCGACAAGCGGCAAGAGAGCCGCCCCGCACGGGGCAGCCACAAGCTGGCTCGAAGGGGTGCAATCCGCAGCAACCCGAATGGTGGCCTGAAAAAGTCAAATACGCATAGTCGCGGGCAGCGGCGGACGGCGACCTTGCAAGCGGTCGCGGCTGGCATAAGCTCGAAAGGGAGGGTCAAGCAAAGAACGCCGCAGCGCCCGCGCTGCGACCATATCCGAGGGGGCGTTGCGGGGGACTGAAAGGCCTCCCCCGCTCGAAGGGGTGACGGAAAACGGCCTTGGCCGGTTGCAGGCAGGGGAAGGCTTTCCCCACCCACGAGAAACTTTTTAATTGAATTATACGGGGTTACGGCCAATACTTACATCATAATGAAAAACAATTGCACTTTATTAAAATGAAAACTTCCAGACAACAATTTTCTGTATTCCCAAATGATTTTCCAAGGCAGGATAAATCTAGTGCCGAATGGGATATCTATCAATCAATCAAGGATAGATTAAGCCTATCTCTAACTTCGCGATCAGATCATCGGATATTTGCATTTTATGGACCGTGGGTCGACCTCAGACGCAGCGAAGAACATAAAACGTCGGGGTCAGATATCGACTTCGTCATTGTAGACAACTATCGGGGCATATTTTTTATCGAGGTTAAGGGAGGCGCCTACCAACGCAACGGGAAGCTTGAACAAAGAATGAAAGGTCGCCTCGGAACGAAGAGCATTTCAGGAAATCTTCGCCAAAAAATTGGTATTATTAAAAAATTGTACGGAATCTTGAAACACGATATTCGCGAGAAAGGGCACGGCTCCCTACTGCGCGTACTTAGTTATCACAAAATACTTTGTATAACGGGCACCAATCAACCTCTCCCTCCCGAGGAGGTCAGCAAGTGGGACAATATTATATACGAAAATTTTTCACGACAAATACCCGATTATATCTTGAAGGAGTACCAGCCTTACGAGAAAGATCAGGGAATTACCCAAATGATATTCGAAAAACCATTCGATGATATCTGTTCTTTTTTTGAAAATTTAGTAAAAATAAATCCAGACTTTAAGGAGTATTTCAGGCCTCAGGAACCTGCTGCACCAGTGCCCAAGCCTAGTAAACCCCTCACAAAGACGGTGGCGCGGCCGAATGTGTTGTCGACCTCTGAGCGGGAATTTCAGGATATGGCCCAAAAGGCCGCTATACCTTCTAAACCGAAACAATCTGGGCCACAAAAATCTGGCGACAGGGCTGCCACTTCTGCAAAAGTTCTGCGGCCAAGCCACAAGGCAACAGTAGCAGTAGCGCCAGCGATTAAAGCCTCTATTGCTGATGATTTAGCCTTAATTAGGCGTGCCCTTAACCAACCTATACAAGCTGATTTACAGCATGCGTATAGAAGGCCCATAAATCATAAAGTGCCACCCGCCCCACAGCCCGCACTCGTATCACCCGCGCCGTTGAGGCACCCCCCAACACGTGGGCGCATTTTATTTCTTATTTGTGCTTGGATTTGGTTTGTTCCTTTGCCCATAAGCCTCTTGCCCTTTATTGGTTTGGGTTGGCTCGGGGCTGTTTTGGGGGCCGGTGGCTCTGCATTGCTTGGGTATTTATTTTGGCCATGGAGACATAGAACATGGTAATCATCAAACCACCCCACGCTCTTAGAATTCTTGCAGCTCTTATGCTGGCCTTCGCCATAGGCGTGGCATTTTTCACCCCCCAAGCCCACGCTGCGAAAGACTTCTCTTATGCGAAATCTTTCAACCAATTACTTGAAACAAGAAATATTTTAACAAACCATTGCCGCAGTTTTAAGGGGTTCACCCCCGCAGAGGTGGCTCTGGCAGAGCGTGACGGCCTGGCTCGCATTTGCGGTGACTATTGGCACGGCAAAAAAGTAAATACCGCAACAATCGAATATGTGTTTGAGCGTGATACAGAAAAACTCACCACGCTAAGTGCTTGGGTTTTCAAATTGCCGTCAAAACGCTACACAGAGGGTTTTTGGCTTGCGGCCTTGGTTGAACCTATCGCCCATAAAGACAACACCTTTAACCAAAAAGACCCCAGCACTCCACATATGGATATTATCCTCTATAAATCAGCAGAAGACCCAACCCCCACCCGCTTTACAAACGGCTCTGCTTGGGAGGGCTACAGCATGAAAACCCGCACCCACCAAAAAACACCGAACGAACCACCAAGCGGTGCGGCTATTGATGAAGGCATCGGCGAACTTATACGCAACATTCGGATGCTGCGTTTCGACGCAAGAGAGGCCTATCGGGATTTTTAAACTGCGCCACTGCTTATCCGCCACAGCGTATAGAAAGAGGCCGCTTAAGCGGCGGCCTCAAGTTGATCAGCGGTAGCAGCCTTATCGCGCAGCCCCGCCAGAAAGTCAGCGGCTTTCGACGCCTGCGATGCGGCGGTGAAGATGGCCTTCTTGTCGGCCTTCAGCACTTTCAGCCAGTGATCCACATAGGCCGCATGGTCGGGGCGGGGCTGCTGTGAAATCCCGATGTCAGCGCACAGGAACGCTGCGCCCAGCTCAGCGACGAGTTCTTCCATGGCATAGGCTTCGTCACCGAAACGCTTGCCGAACTCCCGCTCGCAGCGGCTCTTGTGGCCTGTCCAGTGGGTCAACTCATGCAGAAGCGTGCCGTAGTAGGCTTCGGTCGGGGTGCTGGTGTCGCTGCCCAGGAAGCGCTCGCGCTCGGGCATCTGAATGTGGTCAGTGCCACGGTTGTAGTAGGCGCGGCTGCCGCCGTGGCGGATATTGGCCTTGGTGGCGGAGACAAAGACCTCGGCCTGTTCGATGGGCGTGACGGGATTTTCGGGGACAGTAAGCGGCTCAGGCTCATAGCCGTCCACTTGCTGTGCGTTGAAGACGGTTGACGCCCGCGCCATGAGGCGAGTCTCGGTTGAGGTCATGCCGGTGTCGGCATCCTGATCCTCAAACGCCAGCTCCTTGTAGAAAACGACAAGCGAGCCCTTCTCGCCCTTGCGGACTTGGCAGCCACGGTTCTGCCATTGGCGATAGGTTCCCCAGACGCCTTCGGTGTAGCCACGGACTTCTCCAGAAACCCAAAGGTTGAGGATGTTGACGCCGCGATAGTGCGCGCGCGTGTCGATGTTCACGGGACGATTAAGCCCCTTGCCTGAGCGGTGCCAGGGCATCTGCCATTCACCTGCGCCAGCCTCGATGGCAGCGATGATATTGTCTGTCACCTGCTGGTGCACATCCAGGCGTTCGCCCTTGGCACGTCGTGTGCGACGGGATTTTGTTGCGGTTGAATTGTTCATTGGTCTTGCCTCCTTTGTTGTTGGAGGCCGCGCTTGATCGCGGCCTTTCGTGAGGCTCGACCAAGCGGACGGGCTGGCTGCACGCATCCGAAGGACGGCAGCGAAGCGAACGAGGGCAAGAAGGCTGTTTCTTGAAGCGAAGCGGCGCGAGGAGCCGTTTCCAGAAAGCATTGAGGGGAACGGCGGGGAAGAAACTGCCGCCGCGCCCTTGCGTGCCTCAAGCCAACCGGACGCTAGAAGCCATCACAAAGGAAAGGCCGCCAAGCGCGGGATCAGGCAATGGAAGGCAAAGATGAGCAATGTCCGCTCAAAGCAGTCGCACGCACCAAGGCAAGAACGCAAAGTATTGTAGCAAAACGAAAGACAAGTGAATAAGCTTCGGTCGGGGGTGGAGAGGAATCGGAAAGGAAAGACCGATGGAAATTATCGCCCTGCTCGTGATCGGGTTTATCGTCTACTTCGTTTATCAGGTGCGGTCGGGATGGCGACAAGGCTATCAGCAAGGCCAGGCACAAGCCGTGGCGAAAGGGGCAAAGCCTTGGGGGCAGCCAATCGGGTTCGCCTACGGCAGCGCCTACATCATGACGCCGGAGCAGATCATCGGGGCAGGCATCGGCATCTCAGTCGAAGAATTTAAGCGGCGTCTGGACAGCGACGAGCGAAGATTCCTGCTGCTCGGTGAAACAGGTCACAAGGGAAAAGCGTCAGTCGACATCTTCGAAGGCGACGGGCATCTGCTGACGATTGCGCCGACAAGATCCGGCAAGGGCGTGGCGGCGGTGATCCCGAACCTGCTATTCTACACCGGCTCGATGGTCGTGAACGACATCAAGGGCGAGAATTACGCCGTCACCGCCGATTGGCGACGGAGAATGGGCCAGCGCGTCCTGAAATTTGCGCCATTTGATGATGATACCGACTGCTGGAATCCGTTCGATCTCATCGATGAGGGCGACGAAGCTTGGGAGGACGTTCGCACCTTTGCGGAGTTGCTGCTCCCCGAGCGCACGCAGAATGAAGAGTTCTGGAACAACGAAGCCCGAAATCTGGTGGCGGGCGTCATTCTCTACATTCATTCACAGCTACCCGCAGACGAGCACACCATGTGGCAGCTTCGGCATTTCCTGACGCTGGAGCGTGAGGAATTAGAGGTCTTCCTCAGAGAAAAGATGCTGGAGTGCGAAAACTTGCAGGTTCGCCGCGCGGCTTCATCCTTCCTACAGGGCGATGAGAAAGTGCGTGCGGGCATCATGAGCACGCTCAATTCGCACATGGGCATCTGGGACAGCCCACGCCTGCAACGGATGATGGCGACGAACACCTATCGCCTCCCGAGAATGCTCTACGAGCCGATGACGGTCTATTTCTCGATCCCACCCGGAAAGCTGGAAAGCTATGCGCCAGTGATCCGCTTGTTCATGGGGATGCTGATCAAGCATTTCTCGGGCTACACGCGGAAGGGCGATTATCCTGTGCTGTTCATGCTGGATGAGTTTCCCGCACTGGGGCGGATGAAGGTCATCGAGGAAGGCATGACCTACATGGCGGGCTACGGCATCAGCTTCTGGCTCTTCGCCCAAGATTTGAAGCAGCTCGCCGCGACCTATGGCGACAAGGCGCAGTCGATCATCTCAAATTGCGCCGTGAAGCAATTTTTCGGCGTGAATGATGTTGAAACGGCGCAGCTGGTCAGCCTGATGTCGGGTGAAACCACGATCCCGTCGATCAGTTATTCCAATGAGGCAGGCATCACCGTCAACAACGGGAGCATGACGCTTTCGTCAGGTGCCCGCCCCCTCTTCACGCCGAACGAGATCATGAGCGCGGCCAATGGCAGCCAGTTGCTCTTCTATCGCGGCCAGCAAGTGGTCTCAGCGGTGAAATGGAATTACCTGATTGCTGGATTGTTCAAGGACAGCGACGGCAACCCGGTCTACAATGAGAATCCGTTCCATAGATAGGGCGATAAAAAGCCGCACCAGAGTTAACCCGTCTGGTGCGGCCAGTAGCCGCCCTCTTCATCTGGCCGAAGGCCTATTCAACGTCTTCGAACGCGTCCGGTTGCAGTTGATGTTCCGTAGGAACATCCCTCACTGGACGATGGCTCTTTAGCCACTCAATGAATCGCTTCCGATCTATGTAGACGCGGGAGCCGATCCGAATGAGGCAGGCCTCGAAGCCGTTGCTCTTGCCGTTGTATATCCACCAGCGGACGGTTTTCTCACCAAAGGCGGGAAAAGCCAAAACCAGCTGGTCTATCGTCAGGATGTTTTCGCCATCCATAAGCCGACCCTTTCATTGTTGATGATGGTCTTATTCTTATGGATATCGTCAGAAATCCGCCAAATTTTGTCCTAACCCTGCAACCTCTCACGGGAAGGATAGGCAGCCCTGTTATCGCTGGCGATAACCGCCTGTGACCGCACAATACCGTGAAATGCTGTCCATTCTGGATCGATCGGTATCTTCTTGGTCCAATCCACAAAGCAGATTTTACTGACAGCGCGAAACTCGACCAGAATGCCTTGTGTGAAGGGATAGCTGGTCCGATTGACCGTTATCTCGGTCATTCTTCAATTCTGCCGGTTCACAACAGACCTAAGCTGGAAGGGAGAAGCCAAGTGGTGAGGTGCTGTCGCTTGCTGGGAGTAGTTGGGAGCAATTACTCCCAAATTACTCCCAAAGCAAAAAATAAGGCCCTAGCATTTCTGCTAAGGCCTTGATTTTGTTGGTTGCGGGAGTT
>Ga0209346_1001275_pt1 | contig 14699 bp, 14 predicted proteins | sample AutmiccommunBRH9_FD_187381 | JGI IMG/M metagenome (GOLD analysis project Ga0209346, IMG submission 187381) | Deep subsurface microbial communities from Mt. Terri, Switzerland - Autotrophic microbial communities BRH/9 (SPAdes) (version 2) | ecosystem: Environmental > Aquatic > Deep subsurface >...
GCATCCACGGCCTTGATCTTGGTGCGGATCTGGCTCAGGCGATTCTTGTTGATCGCGGTGCGGCGCGTGTTGCGACGGATACGTTTTTTTGCTTGCGGCGTATTAGCCATGAAAAACCCTCAAAATCTGAAATTTAATGCCGGGACGTTATGTACCGCTTCCGGCTCAAGACGGCGGCCAATAGCGTGACAGCCGATCCCCGTCAATAGCTTAGTGAACGACTTATTTCTGGCATTGCGAACAGTAAAAGGTCGACCGGCCGCTGTCGACTCGCCGCCGGACCAGAGCACCGCACTGGCAGGCCTGCCCTTCGCGACCATAGACTCGCCAGTCCTTGGCGAAATAGCCCAGTTCCCCGTCGGGTTGCACGAAATCGCGCAATGACGAGCCGCCGGCAGCAATCGCCGCAACCAGGACCTCCTTGATCGCCGCGACCAGCCGCTCGTAGCGCGGCTTCGAAATCGCACTGCCCTTCTGGCGCGGCGATATGCCCGCCATATGCAGCGCCTCGCAGACATAGATATTGCCGAGTCCCGCGACGACCCGCTGGTCGAGCAGCAGCTGCTTGATCGGGGCCTTGCGATCCCGGGTCGCGTCTTTCAGATAGTTTGCGGTAAAATCATCGCCCAGCGGCTCCGGCCCCATAAATATGAAAGGCCTGTAGCCGCCAAGCGCCTCTGCCCGGACGATATCGAGCGAACCGAATCGCCGCGGGTCGTTGAGCGCCAGCCGTTGACCGGCTGCGGTCTCGATCAGCAGGTGATCATGCTTGCCGATATCCTCGGGGTCGATTCGCCAGCGGCCCGACATGCCGAGATGAAAGATCATCACGTCACCCCGATCGGTCTCGATCAGCCCGTATTTCGCGCGCCGGCCAAGCCCGGTCACCACCGCACCGGTCATCCGTTGCCGCAAATCGACGGGAATCGGCCAGCGCAGATCCGCGCGGCGCGGCTCCACCAGCGTCAGGCGCTGCCCTTCAAGCACCGGTCGCAAACCGGAGACGGTCGTTTCCACTTCTGGCAGCTCGGGCATGGCGATCCTTGTCGGTTACGGTCGAATGGGCAGCTACAGAGTGATTGCAGTGCTGCCAAGGCTCGTCTACTTGGGATTTCACGGAAATTCAGCACAGGCAGGAAATGGCTATCGAAAGCAAAACCGTCTCCTTCGGTTATGAAGAGGTCGACGAGAGCGAGAAGACCGGCAAGGTCGGCGCGGTCTTTTCCAGCGTGGCTTCCAAATATGACGTGATGAACGACGCGATGAGCGCCGGCACCCACCGCCTGTGGAAGGACCGCTTCGTGCGCCGCGTCAAGCCGCGCGCCAGCGAGAATATTCTCGATATGGCCGGCGGCACCGGCGACATCGCCTTTCGCATGGTCGGCAGCGGCGCCCATATAACGGTTGCCGACATCAACGCCGAAATGCTCGCCGAAGGCGTGGACCGGGCCCTGGCAAAAGACGAAACGCGGCTGGTGTGGAGCCAGCAGAATGCCGAAACGCTGAATTTCCCCGATGCCCATTTCGACGCTTACACGATCGTCTTCGGCATCCGCAATGTCACCCATATCGACCGGGCCCTGGCCGAGGCCTATCGCGTGCTCAAATACGGCGGGCGATTCTACTGCATGGAATTTTCCCAGACCAAGTGGCCCGGCTTCGACAAGGTCTACGAAACCTATTCGCACAAGATCCTGCCCAAGGTCGGCAAGGCGGTTGCCAATGACGAGGCCAGCTACCGCTATCTCGCCGAATCGATCGCCAAATTCCCGCCGATGGAACAATTTCGCGCCATGATCGAAGCCGCAGGGTTCAGCCAGACGAAGGTCGAGTCGATGATGGGCGGGCTGGTCGCGATCCACAGCGGCTGGAAGGTCTGAGCAACCGCCACGTATGACCAGCAACCGCACACATATATTCCGCCTGCTCAAATGGGGCCGCACGCTCGCCCGGCATGGCGCGCTGCGCGATCTCGAGAGGCACAAGGCAACCCCGCCGCAAGTCCGGCGCCTGTTCCGCATCGCGCGGATAGGCACGTTCCAGCCCAGGGAACCCAATTATTCCGCCGCACTGCAGGCCATCGGTCCGGCAGCGATCAAGCTTGGCCAGACACTCGCCACCCGCCCCGACGTGATCGGCGAGGCGGCGGCGCGCGATCTGCTGCAATTGCAGGACAGCCTGCCGCCCGTCCCCTTCGCCCGAATTCGCGACGAGATCGAGCTCAGTCTCGGCAAGTCGCTGGACGAACTGTACAGCCATATCGACACCGACCCGGTGGGGGCAGCCTCTATCGCCCAGGTCCATCGGGCGACGACGCTGGAAGGCAAAGATGTCGCCGTCAAGGTTCTGCGCCCGGGCATCATCAAGAAATTTACCCAGGATATCGAGACCTACGAATGGGCTGCGGCCCATCTCGAGGCCCTCGGCGGCGAGGCGAAGCGGCTGCGCCCGCAGCTGGTCATCGCCAATTTCCGCCGCTGGACGATGCGCGAACTCGACCTGCGTCGCGAAGCGGCCAGCGCTTCGGAGCTGGCCGAGCACATGGCCCAGGTGGACAAATATGAGATTCCCGCCATCGACTGGGACCGGACATCGGGCCGGGTGCTGACGCTCGACTGGGTTGACGGCATCAAGATTTCGAACCGCGAGGCGCTGGTCGCCGCCGGTCATGATCTGGATGCGATCGCCAACCGGCTGGTGCATACTTTCCTCAAGCAGGCGATCGAGGCCGGCTATTTCCACGCTGACATGCATCAGGGCAATCTGTTCGTGAAGGCCGACGGCACGATCGTTGCGATCGATTTCGGCATCATGGGCCGGATCAACAAGAAGGCCCGCGTCTGGCTGGCTGAAATTCTCTACGGGCTGACCACCGGCAACTACCGGCGGGTCGCGGAAATTCATTTTGAAGCGCAATATGTTCCGGATCATCACAGCATGGAAGATTTCGCCACGGCCTTGCGCGCGGTTGGCGAGCCGATGCGGGGCAAGCCGGTCAGCGAATTGTCGGTCGGCGACATGCTCGACGGACTGTTCGCGATCACCCGCGATTTCGACATGGAGACCCAGCCGCATCTGCTGCTGCTGCAAAAGACGATGGTGATGGTCGAAGGCATTGCCACCGACCTCAACCCGCAGATCAACATGTGGGACACCAGCGGTCCTTATGTGAAACAGTGGATTCGCGGCGAACTGGGACCGGAAGCCGCCATTGCCGACCGGATCAACAATGATCTCGACACGCTGCTGCTGCTCCCCGACATCGTCCGGCGGCTGGATGCTCAGCTCCCCCGCCAGGGCGGCGCGCCGCCAGCCCTTCCGCTGGCCGACGTGGAGCTGATGTGGGAGAAGCGGCAAAAGGGCCAGGGCGGCGGATTCTGGCGCTATGCACTGACGACGATCGTCGCCGGCGCGGTCGGTGCCGCGGCCATGTTTCTCTGGGGTTAGGCCGGGCGACGGCTACGCCCACCCCATGACACATGTTGCTTGGCTTTGCGCCTGCTTGCCCCTAAATCGGAACCCATGTCAAAACCCAAACATATCCTGCTGATCATCGGCGGCGGCATTGCCGCCTACAAGTCGAGTGAGCTCATCCGCCTGATCCGGAAGGCTGGCATGACGGTCCGCTGCGTGCTGACCGATTCGGGCGCGCAGTTCGTCACCCCGATGACGCTGGCGGCCCTGTCCGAGAACGAGGTGCACACGACGCTCTGGTCGCTGAAGAACGAGACCGAGATGGGGCATATCCAGCTGAGCCGCGAAGCCGACCTGGTCGTGATATGTCCCGCCACCGCGAACCTGCTGGCGAAGATGGCGGGCGGCATCGCCGACGATCTGGCGACCACCTTACTGCTGGCGACCGACACCCCAGTACTCGCCGTGCCGGCGATGAACGTCCGCATGTGGCAGCATGCCGCGACCCGGCGTAATATCGCCCGGCTGCAAGCAGACGGCATTCTTGTCATGCAACCGGACGAGGGCGACATGGCCTGCGGCGAATATGGCCCCGGCCGATTGCCCGAACCGGCGGCGATCCTGACAGAGATTGCACGCTGCCTCGGCGAAGAACGGCCCTCCACCGGCCATTTCGGCGAAAATGAACTCGGCCCCAATCCGCTCGACGGCCAGCCCGCCTTTGCGCCGGACGAACATCGCCCGCTCCACGGCAGGCATGTCCTGGTCACCGCCGGCCCGACCCACGAACCGATCGACCCGGTACGCTATATCGCGAATCGCTCGTCCGGCCGACAGGGTTTTGCCATCGCCGCCGCCGCTGCGGAAGCCGGTGCGCGGGTTACCCTGGTTGCCGGTCCCGTCCACTTGCCCACGCCGGCCGGCGTCCTGCGGGTCGATGTCGAGACCGCGATCGAAATGGAACAGGCCGTGCACGATGCCCTGCCCGCCGATGTCGCGATCATGGTCGCGGCCGTCGCCGACTGGCGCGCCGACCGCCAGGCGGAGCAGAAGATCAAGAAGGAGGGCGCCGCACCCGACGCGCTGCAACTCACCGAAAATCCCGATATACTGGCGGGACTGGCCCGGCACGCACAGCGCCCCGGCCTGCTGATCGGCTTTGCCGCGGAGACGGAGAAGATTGACCAGCATGCCACAGCCAAGCTCGAGAAGAAGGGCTGTGACTGGATCGTCGCCAATGATGTCTCCGGCCCGGTCGGGGAAAGCGTGATGGGCGGCGCCGACAACAGCGTCCATATCGTCACCCGCACCGGCACCGAAATCTGGGAGCGGCTGCCGAAGACCGAAGTGGCGCTCCGGCTGGTGGCCAGGATTGCCGAGGAACTTGCCTGATGTTCGAACCCGTCGATATTGCCGTCAAGCGGCTGGACCATGCGAGTGACCTGCCGCTGCCTTGCTATGAAACGTCCGGGTCCGCCGGCATGGACGTGCGCGCCGCCGAAGAGCGGGTGATCGCTCCGGGCCAGCGAGGACTGGTCGGCACCGGACTGGCGTTCGCCATCCCCGAAGGCTACGAGATCCAGGTCCGGCCCCGCTCCGGCCTTGCCCTGAAAAAGGGGATCGGCATCCCAAATGCGCCGGGCACGATCGACAGCGACTATCGCGGCGAGTTGAAGGTCATCCTGATCAACCATGGCGAGGAGGATTTAATCATCGCGCGTGGCGACCGGATCGCCCAGATCGTCGTGGCTCCTGTCCAGCGCGGCGTTCTGGTCGAAGTGGCCGACCTCGACGAAACGCAGCGGGGGTCTGGCGGTTTCGGCTCAACCGGCGTATGAATGGATTTCGGAAATATTTTTGAAGAGGGACTGTAATGATCAATATGATGGCTGCCATTGCACTTTCGGGCGCTCTCGCTGCCGCCGATGATATCGAAATCAAGGCGCTGTCGGCCGATTTCTACAATCTGGAACTGGCCCAGTTCGAGAAGAAGCTGCCCGTGCTGGAACGGCATGAACGGCAGGCGGAGCGAATCGCCAAAAAGGCCGATTGCAAGCTGCCAACCGATATTGGCTGGGTTCACGCGCGGGTCGACGTCGCCCTCGAAGTGACCCCCGATGGCCGGGTCACAAAAGTCGTGCCGGTGGAAACCGGCTGCCGGCCGCTCGAAGCCTATGTGATCGCGCATCTGACCAAATATGCCGGACATGACGGGGCGGTCAAGCGGACCGGCGACCAGAAATGGTACCGGCAGGCGATTACCTTCCGCTGGCCTGAATGAGTCCACTCAGCGACGAGCAGCTCGATCGCTATGCCCGGCATATCGTCCTCAAGGACATTGGCGGGGCGGGCCAGAAGAAGATTCTCGACGCCCATATATTGGTGGTGGGGGCCGGCGGGATTGGCTGCCCTGCGATCCAGTATCTGGCCGCGGCGGGAATCGGCGCGCTGACCATCGTCGATGATGATGTCGTGTCGCTTTCTAATCTGCAGCGGCAGGTTCTGTTTGCCGAACAGGATATCGGCAAGGCGAAAGTCGAAGTTGCCAAAGTTGCCGCCCAGCGCATCAATCCGGATGTAAACATAAATATTTTAAATCAAAGACTTACCGCGCAGCAATTGCCGGGCGATGCTGCAGCATTTTTTGCTCGGTTCGACGCGATCATCGACGGCAGCGACAATTACCGGACCCGCCTGCTGGTCTCCGACCTTTCCGTCGCGCACAGGATACCGCTGGTTTCCGCGGCGATCGGGCAGTTCCAGGGACAGCTCGGCACGTTTCGCGGCTGGGAGCCGGACAGGCCCTGCTACCGCTGCTTTGTCGGCGACGCGCTCGACCCCGATGATTGCGACAATTGCAGCGAAGTTGGCGTTCTCGGCGCAATGGTCGGCCTGATCGGCAGTTTCGCGGCGATGGAGGCAATCCGCGTGGTCACCGGCTTTGGCCAGGACCCCGCCGGAAAACTCCAGCTTTTCGACGGCCTCGCGCCCTCGATGCGGAGCATCAACCTGCCCAAGGACCCGCATTGCAAGAGCTGTGGCACGGCACCGCAAACATAACTGAGTTCAACCTTAAGTGGACGCCAACGTAACGGGATTGCAACCCTAAAATCCTCCCCGCTTGCGGGGAGGTGGCAGCCCGCAGGGCTGACGGAGGGGGTGCAGGGCCAGGTGCTGCGTTCAGACGCACACCCCCTCCACCCCGTTTCGCGCGGTCGACCTCCCCGCAAGCGGGGAGGATTCACTCCGCCTCGAACCACGCCTTTCCGACGATGCACAGATTCGTCATCCCAACGCCTTCTCCCGTGAGGGAGAGGGAGAAACAGGGGACTTCCACCGCGATGTCGATGCTTCCCAAGGGCCGAAACAGCGGCTAGGATGGCTGGACAATCGGGAGGACCATCATGACATTGCCGGTAACCGCATTAGCCGCCGCGATCTGCGCGCTGCTGCTGATCTTCATGAAGTTCAAGGTGATCGGCCAGCGCGTCCGCACCGAGACGATGTTCGGCGCGGGCGAGGACGCGAAGATGAAGATGGTCCGCGGCGCCCATGCCAATCTCGCCGAGAACGCGCCGATCGCGCTGATCCTGATGGCGCTGCTGGAAATGACCAGCGCCCATCACTGGACGCTGACCGGACTGGCGGCGCTGTTCCTGGCCGCCCGGGTGCTGCATATCTACGGCATGTACCGGCATCACGGCACCGGGTCGGTGCGCTTCCGCCAGGCCGGCGTGATCGGCACCACGCTGGCGATCGTCGCGATGGCGCTGTGGGTGATTTATCTGTTTGTGATGGTGAATTTGTAGGGGTTGGCGTTTTCGACGGGAATGACTGGGTGACAGTAGACGATTGTGATTGCTCACTTCAGCGTCTGATCATGGGCCGTTTGCAGCATGTCGGCTTTTAGACCCGGTTGACAAAAATAGCGGCCATGCAGAGCCCAGCCAGCGTGCTGGGCGACTCCATCCGGGTGGCGGGGATGTATGCGCGAAAAATCTCCAGTGGGCATTGCAAGCTGCGATCAGACATTCGGTTGGGTCAGACATGTGGCAGCCGTCCAGCAGCCGCGATCGTTCGGGATCAAACAAGCGGGATTTGAGTACCTTAGATGGCATGCCGGAGTTCGAGTCCAGGGCACTTGCGACAATAAACTGTTTCCAAAAAACAGCCATCCTCATTGCCTAGCTATAAATAAATATTAATCTATTGTTAATATCATATGGTTATTATTTGGACAAATATAATATCGAATATTTTATTTTTTAGAATATAATTTCACTATAAAAAATAATATTGAACCCATATTATTATTTATGCGTTTTTACATGACGCAAGTATACGTTAATTATTCTTTCGCCAAATTTTATTTATCCCTCATCCTGCCGGTCTCGGTCGGGAAAAGCATCGAGGTCGCCATGTTAAAATAAAGCCTGATAGCCATTGTAATATTGGCAGGCGCGGAGAGCGCGTCTGCTCAACAGGTTCCGGACGCTGGCCAGCAAATCCAGCAGATCCCGCAGCCACCCATGGTGGAGAAACCCGCGCCCGACATGCTGATCGACAGACCGGTGATGCCCGTTGAGGCGGATATCGCTGGCCCAAAAGTCCGCGTAAATTCACTTCGGGTGACCGGGGAGACCTTGTTCTCGGATGAGCAACTGATCGCTGCCACCGATTTCAGGCCCGGCAGTGAGCTCAATCTTTCCGACTTGCGCAATATCGCTGGACGCATCACCCGCTATTACAATGACCGCGGCTATTTTCTGGCTCGGGCCTATTTGCCTGCACAGGATATTGAGGATGGGGTCGTTACCATTTCCGTGATCGAGGGCCGATACGGCGCGATTGACCTGCGCAACCAGAGCCGCCTCAAGGACAAGGTCGCGCACGGCGTTCTTGCCGGCCTCGACAGCGGCGACATTGTCGAAAGTGCGCCGCTCGAACGGCGGCTGCTGCTCCTGTCGGATATTCCCGGAGTCGGAGTGCGTTCAACCCTCGCGCCGGGCAGCGCGGTAGGAACCTCGGATCTGATCGTCGATATCGTTCCCGGCCGCAGCGTGACCGGCAGTATCGAAGCCGACAATGCGGGCAATCGTTATACCGGCCCTTACCGACTGGGTGGCTCGGTATATTTCAACAATCTGACCGGTAGCGGCGATGTTGCCAGCGTGCGGGTCCTGGCGTCAAACCTGGGTCTGCTTTATGGACGGGCCTCTTACCAGACATTGCTGGGCAATGCTTCGGTCGGAGTTGCATATGCACGCGTCAATTATGAGCTTGGCCGCGAATTCAAAAGCCTCGACGCTGACGGCAGCGCGGACATCTTCAGCCTGTTCGGCAGCTATCCGCTGATCCGGTCGCGCGACACAAATCTTTATGCCCTGGGCGCCGTCGAGGCGCGGTATCTCGAAGACAGCATCGGACTCACATCGACAGTCACCAACCGCGACATTCATTCAGTAACCGCAGGCTTCAGGGGTGATCAGCGCGACCTCATCGGCGCCGGCGGATGGAGCACAATCTCGGTGGCCGCCACCTGGGGCAAACTGAATATCGAGACCCCCGAAGCGCGTGCAATCGATTCCGCCAGTTCACGTCGAAATGGAAAATACGGAAAATTACAGTTCAGCGCTGCCCATCTTCAGCAGCTGGTGGGGCCGCTCTCGCTCTACGGCGCAATCCGGGGGCAGGTAGCGTCCAAAAATCTGGACAGTTCCGAACAAATGGCACTGGGCGGGGCTTATGCCGTCCGGGCCTATCCTGAAGGGGAAGCCTACGGGGACCAAGGCTATGTCGCCAATATGGAAGCCAGATTATTGTTGCCCGACTTTTCCGACACCATGCCGGGCCAAATCCAATTGGTCGGGTTCGTTGATATCGGTGCGGTTACGCTTGCCAAAGATCCTTGGTATCCCGGATCCAATAGCGCGCACCGCAAAGGCTATGGTGCCGGGATAATCTGGTCAAAGCCCAATGATTTTCTGATTACCGCTTCCTACGCCCGCAAGCTGGGTGATCAGGAGGCCACCTCTGCTACGGATCGTTCAGGCCGCTTCTGGCTCCAGTTCGTTAAACTCTTCTGATGGATTTGCAGCGCGATCTGCGTTGCATTTCTGCAGAAATCTAAGGACAATATTATGAAACGCAATGATCTCAATTCGGTGAGCGATTTCGACAAATATTTCGATGGATCGGTTGCCAGCGTTCGGTCTCGCGGCAAGTGGGCTTTGCGTGGTTCCACCAACCTGGCCCGGCTGGCGATGACCGGTGTGGCAGGATCCCTGATCCTGGCTTCTGCCGCAGCGGCGCAATCCTTGCCGGCAGATGGTGTCATTGTGTCAGGCAACGCGACTATCACCGCTACCGGCCCGACGATGACAATTAACCAGACAAGCCAAAAGACGGCGATCAACTGGGAAAGTTTCAACATCGCTCAGGGCCACACGGTCCAGTTTGTCCAACCCGACAGCAAATCGGTCGCCCTCAACCGGGTGATCGGCCAGGATCCATCCGCCATCCTCGGCAATCTGTCCGCCAATGGACAGGTCTTCCTGATAAACCCGAACGGAGTGCTGTTCGGTCAAGCTGCGCAAGTTAACGTCGCAGGTTTGGTGGCATCTACCTTGAACATGACCGATCCCGACTTTGCTGCCGGTCGTTATCGTTTTAACGGGGTTGGCGGCAAGGTGGTCAATCGGGGCACGATCAATGCCGATGGCGGCTATGTCGCAATGCTGGGCGCGAACGTCAGCAATCAGGGTCTGATCCAGGCGAATATGGGTACGGTGGCGCTCGCCGCCGCGACAGCGATCACACTTGACGTTGCCGGTGACGGATTGCTCAATGTCGCCGTGGACCAGGGTGCGGTAAACGCCCTTGTCACAAATGGCGGGTTGTTGCGAGCTGATGGCGGAAGTGTATTGATGACCGCCCAAGGGGCAGGCGAACTTCTCAAGTCCGTGGTCAATAATTCCGGCGTGATCGAAGCGCGCTCACTTGCAAGTCGCGATGGCAAGATACTGCTTCTGGCCGACATGCAAAGCGGAACCCTCAATATGAGCGGCGTTCTGGATGCAAGTGCGCCCAATGGCGGGAATGGCGGTTTCATCGAAACGTCCGCAGCGAATGTCAATATCGCCAACAGCGCCCGGATTACTACGGCCGCATCCTCAGGCACTACCGGCACCTGGCTGATTGACCCGGCCGACTTCACAATCGCGGCTATTGGCGGAAATATTACCGGTGCAACGCTTTCCGCCCAGTTGGTTACCAACAATGTCGTGATCAGTACGATGCCCGTCGATGGTGTTATGACCCCCGGCAATGGTGACATCCACGTCAATGATGCGATTGCATGGACAGCTTCCGGCAATGCGACGACATTGACGCTCAATGCATTCCGCGATCTCAACATCAATGCCGCGATTACCGCCACCAATGGCAATATCGTTGCGTGTTGCGGCCGCGACATCAACGTGGACGCGGCGCTGACCACGACCAACGGCAGCATCATCCTGAACGCCGGGCAGAATGTGAACGTCCGCCATGCGATTACCACCACCGATGGCAACATCGTCTTGTGCGCCGGGCACGACGTCCACATCGACGCCGCAGTCACGCTCACGAGGGGTAGCACGATTCCCGCCCAGAGCCTGGGCTCGCCGGTAGGCCTGACCCTGATCGCCGGAGCGGACGGAACCGGACCCGGCGTAGGTGGGGGGACCATCATATTCGCTCCGCTCGCACCGCCGGTGACCGTGACGGTCGCTCCCGTCACCATTGCCTATAATCCGGTCTCCTACTCCGCACCGACGGATTTCTCGACCAAGTTCGTGCTTACGGAAGGCGCAGCACTCACGCAGCGAATGCTGGTTTTTCCAAACGGAGACCGGGTTGACGATGGCACGGACAATGCTGTCCTGAACGGCTTCAACAGCACAGCGGAGTCGGGGCTTCCCGAGGGGGTTGTCCTGGTTGCAGGCCCCAACGCCACTGCGACCTTCGACAGCGGCGAAGTGGGAACCGATATCGGGATCACCTACAGCGGTTATACGCTTGGCGGGCCGAATGCCGACCAGTATATCCTGGCTGCTGCCTGCTGCACCGCCGGTTTCAGGACGCGAGGTACGATCTCCGCGGCTCCGACGCCTACTCCAACACCCCCTCCAACTCCGACACCGACACCGACCCCAACCCCAACTCCCACTCCACCCCCAACACCGACCCCAACACCTCCGCCGACTCCAGCACCGACCCCAACGCCAACACCTGCTCCGCCGCCGACGCCGACTCCAACACCGCCACCGGTATCGCCTATCGTTGCGCTCGCTCCGGCGATTGCCTTTACACCTGCCTTGGTCGGGTTGCCAAATGGCGTGGAACTGGCGATTCTCGATACGGGTGTGAGAATGCCGGTCGTTGAGGTGCCCACTCCGCCCGCTCCACTGGAAGAAGTTTCCCCCGCACCTCTGTCTCCGGCAAAACCTCCTGTGCCGGTCTATCCCGTCAAACAATCGCGGCATTGATACCGCTGAGGAACAAGCGATGCCTCGTATTTATTATTTCGTGATGTTGACGGTTGGCCTCGCCTGCCCGCAACTCGTCGCAGCCTCGCCGCCGGTGATTTCGGCACCGACGGCTCAGCCGCCCAAGGTTGCCGACTTTCAGGGAGAGATGGTATCAAGGGATGCCAAACGGGTCGCAGATTGGATAGTGGCGACTGGCGACAATGGAGAGCGTCCGTTTGTCATAATCGACAAGATCAATGCGCGGGTATATCTGTTTGACATGCACGCGCAGTTGCGAGGTGCGGCAGCGGCGCTGCTGGGTCTGGGTCCGGGCGACGATGGCGTATCCGGGATCGGACAGCGAAAGCTGTCGACCATCAGCCCGAAAGAACGCACTACGCCGGCCGGACGCTTTATTGCCTCGCTCGGCAACGATTATACTCAGGATATTCTGTGGGTGGATTATGACCTGGCACTCTCTCTACATCGCGTGATAACCGGTAACGTCAAGGATCGCCGGCATCAGCGCCTCGCCACGCCCACACCGCTCGACAATCGTATTTCATACGGTTGCATCAACGTTCCGGTCGACTTTTACGACAAGTTGATCATGCCGGCGTTCAACGGGACGACGGGCGTAGTCTATATATTACCTGAAACCAAGATGATCGAAGAAGTGTTTGCAATGGATATTTCCCAAAGGTGATCGTTTAGGAAGATTCTCTTTCAACCCCCTCACAGCAGTTCGCACCAATCCGTAGCTATGGCAGATCGCGACCAAATCCGGACACAAGCCGGCAAGCGAATGGTGCCCAAATATGGTCATATCTCGGTTTTCTCAGCCAGAGTGAGAGCGTCCGCTATCAGGGGCTGAAAAATCGAGCTGCTATGTCGGGAATGGTGCGCGCGAAGCAGCCCGGGAATCCCATTGGTTGGACGTCCACTATTGGAGTGCTAGTAAACCGACAGCTAATCCATCGGTAACCTCTCCTGCTGTGCTCCTTGCGAACATTGATTGTGCAGGCAGGCCGCTGTCCGCCACGGGCTCCGCATCAAGTGCGGAGCACAGCGCTCTATGCCTCCCTAGAAACTCGCCCCGTCCACCTGCTGCACCGGCAGATGCCGCCACTCCCCGGGCGCGAACAGCCGCATGTTCACGCCCATCCGCTCCGGCGGCGCGGTGATCGGGGTCCAGTGGCTGTGGGTGCCGCAGGTCCGGCAATTCCAGGTGGTGATCATCCGGTCGCCCTGGACATAGGGGTTGAGCGCCTCCGGCGCCGCCTTGATGGTCACTTGGTCCGGGTGCCAGTAGCCGCCGATCCAGCCGGTCTTGCGGCACAGCGAGCAATTGCAGCGCGAGACCTGCTCCGGCGGCGCGGGGACGGTGACGGTTACCGCGCCGCAATGGCAGCTGCCCTTCATTGCCGCCGGTTCAGCACAGGCCGTGCGCCAATATCTGCTCGACCCAGTCGGGCACCAGCTCCCCTGCCCGGCCCATCCGGCTGTCGTGGAAATGGAAGCTGCCCTCCGACGGGTCGAGATTCATTTCCAGCGTGCGGGCGCCGTGATAGCGGGCGGTCTGGACAAAGCCGGCCGCCGGATAGACGGCGCCCGATGTGCCGATCGAGACGAACAGGTCGCAGTCGGCCAGCGCCCGCTCGATCCGGTCCATTTCATAGGGCATTTCGCCGAACCAGACGATATCGGGGCGCAGCCGGCCCGGCTGGCCGCACTGCGGACAGGCGGGGGCCTGCGCCATCCTGCCGTCGAAGCGCGAGCGGGCATCGCAGGCCAGGCACCAGGCGCTGTTCAGCTCGCCGTGCATGTGCAGCAGCCGTTTTGACCCCGCCCGGTCGTGCAGGTCGTCGACATTCTGGGTGACCAGCAGCAGCTCGCCGGGCCATTTTGCGTCCAGCCTGGCCAGCGCCTGGTGCGCGGCATTGGGCTGGACGGTCTTCAGCTTCGCGCGGCGCTCGTCGTAGAAATTCTGCACCAGCGCGGGGTCGCGGGCAAAGGCTTCGGGCGTGGCGACATCCTCGACCCTATGCCCCTCCCACAGGCCGTCCGGCCCGCGAAAGGTGGCGACACCGCTTTCGGCGCTTATGCCGGCACCGGTGAGGATGACGATATTGGTGATGTTGCCTTGCATGGGCGTTTCATAGCGGTTCGGGGCGCGCGAAGTCGAGATGCTTTGTGGCAAATTCCGTCATTGCGAGCCCGGACTTGATCTGGGCGCGCCGCAATTTGGCCTGCTTCGTCATGCCGACCTTGTTTCGGCATCGATTTCGCCTCATAGAAACGGCCTGGCGGAACAGGGGATCCTGAAACAAGTTCAGGATGACGAGTGCGGGATAGGGCAGACATGACCAAGATCGGAATTATCGGCAGCAGAGGCCGCATGGGCCAGGCGCTGGTGCAGGCCATTGCCGAGGCGGGCCAGGCCCATGCCGGCGGCGCGGACCAGGGGGATGACGGGGCGGCGTTGGTTGCAGCGAGCGATGTGCTGGTCGATTTTTCCTCGCCGGCGGCGCTGCAGGCGACGCTCGATGCCTGCGTGGCGGCGGGCAAGCCGATTGTTGTCGGCACCACGGGCCTCGAAGACGCGCATCATGCCGCGATCGACGAAGCCGCGCGGACGATTGCCATCCTGCAGACCGGCAATACCTCGCTCGGCGTCAACATGCTGGCGGCGCTGGTCGAGCAGGCGGCGGGCAAGCTGGGCGACGACTGGGATATCGAGATTGTCGAGATGCACCACCGGCACAAGGTCGATGC
>Ga0209346_1001279_pt1 | contig 14677 bp, 9 predicted proteins | sample AutmiccommunBRH9_FD_187381 | JGI IMG/M metagenome (GOLD analysis project Ga0209346, IMG submission 187381) | Deep subsurface microbial communities from Mt. Terri, Switzerland - Autotrophic microbial communities BRH/9 (SPAdes) (version 2) | ecosystem: Environmental > Aquatic > Deep subsurface >...
TAGAATCTTCCGGAACCGTAGCGTTTAGTTCAGCAATTGCAGCTTATGGCGCATTTTTAATTCCCAAAATGTTTGGTTGGTCAATTAATGCTTTTGGTTCCGGTAATGTAGCTTTCTACATTTTAATTACTTACTATGTTGTCACCATCTTTATAACATGGTTCTGGTATGTACGTAAGAATGCAGATGTTAGTAAATAGGAGTTGAGAATAATGAAAACACCTGAACTATTAGATTTTAAACAAGAAAGAATCAGAATCCTCCATTTAACATGGTTTGCCTTTTTCTTAAGCTTTTTTACCTGGTTTAATATGGCGCCCTTGGCTACGACAATGGTTAAGACCAGTGGTTGGCTGACAACAGATCATGTAAAGGCACTAGCTATTTTAAATGTGGCCTTAACTATACCTGCAAGAATAGTAATCGGTTCACTGCTGGATAAATACGGACCGAGAATTGTATTTAGCCTATTACTTATCACAATGGCAATTCCCACTTTTACCTTTGCTTTCGGTAACAGTTGGACGCAGTTGTTTATCTCGCGCCTAGTCTTAAGTACTGTAGGTGCAGGTTTTGTTATCGGAATCCGGATGGTTGCCGAATGGTTCCCGCCCAAAATGGTCGGGCGTGCTGAAGGTTTTTATGCCGGTTGGGGTAACTTCGGTTCCGCGGCAGCAGCAATTGTTTTACCGTATGTGGCACTTACCATGTTTGGCGGAGATAACGGTTGGCGTTATGCGATTGTTTTTACCGGTCTGATTAATTTGATCTACGGGACTATTTACTTTTTTGTAGTAAGAGATACTCCTGAAGGTAAGGTATATCATAAACCGAAAAAAGTTGGAGCCATGGAAGTAAGCAGCTTTGGCGATATGATTCAACTTATTTTATGGACATTCCCATTAGTCGGTGCGTTAGGGTTATTGTCTTGGAGGTTAAATAAATTAGGTTTTATTAACGATACTGCACTATATTCAGCTTACTTCGTTTTAACAGCGGTATTCATCTATCAGGTATATAAAATAATCCAGGTAAATGTTCCTGCCTTAAAAAAAGGTGTACCTGAAGATGATAAATACAAATTCAGAAACGTAGGCGTACTCAATTCTACCTATTTTGCCAATTTTGGGGCAGAATTGGCTGTTATATCAATGCTGCCGGCCTTTTTTGAAGAAACCTTTGCTTTGGCACCAGCGATGGCTGGATTGATTGCCTCATCCTTTGCTTTTGTAAACTTATTTGCCAGACCCTTAGGCGGATTACTGTCCGATTCTCTTAATAACCGCAGATTAGTAATGTTGTTCTATATGCTAGGTATTGGTATCGGTTTTGTTTTTATGGGCTTAATCAATTCAAGTTGGCCTTTGATTATGGCAATTTTTGTTACAGTTGTAACATCAATGTTCGTTCAAGGGGCTGAGGGTGCTACCTTTGCCATTATACCATTAGTTAAAAAACGCATAACAGGTCAAGTTGCCGGTATGGCCGGTGCTTACGGTAACGTTGGGTCTGTTGTTTACCTTACTTTGTTTACAATGGTTTCGACACAGCAGTTCTTTTATATCCTTGCCGGAGGAGCATTTGTCAGCTTTCTGTTAGCTTTGTTTTTCCTAGAAGAACCTAAAGGTTCCTTTGCAGAGGATTATCAACTTTCTTCCGTTGACCTTGAAGGTCAGCAACAGACAGAGCAGAAAAAATTAGTAAAAAATGAATTGGTAAATGAGTAATTTTTGGAAAGGAGAAAACAAATGAAAAAACTTTCACCTTTATTAAAAAAACTGCGTTTTTTTCGACCTGTTGAAAAATATTCTGACGGGTGGAGTGAACTAAGTCCCAAGGATCGTGAATGGGAAAAGTTGTACCGCCGCCGTTGGCAGCATGATAAAGTCGTTCGAACAACCCATGGGGTAAATTGTACCGGTTCATGCAGCTGGAAGGTTTTTGTTAAAGACGGAATTATTGCTTGGGAAAATCAGGCTACGGATTATCCGACCACCGGAGAAGATATGCCGGAATATGAGCCAAGAGGATGTCCGAGAGGAGCAAGTTTTTCTTGGTACACTTACAGTCCTTTACGGGTTAAATTTCCTTATATTCGCGGTATATTACTGCAATATTGGCGGGATGCGCTAAATAAAACTAATGATCTGCTTAAGGCCTGGGAAAGTATTGTTGAGGATGGGGAAAAAGCCCGTAGCTATAAAGCTGCCAGAGGAAAGGGCGGATTTGTCAGAACTTCATGGGAGGAAGTAAACCAAATTATCTCAGCTCAAATGATTTATACGATTAAAAAATACGGTCCAGACCGTATAGCAGGGTTTACACCAATACCGGCTATGTCAATGGTAAGCTATGCCGCCGGCTCCCGCTTTCTCTCCTTGGTCGGGGCTCCGATGCTCAGTTTTTACGACTGGTATGCGGATTTACCTCCCGCTTCGCCGCAAATATGGGGTGAACAGACTGATGTACCCGAAAGCAGTGACTGGTATAATGCCGGCTACTTAATTATGTGGGGCTCAAACGTCCCTTTAACCCGAACCCCTGATGCTCACTTTATGACAGAGGTAAGGTATAAGGGGACAAAAGTTGTATCTGTTAGTCCTGATTATGCTGAATCGGTCAAATTTGCCGATAGCTGGTTACCAATTAATCCGGGAGCTGATGGTGCTTTAGCACAGGCAATGACCCATGTCATCTTAAAAGAATTCTATGTTGACCAACAGACAGATTATTTTTATAGCTATACCAAAAAATATACTGATCTCCCCTACTTAATCACGTTGAAAAAGCAAAATGACACATATGTAACTGACCGCTTTTTGACAGCAAGTGACCTGGGTTTACCTCTAACTAATGCAGATTGGAAGACGGTTGTCATCGACCAGAATTCAAACAGATTTGCTGTTCCCAACGGAAGTATCGGACATAGATGGGAAGGAAAAGGGACATGGAATCTGAAAATGAAGGATGAGCAAAACGCGGAGTATAATCCCAGAATGACTTTGCTTGGAGTAGAAGATGAGGTTGTAGCAATTGATATTCCATATTTTGACGATAACAAAAGGGATTTGCTGAAACGTTCGGTACCGGTAAAAAAGGTTATGGTAAACGGTGAAGAATTATATGTGACGACAGTATTTGACATAATGTTGGCCAACTATGGAATTAACCGCAACTTAAATAATGGAATTTATCCGCAAGATTATAATGATGAAAAACCGTACACCCCGGCATGGCAGGAAGAATTCACCGGTGTAGACCGCAATCAAGTTATTCGAATTGCAAGGGAATTTGCCCAAAATGCTGTAGATACCAAAGGACGCTCAATGATAATAATGGGTGCGGGTATTAACCATTGGTATCACGGAGATACAATTTACCGAGCAATATTAAATCTTGTACTTCTAACCGGATCACAGGGTGTAAACGGCGGCGGTTGGGCTCATTATGTGGGACAGGAAAAGGTTCGTCCGGCTGAAGGTTGGCAGACGGTTGCCTTTGCGCGAGATTGGTCGATGCCGCCGCGCTTGCAAAATGCAACTTCTTATTATTACTTTGGTACAGACCAGTGGCGGTATGAGGAGTTACCGATGAGCGAGCTTACTGCACCTAATATGAGAACAAGATATCAGCATTCTGCTGATTATAACGCCTTAGCGGTAAGGTTGGGCTGGCTTCCTTCTTATCCCCAGTTTAACCTCAATTCTATTAATCTGGCAGAAGAGGCTAAACAAGCGGGCGCTAGCAGTAAGGAAGATATCACTAAGTATATAGTAGAAAACTTGAAAGACGGAAAGATAGAGTTTTCTATAGAAGACCCGGATAATCCGGTAAATTTCCCGAGAACGTTATTTGTCTGGAGAGCTAATTTAATATCCAGCTCCGGGAAGGGACATGATTATTTTCTTAAGCATTTTTTAGGAACGACACACGGTTTATTAGGAGAAGATTCGCCTGAATTAAAAACCTCCGAAATTAAGTGGCATGACAAAGCGCCGGAAGGGAAATTGGACTTATTAGTTAATCTTGAATTCAGAATGTCGGGGACGGCTCTTTATTCAGATATTGTGCTGCCTGCTGCAACCTGGTATGAAAAGCATGATATCAGCAGTACGGATATGCATCCTTATGTTCATCCGTTTAATCCGGCAATCTCATCACCATGGGAAGCAAAATCTGATTGGGATATTTTTAAAGGTTTGGCTAAAGAGTTTACGGATATGGCAAAAAAATATCTGCCTGATGTAAAGCAGGATATTGTTTCAATGCCTTTATTACATGATTCCCCGGATGAGATCGCTCAGCCGTTCGGAAAAGTAAAGGACTGGCGAAAAGGAGAAATAGAGGCAAAGCCCGGTTTAACCATGCCTAGGCTGGTAATTGTTGAACGGGATTACACCAAGATTTTTGATAAATTCACATCTATCGGACCATTATTAGAAGAGAATCCGGCCGGTGCTCATGGTGTATCCTGGTCCGCAGCTGAGGAATATCAACAGTTGAAAAAGAAACTGGGTACAGTGCAAAGGTCCGGTATTTCCCAAGGCATGCCAAAGCTTGAAACGGCAAAGGATGCGATTGAAACTATTCTTTATCTGTCAAGCGCTACAAACGGGAAAATGGCATTAAAAGCCTGGCAGGCTGAGGAAAAGAAAACAGGCTTACAGTTGGCGGATTTAGCAGAAGACCGGCAATCTGAACAATTTAGCCTGGACAGTATTACTGCTCAGCCAAAAGAGGTTATTCCTACGCCTATCTTTAGTGGTACAAATAAAAACAGACGTTATTCACCGTTTACAACAAATATTGAAAGGTTGGTACCTTTTAGAACCTTAACCGGGCGTCAACATTTTTATGTTGATCATGAAATAATGCTTGAATTCGGTGAAGCGTTGCCGACTTTTAAACCGACTCTGCCTACCAGAGCATTTATTACAGACGATTCAAAACCGGAGAATAACGGAAAAGAGATTACATTGCGTTACTTAACACCCCATGGCAAGTGGAATATTCACAGTATGTACGGCGATTCTTTAACCATGCAAACCCTGTTTAGAGGGGGGCCAAACGTCTGGATGAACAATGAAGATGCTGCAGAAATTGGGATTAAGGATAACGATTGGATTGAAGTATATAACAGAAACGGTGTGGTTGTCGCTAGGGCAGTTGTCAGTCATCGGATGCCTAGAGGAACAACATATATGTATCATGCTCAGGATAAAACATTGAATACACCCGGCTCAAACATTACTAATGAACGTGGTGGAACGCATAACAGTCCAACTAGAATTCATTTAAAGCCTACCCATATTATCGGAGGGTATGCACAATTCAGTTACGGCTTTAATTACTATGGTCCAACTGGTAACCAGCGTGACCTTAAAGTTATTATCCGCAAACTCAAGGAGGTGAATTGGCTTGAAGATTAAAGCACAAGTTGCGATGGTGATGAATTTAGACAAGTGTATTGGGTGCCACACCTGTAGTGTTACTTGTAAGAATACCTGGACTAACCGTAAGGGTGCTGAATATATCTGGTTTAATAATGTTGAGACCAAGCCGGGGATAGGCTATCCGATAGAGTGGGAAAATCAAGAGAAATATAAGGGCGGTTGGATATTAAAAAACGGAAAGCTGCAGTTAAAAGCCGGTAACAGAATAAATAAACTGTTAAATATTTTTCATAATCCTGATCTTCCGACTATCGATGATTATTATGAGCCATGGACCTATGATTACGAAACATTAATCAATAGTCCGGCAAAAAAACACCAGCCTGCAGCTAGACCAAAATCACAAATAACCGGTGATTTTCTTGATTTAAAATGGGGTCCTAACTGGGAGGACGATTTAGCGGGTGCCCATGAAACAGGTAAAAGAGATCTCAATATGCAGGGGATAGAAGAGAGCATCCGTCTTGAATTTGAGCAGGTTTTTATGATGCACCTGCCGCGGATTTGCGAACATTGTTTAAATCCATCCTGCGTAGCATCATGTCCTTCTGGAGCAATGTATAAGCGGGACGAAGACGGTATTGTCCTGGTTGACCAGGAAGCTTGCCGGGGATGGCGCTATTGTATGACAGGCTGTCCTTATAAAAAGGTGTATTTTAACTGGCAGTCACAAAAAGCTGAAAAATGCACCTTCTGTTTTCCACGTATCGAAGTGGGACTGCCGACAGTCTGCGGGGAAACCTGTACAGGCAGAATCCGTTATATCGGTGTTTTATTATACGATGCTGATAAGGTAGAGGAGGCAGCTTCAGTTAAAGATGAACAGATGCTTTATCAAGCTCAATTAGATATCTTCCTTGATCCCAATAATCCGGAAGTGATTGCTCAGGCAAAACAAGATGGAATTAAAGATGATTGGATTGAGGCAGCACAGAACTCACCTGTTTATAAGCTTGCAGTTGAACAGGGGCTCGCTTTACCGTTACATCCTGAATATAGAACATTACCGATGATCTGGTATGTACCGCCTTTAAGCCCAATAATGAACCTCTTTGAAGGCAAGGGAAGCAATCTTAACCAGGAAGATATTTTCCCGGCAATAGATAATATGAGAATTCCTGTTCAATATCTCGCTAATTTATTAACTGCCGGTGATGTGGAGATTGTGAAAAATGTACTGAAAAAAATGGCGGTGATGAGACAATACATGCGGGCGAAGAATTTAGGTACAGATTATGATAAAGCGATTAGAGAAAACTTAGGGTTAACAGAAGCAAAAATTGAAGAAATGTACCGGTTGCTGGCAATTGCTAAATATAAAGACCGTTTTGTAATTCCCTCTGCTCATAAAGAAGAATTTAGTAACTTATATGCAGAGCAGAGGTCAGCGGGATATGATTTTGGTAACAGTTGTAATACCTGTATGACAGAGGACTATTATCAAGATAATTCGGGATTTTTCCTGGGGTTGGGTGGTAAAGATGAAAAATGAAGAACTGCTACTGTTAATCTCAAGATTATTACAGTACCCGCAGGAGGAAATGTTAGCTATTAACCCAAGTGATTATCAGATTTCAAATAAAGAAACAGAAAGAAGAATATCGGATTTTATAGCGTACCTGCAAAGCATACCATTTGCCGAGCAGCAGAAAAATTATGTTAATACCTTTGATTTTAACGAAAAAACTAATCTCTATCTTACTTATGCAAAATTAAAGGAAGAAAAAGACCGGGGGCAGGTATTGCTGAAGCTTAAACAAATCTATCAAAATGAAGGACTGCATATGGAATCCGCTGAATTACCTGATTATCTTCCGTTAGTTTTAGAGTTTATGGCAATAGCCGATGAAGAAATCTCGTCTCAATTGTTTAAACAACTGCAGGAGACAATCCAAACATTAAGACGTGAACTCGAGGCAATAAATAGTCCGTATGCGGGACTGATTGATTCAATTCTGATAATAATGGATTCCCAAACGGCAAAAGGAGGTTAAACAGTCTAATGAGTTATCTTAATCAATTTCTTTGGGTGATTTTCCCTTATGTAACTCTAACTGCATTTGTAATAGGCCATATTTACCGTTATAATACAGACCAAATTGGCTGGAATGCAAAATCAAGTGAATTTTTGGAAAAGAAAAGCTTACGGCTGGGAAGTATCTTATTCCATGTCGGGATCATTATGGTTTTCGGCGGTCATGTTGTCGGCCTTTTAGTACCTAAATCTGTTTTGGCAAGTTTGGGAGTTTCTGATGAGATATATCATTTAAGTGCTGTGGCTGTAGGAGGCTTTGCAGGAATTATTACCTTTATCGGGATGATGATTCTTCTTTTTCGCAGAGTAGGGAATAAACGTGTCCGCTCAACAAGCAGTGTAAGCGATATATTAATAGCTGTTCTTTTGTTTCTAGAGATAGGCTTGGGATTATTTAACACTTTCGGATCGAACCTGATTGCTGCTGAATTCGATTACCGTGTGACAATCGCACCTTGGTTAAGGGGGCTATTAGCCTTAACGCCCGATCCAGCTTTAATGACAGATGTGCCATTAATATTTAAATTGCATACTCTTTTCGGTTTTGCGATTTTTGGAATATGGCCCTATACCAGACTTGTCCATGTATGGAGCCTGCCTCTTGAATATATAAAAAGAAGCTTTATTATTTATCGGAAGAGTGTATAGGGAGTATAAACTTCTCACCTCTAAACCGTGGGACAGTTCCATTGACTGCTGTCCCACTTGTTTTTTTAAAAATTATTAGTAGAATATATTATATAAAATGTAGAAAGTGTGATAATGATGTCTCTCTTCAACCGGGGATTAGAACTTGCATTAATATTTGTTCCCTCTCTACTGATAAGCTTCTATCTTGGATTTATTTATGGAAATAGAAAAAAGGAGAATATTCAAGATAAACAATTACTATCCATAAATAAAGCCGTAACTGATTCTGAAAGAGACGATCTTCATATAAGACAGTCGGTTATTAACAAAATTGAAACACTTAAGAATAGAATAGCTACCGATTTTGTGGGATTGGCTTTCTATGATTTCCTTAACGGTGAAATCCGCTGGCGTTTAGCTGCAGGTGCAACCAATACACGGTATAAAAAGATTGTTATCAGACTAGGAAAAGGAATTGCAGGTGAGGTTGTACAGCTTAACCGAACGGTCAGAATAGAGGATTATCCCTATGACGTAATTGGTGATCCGATTGAATACCCGATTTTATTGGTGGAGCATATAAAAAGTGCTATCGCAGTTCCTGTGGCTGATGATTTACGCATCTACGGGGTGCTTTTAGCAGGACAAAGAAGTAATAAGCATTATAATGAAGAAGAGGAAAAAATTATTAAGGAAACATCTCGGAAGCTGGCAAAGGAATTGGCAATAGCTAATATCTACAGTCGTATTAGAGATGAAAAAACAGATGATATTACCGGTTCAAAACAGGAATATATAAATGATTCAATTTTTGTACAATATCTGATGAAACAACAGAATTCACTTACAGACAAAAAAAGAGGAAAACTGGAATTTGAAGTTTTGGACCAATCAATTGTTGAACTTCCAGAACAAATGCAACAGGTTTTAATAAGAAACATGGAGGATTTATTGCGAAAAATTAACAAGCAGCAATCTGCCCAAGTTAAAATAAGTATTTCTCGGGAAGAAAGCAATTTATTAATTGAATCTTATGCAGATCTTTCTTTTTCTGCAGACAATAATGATTTTGACCAGATTTATCAGCGAACAGGGGAAATAGGCGGTTCAATTATTTCTTATCATGAAGATGACAGCTTTCATTTCATTATGCAGATACCGTTATGGAACTTTAATAATCCGATTTTATCTTGACCTTAAAGAAGTATTACTTAAAATTGTTGATATATAACGGACTCGGGGACAGGTTTAACGGACTCGGGGACAGGTTTATTGTCTGTTTTTATGAGTTAACTTTGTTCAATTTACCTACCGTTTATGATAGAATAAGAGATTGAGAAAGATTTTTTAAAGGAGAAAACCGAATGTACCTTAAAAGAGTGGAACTAGCAGGATTCAAATCATTTGCTGATCGAACTGAATTGGAGTTTGTCCCCGGGATTACTGGAGTTGTAGGTCCTAATGGTAGCGGTAAAAGTAATATTACAGATGCCATTCGTTGGGTGCTGGGTGAACAGAGTGCAAAAAGTTTGCGTGGCGGCAAGATGGAAGATATCATCTTTTTAGGAAGCGATTCGCGAAAGCCTGTGAATTTTGCTGAGGTTTCTTTAACCTTGGATAATCAGGACAGGTCGTTAGATATTGAATATTCTGAGGTTACAATTACGAGGCGGCTTTTTAGATCAGGGGAAAGTGAATATTTTTTGAATAAGCAGAGCTGTCGATTAAAGGATATTATTGAGCTTTTGATGGATACGGGGCTTGGCAAGGAGGCTTATTCAATTATCGGGCAGGGGAAAATCGAGGAAATACTGAGCTCTAAAGCGGAGGACAGAAGAGGGGTTTTTGAGGAAGCTGCTGGAATAGTAAAATATAAGTCGCGAAAACGAGAGGCCAAGAAAAAACTTGAAGATACTGAACATAATTTAATTCGAATTAGCGACTTGATATCTGAATTGGAGGGCCAAGTTGCTCCGTTAGAGGAACAAGCAAGTAAGGCCAAGCTCTATAAGGAACATGCTGGTACTTTACGGGAACTAAATATTCAAATATATGTTCATGATATCGAGAAGACTTATGAGGATTGGCAAGAGACTGACAAGATTCAAAAACAACTGGCTGCAGAGCAGATATCCCTTGGTACAGAGGTGAATCAAATAGATGCCTCGATTGAAAAAAAACGCTGGGAGATTAGTCAGCTAGAAAGTCAACTAGATGAATTGCATAAACAGCTAGTTAATATTAGTGAAAGAGTTGAGCAAGCTGAGGGAAAAAGAGAGGTTCTGAAAGAAAGAGAGAAAAATCGGGATGCCAATAGAAGTCAATCTATAGAACAACTAGATAAATATTTAGCCAAAAAAGCTGATTTATTAGCCCAGTTAGAGGAAGAAAAAGAAAAACTTCAAGAAATTGAAGGGAATTCCGTTAGTTTTTTAGCTAGACTTGAAGATGAAGAGAATTTCCTTAACCAATTAACAACTAATCAGGAGGCCCAAATAGAGGCATATAAAGAGGACTATTTTGAAATACTTAATGAATTAGCGTCCTTCCGAAATGATTTAAGACATCTTGCCAGCTCACGGGAAAGTTTAATCTACCGCTTAGATAAGCTAAAATCTGAATTAGAGTTAACAGAGCAACATAAAGAGGGGGCTTCTAAAAGGAAGCAGCTCATGAATGAGGAACTTCTCGATATTCAAGCCAGTATTGAAACAATATCCCGCCAATATAACGAGGGACTAATTGCTGAAAAAGACTTGAACATTTCTTTACAGTCCGGTTTACAGGAGCTTCGTGAAGAAGAGCAAAGGTTGACGTCAGTTTTGTCTCGGCAAGAAGTTTTAGCAGATATGCAAGCTGATTTTTCCGGTTTTAATTTAGGAGTTAAGGAGATTTTGAAGCTGCGAGAGAGTAAGAGGCTTCATGGTGTTCATGGTGCTGTAGCGGAGCTTATTACTACTCCAAAACAATATGAAACAGCGATAGAGCAAGCTTTAGGGGGATCACTGCAATACATAGTTGTTGAACAGGAGCAAGTAGCAAGAGAGGCGATAAGCTTTCTCAAAGAGCGCCGGATCGGTAGGGCTACCTTCCTGCCTTTGGAGACCATTCGAGGTAAAAGACTAAATGAGTTCGAGCTTAATAAAATATCCGGGACGAAAGGATTTATTGGTATTGCTGCAGATCTTGTTCAGATGGATGAGAAGTACGCTAATATCACCAATAGCCTGTTAGGGCAGGTTATTGTAGTAACTGACCTCCGGATAGCTAACGAGATTGCTCGTCTTTTGGGATTCAGCAAAAGAATTGTTACTCTTGATGGGGATATCGTTAATCCTGGCGGTTCAATGACAGGTGGTAGCATCAACAAGAAAAACGTAAGTATTTTAAGCAGGCAACGTGAATTAGAGGAATTGTCAATACAAATTGAGAATCTGAGAAAAAATATCAGTATTAAGCAGAATAACTCTGAGAATATTGAAAAAAACCTTAAACATGTTCGAATAAGCATCGAGGAGCTTAGGGCTAAGAATGAACAGACTAAGTTAAAGGAGCAAGAAATCCAAGGTAAGTTTAAGCAACTGGAATATGAATTTAGCGAAGCAGTAAAAAAGTCTGACGTTTTAGACCATGACATCGAGCAGCTAAGGCAGGAGCTAAAGGAGTTAAATGAGAAGGAAGAATTGCTTTCCAAAGAGCTGGAGATTAATAACAGCAAAGAAAAAGCAGTTCAAGAAAAAATCACCTCTGCGGAGTCAATGCGCAAGCAAGATGAATCGACTAAGTCAGCAATGAGCGAGAAGATTATGCAAATAAAAATCGATATGGCTCGTTTAAGTCAGGAGAGAGACGGGAAAAAAGAATTTGTCGATAAACTTTCAGCTGACTTGCTGGATCTGAACTTAACTATTGAACATAATGAACAGAGTCTAATTAAATTGGAGAGCGAGCAATCTAATCAGAAGTCTGATCAGGAAAGTATCTTGCAAGCAATAGAACAATTGAGATTTACCAAAGACCAAACACAAAAACAGATTGAAGAAATACGTTTACACCGCTCCAAAAGAGTTCAAGAAATTGATGCTGAGGAAGCAGGAGCTAAAGAGCTAAGGAAAAATTTAAGAACAATTGAAGCCGGTCTTCATCAGTCTGAGGTAAAATTAAGCCGTTTGGATGTTGAACTAGAGAATCTATTGCGTCAACTCACCGAAGAATACGAGATGAGCTATGAATGGGCGAAGGACTATATTGAAAAGGTCGAGAACATCCAACTGGCTAAGGGAAAGGTTAAGGAGCTTAAGAGCCAAATTCAGTCGTTGGGTGAAGTTAACCTAGGGGCAATTGAAGAATTCGAAAGAGTATCCGAAAGGTTTAGCTTCTTGACTGTTCAAAAGAAGGATTTAGTCGAGGCTAAGGAAACCCTTTATCAAGTCATCGAAGAGGTCGATGAAGAGATGACTAAGCGCTTTAAAGTAAGTTTTGAATTGATTCGCGAACAATTTCAAATTGTTTTTACTAAGCTTTTCAACGGGGGTAGGGCAGATCTGATCCTTACTGATACAGATAATATGCTGGAAACCGGAGTGGAGATAGTCGCGCAACCACCGGGCAAAAAGCTGCAGAATCTAGCTCTGTTATCAGGTGGAGAGAAGGCCTTAACAGCAATTACCTTGCTGTTCGCCATTTTGCGGATCAAACCGGTTCCTTTCTGTGTTCTAGATGAGGTGGAAGCTGCCTTAGATGAGGCAAATGTTAGCAGATTCTCCGATTACTTAAGAGAATTTTGTGATTTGACTCAATTTATTGTAGTTACTCATCGTAAAGGAACAATGGAGGGTGCAGATGTGTTATACGGAATAACGATGCAGGAGTCCGGGGTCTCTAGATTAGTATCTGTTAAGCTGGAGGACAAAAGCGAAGTAGGGCAATTGGCTTAAAAAACCAGAGAAATATTAAGGAGGCATAGGCATAACGATGGGCTTTTTTGATAAATTAAAAAAAAGTATAGCCAGTAAAACAAGTGAGACAACAAATAAATTTAAAGAGGGATTAGCTAAGACTAGAAACTCTTTTGTTGGAAAAATTGAGGATTTAATTTTTCGTCACAAAAAAATAGATGAGGATTTTTATGAGGAGTTAGAAGAAATCTTAATAAGTGCCGATGTTGGTGTACGCACTGTTTTAGAACTGCTAGAGCAGCTGAAGAGCGAAGTTAAGAAGCGGAAGATTGAAGATGCTATAGAACTAAAACCGATTATGTCTGAATTGCTACTTGGCTTGATTAGCGAACAAGGTCAAACAAATCAGCTTAACCTGCAAGAAGGTCGACTTAATGTTATTTTAGTTGTCGGTGTAAATGGAGTTGGTAAAACTACTTCAATCGGCAAGCTGGCAAATATGCTTAAGCAAGAAGGTAAGAAGGTAATCCTGGCTGCGGGTGATACTTTTCGTGCCGGAGCGATCGAGCAATTAGAAATCTGGGGTCAGCGTGTTGATGTCGATGTTATTAAGCACCAAGCCGGTGCCGATCCAGCTGCAGTGATTTTTGACGCCATCCAATCAGCCAAGTCTAAACATGCCGATATCTTGATTTGTGATACGGCTGGACGATTGCACAATAAAGTAAATCTCATGCAGGAGCTAAATAAAATTTATCGGGTTATCCAAAGAGAAATTCCTGATGGTCCCCATGAGGTGCTGCTGGCTTTAGATGCGACAACTGGACAAAATGCCTTGCAGCAAGCTAAGCTGTTTAAAGAAGCGGCTGAGGTATCGGGAATTATTTTGACCAAACTAGACGGAACTGCTAAAGGTGGAATTGTGATTGCAATTAGTCATGAATTGCAGTTGCCTGTGAAGTTTGTAACACTTGGAGAAAAGGTTGACGATATTCAAATCTTTGACCCCGAGCAATTTATTAATGCGATATTTGCTCAAGGCTTTTTGCCGGAAGAGTAACTAAGATCTTTTTGCTGACAAGATAATTTACTTGACAGAGAAAAAAGAAATTGTTATTATATTTCCTGTAAAGATTTTTGGCTTTACAGTACAAGTTTTTGAGTCGATTAGTGCAGTTCTTACAACCATTCCTATTTAGGTGGTGTAAAGCATGATTGAAAAAACTACAAAATTTATATTACTATACGATTTTTATCAGGATTTGTTAACTGAAAAACAGAAGCAGTTTGCCGAGTTGTATTTCCAAGATGATTTATCTCTCGGAGAGATAGCCGAAGAATTCGGAATTTCCAGACAGGGCGTTTATGAGCATATTAAACGGGCAGAAGTACTTATCCACGGATATGAAGAAAAGTTGCAGCTTTTAGCAAAGCATGAACAACGACTTAAGCTGTTTGACGAGATGGAAAGTCTGTTAACAAATGAAGTATTGGATAATCAGCATTTGCTGGAAAAAATAACGCTGTTACGGCGGTTAGAATAGGAGGCGGTCAGAGATGGCTTTTGAAGGATTAGCTGGCCGACTGCAAGAAACTCTAAATAAATTACGTGGTAAAGGCAAGGTCTCTGAGGAGGACGTTAATGCTGCAATGCGTGAGGT
>Ga0209346_1001280_pt1 | contig 14665 bp, 15 predicted proteins | sample AutmiccommunBRH9_FD_187381 | JGI IMG/M metagenome (GOLD analysis project Ga0209346, IMG submission 187381) | Deep subsurface microbial communities from Mt. Terri, Switzerland - Autotrophic microbial communities BRH/9 (SPAdes) (version 2) | ecosystem: Environmental > Aquatic > Deep subsurface >...
CCGCCGCGGGCGGTGACGGCGCTGTGGCGGCCCTATCGGCGGATGCGGGTGGCGTGATGGGGCGGGAATTTTCCGGGATCTTGCGGGAACGGATCAGCATAGAGCGGCAGCGCGGCGAACGGGACGCGCTGGGCTCTGCGGTGCCGTTGCATGACCCGGTCGGCACCTTCTGGGCCGCGGCAGAAGCGCTGAATAGCGGACGGGAGGCCGAGGCGGAGAGCCGATCAGCGCTGCCGCGCTGGCGCTTCATCCTGCGGGAAACCCAGGCGATCAGGCCCGGTGACCGGCTGGTCTGGGGCGAACGGGTGATGACGATCAGCAGCGTGGTGCTCGAGTACCGGCTGATTCCGAAAACCATATTGCTGGCGGAAGAAAGACGATGATGGAAATATTGCGGAAGCGGGGCGCGTTGATCGCCGAGCGGGAACTGGCGCGCGGCCGGTCCGCGGCCATGGCGGTGCTGGCGGAGGAAGTGCCGGCCGATGTCCGGATTGCCGAAAGCGCAGAGGGGATCAAGATCGCGGGATGGCGGCTGCGGCAACGGCTGATCGATAGTGGCAGCCTGCGCGATATCGGTTTTCTGATCCGGGGTGGGCGGTGAGCGGCGCGCTGGAAGCGGTGCAGGGGCAGCTGATTGCGCGGTTGCACGCGCATCTCCCGTTGATGGCTTTGGTCAGCGGGATATATGACGGGCCGCCGCCGCGTGCGGATTTTCCCTATGTCGCGCTGGCCACCGGCGCTTCGCTCGACTGGAGCCACAAGGGCGGGGTCGGCCGGGAGCTTAGCCTGGCCCTGACGGCCCATGATGATGGCGAGACGGCGGCGCGGCTGCACCGGGTGATGGCACTGGTGGAAGAAGCGCTGGAGCAAGGGCTGGAAGATGCGGCGGGGTGGCAGATTGTGACGTTCGATTTTCGCCGCACCCGGATTTTGCGGCGGGCTACCGGTCCGTGGAGCGGGTTGATGGAGTATCGGGCGCGGGTTTTGAGGGTTTAATTCCACCTCAAGCGCCGGGGTGTTGAAGGTTCAGTTCCCCTGCGGAGGCAGGGGTCCATCTCGTGCCGTTCGGTCAGGGCGCTAAATATCGGTAGCTCGTATCGGCGAGATTGGGAGATGGACCCCCGCCTACGCGGGGGAACGAACATCGTCACCTGCGCACGGCGCAGGGGCACAAGCGAAAAATATCAAATAAAGGAACCAGAATATGGCAGCAGAAAAAGGCAGCGCCTTTCTCCTGAAGATTGGCGATGGCGGGAGTCCGGTGGGCTACACCACGATTGCGGGTCTGAGAACCACGCAGATGACGGTCAATGGCGAGCCGGTGTCGATCACCAGCAAGGATAGTGGCGGCTGGCGGCAGCTGTTGTCCGGGGCGGGGATCCGCTCGGTTTCGGTCTCGGGGGCTGGGGTGTTTACCGGGTCGGATGCGGAGATGCGGATCAAGAATCATGCGCTGGGCGGAGTCATCGACAGCTATGAGCTGAGTTTCGAGGGCGGCGAGCGGATGCAGGGCGATTTCCTGGTCGCGCGGCTGGACTATAGCGGTGATTATAACGGTGAGCGGAGCTATACGCTCAGTCTCGAAAGCTCCGGGCCGGTAATCAATGTCTGATCCGGCCAATCGCCTGCGCGGCGAGGCGGAACTGATCATCGACGGCGAACGGATCGTGCTGCGCGCGACCTTTGCGGCGCTGGTTGCGGCGGAAGAGGAGCTGGGGTCGCTGTTCGATCTGGTTGAGCGGGCGGCGGGCGGGCGGCTGTTGCTGGCGGAAATCGTGACCCTGTTCTGGCATGTGGTGCGGGATCGGCCGGAAGGCTTGAGCCGGGAGCGCTTGGGCGAAGGTGTGATGAGTCTGGGTTTGGCCGGGGTTACGCCGGCGCTGAAGGTTTTGTTGAGGCAGATTTTGTCGGGTGCTGGGTGAGGGTGAGGAGTGCACTGTTCTCCCGCGCAGGCGGGAGTCCATCTCCCGCTGGTCCGGCTGAGGAGATATCTGGAGATGGGCCCCTGCCTTCGCAGGGGCACGCTGACTTCGCAACGGCAGCCCAGAAATTGGCCGGGCTCGTTCCGGCGACGACAGGCTGGACACCCGATCAATTCTGGCGGGCCACGCCGGCCGAGCTGGCGGCGATATTTGCCGTCTTTGCCGAGATTGATGCGGGTCAGCAAGCTGCGGTGCCGCTGGACAGTGCGCAACTCGAGAAACTGAAGGAAATTTATCCCGATGGATGAGGAAATCGAACGGCTGGTGGTCAGCGTGCGCGCGGATACTGCCGGTTTTGCCAAGGATGTGGCGGATATGAAAGGTCAGCTTGACGGTCCGTTTGCATCGGGACTGGAACGGGCGGGATCGGCGCTGCAGAACACGCTCAGCCGGGCGATTCGGCGTGGCTCGCTGGATTTCGAGGATCTGCGCCGGGTGGCGCTGTCGGTGCTGAATGACATTGCCCGGGCGTCGATCAATACGGGGCTCAACAGTGCCTTTGGCGGAAGTGGCGGTGGACTGCTGCAGATTGGAGCGTCGCTGCTCAGCGCTTTTGCGGGCGCACCGGGGCGGGCCACGGGTGGTCCGGTCAGCGGCGGGCGGGCCTATCGGGTGGGCGAACAGGGGCCGGAAGTCTTTGTCCCGGCATCCGCGGGGCGGATTGAGCCCAGCCCGAACTCCGTGATGTCGCCGCATATCCGGCTCACCATCAATATCTCCGACCATGGCCAGGCCAGCGCGCCCGAGCAGATACGCCGCTCCAGCCGGCAGGTGGCGCGGGCGGTGCGCCAGGCGCTGACGGCAAAGGCGGGCTGATCATGGGTTTCTGGCTTGCCGACAAAAGGACGGGACAGCGCAGCAGCTTTATCCAGCGCTTTGATCCGCGCTTCTGGACGATCAATTTCCCGCGCCCGATGATGGCATCGGTGGTGACAACGGCTGCCGATGCGCTGCGGGTGGATGCGGTCTTTTACAATAGTGACGAACTCGCCGGGCTGATCTGGGACAGCGAAGATGCGCTCGATCATGTCTTGCTCGCTTATGAAAAGCTGACGGATTATTCGCGGCTGAGCTGGCAGTTTAGCTGGCGCTCGTCGGGCATCATGCCGCTGGACGCGATCAACGGACCGACGCTGACGATCGAGGGGCGCGATGCAGCGGGCCAGCCCAGGTCCTGGTATGTCCGGCTGTGGAACTATGCCAGCGGGACGCCGGAAGATGCGCTGGTTTCGATAGAATTTTCGAAGCTTGATGGCGGTTTCCTGCTGCCGGGCGAGGCCGATCCACTATTTCCGGAAGATATCGACCGGCTGTTCATCTCGATCATTCCGCCGGAATATGACGAGCTGGGGACCCGTTTTGCCACGCCGAAGATCGGCTGGGTCGAAATGAGCGCGATCCGGACCGACGGTCAGGGCGCGGTGCTGGAGATTGGTGACGTCATGGTGCCGGAAAATGGTCTGGCGATGGCGACCGCCTATGATGACAGTTTCAACCAGACGCCGGAACGGTTGCTGCGCTCTATCCGGGCGCTCGGCTATCGCGGGTCGATCAATCACTATCTCGGGATGAGCCACTATTTCCGGCTGGAGACGGCGGGTGACGGGCTTTATGTCAGCCTGTCCCCACCGCAGCCGGGCGAGCAATTTGCGGCGATCAACCAGCCCACCGCCGTGTGGCACCGCGACCTGATCCTGCGCGCCGAAGCCATGGGCTTCACGGTGATCCTGTCCCTGTCCTACGAACTGTTCGACGCCCATTGCTGGAGTGACTGGAAGCAGCGGGCGGAAAATGGCGATCCGGCGCTGACCGGATGGGCGCCGCCATCGACTCTGCTGTCGCCCGCCAATGCCAATGCCATGGGCTATTTGCAGGCGGTGGCGCGCGCCTTCACCGCGATTGCACGCGACGCGGGAGCGGCGATCCGCTTTCAGGTCGGCGAGCCCTGGTGGTGGATCATGCCGGACAAGCGGATTTGTCTCTATGATGCCGCTGCAACTGCGGTGTTTGGCGCCAATGCGGTGAGTATCCCTTCTATCGACGGCCCCAAAAGCCCGGAACAGGAAGCCATGCTCGACCAGGCGGGGGCGATACTGGCGCAGTCGACCGCTGCCTTGCTGGAGGCGGTCAGGACCGAAGCGGGTGCGGTGCCGGTGGAAAGCCTGCTGCTGGCCTATTTGCCGACGATTCTCGACGAGGGCGCGCCGGAAGCCAAACGGGCCAATCTGCCCGTGGGCTGGGCCGCTCCCGCCTTCGATATATTGCAGCTGGAGGATTATGACTGGGTGATTGCCGGGAACCGGTCGGCGACCGCGAGCGGGATGGCCCTCGCGACCCAGCGGCTGGGCTATCCGGTCGAGCAGCAACATTATTTTGCTGGCTTCGTGCTGGCCGCCGCCGACCGCTTTGTCTGGGGTCAAATGGTGCAGGCGATTGCCGATGCTCGGGCGCGCGGCACGCCGGAAATCCTTGTTTGGGCGCTGCCGCAGGTCGCTCGCGACGGATTTACCTATTTTCAGGAAGAGGAGGAGGATGTGAACGCATTTGACGACGTGCGCTTCCCGCTCGCGATCGGCCAAGGGGCCAGCGTGTCGCCGGGGTTTTCCACCAATATCGTGACGACCATCTCGGGTCACGAGAAGCGCAACAGCGACTGGGCCGATGCGCGGATGGAATTTGACGTGGGGCCGGGGATCAGGAGCGAGGATGAATTGCGCGAGCTGATTGCCTTTTTCCGGGCGCGCCGCGGTGCGGCCAAGGGCTTTCGTTTCCGCGATTCCTATGACCATAGCTCGCGCGACATGGTGGGTGTGCCGACGCCGACCGACCAGCTGCTCGGTTCGGGCGACGGCCAGCAGACCGCGTTTCCGCTGGTGAAAAGCTATGGCGATGCGGAGGGGGAGCCGCAGATACGACGGATCACGCGGCCTGATCCGGCTATGCTGCACGTCGCGGTTGACGGGCAGGTGACCGCCGGCTGGTCGCTTGGTCCGGCGGGGATAGTCATTTTTGACAGCCCACCGGTTGCCGACAGCGCTATCACGGCCGGTTTCCTGTTCGATGTACCGGTTCGCTTCGCCAGCGACCGGCTGACGGTCAATCACGCGACATTTCTTGCCGGCGATATCCCCGAGGTGCTGCTGGTCGAGGTTCGGGAACCGTCATGAGTCTGGACTGGCTCGACCGGGCCGTCACCACCAGCGCCTATCTCTGGCGGCTGGAGCGCGCCGACGGCGTGGCGATTGGCTTTACCTCGCATGACCGCGATCTGGTGATCGACGCGTTTCGCTATCGGGCGGCACCGGGCATGGTTCCCTCGTCGATTGCGCTGTCCGACAGTCTGGACATCGACAATGTCGAAATTGCCGGGGTGATGGCGAGCGCGGCGATAGCGGAAGCGGATGTGGATGCCGGGCGCTGGAACAGCGCGCTGCTCTATATTTCGCTGATTGACTGGGAGCAGCCGGATGCGGAACCGCTGCCGCTGATTTGCGGGGAATTTGGCGAAATTACTCGGTCGGGCGACGGTTTCACGGTCGAGATGCTGGGCGCCACAGCCTTTCTCGACGAAGCGGTGGCGCCGCTGACCTCACCGACCTGCCGGGCCGAATTTGGTGATCGGCAGTGCAAGCTCAGTCTGCACCGCTTTCAGCGGGAAGAACGGGTCGATTCGGTCAGCGGGGATGAAATCGAAATTGCCATGCTGGGCGGTGCGGCGGCGGATTTTGCATTTGGATCGCTGCGGTTTCTGGATGGGGCCAATTGCGGGCTGGGTCATGCGATTGTTGACGGGCTGGGAAATCTCGTCAGGTTGGCGGATCAGCCCGCCTATCCGGTCGCGGAGAGTAGCAGAGTCCTGCTCACCCAAGGCTGCAACAAGAATTTTTCGACCTGCCGCGACCGCTTCGCCAACAGCGTGAATTTTCGCGGGGAACCCTATCTGCCGGGCAATGATCTGCTGACGCGATATCCCGGTGCATGACATGAGGCAACGAAAAGCGAAAGCGATGGCGGACAAGGCAATGTCCCTGTGCGGCGCGCGTTTTTGCCTGCATGGTCGGAAGGAAGACACCGGGCTGGACTGTATCGGCCTAGCCGAGCAATGTCTGATCGCGGCCGGTTTTGTCTGCGACATTCCCAATGGCTATTCGATCCTGGGCGGTTCGGAGCGGACGATCGCCGAATTTATGGCAGAGACCGGGTTTGAGCGCTTTCCGCCGGACAGCGCATTATGCGACGGCGACATCGTGCTGGCCCGGCCCAGTCCGGTCCAGTGGCATTTCCTGATCCGCGCCGAAAACGGCTTCGTTCACGCGCATGCGGGACTTGGCAGGGTGGTCCATTGTCCCAGCGCAGCGCAGTGGCCGATTGCCGCAATTTTCAGACTGGTGGAGGATTGAATGGCGACATTGGTGCTGACCGCAGTGGGTACTGCCATCGGCGGGCCGATCGGCGGTGCGATCGGGGCGGTGTTCGGCCAGCAGGTCGACCAGAATATCCTGTTCGGACCAAAAGGACGCGAAGGTCCGCGGCTGCAGGAACTGGCGGTCCAGACGTCGAGCTATGGCTCCCAGATTCCGCGGATCTTTGGCAAGATGCGGGTTGCGGGGACGGTGATCTGGGCGACGGATATCAAGGAAACGCGAAGCCGGGAAGGCGGTGGCAAGGGGCGACCGAGCGCCACGGTCTACAGCTATTCGGCCTGCTTTTCCGTTGCCCTGTCCAGTCGCCCGATCCAGAACATTGGCCGGATATGGGCGGACGGGAAAATCTTTCGCGGTGCTGCCGGGGATTTCAAGACCGGGACCGGATTTGCCTTTCATCCGGGCAGCGAGGACCAGCGGGTTGATGGCCTGATCGCAAGTGCGGAAGCAGAGAGTGGCACACCGGCCTATCGCGGGATGGCGCTGGCCGTGTTCGAGGACATGGACCTGACCGAATATGGCAACCGGATCCCCTCGCTGACCTTCGAACTGATCGCCGACGATGGCGTGGTGAGCTTTGCCGATATTGTCGCGGATATCTCGGGGCAGCGAATCGTGACGGAGCCAGGGGAGGCGGTGACCGGTTTCGCCGCCGGTGGAGAGGACCGGCAAGCGGCGCTGCGTTCGCTGACCGATTCCATTCCCTTGTCTTTCACGTGCGACCCGGGCACCATGGACCGGATCGGTGCGGCAGCGCGTCATGGTACAGATGCCGGCTCCGCGCAGGCTATGGACAGCGATTTCGTCCGCTTGGCAGGAAAACAGGATATCGCACCGCCGGCAATGCGGACAGCAGCGGTCTCCGGGGCAGCCAAGCAATATTCGATCCGCTATCATGATCCGGCGCGCGACTATCAGTCGGGCATCCAGTCGGCTCATCGTCCGGGTGGCGGCCGGACCACGGTCATTCGTGATTTTCCCGCAACCATGATCGCCGATCAAGCCAGAAAAATTGCCGTTACCCGGCTCTGGGCCGACTATGCGGAGCGTTCGACCATGAATCTTTCCCTGCCGCTGGACAGTCGCCTGTTGCGGCCGGGGATGCTCGCAGAATTTGGCAGTGTAGAAGGCACCTGGCGCGTTCGGGAATGCGAAATAGGCCGCGGCTTCGTGCAGCTTTCGGTGATGCGGGCAAGCAATTCGAAACATTGGGCCGCTATCGAAACCGAACAGGGCCGAATAGTCGGGGACGTCGATCGGCGCGCTGGCTTGACCCGGCTCGTGCTGGTCGATTTGCCCTTCGCTGTCGATGCGCCAACCACGGTATCCGCGTCGGCGAGGCTCTATGCGGCCGCTGCGGGTGACGCCGGATGGCGCAGCGCGCAGCTTTTCGCATCAGGTCCCGACGGCGAGCCGGGAGCCTATATCGGGCAGGTACCCGCGCCCACAATCCTTGGCATGACATCGGGTGCGCTTGCGGCCGCCAGCCCGGCGCTGATCGACCAGGTCAATCATGTTGACGTGGATTTGCACAATCCGGAAACGACTTTGGCTCATGCCGATGATTCGCAATTGCTGGCCGGCAGCAATCTTGCGCTTGTCGGCAAAGAGATTGTCCAGTTTGCCAAGGCCGTGCCCATGGGACAGGGCCGTTTTCGCCTGACCCGGCTGATCCGGGGGCTGGGCGGTACCGAAAGCGAAATCGCCGGTCATGCCGCCATCGAGGATTTCATATTGCTCGACGGCGGGGCAATGCTGGAAATCGGATCCGCATTTACCGCGTCGTTCACGCCGATTGTCGTCTTTGCGCTGGGGCGAGATGACATGATTCCCGTATCTGCGACACACCCGTCACCGGGACTTGCCTTGAGGCCATGGTCGCCGGTTCACCCGCAGTGGGATTTTCTGGAGAGCGGTGCGCTTGAAATTGGTTGGACTCGCCGGTCCCGGGCGGGGATGACCTGGGCCGATCATGTTGAGGTGCCGGTGGCCGAGGAAGCCGAAAAATACCAGGTCGAACTGTCGGCACCCGCGGCTTCCGGCACGGTCGTTTCACGCGAATCCGTGGCTCCGTTCATCACCCTATCCGCGGCGGAAATCGAATCATTCACTACAAGCGAAATCGGCCACATCGAGGCCAGAATCTTTCAGGTCGGCGCTTCTGGGCGGTCGGTCGCCCTGGCTTTTCAAATCCCGCTTTAATCCTTCATCTTTGGCCTTCGACACAATTTCCGCAAGGAGCAATATCATGGCAATATTGGAAACCGCGCGCTTTAAAATCCCTCTGCTCGCGGCGGGACAGGCGCACAAGGAATTGTTTCACAACGAAGCGCTCGCGCGAATCGACCATTTGATTCATCCTGCAGTACAGGCGATCGAAACCGATCCGACATCGATCACACCGGTTGCGGGCCAGTCCTGGCTGGTCGGACCGGCCGCCACAGCTGATTGGCTGGGTCATGACGATGAAATCGCTGGCTGGACGGGTAATGGCTGGCTGTTCCTATCACCGGTGCCGCTGATGCGAATCTATATCGAATCGGTAAATAATTTTGCGGTTTATCGGGGTTCATGGCAATTGGCCGCGACGGTCGCGGGGCCGACCGCCGGTGCTGTCATCGATAGCGAGGCCCGGGCGGCCATCGATTCGATCCTGACCGCGCTCGAGACGCATGGAATTTTGACGTCCGGCACGTGATTCCCGCTTCGATACCTGCGGTACCAAACAGAATTTTGCGAATCTGCCAAGTTTGCAGGCTATTTTTTGGGCTAAATGCCGCAAATGGCGACATTTTCGCAACAGTTCTGCGATTTGGCGACTTGCACTGCGGCAAGCTAAAGGTTAGAAAGCGGCGTGAATTTAGAACCTAATTGAGAAGGGGAATATAAATGCGGAAGCTTGCCTTAGGATTGGCGCTTGCCTCCACAGCGCTAGCCACACCTGCACTGGCACGTGATAACCAGTGGTATGTCGGCGTCGAGGGCGGTGTATTGATCGCCGAAGATCTGTCGATTGATGTTGGCGGCACCAATGGTGCCTTTGAAGTCGATCATGACGTGGGTTATGATTTTGACGGCATCGTCGGTTATGATTTCGGAGGTTTCCGTCTGGAAGCCGAAGTCGGTTATAAAGCCGCAGCGGCCAACCAGCTCCAAGCCGGTGCGCCAGGTGTGCCTCAGTTTGCGGGTGGCGGCACCACTGCTACCGGACCGTTCGACATCAATGGCGAAGTCAATGCGCTCAGCTTCATGCTGAACGGCATGTTCGACTTTGGTGACGATGATGGTATTCAGGGATTTGTCGGCGGCGGTGTCGGCGTTGCCCGGACCGAAGTGACGAATATCCTTGCCGGTCCTTATCTTGATGATTCGGACACCGGTTTTGCATGGCAGGCAATTGCCGGCGTTCGCGCACCTTTGAGCGATAGCTGGGATGTTGGCCTGAAGTACCGTTTCTTCAATGCAGACAAGATCAATCTCGTCGACCAGCTTGGCCGCACAGCCAATACGCGTCTGCGGACCCACTCGATTCTGGGTAGCCTGATCTACAATTTTGGCGGCGAACCAGCGGCACCACCACCGCCACCGCCTCCACCGCCACCGCCACCACCGCCACCACCGCCACCACCGCCACCACCGTCGGTCTGTGCACCTGGCCCTTATATCGTGTTCTTTGACTGGGATCAGTCGGACATCACGCCAGAAGCGGCTTCGGTTCTCGACAATGCGGTTACGGCATATGGCGATTGTGGTTCGGCACAGGTCATGCTGGCTGGTCACGCTGACAAATCTGGTTCCGCCAGCTACAATGTCGGTCTGTCCCAGCGTCGCAACGAAGCTGTTCGCGCCTATCTCGAATCGCGCGGCATCAGCGGCGGAGCGATCTCCAGCGAAGCCTTCGGTGAATCGCGTCCTCGCGTTGAAACCGCAGACGGTGTTCGCGAACCGCAGAACCGTCGTGTTGAAGTCATGTACGGACCTGGTTCCGGTAACTGATAGCAACATTGATACTGAACATGAAAGGGCTGGTCTTCGGACCGGCCCTTTTTTTTCGATACCGGTCTCGCCAGCGACGCCCGGCGAGTATCCGCGACCCGCTGACGGCGTCCGAATCGTCGAGTCATCTGAAACAGCGCGCTACCGCTGGCGCCGACAGGTGGCATGCGCCGGGCTGCAAGAGCGCCGAGCGATGCAAGCAGGCAGAGCAATATTACCACCGCGGTCATGAGCGCGAGAAGATATGGTCCGGCGATTGGCCCGTGTCGCAAAATCAGGAATTTTAAAAAAACCCGGCCAATATTATTGCCGCGCAATACGCCTATTGGCCAGCAATTCCGCTCCGGCCTAGCACAGCAGGCTTTCGAACAGCGCCAGTCCGTCAGTCCCACCGTGCTTCTTGTCGATCGCGCGCTCCGGATGCGGCATCATGCCCAGGACGTTGCCTGCCTCATTGATGATACCGGCAATATTGCGCGCGGATCCGTTCATATCGCTCAGGTAGCGAAATATGACGCGATTCTCATTTTCCAGCCTGTCCAGGATGCCACCGTCCGCAAAATAATTGCCGTCATGGTGGGCGACTGGAATGGAGATCGCTGCATCTTTTGGATAGCGTGACGTGAACAGGGTGGCATTATTGCCAACCTCGAGTTCGGCGTCCTTGCAAACAAAATGGATATTGCTGTTGCGCATCAGGGCTCCGGGCAGCAAACCGGTTTCGGTAAGAATCTGAAAGCCGTTGCAGACCCCCAATATCCTGACGCCGCGACCCGCGGCTTCAATCACCGGCTTGATAATGCTGGACCGGGAGGCCATGGCGCCGGAGCGCAGATAGTCGCCGTAGGAGAACCCGCCGGGAATGGCGATGACGTCCAGACCCGAAGGCAATTCGCTGTCCCCGTGCCAGACCATTTGCGGCTTTTTTCCGGATACGGTTTCCAGAGCGACAGCCATGTCACGGTCGCAATTCGAACCGGGAAAAACGATCACTGCAGATTGCATCAGGACGCCTTTTCCTGCGCTGTTTCAGGTAGTTCTATTTCAAAATTCTCGATCACGGTATTGGCGAGCAGCTTGTGGCACATTCTGTCGATCTCGTCCCTGGTTACCGATGAGTCTACATCGAGTTCGATCAGCTTGCCGGCGCGAACGTCATTGACCCCGGCAAAGTCGAGGCTTTCCAGTGCATGATGGATCGCCTTTCCTTGCGGGTCCAGTACACCATCTTTCAGCGTTACAAATATTCTGACTTTCATTCTGCGTCCTCGCGTTATCCGCCGACAATATCGCCTTGCTATAGCGACAAGAATGGCAGGGGCAAGAGCAAGAAGGAAATTTGGAAAAGCCGCAGCGCCGGATTACCGGGGCAGAGTTTCAGAAATAGCGGGCAAGCTTGAAGTTCACGCGGTGGCGGGTCATCTCATACAGGCTGTAATTGCTATCTACTCGCGAATAATTATAGTCAATGGATGGCGAAAACCCGAGGAATTTCATTTTCCGGCTGCCCACATAGGCGCGCGCAAATCCCCGCCAGTCCTGACGGTTTTCCGTTGAATAGAGCAACAGCGGCGCGTCGAATTCGGAACGGCTGATACTGGCCGAAACGCCGGCATTCAGACCCAGCGAAAATTCGCCGCCAATACCCAGATTGACGCCATAGTTGAGACTGGAATAGGGATCGGCACTGAGAAGATCGCGGCGGGCAAAGATGCTGGCGGAGGCGATCAACGATTTGCCGACGAGTTGCTCGTAGGTCGCGTTCGCGCCCAGCTGCCACCCGCTATAGGCAGTGCTGATCTCGGATTCGGTACGCCGGATATCCAGTTCGATACCCAGCCTCTGTCCCTCGCTAAGCGCTTGCTGATAGCCGAATCGCCCCCCATATTCGCGGGTTGCGAGACGGCCGCCGTACCAGCGCTGCAGTCCGACAGCCTGCAAGGAGATGCTGCTGTATCGGGCAATGCGCAGTTCGGGACCGGCGGCAATCTGGACGACAATATCGTCGGCAGATTTGCCCTTATAGTTTATGATCTTGCTGTCGGCATCGAACAGCAGAGCCAGACGATCACTGGCCTTCACGCGTATGCCGCCGGAGAAACCTGCGGTTTGACCGATACCGGAACGCTCGCGGGCGTTTTCATCGAGTTGCAGGGGCAATTTGATTGGGCCGAAATTAATGTCGATCGTTTCCGCATCGGTTGCGCCGTTGATATTGGTGTCCGGCGCGAAGCCGAGATCGAAGCTGAACCGCCATATCCGCTGATCGCGTAAGATGCTGCGCGTGTTGCGAATCGTTCGGGCAATCTCCTCCGGCAGATTCTCGTCATTCTGGGCCAGTCGGAAATGATAGTCTGCGCTGGCTTCCCTGCCGCTCAGCAGATAGGCTCTGGCGAGTTCCAACCGCACCCGCGTCTGTCCGGGGTTTTCGTCCAGAATCGAACGAAACTGCCGGATAGCGCTTTTCACATCACCGGTTTCGATCGCAATATATCCTGCGAGAAAACGGTGCTGCATCTGAAGTTCGGGTACCTGGCCCAATGCCTCCACCAGCGGCAGGGCCTCCTGGTATTGCTTGGCATGAATCAACGATTCCGCGCGGGACAATAATTGCCCGGGGGTTACCCGCATATGGCATTGGCCGGATGCATCGCAGACCGGTTGTGTAATCGCTGCCACGTCTGCTGCCGCATCGGAGGAAAGCGGTAGCGGCGTCTGGGCTGAAGCCACAGCGCTGCTTGCTGCGACAATCAAAGACGCAACCGTGGCTCTAGCCAAAACAGGATTGCGGGACACGGCTGGTCTCTAAGGCCTCTTGCCGACAAATGTCCCCAGGATATCGATCCGTTCGTCCGGCGTGCCGCCGACAATGCGGTAGCCCCCGCCCAGTTCGATGCCATTCGGCCCGTAAAACGCGCCATCGATGCTTGATCCGGCAATGACCATGTCCAGCCGGTTTCCGCCAGGATTGACAAACCAGGCTTCGTTGAACTGGCCAAAAAAACCGCCAGCGGTGACGAGGTTGATCTGGCCGGCACCATTGGCCCGGAAACGGGCATTTTCCAATATGCTGTGTTGGCGGCTGGTTCCGTCAAAAAGCGGGGCGCCGACTGTACCGTCCAGCGAGAGGGCAAAGGTATTTGCGCCGAAATTGACTGTCGTCGACGCGCGACCGGCGATCCACTGGAAATAGGTATCAAAATTACCGATTTTGTCGGGCTGGTCATTGAACACCATTGACGCAAGCATGCTGCCTTCGAACGAACCGGTACCGGTTTTGGGGACCTGATCGTTGGGGGTGACCTCACCATAGGCGAATGCGCCCCGTTCCAGCTTGTTACTCTGTCTGATAAATTCGGTTGTCGTTCCGTCGGCGTTGTCGATGGTGACATTGTTGAGTGATGCGTTGTTCCGCAGGTATCCGGCGAAGGTCACATATCTGGTTTCGGTTCCGGGCGTTTGGTAAAAGAATGTTGTGGCTTCGTAGCTGCCGGCCTGACCGGTATCGACAAGACCGAAGGCCAATGCGCCCGGAATCGGGCTGGTGATATTATTGGATGTTCCCGATTCCAGATAATTCATGCCCTGAATGCCGAACTGGGTCGATCCCAGATTGGGCGTTCCGGTCTGTGGTTCGACAAGACCGCCAAAATTGGTGCGATGGAGGGGATCCTGGAATCGACTGGCGGTGGTCGTTCCGGCCAGGTTATTGACAAAACTTACGTCAAAAATAGCATCGCGCGGATTATAGGCGATGGTGAGGTTGCTGTTGCGGACGGTCGTGGCATCACCCTGATAGAGCTGGTTGGTCTGTCGCGCCCCCGGGCTGCCCGCGCCTTCGACCGTATAAGAATAGCTGTGAGTGGAGCCGACTGCGGTATAGGTCTTGGCATCGGCCGGATCGACAAATGTGTGGGTGGATCCGCCGCCGGTTCCTCCACCTGTGCCACCGCCTCCGGTAGGCGGTGCGCTGCTGCCAACAGATTGCGGACCGGCACCGCCGCACGCGGCAAGCATCGTTGTACTGGCGAGCAAGATCAAAAGGCGCATAGGAAATATTCCTCACATGAGTTCCACATGAGGGCATCGCTATCACTGGCGTGGTTAATTTCGCGTAAACCATCGCAAGACTTCGAGCGCCCCCGCACGATGCATGCGCCAGCGCCGGTAACGAACCGCCCAAGGCTTTTGGTTACTTTCCGCGCTTCTTTCGTTCACTATTGAGGTCGAGCACTTCGCTGACGCCTTCCGGGAACAGGCCGA
>Ga0209346_1001285_pt1 | contig 14636 bp, 16 predicted proteins | sample AutmiccommunBRH9_FD_187381 | JGI IMG/M metagenome (GOLD analysis project Ga0209346, IMG submission 187381) | Deep subsurface microbial communities from Mt. Terri, Switzerland - Autotrophic microbial communities BRH/9 (SPAdes) (version 2) | ecosystem: Environmental > Aquatic > Deep subsurface >...
CACCAGAAAGTATTCGCCATCCTCGTATTTCAGTATCGACGCGAACAATTGCACCAATTTCAGACGCTCGATGGGACCACCTTCGTGATACCAGGTGCCGTCACGGGCGATGCGGATATCGATGTCGCCGGACAGCGGCGGATCCCAGCGCTCGACCGGCGGCAGCCCACCATCGCGGGTGCGTTCGGCGCCGGCGCGAATATCGTCGAGCGAGAGTTGCAACATGCTCAGTCAGCACCACGCAGTTGGCCTTTGTTGCCCATGGTAACCCCGATGCCGGTAATGAACCTGAGCAGATCCTCCTTGTCGCTGAACTGATCGGCGAAACCCTTGTTGAAGCAGACGTCGACCGCCCCCTGGGCCAGCGCCCAGCAGGCGAGATAATGATAATGAGGGGGCACTTCCTCGAGCACACCACGCTCGATCAGCTGCTGCACCATGACCCCGATACGCTCGGTGGTGGCGCGGCGCATGGCGTGCAGTTCCGCGATCTGTTCGGCGACCAGGGGATCATCCTGGATGCGTTCCTCCAACTGCTGCACCAGGCGGTCGAGCTCGGGATTGGAAAGGCGTGAATGGAAGTACGCCTTGACCATGGCGCCGGGATTGCCGGCCTCGGCGGCGGCAATACCCTGATCCATGTTGACGCGGATTCGGTTCTCGTAGTCGAGCAGGATGCGGGCAAGGATTTCCGACTTGCTCTGGAAATGCTTGTACACGGTACCCTTGCCGATGCCGGCCTCGTCGGCGATCGCGGCCACCGTGACCTGATCGATACCAGCGCGCAGCAGACACTGCAATGCCTTGTCGATGATGCGCTGTTCGCGCGCCAGGAACTGCCGCTTCTTTTCGCGGATTTTGTCGGTACTGGACGAATTCATGGATCCCATGGCTGCCTGACCACTCCGGCTGTAGCGCTCTTGTCGATCTTGTCGATCTTGTTGTTCTGGCTAGGCGGGTCGACCTCTCTCCACTATCCTAAGAGCGCCCCCCGCCGGTGTAAACGGCCACCGCGCCGGCCGCCGATTTACACCAAGGTAGCCGATGCTATAATGCCCGGCCCGCGCTCGCGGGTCATGGCGGAGAGTAGCTCAGACTGGTAGAGCACTGCCTTCGGGAGGCAGGGGTCGCAGGTTCAAATCCTGTCTCTCCGACCAAATCCCGACCCTGCGGATTCCCACCGCCGAACACCACCATCATCATCAGGCCGCCCTCGCACCGGGATCGCAGACCGGGTCCCGCTGGCCGCTCGGCGGCAGCTTGCGCGAGCCGGGCCGAACCTCGTCCGGGGCCGGCAGATCCAGCTCACGAGCCCATTCGCGCATTTGCGGCAGCACATGGTCGGCGAGCAGCTTCATGCTGCGCATCGACTGTTCCTGCGTGGTCGAGCCCCCCTCGATGTGCCAGATCGAAAAAATCCCGGGCCGCAGCCTTTCCAGTATGTGGCGAATCTTGGGCAATACCGTATCCGGGGTGCCGGCGATGATCTGGCCATTGCGCAACAGATTCTCGTAGAGCACCTCGTTGTTGTACCTGCGGGTTTCCGTCACGTCGACGCCGCTGCCGGCCTGCTTGCCCGACACCACGGCCTCGTTGGTTTCCGGATCGGAAAGCGCGTAGGCCAGCCGCTTGGTCGCCGCCTTGGAGTTGTAGCCCGCGGGAAACATCCACTCCGGCCGGGCGAAGGCCGGCTGGCCGCCGCCGTAGACATAGTTCTTGCCCAGCTCATGGGCCTCTTCCTCGGTGTCGGCACAGACCACCTTCTGCAGGTAGCCGAAACACTCTGGACCGGCCTGGAAACCCTCCTCGGCCGCGGTATCCGCATAGAGGTTCCACATCTCCATGGTGGGCGGCAAAAAGGTCGCCAGCGCCATATAGCTGTAGCGATTGCGGGCCGCGAACACCGCGGTTTCCGGGCTCACCAAACTGGGAATCCAGGTCTGCGGAAACGGCTTCTGGATCGGCTTGGCCCAGGGATTGACGTGGCGATATTCGTAATGCTTGCCCTCGTACCTCCAGGGCCCATCCCTGGTCCAGGCCTGGAGAATGAAGTCGTGGGCTTCGTCGAAGCGCTCACGGTTGTAGGTCGGATTGATATTGTTGGCGATCTGCTCGCAGCCGGCGCCACGCACCCAGCCGGTCACCAGGCGGCCGCCGGAAATCATGTCGATGATCGCCAGCTCCTCGGCCAGGCGCAGGGGGTCGGCCACGGGCAGCGGATTGCCCATCAGAGAAATCTTCACCCGCCGGGTGATGCGCGCCAGGATCGCGGCCTCGACATCCATGACCGCGCCCAGGGTAAAGGGGTTGGCGTGGTGCTCATTGAGCATCACGCCATCGAAGCCCAGTTCCTCGGCGTAGAGTTTTTCGTCCAGGTAGCGATTGAACAGCGCCCCCGCCTTTACGGGATCCAGAAAGCGGTTGGAAACACCGAAGAAACTTGCGTTGCGGATCACTTCTTCTTCGGGGACCGGTCCGTAGGGCCGCTCGGTAAAGGTCGCAATGTGCATGATGGCTCCTCCCCCCGCAGCGCAGGCGGTATCAGGACAGGTGGTTGGCGAGTTTCTTGAGGAACTTGCCGGTCTGCTCGATCTCCGGGCGGTGACCGCAATCCTTGAACAGCACCAGCTTCGCATCCCGTATCGCGTCCTGATACAGGGACGCGGCACTGACCGGCACTATGGCGTCGTCTTTGCCCCAGAGCATCAGGGTGGGCAGATCGCGCGCCAATCCGAGTCGGTAATAGAGCGCGGGATTGTTCATATAGGGCTGCCAAGCGAGCCGCGCCGCCTCTGCGGTGGCATCCTGAAAATGCTCGAACTGCTCCGGCGTCATGGCGCCGCCGAACAGGCTGGTGAACTCTTCGCTGGACGCTGGATCCTTCACGCTGGCGGCGAGGTATTGTTCGACAGGTGCCTCGAAGAGATCCCGAATCACACCCTGGGGCGGCTTGATGCCCATGGGCGCCACCAAGGTGAGGCTCGCGAACTGGCCCGGATTCTGCGCGGCCATCTCCGCGGCTATCCAGCCGCCGAAGGAGAAGCCGATCACGTCGGCGCCCACCCAGTCCTGCTCGAGCATCACCTGGGCGTAGTAATTGGCCAGATCGCCGACACTGCGAATCCAATCGATGCGCGGCGACACGCCGAACCCCGGGTGCAGCGGCACGATCACCTTGCGCGTCTCGGCCAACTGCCGCTGCCACGCCAGCCAGCCGGGATTGCCGAGCTCCTCGTGCAATACCAGCACTGGCTTGCCCTTGCCGGCCTTCAGATAACTGAGCTCGGCGCCGGCAGCGGCGATGGTCTTCTGTTTGCAGTCCGACTTTGCCAAGATCTTCCTCCCCGTCCCCTCGTGTTGGTCCCGGTCTGGCGCCGGTGTCGGCCGCAAGCGGCCAGCAATAGCTCAACCTACCCAGTAGTAACCTCGCCGTCAACCGCCGGACCTGGCGCGGACTTGGCGTTCGCGCCTACTGGCGGTATAACAGGCGGTCTACGCGCCTGCGGATCAGCCGCCGTCACCAACCCGCACCGAGGACGCCCCATGGATAAAACCACCCAGATCGCACTGGTGCGCCGCACCTTCGCCCACATCGACGCCGGCACCACGGACCTGGACGCCGAAGTCACCCGCAATCCGACCCGGGCGTATACCGACCCGGAGTGGTTGGCCAAAGAGCAAAGCACCCTGTTTCGCAAGTACCCCATGTTCATGGGACTGTCCGGGCGGCTCCCCGAAACCGGCGCCTATGTCGCCGAGCAGGTGGCCGGCCTGCCGGTACTGCTGACCCGCGGCGGCGATGGCCAGGCACGCGCCTTCGTCAATCTGTGCCGCCACCGCGGCGCGCCCGTGGCTCAGGGCTGCGGGCGCAGCGCTGGTTTCAGCTGCCCCTATCACGCCTGGCGGTACGACCGCGAGGGCCGCCTGATCGCGATTCCGGATCAGCGCTCATTCCCCGGTATCGACCGCGAGAGCCGAGGGCTCATTCCACTGCCACTACTGGAAAAGAACGGCATGCTCTGGCTGTTGCCGGAACCGGGCGCAGCCCTGGATGACAGCGTGCTGGACAACCATCTGCAGGGCCTGGGCGCGGAACTCTCCGCCTATGAATTCGGCGGCTACAGCCTCTACCGCAGCGAAGTCTTCGAGCGCGCCGCCAACTGGAAGATGCCCATCGACACCTTTCTCGAGGCCTATCATTTCGCCACCCTGCACCGCGATACCGTGGCGCCGATCTTTTTTCCCAACCTCTGCCTGTTCGACGCCTTCGGCCTCAACCACCGGGAAGCGGTGATTCGGCGCAGCATCGAGGAGCTGCGTGAACAGCCCGAGGAGCAGTGGGATTTCGTCCGCCACACGGCGATCTCCTATCAGCTGTTTCCCAATACCGTGCTGGTGATGCAGGCCGATCACGTCGAGACCTGGCGGCTGTTTCCGGCCGGCGACCGGCCCGACCGCTGTATGGTGCAATTCGATTGCTATGTCCCGGAACCGCCGGCCACCGCCAAGGCCCACCGTTACTGGGAGGCCAATATCGATCTCGCCCTGCGCACGGTCGACGCCGAAGACATCGCCATGCAGGTGAATATGGAAACGGGCTATCTATCGGGCGCCGTCGACGAAGTGCTGATCGGCCGCAACGAACCGGCGCTGGCGCATTTCCAGCGCGCCGTCCACCGGGCCGTCACCGGCGACTGAGGCCGGCGTCAGTCGCGCAGGCGCGGATCGCGAAACCCGTACCAGCTGATCGCCAGCGCCAGCGCGCTGAGCAACGCCGCGACATCGAACACCACGGCCGAGCCCAGCCACCACAGCTGACCGGCGATCCAGGAGCCCAGGGCACCGCCGAGCCCGAAACTCACTGCCCCGTACAGTGCCTGGCCGCCAGCCTGGCCGGAGCTCTCGAACAGTCGCCGCACCGTCTCGATGCCGGCGGCGTGATAGCTGCCGAAGGTGAAGGCGTGCAGGGTCTGGGCGATCACCAGCAGCACGACCCAGTCGCTGAAATGGCCGATCAGCCACCAGCGCAACGCGGCCAACCCGAGACTCGCCAACAGCAGCGTGCGGACCCCGAAGCGCAACAGCACCCGGTGCATCACCGCGAACATCAACACCTCGGCAGCCACCCCCACCGACCACAGCAGGCCGATGGCGGTGCGACCGTAGCCAATGTCCTGCAGGTGCAGACTGAAGAAGCTGTAGTAGGCGCCGTGCGCGGCCTGCAGCAACAGACCCGAAAGCAGAAAACTGATCACCGCCGGCTGGCGAACCACCAGCAGCAGGGGTTGCCTGCGGCGCTCGCCGTCCAGGTCGTGCGGCCGGGGCACCAGCAGGCTGCTGACCAGGATGGCCGCCAGCAGCGCCATGCCCAGCACCGGGAACAGCCCGATGCCCCAGGCATCGAAACTGTAGCCGGCGCCGACCACTGCGGCGATGAAGCCCACCGAGCCCCACAGCCGGATGCGGCTGTAGCGTTCCGGACGGGAACCCAGAAAGCCCAGGGTGATCACTTCGCACTGGGGCAGCACCGCGTTCCAGAAGAAACTGTAGCCGATCAGCACCAGGGCCAGCTGCAGCGGGCTTTGGGCAAAGAAGACCCCGGTGAAACAGGTCAGCGCCAACAGCGCGCCCAGACGGATAACGCCCAGGCGCCGGCCGCTGGCATCGGCCAGCCAGCTCCACAGATTGGGCGCCGCGATCTTGGTGACCAGGGGAATGGCGAGCAGGGTGCCGATCTGTTCGGGGGCCAGGCCGCGCGCATCCAGATACAGCGACCAATAGGGATACAGGCCGCCGAGCAGCGCGAAGTAGAAGAAATAGAACCCCGACAGTCGCCAGTAGGGAATCGGGTTGGACTGGCCCGCGACCGGCAATCAGAACCCGCTGTCCAGGGGCGGCAGGCCGCAGGCGACATCCGCATTCTGGCCGCGATGGCGCAGCGCGTGATCCATCAGCACCAGGGCGAGCATGGCCTCGGCGATGGGTACGGCGCGGATCCCGACGCAGGGATCGTGGCGACCCGTGGTGACCACCTCGACGGCAGCGCCCTCGAGGTCGATCCCGCGCCCCGGCAGGCGCAGACTGGAAGTCGGCTTGAGCGCCAGGCGCACCAGGATGTCCTGGCCGCTGGAAATGCCGCCCAACACGCCGCCGGCGTGATTGGAGACAAAACCCTCGGGGGTCATCTCGTCGCGATGCTCGGTGCCGCGCTGTTCGACCACGTCGAAACCGTCACCCATGGCCACTGCCTTGACCGCGTTGATGCTCATCATGGCGCCGGCGATGTCAGCGTCCAGCTTGTCGAACACCGGCTCGCCCCAGCCCGGTGGCACGCCGGCGGCCTGCACCGCGATCTCGGCGCCGATGGAATCGCCCTCCTTGGCGAGCGCCTGCATGAACCCTTCGAGCTCCGGTACCAATGCCGCGTCCGCACAGAAAAAGGGATTGCGCTCCACCTCGTCCCAATCCAGGGCGCCGGCGGTGAAGGGCCCCAGGCGGCGCAGATAGCCGCGCACCTCGACGCCGAAGCGCTCGCGCAGATACTTGCGCGCGATGCCTCCGGCCGCCACCCGCATCGCGGTCTCCCGCGCCGAGGCGCGGCCGCCACCGCGGTAATCGCGCAGGCCGTATTTCCGGAAGTAGGTGTAGTCGGCATGCGCGGGGCGGAAGGTCCGGGCGATGTCGCGGTAATCCTTGGAGCGCTGATCCGTGTTTTCGATCAACAGGCCGATGGAGGTTCCCGTGGTCACGCCCTCGAAGACCCCGGACAGAATACGCACCTGATCCGCCTCCCGGCGCTGGGTGGTATAGCGCGACTGCCCCGGCTTGCGGCGATCCAGGTCCCGCTGCAGGTCGGCCTCGGTGAGTTCCAAGCCGGGCGGGCAGCCGTCGACGACACAACCGAGCGCGGGTCCATGGCTCTCGCCAAAGGTCGTGACGGTAAAGAGTCTGCCGAAAGTGTTGCCGGCCACGGTGGCTTCCCGCGCAGAGGGAGGCGAATTGTAACTCAACCCGGCGCGCCAGGAGCCGGCTGACGCTGCCTCGCGGGTCCGCTGCATGCGCCGGTTGGGCGGCACCGCGATACTACAGACCCTGGAAGGACCGCCACGCTGCTTCATCGGCTGGCGGTGATTCAGGCCCGAGGCCGAGGAGATCGGGCAGGTCGCCAGGATCAGTAAGGAAGGTCGGTAGAATTCGGAACCGACGCTCATCGGCGGCAGGGCCGGTCGACCAGATCAATTCTGCCCACCACTGCTCACACCGCGGAACTTCTCGTAACGCCGGTCGTGTTCGATCGGGTACTCCTCATTACGCCCATCGGCGCAAGCAACGAGGCGAGCACGGATCTCTTTGATATTACCATTCCGGTCAATCCGGACGCTGGGTGGATCACCCGACACGACCGACGAGACCTTGACCCCGCGCCTGACTTCAGTGCCGGCGTCCTGCGCAAGCCGTAGGAGGATCTCCTACATCGCGGGGTGGTAAAAAAATTGAACGAACCGACGCTGTGGGGGCTCGCTTCCCGCAGGTCACGCCTGCCCAGCTCTTCACCCCCCCGCGTAGGTGACCCACCAGCGGGTTATCCAAAAGCTTGATTATCTTTAGGACCTTTCGTGCATCTGCACGATATTTCAGCTGATAGAGTAGCTCGCCGATTTCGCACCGCGTGCTCTCCCACTGATTGTATCCATACTCATTGACACCCAAGTAGGTGCTACTCAAGGTATGAACGTCGAACGCTAGCCCATTCTTCCAATTTCCTTCCAGCTTAATCGCCACCTCGAGCTCCTCTTTTGACTTCTAACGCCCGGCTCACGCGCCGGTATGGAGCTGCGAAGCAGCGGAAAATCGGTCGCTGTGCAGCCGATTGTTACATGCTCTAGTTCGTGGGCTTATACCAGCCATCAATTGAGGCCTGAACTTCAGATCTTACATAGGATTCTGAAGGTGGAGACATATCCCTAAAAGGCGTTAGGCTCAATGTTGACTCTGGTTCCAATGCAATTGAACTCATCCTTCTCAATCTCTCCTCGCATGGTTCGTTAACATGCATCCAACGTTCACGATATAGCTCGCTGATTTTGTGATCGATTGCAATTGAACAGCCTCGAGAATAGATTCTTCTCTGCTCACCCCAGAACTCTGAACCTTGAAGTGACGAAATTTGATGCTGAGACCAACCCTCTTCTTCTCCTCTAACCTTGAAATGAAAATCAATACAGCCTTCAACCATTTCATCGCCTAGGGCGATCGCGCTGCCGAACTCAGCCTCCCAAGATTGAAAACTTGGTTCCGGACACTGAAGGACTGATGCGTTTCTCTGAATTCCCGCCTTGAACTCGTCTATGAGGCGCAGCTGAACATTTCTATATGTTTCGTTTGAGACAGAATTTGCCTGTTCTTGCAGCTCATCAAGTTTCTTGTCCACAAATTCTATGGGCTGAATAAACGCGGTAGTTAATCTATCTGCTACCGCATTCACTGAATCACGCTCGAAGATATTGAAAATATTTCCCGTGTTATTTATAAGAAAAACGAATTCCATGGACATGGGGGTTTTGCCGAGTAGTCTGAGTCGCTGCTGTTCATAAAGTTGGTTCTCTGCATCAGCCAACGCATCAGCAGTAGTCATAAGATTTTTCCTAAAAGTTTGCTCCCGACCTGCCAATTGCTCTAATGCCTTCTCCGCCTGCTCCTTCTCGGAGCGAATTCGGGCCAATGAATTTTCTAATTCGTACTTATCCGACTCCAGTGATGAAATCTCTTCTTGATTGCGCTGGATATTTCTAGCATAGCTTTCGATCTCTTGTTCCCAGCGCGACTTCGCGATCTTTAGGTGCGCCACGTCTTCTGCTAATTTTTCCTTTTGGAACACCGGTAACACGGTGTAGAAATAGCCCCAAACAACAACAACGAGCATCAAGACTTGGGAGAAATTGGCAATAATAGCGCTATACTTTTCAAAGCCCGATGAAGAGCTATTTTTTCTTTCATCCAATATTTTGGCGACACGAATTAAAGCCTTCTCTATGTTCTCGTTCGAGGAAATTTGCTGATTTCTTCGGAAACTCCTCTTAGGCCCCATTTTCTTCTCTTAGCTAGGTCAGATTTAGTGATGTATTTGGATGTGCATGCAACACCAAGTTAAGCTGCCAGGCGGTTCTGGCACGGAGCGTGCGCAAGCAAGCGGAGTGACAGGTTCCCTGGTCTGCTTCAACTTCATGTTATGTTCCGCTTTAATCACCTGTTGCGTCGTATACCAATAAGGCTTTACACCCACCGTAAAAAGAGACTCTCATCCTAACCCCTTCGTTGAGCTCAAGTACTTGATAGCGAAATACCGATGGGTTTTCCCCGAAGAAGGGGCGCTTCTCGAAGCTGCAATCATTTTCTCGTATCAAGTTCTGTCGCTGCGCTTCTTCCATGGTCGCAGTGGGCCGTGCCAGAAACTCAGGAAACCAACCGACGTCTCCCAACCATTTCTTGGAGTAGTGCAGATAAAACATCGCTCTAGCGAATTGCTCAAAGAAGCGGTCAAGACGTTGAATCTCGATCTCGTGAACGAGCCGTCCAGCCTCTTCATTTGCCCTGTCACGGAACCGGGTAATTATGCTTGGATTTCGTTTGTTTTGTCGCCTAATCTGATTTTGGTAGTGGTTCCGGCCTACTTCGTTAATAAGTTCCAACCCCGCAACAACGTTGAGAAAATACTGATCATCCTTCGACTTCTTTAGGTTATGTAGATCACAGGATGGAACCGTATCCAAGTTCTTTCTTAGATCTGTCCCACTCCCTAAGTCTTTTGCCTTTGGAAAGAAACACTGTGGCGGGACATGTTCTCGACCAGTCGACGGCAGATCACACATGTAACAAGAGCCGGGATCGTTCATGGTACGTAAGGAATATAACGCCGGCGATCAGCGGCGCCGGGAAGCGGCGCAGAAATTGCGGAAGCAATTTGTGTGACGCTTTTTGGTGTCCGCTGCATCGCCATTGTTAGGCGCCTCCGCTGCTCTCCTGATTTGGGCCCCATCCAGCGAGCTCTCTAGATCGGGAACCGGGTTGTAGAGCGGCATCATAGTCCTCAAGGTTGTCTAAGAACCGCTTAGTAGCTGTCATTTTGCTTTGGTTGGTCTGCGACCGCTCCAGAAGGGACATGATCCTATCTGCATCAAAGGCGCCAAGATCAGGGTCGGTCAACGCCATCGGATTCAGAAAGAACGTGTCTTCGTAGAGGCACAGAAGTCGATACGTGTGTTCGGTGTTCGGTATCACGCGAAGAAAATCGACCGAGACCTGAATCGCGCATATGTCCTTGGTGACCTGATCGCGTTTCTCGGCGTGATGATAGGCGTCCACGAAGCCGCGGCCTAGCATCACGTCTCCACGGCGTAGCACGAGACCGTAGCCCAGCGCTCCTCTCGGGATGAAGCCAGATAGCAGAAGCTGGTGATAGAGAATTGATGCGGAGATTAGATATCTCAGCGCCGGATCTCGTGTGGGTCGCTCGGAGAACAGCACGAACATGTCATTGAGCCGGATCGTCGAGAAATCTCTGGTCCCAAGCACCCTTCGCTTCGTCACGAACACCAATTTGTGGGGTACCTTTGCACGGAACTTATAGTATTGCTGGTCCAGTTTCTCACTGATCCCAAGAAGTACATCCTTGTCCTTAGTCGCGATACGGTGTGCGATACCTAGAGCATCTACCACAAGGACTGGGGAGAGAGCTGGCTGTTTGGACCTGAAGAAAGGCATGGGCAGTGCGAGGCGCCTAACGCCCAAGCTCACCCGACGCGGGCCGTGACGCGGCACACGGTCGGGTGGAGCGCCGTGTTAGCGCCATGTAGAATGAATCGGTAGCAACGTGAGAGCGAGGTAGACCCAATGGTAGCAGCCGACCTTGAAACGATCCTCAACCAAGCGAAAAGCCTGTCCGAGCCTGACCGGGCCCGTTTGGCGCACGACCTGCTGGCGACCCTAGACGGCCAACCCGATGCCGACGCGGCGACGGCTTGGGAGCGGGAGGTGAGGCGTCGACTCGCGGAAGTTCGGAACGGAACCGCAAAGACGATTTCTCGCGAAGAACTTACCGAGCGGCTCAACAATCGCCTAAGGTAAGGAAGGATGCCGACGCTCGAGATTCTCGCTGAAGTAGCCGAAGAAGCGGAGGCGGCAGTTGATTGGTACGAGCGTGAGCAGCCAAGTCTAGGCCGGCAATTCCGCGACGCATTGAACACCGGTTTAGACCTCCTCGAAGAAGGAATCGTGGCCGCTTCTTCGTTGCCTGGGCCATTAGGCAACGAAGGAATCCGCCATCTCGTGCTTCGCCGCTTCCCACACGACATCATTTTTGTCTCCCACCACAACTCGATTACCGTCCTTGCTTTTGCTCACCACTCACGACGCCCTGGATATTGGCGAGATCGTTCTCAGCGCTAACGCTCCGCTAACGTGCGCCGCTTGCGGCGTCATCATTCAGCGGCTTGTTAGCAGCCTCAGCCTTCAAACGCTCAACCAGCCAGATCTTGATGATGGACTGCCTGGTAACACCAATACGAGCCGCCTCACGATCCAGTGACTCTACTACCCATGAAGGAAAGTCGACATTGATACGCTTCTGATCCTGGTTGGCACGACGCGCCGTGGATAGATCAAGATCATCAATGATGTCTTTTTTGCCGTGGTCGAATTTCTTGTCAAAATCTTTAGCTTTCATACAATTCCACCTCTCTTCTCCGAGAACGCCTTACAGAAATGAGCTGAATTGTTCCGTTTCTGTAGGTGACGACGGCAGGCCAGTGCTTTAGGCCTATAAGGCCTATGGCCAAAAACCGAGGCTCGTCGTCGGATCTAGCCCGGATCTCCAGCAGATCCGGGTCTTCCCACAGAGCCTGGGCATCCAGAAACTCGATTCCATGCTTCTCTAGATTGGCCTGACTTTTGTCGTCATCGTGCTCGAAACCGCTCATGAGTATAAATTATTCCTTTTCTACTCATTTAGCAAGAGGGGTGGACTCTGGGTGGCTGCTAACGCTGGCCATCAGCCGCGCAGTCGCGCGCAGCGCGAATGCGTCGGCTGGAACGCATAGTTGGACGTCATAGCCCGAGTTCAGCCTTGATGATGGCGATGACCGCCGGCTCGTGATCTTGCCCCGTAATTTGAAGCCGGCTGCGCTTAAGGCTTTGTACTTCGACCGTGTATCGGTCTGCCTTCGGGACGGTTGGTCGGATGAACAGGCCAACGACTTCACCCCAAGTTGCCATCCCAACACGCGCTTCGGATTTTATTGTTCCCGAGGCCCTGTCACTTTCGACAATAGTCAGATTACTGCTCATACCTCGCACGGACGCCTTCCAGATTTCGTCATAACTCTTTCCGGTGACGTCGAAGGTAGACCCACCCGCTCCAGGTTGGAGGCTGCCGACGGTCGCGCAGCCGGAGGAAAGGCAAAGCAGCAATAGTGCGATTAGTTTCTTCATAGTTCCCCTTTAACTACCAGATGACGGCAACGCCCTAATTTCGTGTGACGTCCAACGTTAAAGCTGTGCGGCGCAAACGAAGCGCAGCGTAGTTTGCGTCCGAACGAGCGCCTTGTTAGGCGCGTTCATTCCAGTGCTTCATGTACAGAGTCCCGAATTCAACGACGGCTAATCCATCACACAACAACTGCGGGTGGAATAAAACCGGCCTAGATGGCTCTCCTTCAAAAGAGTGCAGAAACACAAAAGATGGCCTCCCTATCTTTTCTTGTTCTTCATAAATCTCATCAAGTTTTTCCCCTTCCATAGCCTTTATCAGTTCCATTTTCTTACTTTCAAGGTCGTTGTAACGCTTGCCCTCATCATTAGTGAGTTCAGCCGGAGGAATATACAGCGGTATCCTATGGGCCAATGCATCTCGATAAGACTTGAGGTATTTCTCATGCCAGTCTGTGATTGTTTCTGATGTAAGATAGTCACGAAGCGGTTTAGGGAGGTACTTGCTTGTTCCCTCGCGAAACAGACCAACCCCATGTTTTCCACCAACTTCGGCGACCAAATCATGCCGATATACGAAGGACCAAGCCCAATTATCGAAAATACCAGATAGGCTCATGACATAAGCATGTAGGTTTATTTGCACGTCATAAACCACATCTCTTTGAAGTGGCTTGCTGGCAGTCAAGGGGAATTCATTAAATATATTTTCTAGACATCGTTTCAGAAGATTCAATCTGCGTGCCGCGCCGTACAAGAGATGCTCTTTTACACCTGCATGGTCTGATTCTTGTCCAGCCAATACAGTTTGTAACATTAGCTCTTGAAGGCCATGGTGTACTTTTGTGTACTCAGCCTTAAATTTGCCAATCTGCTCTTCCGTGTAGCCCATGGAAGTTCTCTACCTCCCGCCTAACTACAAATAGGCGGCCCAAACGCCGCATAGCACCCTGACGCGGATTGCGAGCGGGCAGTGTTCCTTTTCAAAAACAACTTCTTGCGCATAAAATGGGCAGTGTCTCGAAGTGCGTTATGCGGCGCATCCGCAACGTAAGGCATTATGCTGCGCTTCCACCGCATAACGCCCGTCCGGCTACCCATGGAAGTCCCGATAAATCCGGCACTTGCGTTGGCGGATTGCGGATATTCTGTGCAACATTTGCGCGTCCCCGGACGGTAGGTGTATAAATATACACATCCCTGCCGTCGCGAAGGAATGCGCCATGACACACGACACCACGAATCCGCAGCCGCCGCGGCTGCTTCAGCAGGTACGCAACCGGATCCGGAGGCTGCACTACAGCTACCGGACCGAGCAGGCCTACATCCACTGGATCCGCTTTTTCATCCTCTTCTCGGGCAAGAGGCATCCCCGGGAGACGGGCAAACCCGAGGTGGAGCGTTTTCTGACCCACTTGGCGACCGTCCGGAACGTCGCCGCTTCCACCCAGAATCAGGCACTCAGCGCGCTCCTCTTCCTTTACAAGCAGGTGCTTGAGGTGGAGATCGAGCGGATCGACGACGTCGTACAGGCCACGAGGCCGGCCCGGGTACCGGTCGTGCTCACCCGGGACGAGGTCGCGGGCGTGCTCGCCCGCCTGAGCGGGCGCTACTGGCTGATGGTGAGCCTGATGTACGGGGCTGGTCTGCGGCTTACCGAGTGCTTGCGGTTGCGGGTACGGGACCTGGACTTCGGCTACCGGCAGATGGTGGTCCGCAGCGGGAAGGGGGCCAAGGACCGTTTCGTACCTTGCCCCGAATCGCTGGCGGGCAGTGTGCGCCAGCAGATCGAGGCGGCGCGGAGGGTCCGGGAAGCCGATCTTGCCGACGGCTATGGCGAGGTCTCGTTGCCTCGAGCGCTCGCGCGTAAGTACCCGAACGCGGGCACGGAACCGGGCTGGTGGTATCTCTTTCCGTCCGCCAACCGTTCGGTCGACCCCGTTTCGGGCCAGGTGAAACGGCACCATATCGACCCCTCCCGGATCCAGCGGGCGTTCAAGCAGGCGGTGCGGGCCGCCGGCCTCCGCAAGCCTGCGACGCCTCATACGCTGCGCCACTGCTTTGCCACCCACCTGCTGGAGGCCGGTTACGACATTCGGACCGTGCAGGAGCTGATGGGGCACAGCGACGTGAAGACCACCCAGATCTACACC
>Ga0209346_1001290_pt1 | contig 14551 bp, 12 predicted proteins | sample AutmiccommunBRH9_FD_187381 | JGI IMG/M metagenome (GOLD analysis project Ga0209346, IMG submission 187381) | Deep subsurface microbial communities from Mt. Terri, Switzerland - Autotrophic microbial communities BRH/9 (SPAdes) (version 2) | ecosystem: Environmental > Aquatic > Deep subsurface >...
CTGGAAAGCACCTGCATTTTGAAGTGTTGATAAATGATGAACCAAAAAACCCGCTAAACTATATTGGAATATAGTTTATAAAAGATAGGAGGCCGAAAGGCTTCTTTTTTCTATATAATAACAACTAGTACTCTTTAGGACAATTAAACTACCAGACATTAGTCTTAACCCGATAGCTAACCGCCGCTAAGGCTCCCGCTTCTGTAAGCACTCTTCGAGCACAACGATTTTCATTTGCTTCGTTGTTTGCCCGACGATGTTACATTCATTTTTAGTGTTGCGGGAGATAAGCGGCGCTAAGCTACTGGATAAGTGCAACTAACATTCAGGTGGAGTTTAAAGCTCCATCTGAATGAAGTTTTCTTTACAAATAGCAGCAATTGTTAAGCTATTCAGAAAATACTACTTGTGATAAACTGAAAATAATCTTAACATTATCTAAAAAGTTTTTTAGTAAGCTATAGCTTAGGGAGGACAATAAATTGAAAAATAAAATTTTGATAGTGGAGGATGAAAAACCAATATCAGAAATTTTAAAATTCAGCTTGGAAAAAGAGGGCTACGAGGTTTTTACGGCCTACGACGGAATTGAAGCAGTCCAAAAAATAAAAAAACTGATGCCTGATTTGATTTTATTGGACTTAATGCTGCCTGGCAAGGACGGATTTGAGGTATGCAAGGATGCCAGAAAACTTACAAACAACCCGATAATTATGCTGACGGCTAAGGATTCGGAAGTGGATAAAGTTATTGGGCTGGAGATGGGGGCTGACGATTATGTTACAAAGCCCTTTTCGACCCGTGAATTAATGGCTAGGGTAAAAGCGAACATAAGACGAGTATCTACCAAGGAGCAGACAGAAGCCTTTAAGCAATTTATTAAAATTAGTGAGCTGTTTATTCATCCACCAACTTACGAGGTTAAAAAGGGTGAGACAATTGTAGATTTAACACACCGGGAGTTTGAGTTGCTTAATTATCTGGCCTTAAATATCGGAATTGTTTTGACGAGAGAGCACCTTCTGCAAGCGGTATGGGGCTACGACTATTTTGGGGATGTCAGAACAGTAGATGTAACAATTAGAAGACTTAGAGAAAAGATTGAAGATAACCCGAGCCAGCCCGCATATATCATCACGAAGAGGGGACTAGGATATGTATTGCGCAATCCAGCCGAAAAGGAGTAGCAGGCGGTGATAGGGAAAAAATCATTTCAGAGTATGCAATGGAAGTTAGTAATCATCTATATTTTGCTCATCGTTTTTTCCATGCAGGTAATCGGGATGTATTTTATTCAATCTGTAGAAAAATATTATTTAGATAACTTTGACGATACCTTAAAGGCTCAAGCTAGTTTACTCTCAGTCAACTTAGAAAAATACCTGTTAGAGGACAGCGGCGATAATCAAAGCAAAAGTGAGGAAATAAACACCTTAGTTAAAAACCTTTTTGAATTAAACGGAGTAGTTGTCTCGATAATTGATAGCAATGGGATAATTTTAAGCACTTCAGAAATCAGTTTGCCAAGCATCGTTGGGCAAAAAATATTTCAGGTAGAGGTTAATCGGGCACTGTTAGGAACAAGAGATGAAGCGATCAGGGTCGATCCTGACACAGGGCATCGAATGAAATATTTGGCTGTTCCGATTAAGTCAGGAAATAATGTTTTAGGTGCAGTATTTATGAAGGCATCAATTGAGAACGTCTATGATACTGTATACCGGATCAATAAAATATTGACGACGGCTACATTAATTGCCCTATTCATTACAGCCTTACTAGGGTTTATCTTATCCAGAACGATAACTAAGCCCATAAAAGAGATAACCAGACAAGCAGAAAAGATGACTCATGGGGAGTTTAATCAACGGGTGCGGGTCTATAGTGATGATGAAATAGGAAGACTGGGAGATACTTTTAATCGAATGGCTGCAAGACTAAATGATGCCATAAAAGAAAATGAAGAAGAAAAGGAAAAGCTCTCCTCCATTCTAACGAACATGAGTGATGGAGTAATAGCTACCAACGAAAGTAATAGAATAATCGTAGCAAACCAACGAGCTGTTGAGCTAATTAGTTTAGAAGAGGAAGAGATAATTGGCAACTATTTTACCGATGTTTTCTTAAAATTAGAGATTCCGGATAAGAGCGGGAGCTTATTGTACGAATATGAGCGGGAGAATGAGTTGAAATTCCTCAAGGTGACCTTTAACATTTTACATCGAGCCCATCATGGAGAGATAGGAACGATAATCGTCTTGAGTGATGTAACGAAAGAACAAAAGCTAGAACAAATCCGCAAGGATTTTGTTGCGAATGTCTCTCACGAACTAAGAACACCGCTAACAACAATTAAAAGTTATCTTGAAGCACTTGAAGATGGAGCTGCACAAGATCCGGTATTAGCCAACCGCTTTATCAAGGTTGCCAGTAATGAAACAGATCGAATGATCCGGCTAGTAACAGAGCTTCTTCAACTATCGAGGCTGGATGAAGGTAAGATGAAGCTGAAGAAATCCTTGGTTTCCATTAAAGAAATGGTTGAGGATGTGGTAGATCGGTTTAGCTTTCAATGTAAGCAGCGCTCAATTAAATTAATTGTTAACCTCCCAGAGTATCTGCCTACCCTGGAAATCGACCGCGACCAAATTGATCAGGTGCTGGATAATCTGTTCTCCAATGCGATAAAGTACACTAAGGAAAATGGTGAAATTGCAGTTAGTGCGAAGATTAATAAAAATAACCTCTATATGTCAGTCTCTGATACTGGTATAGGCATCTCTAATAAACATTTGCTGAGACTGTTTGAACGTTTTTATCGAGTTGATAAGGCACGTTCAAGGGAAGCAGGTGGGACTGGTTTGGGGCTTTCGATCGCTAGAGAAATAGTCAAGGCTCATGGGGGAGAAATTATTATGGAGAGCGAAGTAAATGCGGGAACAACAGTTACCTTTTATATTCCCCTAGTAGAAGGAGTTGTTGAATAGGTGGAAAAAATAAAATCACTAGTCTTGCTTTTATTGGTATTCAGCAGCGTCTTCCTATCGGCCATCTTAATTTTTTATAGTCCGAATTCTGGGAATATTGCTCTATCAGAATACTTACCCCAAATTCACCTAGGGCAAAATACAGAATATCAAGCAATTGTTCGACCAGAAAAAATAATTTACCACCAAGGCAATAATAACCACACTGTTGTCAGACCGAATCAGTATCTCTATAGCGTTTTGGAAAAGGATTTTGACTTATGGTCTTTCTATGATTTGTCCCTAGAGTATAATCGAATTGATTGGCTAGAGACTGTAGAAAACCAACCAGGAATTGAGGTTATCTTCCCAAGTGCTTTGCCGCAGGGAATCATCTCCTCAATCTTTAAGCTCTATGAGACCAACATTAATATTTATGGAGTTAACCGCCTATGGGTTACCAATGACCTAAATGATAATGTTATCGCTTATTTTATCTCTGATGAACGGGATCAGATATATGTAGCGCAAACATCGATATCGAATACTAAATTAATCCAATATACAGGGTTAGCAAGTAAGGCGCCCAAATATTCATATCATCTTTCCAGTGAAAATGAGGAAAAGAGTAAGGTTAACCTAATGTTTTACTTGCCTGTGGAGGGAATTGAGCTTAAAAAAATAAAAAGTAGTTTTATCACAGTGCCTCTTGATGATCTAAAACAATTATTATTTATTGACCCGAGCATCGCCAAGATTTATGAACTAGAAAACGGGAAAGATTATCTTTACACTGATGGAACAAGAAGCTTGCAGTTTTTTTCTGAGGACAGATATATCTCTTACTTTCAGCCAATAGCTGAAAACAAAAAAGAAGTTAATCTAGAAAACGATGTATCCTTAGCAATTCGTTATATTAATCAACATGGGGGCTGGGATGGGATATATCAACTAGCCGAAGTCAAAGAAGTAGTTGGAACTAAACAAACATTTCTGGAATTTACTAAGTATATCGATGGGTATCAACTAAAAGTACTAGATAATATTTTTGGTTCAATCCAATTACAGCTTACAGATGGCTTCGTAAGTTCTTTAATGAGGTCCACAATAATCGCTGATAAAACAATTTTGAGTGAAAGTATTACGACACTTAAAGATTCTGAGCTGGTGCAATACTTACAAAAAAAGGGCATTGAAGAGCAGACGGTCAAAAATATTGAAATACAGTATATTACTAGTATTAATCAAGGGCATTTATCCTTTGATCCGTATTGGGTAGTAAGTATTGCAGGGCAGGAAACAATAGAAATCCCTGCTGATGGAAGAGTGGTGCAGGGAATTGGATTGGAGTAAAGCAAAAACAATCTTTATTGTGACATTTCTGTTATTAAATATTCTGCTTGGTTATCAAATATATTTGAAGCAAGGGGACTACATTAATAATTTGGAATGGTCGACCAGCAATATGGATGAGTTAAGTGATCTCTTGCAGCAACAACGTATCAGCTTAAATATAGATATCCCAAAAGAGCAGCCCCAAATGCACTTTTTACAGGTTAAAAGCATTTTGGACAGCGATACACAGCAGTTGAGCAGGGAGACTGATGCCACTCTTGACAGAACAATTATTGAGGGCGAAATAAGTGAATTGGTCTATAACTTTGAAGATTACGTCTATAGCTTAGTTGAGACTAAAGAACCGGATCAATTTATGTACTATCAGACGTTAGATGACTTTCCCTTTTTTGGGGCAAAACTAAAGGTTGAAGTACTTGATCAGGGGATTATTAATTACAACCAAAGCTATTATGAGGTAATCAGCGAAGGTCTGGACAGAGAGGTAATATCCTCAAATTCGTCGTTGCGAACGATCCTTGATCAGCAGCTGATTCCCAGTGGTGCGATAATTGAAGATATAACCTTGGGCTATCAGGGTCAGTCAAACCAGTCCTCATTTTTAGTGCTGACTCCGGTATGGAGGATAACCTATCAATTGACAGATAAACAAGAAGAATTATATATTAATGCCTTGTCGGGGGGCCTGCAAAATATCGCAAACTTTTAACTGTTGAAATATACCTCCAGCTAACAGATAATATAAGAGATTGCAGATAATATTCATCATGGAGGTCAGGATTTGATTAAATACAGTGTATTAGCAAGTGGTAGTACAGGTAACTCGATTTATATAGGGACTACAAATGTGAATTTGTTGATAGATGCCGGCTTAAGTGCCAAGAGAATTGCAGCCAGCCTGCAGCAAATAGGGATGTCGATCGACTGTATCGACGGAATTCTAGTTACTCATGAGCATGATGATCATGTAAGAGGGTTGGGGGTTTTGGCTAGAAGGCACAATATCCCGATTTACGCTAACTCCAAAACAATGGAAAAACTGCCGAATAGTTTAGGAGTAATCGACGAGGCTTGTAAAAAGATTATCACGACAGGTGAACCAATAAATTTTGCAGATTTACTAGTAGAGTCCTTTCCGATATCGCACGACGCTGCTGAACCGGTTGGCTATATCTTTCGGCTGGAGGATAAAAAGCTTGTCGTTGTTACTGACTTGGGATATGTTAGTCAGAGAATCAAAGAGAAGCTTAAAGGGGCAAATGTTTATATAATTGAGGCCAATCATGATGTTGGAATGGTTAGAATGTCAACATATCCTTGGTCAGTTAAGCAGAGGATCCTAAGTGATGTTGGACATCTATCCAATGAGGCTTCCGGAGAAGCCCTAATAGAGTTAATTACCGATGCAACAGAAGAAGTCTATCTGGCACATTTAAGCAAAGAAAATAATATGCAGGAGTTGGCAAGATTAGCAGTAAAAAATATCTTAGACGAGCACGGAATTACCGCAGATCAAGTACGGCTAATGAACACCTATCCAGATAAACCGACTAAGTTAGCAGTGATTGTAGATAAGACCCAGAAGCTAGCCTTATGACAGGCTGCCTAATTTATCTATAAGAGAATCTTGATCAGCTTGCAGGATCTTTGATGACAATTCCTGTTCAGTGATCAGGCCTTTTTCTATCAATAGTTCAATCAAAGAGGAGAGAACAAGAATATTGGTATACTCTGTTTCTTTTAAATCGGCAATTTGACTAAGAACATTGACATCAAATGGCAGAAAATTATTGTTTTTCATGGCAAACACTCCTTTGTCTTTTCTATTAATTGTATCCAATTAATCTGGGCATTAGACTATGAATTTTACTACTAGTGAACAGAATCAAGATACGTAAGGTTTAGGGAATAAAAAGTTAATAAAATAGCAATAATGAATAATAATTTCATTAGGGGTGATTAATGTATGAGCATGTACGATGATTTTTATAATCATAGAAGCAAGAGAGAGAAAAAAAGAGGTTTTAGCTTTCTATCCTCGCTTTTTTCGGCAATGATCGGCGGTTTAATAGTTATCCTTATTCTACCAACACTTATAAATATGGGACTGATAGATATTCAGATAGAGGGGAATGCTGTAAACACTAGTGGCAGCATTGACTATCTACCTACAGTTAATCAACAACAAGTAAGCTTAGTGGTAGATTCTAATATAGTACAGGCAGTTGAGAAGGTAAAGCCGGCTGTTGTAGGAGTAATAAATATTCAAGAGCAGAGTAATATTTTCTCTCGGCAAACTCAGGCTGTTGATGCAGGAGAGGGTTCTGGATTTGTTATAGACATCAAGGAAGGTAAAGCGTATATAGTAACTAATTACCACGTGATCGAAAACGCTAAAAGCATCGAAGTTGCGTTAGCAAGCGGTGAAAGAGTAAGTGCCGAATTATTGGGTTCCGATCAGTTGACAGACCTTGCAGTTGTGGCAATCGATCAGAAATATGTTGATGTATCAGCTGTTTTAGGCGACTCAACTGTATTAAGGATTGGCGAACCGGCTATTGCTATTGGCAATCCTTTAGGAACAAAATTTTCACAGACAGTGACAGTTGGGGTAATCAGCTCGAATAACAGAACAATCCCAGTTGATTTAGACGGCAACCTCCAGACTGATTGGGAAACAGATGTAATCCAAACAGATGCAGCCATAAACCCAGGTAATAGCGGTGGACCTTTAGTAAACGTCGAAGGTTATGTAATTGGTATAAATAGCGCTAAAATATCTGAAAGCGGAGTTGAAGGTTTAGGCTTTGCGATTCCAATAAGCGATGCAAAACCAATAATTGACGAATTAATCAAATTTGGAAAAGTTAAAAGAGCATATATGGGAATAACTCCCTATGATCTTAATACAGTGACAGAGCAGGAAAAACAGACTACACTAAAATTGCCTAGCGATGTTAGTAAAGGAATAGTGCTTTACGATGTCTCTGTTCCCGGTCCTGCAGCAGCAGCCGGATTACAAAAGCTTGACGTAATAGTAGAATTAGATGGTCAAGCACTCAACAATTCATCAGATTTACGCAAGTATCTTTATAGTAAGAAAAAGGTTGGCGATAAAATGACAGTTACCTATTATCGCGAAGGGAAGCTGCAAAGCACCGAGCTGACTTTAGAAAGTATTCCAGATATTAATTAGTCAACCATTCAACAGCAGAATCAGAATTGGTTCTGCTGTTTTTTCTTGTGAAAGGGGCTGCTATAAATGCAAATATCAATAATAAGCGTAGGTAAGTTAAAGGAAAAATACTTAGTACAGGGAATAAGTGAATACCTAAAAAGGCTGCAGGTTTATGCCAAGCTTCAGTTAATCGAGGTTGCTGATGAAAGAGCGCCAGAAAACTTAAGTGAAAAAGAGATGGAGCAGGTTAAAGAAAAAGAAGGATCTCGAATACTAAACCAAGTAAAGGAAAATCAATATGTAATTACTTTATCTATAGATGGTCAAATGCTAACATCAGAAGAATTGGCCAAGGAGATAGACAGGTTGGCAACTTACGGCAAAAGTGATCTAGTCTTTGTTATAGGCGGTTCATTAGGACTAGCCAAGCAAGTGAGCGAAAGAGCAGACTTCTCTATATCTTTTTCTAAAATGACCTTTCCCCATCAACTAATGAAGCTAATTCTATTAGAGCAAATCTATCGTGGCTTTAAGATAAATCGAGGGGAACCTTATCATAAGTAAATGAGGTTTTTAGAATATTTTAGAGGTATTAGAAGGAACAACTTTAAAAATGTAGAATTAATATTTAAAGAGGAAAATGTATCACAAATAGAAAATAAGGATGAGTGTAATGGGTTATGACTATAATTATATAGATTTATTCTCAGGTTGTGGTGGATTATCTTTAGGTTTACACAATGTTGGTTGGAAAGGTTTATTTGCTGTTGAAAAAAGTATAGATGCATTTTCTACACTCAAATACAATCTTGTAGATAATATTAATCATTTCGATTGGCCGGAATGGTTGCCAGTAGATAACCATGATATTATAGAGGTATTAAATAAATATGCATATGAAATAAAGAAGTTAGAGGGAAAAGTTGGTTTAGTTGTGGGAGGGCCACCGTGTCAAGGGTTTTCACTAGCAGGAATGAGAAACGAAAATGATGAGAGGAATCAATTAGTGCATTCATATATAGACTTTATAGAGATAGTTAGGCCAAAACTTGTTCTATTTGAAAATGTTAAAGGATTTACTATGTCATTTAATAAAAAGAGTGATAAAAGTAAGCCTTATTCAGCATATGTAAAAGAAAAATTAGAAGCTTTAGGATACAATGTTTATGCGGAAATATTAGATTTTTCAGATTATGGCGTTCCTCAAAGAAGAAATAGATTTATATTAGTAGGATCTTTAGGTGTAGAAGCAGAAGTTTTCTTTAAGAGACTAAAAGAAAATTCTAAACCTTTTTTAAAAGAAAAAAAACTACAAAATAGAGTCACTTTAAAAGAAGCTATATCAGATTTATCAAGAAAAAATGGTGAAGAACAATCTCCAGATACAAAAAACTTTAAATCTGGTATCTATGGAAAAGCAGAAAGTAATTATCAAAGATATTTAAGATTAGGCAATAGATATACTGGGAAAATAGCTGATAGCCATAGATTTGCAAATCATCAGGAAGAGACGTTAACGATTTTTCAAAATATCATTAATAAAGCCCCAAAAGGTAAAAGAATTGACGGAGATACTAGACAAAATTATAAACTAAATAGAAGAGGGGTTTTTCCATTAGATGAAAATTCTATTTGTCCGACATTAACAACAAATCCAGATGATTACATTCATTACTCTGAACCAAGAATATTAACAGTTAGAGAGTATGCAAGGATTCAGTCTTTTCCAGACTATTTTGAGTTTAAGGGTAAATACACAACCGGGGGAAAACGGAGGGTTTTGGAAGTTCCAAGATATACTCAGATTGGTAATGCTATACCACCATTATTTGGTGAACAAGCTGGTATTATATTAAAGGAGATGATTACGTAAGCTCTGCATTAAAAGATTTAATTGGAAAAGAATTAATTACAGACCAATACATTGCTATTTTTGAGTTAGTTAAAAATTCTTTTGATGCATATGCTCAGAATGTTACTATTACGTTTGATAAAAAAAATGATAAAATTATTATTAAAGATGATGGCAAAGGTATGGATTATGATGATTTAGAGAAAAAATGGCTCTTTGTTGCTTATTCAGCAAAAAAAGATGGTACGGAAGATATTGAAGATGAGAAAAATAATGATTACAGGAATAGAATTAAACAGAAAAGGGTATTTGCAGGTGCAAAAGGAGTTGGTAGATTTTCATGTGATCGACTTGGAAGCACATTGAATATGACAACAATTAAGAAAAAACAAGATGCAGTTGCAGAATACATTAAAATTAATTGGGAGGATTTTGAGCAGGATAGTAAGAAAGAATTTATGGATGTAAATGTAGAACATAAAATCTTAGATAAAACTCAGTTTGATATTGAACATGGAACTATTTTAGAAATATCAGGTCTAAGAGATAAATGGGACAGAGAAAGTTTGAAAAAATTAAAAAGACATCTTGAGAAATTGATAAATCCTAGTGAAGAAAGTAATAATGATCATTTCTCTATCGAAATCATTGTTAAAGAGGAAATACAAAATGATGTTAATGAAAAAAATAAAATAATTAATAGAGCTATTAAAGATGTTAAAAAAGAAAATAGGGAATTTCACATTGAAGAAATAGCTGGGGAAATTGAATCTAATCAGGTAAATGGGAAAGTAAAAAATAGTTTATTTGAGACATTAGGAATTAAAACGACACAAATTATTACTAAATTATCTAATGATGGAAATTATATCGAAACCTCGCTAATAGATCAAGGTTATTTGATTTATAAAATTAAAGAAAGTAACATTTATGGTATAAACAGTATAATAATACATTTATTTTATTTAAACCCCAGTGCAAAATCTAATTTTACTAGACTAATGGGTATACAACCCTTTAATTATGGTTCGATATTTGTTTATAAAAATGGTTTTAGAATATATCCATTTGGAGAACCAGGGGAAGACATATTTTATATTGACAGACGAAAAGGCCAAGGTCATGCTAGATATCTAGGAACGCGTGAACTAATAGGAAGAATTGAAATCGTAGGTGATACGGAAGACTTTAAAGAAACTACCAGTAGAGACGGTGGTTTTATTAAAAATAATAGTTACTATGAGTTAGAAGATTTTTTTAAAGATAAGGCATTAAAAAGGTTGGAAAAATATGTAGTAGATATAGTTAAATGGGGATCAATAGATTTTTTAATTGATGAGATAGATGATCAAAAAAATAATTCAAAAGAAATTAAAGACAGAATAAATGAATTTATAAAGAAGACATCAAATACAGGTAATATACTAGAGGTTGAGTATGGTAACGATTTTCTGGATATTATAAAAGAGAAACAGAAAAATAGTGTTTCTTCTTCCATAAAAGAAATTAGAAAAGAGGCTTCACAGAATAAGGACATTAAGTTAGTAGAAAAAATAGATAATATAAATAAAGAATTTAAAAATATTATTAAAGCAAAGGATGACGCAGAACATGACGTAGAGAAGAAGAGTGAGATGCTAAAAAGTATATCTCAAGAATTAGAAGTAAAAAAGAAACAAAATCTCTTTTTACAATCTGTATCATCACTAGATTTTGATAATATTTTGAGTCTACACCATCAAATAGGTATCTATGCAAATGATATAGATGCTCAATTAGAATATTGGAATAGGTATTTAAATCGTAATAAAAAAATGAGTCAAGAAGATATAAGGTTGTTACTAGAGAAGATAGGCTTACTAAACAAGAAAATTCTTTCTGTTTCTAAATTTGCAACCAAAGCTAATTTTAATCTGCAGTCAGAACAAATTGAAGCTGATATTATATTATTCATTAAGCAATATATTGAAAATATATTTATGGTTTATTCAAATAACTCTATCAATATTGAAATTATTAGTAGGGAGAATATTCGGTTTGTTAAAAAATTTAAACCTATTGAGTTAACAATAGTAATAGATAATATGATTAGTAATTCTCGAAAAGCAAATGCGAGAAATATAAAAATAGATTATAGTGTAGCGGTAGATAAGCTCTTAATTAAATTTGTCGATGATGGAAAAGGGATTGACAAAGCAATAAAAGAAGTAGATGTTATTTTTGAAAAAGGTTTTACCACAACTTCTGGCTCAGGTATAGGACTTTATCATGTAAGAAAAATTATAGAACAATTAAATGGACAAATTACAGTTAATAGAAATGTTGGTAATGGAGTGGAGTTTTCACTGGAGGTTCATAAATGAAATTACAATATAGAATTCTTTGGTTTGAGGATAACGACTCTTGGTATGCAACTTTATTAGCTTATATTAGGGACTATTTAAAAGACTATGGTTTTGAACTATATGTTAATAGATATTCTAGCAATATTGAGAGTTTAAAGAGTACAATTCAAAATAAAGATTATGATTTGATACTTATGGATTATAATTTAGATGGTACAAACGGAGATCAAATTATAGAGGAAATTAGAAATGATTTTTATACTGATATTGTGTTTTACTCTCAAAATGGTGCTCAGTCTATAAGAAGTATTATAAGCAAAAAGGGAATAGATGGTGTTTTTTGTACTAATAGAGAATTATCTGATTTTGAACCGCAAGTACAAGGTGTGATAAGAAACACTATCAAGAAAATTGAGGATGTTAATAATATGCGTGGTTTGGTTATTGCTGAAACAATAGATCTTGAACTAAAGCTAGAAGAAATTATAAAAGAGTATTTCTATATTAAAGATGGAGAAGATTTAGATGAAAAAAGAAAAGAATATTTTGAAAAAATATGTGATAAAAAAACTGAACAATTTAAAAGTAAATATGCAAAGATAGAAGAAATAAGAGGCAAGAGTATAGCCACTTTAATTGAGGAGGATATATTAACAGCATATAATCTGTACGGGGGATTACAAAGCTTACTAAAGGAGAATATAAGTGAAATAAATATTAAGTTAAGTAAAGAAAAAAACCCTAAACAGAAAGATGAATTTGAAAGTAAACTTGAAAAATTAAAGGAGCTAAAAAAAGAACTTAATAAATTTGACGATGAGATAATTAAAGTTAGAAATACTTTAGCTCATGTTCAGGAAAAATCAAATGCTGAGGGTATTCCATATTTAGAGAGTTTGAATATAAATGGTACCAAAATGATATTCGATAATAAGAAATATATTGAAATAAGAAAAAATTTAAGAAAGCACTTTAAAAATTTAGCTGAGATACATGAAAATATTTTTATGATAGATTCTGCAAAAGATGAAGTTGCAGCAACTTTAGAATAAAAAATTATTTTACATGTTAATGGAAGGATCTAAACGGGCGATTTCCCATTCGTTTTTGTTCTATAGAAAGTAATAAACAACCTAAATGTTACACTATATATAAATAAAAGTTACTAAAAGAATAAAAATAAGTGAATAATTAATATATAACATAATAAATTATGAAATTGTAGACTTAAAGCTCTATAGTAGGTAATTGAAATAAAAAAATTGTAAATAGGGGTAAATCATTTTTTTAATTTGGATTTTATGATTTGATTTGTATATAAAATAAATGCTGTTTAATATATTATAAACAAAGATAGGATTGATAGTAGTTATGTTTAAAGGTAAAAATAAAAGGACGATACCTACAGAAGTTTTTACACCAAAAGGGCATATTGTTAATGATGAAATGTATATAACTAGACCAGCCTTAGAAAAACAGCTTCGTAGAGCTCTTGATGGAACTTATCATATTATTATTCATGGTGAGAGCGGTTCTGGTAAAACATGGTTATATAAGAAAGTTTTAAAAGAATTAGGTTGCGAATATATTCCTATAAATCTTCCAAATGCTAGTTCCCGTCAAAGCATATCAGAAGCTTTTACAATGTTTTTAAATCAATTATCAAATGTAAAAAAAACAGCTTACAGTGAAACTAAAGAGGCAGAGTTAAATGTCGTAGCTGCAAAAGGAAAGCTTAATCATACTTTACAATTTGAGTTAGTGGAAAAGGAGCCTTTTTTACAGTGTCTTGAGTATGTTAGAAAGAAGGCTAAAGAAAGAAAAGCTCTAATTGTATTTGAGAATTTTGAGGCCATTTTTCAAGACACTAAACTAATGAAAGAATTAGGTAATTTAATTCTTTTATTAGACGATGATATTTATGCGAAATATGATGTGAAATTTTTAATTGTAGGTACCCCTTCGGAGATAAAAGAATATTTTGCAAATACTGAAAACGCTAGTTCTATCAGCAATAGATTGGAGGAAATTTCTGAAGTGGCAAAACTTGACAAATATCAAGTTGAGCTTTTTGTTGAAAAGGGATTTGTAGATAAATTAAAGTTTCAAGGTGATAGTAATACTTTGACAACTTTAAAGGAAGATGTATATTGGTCTACATTGGGTATACCCCAGAGGATGCATGAATATTGTTTAAAAATAGCATATTCACTAGAAGATAATGATTGGCAACTTAATGAGAATGTTTTAAAAGAGGCAAAAATTTCTTGGATAAAGCAATCATTAACAATGAATTATTCAAATATAGAGTTACTGATGAATTCAAATGAAACTAGGGTGCAAAGGAAAAATCAAGTTTTATTTGCATTAGGTCGAATTAATAAAGATAGCTTTAAGTATACGGATGTAGAAGATGTTATAAAAAGGGAATTTCCTACTTCATCGAATGTAAAAATGAATATAAGTCAAGTTTTGTCTGAGTTATCATCTAATGATAAATCTCCCATCAGAAAGACTATAAAAGGAGATAGTTATACTTTTACTGATCCAAAATTTCTAATGAGTTTAAGACTTATGTTATTTAAGACTACCAATGAAAAAGTAGAAAAATTATCAATAAACTAATAAAGAACCTCATTTACATCCGTTACGGTGAACCGTATCATAAGTAAATGTGTAGGCATAGACACAACATCCATAAACTAGTAATGAATTATAGGAGAGAAAGACAATGATAAGTTACAAATGTTGTAATCAAGTTGATAAGAGTATGATATATCAAGCATTTACCGATGGATTTTCAGATTATATGATTAAATTTAAAATCACTGAGCAACAATTTTTTGATTTATTC
>Ga0209346_1001292_pt1 | contig 14492 bp, 15 predicted proteins | sample AutmiccommunBRH9_FD_187381 | JGI IMG/M metagenome (GOLD analysis project Ga0209346, IMG submission 187381) | Deep subsurface microbial communities from Mt. Terri, Switzerland - Autotrophic microbial communities BRH/9 (SPAdes) (version 2) | ecosystem: Environmental > Aquatic > Deep subsurface >...
GGAGCGGGCCCGGGGATTAAGAGCCTGCTCCGCCCCGGCCGGACGCACCGCTTTGGCTGGTTTGTGAAAGGTGGGTGCCGGCCGTGTCTGGTTAACCTGGGGTAGATGGCGCGAACCAGCGGACTGCTGTCCGCTGCGCTCGCGCAGGAAATTCTTGACGATGCGATCTTCCAGGCTGTGAAATGTCACAACCGCGAGACGGCCACCGGGTTGCAGCAGTTTCTCTGCTGCAACAAGACCGTCCTCGAGTTCGCCCAATTCGCGATTGATATGGATCCGGATCGCCTGGAAGGTGCGCGTCGCCGGGTCCTTCTTGTCGCCCGCGCGATAACCGAGCGCCTTGCGGACCACATGAGCAAGCTCGGTCGTCCGTGTGAGCGGCCGGGCCTCGACAATCGCCCGGGCGATGCGCCGCGACCGGCGCTCCTCGCCATAGCGATAGATGATATCGGCGATCATCTCTTCATCCGCGTCGTTGAGAAAGTCGGCGGCACTTTCGCCGTCGCGCGCCATACGCATGTCGAGCGGACCGTCTTTCTGGAAGGAAAAGCCGCGCTCCGCCTGATCGAGCTGCATCGACGACACACCAATGTCCAGCGCAACCCCGTCAATATCTTCATCCGCCAGCACTTGCGCCATTTCGGAATAGCGGGCGTGATGCAGTCTCAGCTTTCCATCGGACTCGTCGACCATGGCTTGGCCGTCAGCAATTGCATCGGGATCCTGGTCAAAGCCATGGACTTTGGCCCCTGCCTTGAGCATCGCCGCGCTGTAACCGCCTGCCCCGAATGTGCCATCGACATGCGTCTCGCCCGGGGTAATGGCAAGCGCGACGATCACTTCATCGAGCAGAACGGGGACATGGCGGGCAGCTGCAGCGGGGGTCATTTTGCCTTGCCTCCGCTCTTCTGGCCGGCTTCCTTCAGATGATGCTCGACCAGGCGACGATCGACCGGCACGTCGTCGGTCGTGTCGAGCAGGGTCTGCGGATTCCACAGGCAGAAGGTCGTGCCGATGCCGTGGAACAGGACATTGCCGTCGAGATTGCCGATTTCCTGCAAGTGCGGCGGCAGGATGAAACGGCCGCTGGCATCAAAGCTGAGGTCCTGCAGCGAAGAGAATTTACGGGCGCCGGCGGCATCCTTGTCAAACGACTCGCCCCGCGCGATCGCGGCTTCCCACTGTTTGTCGATTTCCGCGAGCATGTCGGCCTTGCGGCTGAGGCCGAAGCCCACCAGGCAATCCCATTTTTCATGCGTGCCCAGGCAGAGCGTCCGGCCGTCGCTGCTTTCGATCAGGTTTTTGCGCAGGAAGGCCGGCACCGACAGCCGACCCTTGTCGTCTATCGCTGATATGGCAGAGCCTGAATATGCAAATGCACCTGACACAGCGGAAATCCCTCACCCGAACCGGGGGCAATAATCTCCCCATGTCGAAAGCGCGCTTTCCAGCGCCCTCCCGAAAACAGAATCCCGGACAGGAAGAATACCCCGATAACGAAACAGGGTTATCAGGGGAACGCTAGGGAGGGAAGGGGATATTAGGGGATTTCGCGGGCAGCAATAATTAACTTACTGTAATGTTTACCTTATAATTTTGCCCTCCGGGATCGTCCCACTGGCAATCCCCGCAATTGGCCGAAACCTACTCATTGCTTGCGACTCACCGGATTGATTTGCTGCTCAACGAGGGAATCGAAAAACCGCACCGCGCCGCTTTTCTCCGGGGATTGGCGCGCCTTATCGGGCCACAGCGCAGCATGGAGGAAATCGGCGTCGGCCACGACAATGGCCTGACCCTGTCCGATCTTGCAGCGGGCGAGGAAACCGCCCTCACCCGTATCGCAGCGTGCACCGGCACCGGCCTTCGCGGCCACATGTTCGAGCATTCCCACTCCCCGGGTGGCAAAGACATGGCTGCCAAGACGTAGCCTCACCAGATCGGTACGATTTTCCGTATCAGCGACCAACTCGAGTCCCCAGTGGTCGAGCAGCGGGGAGAGCAGCCCGCTGACCAGCGGGCGCCGTGGATCTCCAAGTGGCAGGTCCGAGGACCACAGCAAATCCGGATCGGTGAGAATGATGGCAGCACCGCCAGCGCGGACCCAGGCATCGAGATCCGCCAGATCGGCCGGGTCCATCGCGCGCGGCTGAGCGAGAATGACGATATCCGGATTCTCGTCGACAAGATTTTCCAGGCTGTCGACCGCCACGATGTCATATCGGTCGCGCCAGTATCGGTAGATGGGCGCGGGCTCCGCTTCGCCGGACAGAATCGATTCCATCGACGCGCCCTCGCCCCAGACCAGGGGCAGGCTTGTCATCAACTGAATCCTGGGCCGATCGGTTGGTGGGTCAGCCGGGCTGCCAGTGCATTGCACCAGCAGCAACAGAGCCGCTGTGGCGGAAAGGGCGGTCTGCCAATTAGCGGACAATCAGCGCCGCTCCCGATCCATCGGCGCATCGAGATTCGGATCAGGCTGCAGATCGGGGACGGTCTGACCCGGCAAGTTGGTCGCCGGTTTCTGCTCGCCGGACTGACCTTTTTGCTGCTCGGGTGCCGGGGTGATCCCCAGTTCGGCAAGTGGCTCGGCAGATTTTTTCTCCGGATTGCTGACAAGCGGCGGAGCAAGGCCCTCCTCTGCTCCCTGCATTTCCTCGATCACGGTCTGCTCGTCGCTGGCCCGCTGAATGACGAAATTGGCGACGCTGACCAGCAACAGCACCGCGGCGAGGCCGATCACGCCGACCTGGATCCGCTGCATCGTATCCTGACGACCGGAATTCTGGCTGCGCTTATCCATTCTGGTCAAGCCACGGGAAGACCGGAAGCCCCTTTTCCCTGAGCCAAGCAGCATTGTAAAGCGAGGACAGGTAGCGGAAACCGGTGTCGCACAGGATTGTCACCACCCGGCTGCCCGGACCCAGCTCCCTGCCCAGCGCAATCGCGCCGGCAATGTTGATGCCGGAAGACAGGCCGAGACACAGCCCTTCCTCCATCAGCAGCCGCTCGACCCAGACCAGGGCTTCTTCATCGGAAATCCGGTACTGCCGGTCGATTGGCGCGTCTTCCAGATTGCCGGTAATTCGGCCCTGGCCAATACCTTCGGCGACGCTGTTGCCCTCGGACTTGAGCTCGCCGTGGGCATAATATTCGTAGAGCGCTGCGCCCTGGGGATCGGACAGGGCGATGGTCACATTCTCGTCCTTTGCCTTCAGCCCCATGCCGACTCCGGCCAGCGTGCCACCGGTACCGACGGCGCAGGTGAAACCATCGATCTTGCCGTCCATCTGATCCCAGATTTCCTCGGCTGTTGTCTCGATATGGGCGCGGCGATTGGCGACATTGTCAAACTGGTTGGCCCATACGGCCCCTTCGGTCTCTTCCGCAATCCGGCGCGACTGATGGACAAAATGGCACTGGCTGGAATAGGGGGCGGCGGGCACGGTGATCAGTTCGGCCCCCAGCGCGCGCAGCGTATCCATCTTCTCGCGGCTCTGGGTTTCCGGCATGACGATTGTCGACTTGTAGCCCTTGGCATTGGCCACCAGAGCGATGCCGATGCCTGTATTGCCGGCGGTGCCCTCGACAATGCGCCCGCCCGGCTTGAGCTGGCCTCGTTCCTCGGCATCCTGAATGATATACAGAGCGGCGCGGTCCTTGACCGAGGCACCGGGATTGGCAAATTCGCATTTGCCGTAAATGTCGCAACCGGCTTCCGCGCTGGGACCGGAAAGGCGGACGAGCGGGGTGTTGCCGATCAGGGCGAGGCTGTTGGGCATGATAGTCATAGATGTTTAATAGGCATGCCGGGGGAGCACCGCAAGCAGGGCTTGCTTGTCGGGCGAAAAGCAAGGCTTTGTCAGAACCGGGTCACACGGGTCACACCTCCTATAGCGAAAGATCTTATCTCCGGACCTGTGGCGGAAAATTAGTCTTTCCAAAGCATCTTGGGCGGGGCGACGGAGATGGTTCATGAGCGCCATTCTATCCTGCCAGCCCTGCTGTAGGAAAGCGATTTTTCCTCCGGACGGTGGACAAGATCAGGATGCCTTCCAGGCTCCCATCGATCCAAGATAAACGTCGAGTTTTTCGAATCCCCGGCTCGCCAGCCACCCGGCGGCCACGGTCGCCCGCATGCCGCTGGCACACATCAGCGTGTAGTGACGCGCCTTGTCGAGCTCTTTCCAGCGCTGATTCAATTCTCCGGCATAGATATGCTGCGATCCATCAATCGCCGTTTCGCTTCGTTCATCCGCATCGCGCACGTCTAGCAAGGTCCAGTCGCCGCGATCCTGTTCGAGGCGCGCTGCCACTTCGTCCGTTTCGATCATGGGAATCTGGGCCATCTCTTTCCCGGCAGCCGCCGCCGGGACGATGCCGGTGTAACCGCCGATGATATTGTCGAGGGCGATACGAACGAGATGCTCCGTTGCCGTGGCAAGCTGGTTCTCATCCGAGCCGATCAGCAAGACGCTGTCTTCCTCGCCTATGAACCAGCCGGCAAAGGCGGGTATCATGTCGACCGGCAGACTCATCGACCCGGGAAAATGGCCCGAGGCATAGGCCATCGGGTCGCGTACATCCACCAGATGGGTCGGCGAATGATCATCCAGTTCGGAAAGGCTCAGCCGTTTCGGCCTCGCTACCCGCGGAGCCGGATTGCCCCCCACCAGATTGAGGCGTTCCATCAACCGGAAATAGGGAGGCTGATAGTGATTCTCGTTGACCTTGACGTCGATAAACTCTTCCCGGCTCTCGATTTGCAACCGCGGATTATTTTTCCGTTCATGCCCGATGGTGGAGAATTCGCGTTCCGCCATGCCCGATCCGCAAACCGATCCGGCGCCATGGGCGGGATACAGGATCGTCTGATCGCCCAGCGACAGGATTTTCCGCAGCGAGTCGAACAGGAGCCCTGCCACCTCCCGCTTGCGATCCGGGTAGAAATCGGTCCGACCGACATCACCTACGAAGAGCGCATCGCCCGTGAACACGCCCACCGCTCCGTCAGGATATTCTGCATCATAAAGCGCAAAAGCCAGATGGTCGTCGGTATGGCCAGGCGTTTCGATGACCTCGATGGTGATTTGGCCGATTTCGAAGCGATCCCCCTCGCGGGTGGTTGTTGCGTAAAGGACATTTCCTGCCGGGTTTGGGCCGTGAAATGTCCTGGCATCCGTCATCCCCGCGAGTATCGGCGCACCGGATACCAGATCCTCGTTGCGATGAGTCTCGAAGATATGCGTTATCTCGAGCCCCTCGGCGCGCGCAGTCTCGAGATAGATATCGCAGTCCCGTCGCGGGTCGATGACCGCTGCCTTGCCCTTTGAGCCGACAAGATAGGAAAGATGGGACAGGCCGGGCGTCTTGATCTTTTTGAGCAGCATGATGCCTCCTTGCGTTGATGGAACTACGCAGAAAATCGATACGAGTTCCGATCAAACCGGATCCTAGACACTCAGATCAAATTTCTCCGGCACCAGTTTCGCCAATATCCGTGCGCAGCCTTCATTGTTGCGCTGGAAACAGTCATGCGCTTTCATTGCCTGGTAATGAGCCACAAGCGCCGGCCAGCGCGACGTGTCGGGCAAGCCGGCGAGCATGTCGGTCTGGGCGATCTGGCTGGCGACGGCGATATCGGCAATGGTGATGGTGTCGCCGATAAAATGGGCGCGGCCGTCGAGATAGTCCTCCAGATAATCCCACAACGGGGGCAGTTTCTCGTTCCAGGTCCGGCGCGCGGTGTCGAGATCGGGCTCCTTGCGCTGGAACAGATTGAAGACAATCGGCCGGAACAGCCCCATGCCGCCGGCCATCGCCAGGCCAGTGTCGGCATATTCCTCCAGCCACAGCGCCCGGCCGTGGTCGAACGGATCGGCGGGATAGACGGCGGGCTCGGGCTGTGCCTTTTCCAGATAGCCGCAGATCGCAGAACTGTCGGTGATCGTGCCCTCGGGTCCTTCTTCGGCGATTTCCTTTACCCGCAGGGACGGGATGCGGCCGAGTGGACTGATCGCCTTGTACCACTCGGGCATGACCATGACGCTAACCTCCTCGCAGTCATAGTCGAGGCCCTTGAGCGCCATCACCGCCTCGACCTTGCGCTGGAACGGGGACAGAGGCGAGCCGTAGAGGATATAGGGGGCGGTCATGAGGGTCTGATCTCCAGTGGTGACGGGGCTGTTCAGTAGGAAAATGTCTGGTCGACGGTGGCTTCGGACAGTTCCCATAGCTTTTCCGCATTGCCGGGATCAACCGCATAGCTGCGAACGCCGCCACTGGGGTCTTCATCATCCACGGCTGCGACATGGCAGTCTTCCAGATAGACACCGCCTCTGCCCTCGAGTTCCGGTGCCGTCGCCGCGTAGCAGCTGGTCGCGGCGCCCGCTTCCACGGTCTTGAACGCAAAATCCCCTTCGCTATTGTCTTCCATCCGTTTCAGCAGCAAAGCAATATCATCCTCGGTCAGGTGACGCCCGAGATTGGTCCGGATTCCGCCCGGATGCACTGCCAGCGCATGAACACCCTTGCCGGAGAGCCGCTTTTCCAGTCCGACCGTGAACATGATGTTGGCGGTCTTCGCCTGGCCATAGGAGAGCCATTTGTCATAGTCCCGCGTCTCGAAATGCGGATCGTCAAAATGCACCGTATCGAAATGATGGCCGCGCGAGCTGAGATTGACGATGCGGGCACCATCACCGGCTTTGGCGCCTTCGACAATGGCCGGCATCAGCAGATTGGTGAGCAGGAAATGGCCGATATGGTTGGTGCCGAACTGCATCTCCAGCCCATCGGACGTCGTCGTATGCGGACAAGCCATTACCCCGGCATTGTTGATCAGCAGATCGATCCGGTCATGCTGGACCAGAAAGGCCTCGGCGAAAAACTGGATGCTGGCCATCGATCCCAGATCGCACTGCATCAGTTCGATATCGGCGTCGGGAACCGATTTCCTGATCTCGCTTACCGCAGCCTCGCCCTTGGCCATGTCGCGAACCGGGATGACGATGTGCGCGCCCCGTGCCGCCATCGCCCGCGCTGTTTCCTGGCCGAGGCCGGATGCCCCGCCGGTGATCACCACCAGCTTGCCGGCAAGATCGATGCCCTCGAGCACTTCGTCTGCGGTGGTGGTGGCGCCAAAATTGCTGCGGTCGGTCATCGGTGTCTCCTATGGGTCGGCTATCCCGCATGATCGCGGCGGTGCCGCTATTCGTCAAACTTAATCTCGACGGCATCCGCTGCCTTCTTCGCCAGCACCCGCGCTGCATCGCTATTCGCGCCTGTGGCCAGCGCCACCGCCATCCGCCGCCAGGGCCTGGTCACCGGCTTGCCGAAGATCCGGACGTCCACTTCCGCGCCTTCGCTGCCGAGAGCCAAAGCATCGCCGATCCCGCTGAAGGCGAAATTCTCGCTGTCCCGGTCCGCCAGAATCACCGCGCTTGCGCTGGCGGGGGCGGTCAGGGCGATATGGGGGATCGGCAGGCCCATGATCGCGCGGGCGTGCAGGTCGAATTCGCTGAGATTCTGGCCGATCAGCGTCACCATGCCGGTGTCGTGCGGTCGCGGACTGAGTTCGGAGAAGATCACATCGCCCTCCCGGGTGACGAAAAACTCGACGCCGAACAGGCCCCAGCCCTTGCCGTCGCCACCGAGATTGTCGACGACCTTCCGCGCCATGTCCTGCGCGGCGCAGAGCGCGGCGTCTGTCATCGCGGCGGGTTGCCAGCTTTCCTGATAGTCGCCGCGTTCCTGGCGGTGGCCGATCGGCGGGCAGAACAGCACGCCGTCGCGGGTGCGGACGGTCAGCAGGGTGATCTCATAGTCGAAGTCGACGAACTGCTCGACGATCACCCGCGCCCGGTCGCCGCGCATATTGGCGACGGCATAGTTCCAGGCGGTTTCCAGATCCTCTGCGCGGTCGACCCTGCTCTGGCCCTTGCCGGAGGAGGACATCACCGGCTTGATCACCAGCGGCAGGCCGATATCGGCGGCGGCGCGGGCGACCTCCGCCAGGCTCTCTGCATAATGGTAGCGCGAGGTGGTCAGCCCCAGTTCCTTCGCCGCGACATCGCGGATCGCGTCGCGGTTCATGGTCAGCTGGGTGGCGCGGGCTGACGGGACGATGGCAAAGCCCTCCGCTTCCATCTCGGCGAGAATCTCGGTGCGGATCGCCTCGACCTCGGGCACGACCAGGTCGGGCCGGTGCTTCTCGATCGCGGCGCGCAACCGGTCGCCGTCGAGCATCGAGAAGGTTTCGCTTGCATCGGCAACCTGCATGGCCGACGCATGGTCGTAGGAATCGCAGGCAATCACATAGGCACCGAGCCGCTTGGCCGAGATGGTGAATTCCCGGCCCAGTTCGCCCGATCCGAGCAGGAGAATTTTCTTGGTGAAGGTCATGGGGCAGGTCATAGCCAAAGCCAAAGCGCTCGTCATCCTGAACTTGGTTCAAGTCCCCCCGGCAGCGCACAATCTCACGAGGTCCCGAAACAAGTCCAGGATGACCGAGTATCCGTTGCATGAAGATCGTCATTGCGAGGAGCGAAGCGACGCGGCAATCCAGTGCGTCTATCCACCATCGTCCGCCATTGCCGCTCTGGACTGGTTGACCTTCGGTCGCCTACGGCCCGCTGCGCTCGCAATGACGGCTGACGATCCAAACCCAGAAGCGGGATGAGGAACTATCTAAGCCCCCTCGCCTGCCATCATTTCGCTCATCCGGCGGTCCATTTCTTCTTCGGAGACATCCTCGACATGGGTGGAAAGCGTCCATACATGTCCGAACGGGTCTTTCACGCAGCCGGAACGGTCACCATAAAACTGGTCCTTCACCGGAAACACTATTTCTGCTCCCGCCCTCACCGCCTTGTCGAAGGCCGTATCGACATCGGGCACATAGATCATCAGGCTCACAGTGGTGCCGCCGCGGCTGTTGGGGCCCAACTTGTCCATATCGGGGAATTCGTCGGACAGCATCACATGGCTATCCCCGATCAGCAGATCGGCATGGCCAATCCTGTCACCCATCGGCATGCGCATATGCTCGCTCGCGCCGAAAGCCTTTTTGTAGAATGTGATCGCCGCTGTGGCATCGTCTACAGTGATATAGGGCGTCACGCTGTGATAGCCCTCTTCCTTCCAGTCTGTCATCATTCTCTCCTCTTCTGCTTATCCGCATTTATAGCCGATTCTGGCCATTTTGACGACTCGCGATTTTAGAATTGATATATCATAACATTTTGTCTATCCGGCCTTCAGTTCATCCCTCCGGTACAGAAGAGTAGATTATGTCGTACAGAAAATTCCTGATTTCCGCCGCCGTCCTGACCCTGCCCGCCGCCCCCGTCCTCGCCCAGGACAGCAAGCCGCCGGTTGAACGGACAGAACGCGGACTGAAAGACGATTTCCACAATGATGACATGATCATCGTCACCGCGCCCTATGTCGAAAGACTCGATATATTGGCCGGCACCTCGGTGCTGTCCGGGGACCAGCTGGCGGAGGATCTTCGCGGCCAGATCGGTGACAGCCTGACCGGATTGCCCGGCGTGTCGTCCACTTCCTTTGCTCCCGGCTCATCACGCCCGGTGCTGCGCGGCTTCCAGGGGCCGCGAGTCAAGGTACTGACCGACGGCATCGGCTCGCTGGACGCGTCCAATACCTCGGTCGATCACGCGGTCACCATCGATCCGCTGACCGCCCAGCGAGTCGAGGTGCTGCGCGGACCGGCGGTGCTGCTGTTCGGCGGCGACGCCATTGGCGGAGCGGTGAATGTGATCGACAAACGCATTCCGCGCGATGTTCCGGAGGATGTCGTGCATCTCGACGCGATTGGCGGCTATGGCAGCGCTGCCGATGACTGGAGCATCGCCGGATCGGTGGATGTGCCGCTGACCTCCAAGCTGGTGATCCATGCCGACGGCAGCTTCCGGGATACGGACGATGTCCGGGTACCGGGCTTTGTCCTGTCCCCTGCCCTGCGCGCCGCGGTGCTCGCCGACGCTGCGGCGGAAGCCGAGGAAGGTCATGACGAGGAAGCGGAAGAGTTGCTCGAAGCGGCCAATCAGCGCAATCGCATACCCAATAGTGCCAGCCGGACCTATACGGCCGGAGCCGGTATTGCCTATATCGACGATGGCGGCAATCTTGGCTTCTCGGTCAGCTATTATGACACCGATTACGGCGTTCCGGCGCGCCCGGGGGCCGGCCATGGGCATGAAGAGGAAGGCGAAAACCAGGATGATGATGAAGGCGAAGAGGAACATGGCGAAGGTCCGGTTACCATCGGGCTCAAGCAGATTCGAGCCGACCTGCGCGGCAGCGTAAACCTCGGCGGCTTTTTCGAGGCGCTGAATTTCCGGGCCGGCTATTCGGACTATGAACATACCGAGTTTGAGGGCGATGAAATCGGCACGGTCTTTTCGGTGTCCGGGATCGAGGCGCGCGCAGAACTGGTGCAGGCCAATCGTGACGGCTGGCGGGGCGTGATCGGGACCCAGGTTCTGGCGCGGGATTTCAATGCCCTTGGTGCGGAAGCCTTTGTGCCCAAGAACAGTCTCGAAAGCTGGGCCCTGTTCACCGTCCAGGAGGTCGATCTGGGGGATTGGGAAGTGGAAGGAGCGATACGCTTTGAGCAGACCAATATTTCCGCGAACGGCGTAAATTTCGATCGCAGTTTCAACGCATTTTCCGGAGCGATCGGGCTCGCCTATGCCCCGGACGATTCCGCGTTCAGGATCGGCGCGAACCTGTCGCGCGCCGAACGGGCCCCATCGGCCGAGGAACTGCTCTCCAATGGGCCGCATATCGCGACCCAGGCGTTCGAGATCGGCAATCCGGATTTCACGACTGAGAAAAGCTGGGGCGGCGAACTTTATGCTCGCTGGGACAGCGACGACGTCCAGCTGAGTGCCACGGTATATGCCAATCTGTTCAACGACTATATCTTCGAGGCCGAAACCGGGGGCGAGGAAGACGGATTGCCGATCTTCCGCTATTTCCAGCGTGACGCGACCTATTATGGCTTTGAGGCTGCGGCTTCTGTGGTGTTTGCGCGAGCCGGCGGCTTCGACTTCATTGCCGATGGTGTGGCCGATTATGTCCGCGCCAAGATTGACGATGGTGGCGGCGCTATCCCCCGCATCCCGCCGCTGCGGCTGCTGGGAGGACTGAAGGCGCACAGCGACAATCTCGACCTGCGCGCCGAGGTGGAATGGTCGGCCAGCCAGAACAAGATTGCTGCGTTCGAAACCCCGAGCGACAGTTTCACGATGGTCAACGCCACCGCTGCCTGGCGCCCCTTTGGCAAGGAGGGCAATATCACCCTGCTTGTTTCGGCCAATAATATTTTCGATGTGGATGCCCGCCGTCATGCCTCATTCACAAAAGACTATGTACCACTGGCCGGTCGTGATATTCGCGTCAGTGCGAAGTTCAGTTTTTAGGATATTTTGAAATGCAGAAAATTACCGTAGCCATCCTGATTTCAACCATGGTTCTGCTCAGTGCCTGCAACACCGTCAAGGGCGCCGGCCGGGATATCCAGTCGGTGGGCGAAGCTGGCGAAAAAGCCATTGACTGACAACTGTTAGCCGTAAGCCTGTCAAAGGCCCTTTCTGGTCGACAGAAATTGGTTCGACAGGCTCGCCACTAACTGAATTGGGTCACAAGGTCGATCAGGGCGAGACTATCTCGCGCTTCTTGCGTTCGGTTACCCACATGATCAGCAGCGAGATCTCGTAGAGCAAGATCAGCGGAATCCCGAGCATGAGTTGCGACACTACATCGGGTGGTGTGAGGATCGCCGCCAGGGCAAACGCGCCGACGATCATGTAGCGGCGCATGCCTTTCAGCTGCTCCCTGCTGACAATGCCCGCGCGGTTCAGCAGCAGCAGCAGGACCGGCAGCTGGAAACAGACACCAAACGCCAGAATGAACTGCATCACCAGCGACAGATAGTCACCCATCGCTGGCAGGGCTTCCTGTTGCATGCCGCCGACCGGCCCTTCGAAGCCCAGGAAAAACCGGAACGCGGTCGGCATGACGATATAATAAGCTAGCGACGCGCCGGCCATGAACAGCACCGGTGTTGCAATGAGAAAGGGCAGGAAAGCCCTTTTTTCATTGGCATAGAGTCCGGGGGCGACAAAAGCCCAAAGCTGGTTTGAAATGATTGGAAAGGCCAGGAAAAAGGCCGCGAACATCGCCACCTTGATCTCGACGAAAAAGGCTTCGTAGAGCTTGGTATAGATCAGCTTGCCCTCGCCGGCCGGAAAGGCATCGGTCAGCGGCTGCACCAAAATGCCGAAAATCTCGTCGGCGAAGAATATGCTGACCACAAAGGCGACGGCCAGCGCCGCCACCGACCAGAGCAGCCGCTGGCGCAGTTCGATCAGATGCTCGATCAGCGGTGCCTTGCTGTCATCGAGATCGGGCTTGCTCGGATCATTCATGATGGCATGCTAAAAGAAATATGCCGTTTGCCCTGAGCTTGCCGCAGGGCACTTCCCACTGAGAGGTGCTTCGACAAGCTCAGCAGGAACGGGCTGAAGACATCTACCATCTTTAACTGCGATCTGCTTTGTCATCGGCAGCGGCGGCGCTATTGTCAACATCCGCAGGCGGTCCCTCCAGCGGTTCCATCCTCGGTTCCTGAGCGTCGCTGTCGCCCGGAATGGCCGGATGCTCGCGCATGATCCGTTCATTTTCCGCGGCCCATTTCTTTTCCATCTCCTGAAGCTCGGCTTCGCGCACCATGGCATCCAGGCCGGTACGGAAATTGGCCATCACCCCGCGCGCCTTCGCCATCCACTTGCCGGCAGCCGCCAGCGCGCGCGGCAATTCCTTGGGCCCGATCACGACAGTGGCAATGATCGCGATAATCGCGATCTCGGATATCGAAAGGTCAAACATATTCTATGCGGCCCTCGTCTCAAAGGCCAGCTGGATCAACCAGCCGTCTTGTCAGCGGTCTTGCTGGTCTCGGTGGACGTATCGCCAGTCTTGCTGTCAATCTGCGGGGGTGGTTTGGCAGCACTCGCTTCTTCCTCGGTAATGCCTTTCTTGAAAGAGCGGATGCCCTTGCCGACATCGCCCATCATTTCGGAAATCCGACCGCGACCGAACAGAATCAGGACCAGTGCCGCTACGATTAAAATCTGCCAGATACTCGGTTGCATGCGATATTCTCCTTGTGCGACCTATTTAGGCGCTCTCGGTCGGGTTTTCCAGCAAAACACCATTTTCATCTGAAAACTCTTGGTCTGAAGACCGGTCGCGCTCCGGCGATGTATCATTTTCCGCTTCGGTTTCCAGTTCCATCTGTTCCAGTACCAGATCAACGGGATCGAGCAGTCCTGCCGCTCTCAGGTCATCGATACCAGGCAGATCCCTGCGGCTTTGCAGACCAAAATGGATCAGAAATTCCGCCGTGGTTGCATAGATCAACGGCCTGCCCGGCACTTCCCGGCGCCCTGCCGGTCGCACCCAGCCCGCCTCCATCAATACGTCAAGCGTACCCTTGGCGACCTGAACACCCCGGATGGCTTCGATTTCCGCTCGGCTGACCGGTTCATGATAGGCAATGATCGCCAGCGTTTCCATGCCCGCACGGCTGAGCTTGCGCAGCTCCGCCCGTTCGCGCCGCAGCAAATGGGAGAGATCCTGTGCGGTCTGGAAATGCCAGCGGTCACCCGTTCTGGTCAGGACGATGCCCCGATCCTGAAAATCCTCCTGCAGATCCGCCAGGATCTGGCGAATATCCAGCTCGTCACCGACATAGGCCCTGATATCGGCAATTGTCATCGGTTTTTCCGACGCAAACAGTGTCGCCTCGATGGCCCGCTTGCCGATATCCGGGGCCGAGGCTCTTGGTTCGACCAAGGTGGTGTCTTCCATATTCTTATCCATTTGTCGTTGCCTTTATTCGCAGCGGGGCGAAACTGCCCACCTGCTGCAATTCGAGCTTGCCCTGCCGCGCCAGTTCCAGCGTCGCCAGAAAGCTGGACGCGAGCGCCGACTTGCGCAATTCCGGCGGCGCCCCGGGCGGCAGGAAATGGCGAATATCCATCCAGTCGATCGCTTCACCCAGCATCATCGACACCCGCGCAAGTGCATCCTCCAGGGTCATGACCATGCGCTGCCGGACAATGTGGATTGCAGGGGCACTGCGTATCTTCACCCGCGAATATGCCGTGATCAGGTCATAATATTCCGCCTGCCATTGCCGGTCCTTGACCACCCGCAGACCTTCCGGTGCGCCACGCATGAAGACGTCCCGCCCGAGCCGGTCCCGGGCCAGCAGCCGCGCGCCCGATTCCCGCATCGCGTTCAGCCGCTCCAGCCGCATCTGCAGACGCAGCGCCAGCTCCTCGGGCGACGGATCGATTTCCGGATCCCGCGGCAGCAGCAGGCCCGATTTCAGATAGGTCAGCCAGGCCGCCATCACCAGATAGTCTGCCGCCAGTTCCAGACGCAGGGTCTGGGCGCTG
>Ga0209346_1001304_pt1 | contig 14308 bp, 14 predicted proteins | sample AutmiccommunBRH9_FD_187381 | JGI IMG/M metagenome (GOLD analysis project Ga0209346, IMG submission 187381) | Deep subsurface microbial communities from Mt. Terri, Switzerland - Autotrophic microbial communities BRH/9 (SPAdes) (version 2) | ecosystem: Environmental > Aquatic > Deep subsurface >...
CAACTCATGACTCTATGCATTCATGAATTTATTCCAACCATCAACGGCAAATCCATCAGCAGAATTGATGATCAACAGCCTGCAACACTGGTGGTCCCTTGCCGGCGTCGACCTCGATTATGCCGAACAGCCTGAAGCGCTGCTCGGGGCCCAGCCGGTCGTTCCGGCGCACGCAGCTCCTCTGCCGCTTGCCGTTACGGAACCGACACCAGCGGAGATACCCTTGCCCGTCAGGGACGAGCGGCTCCCCTCCGTTTACGAGGATTTCATCGACTGGCTCGCCAAGGACCCGGGACTGGTCGAGGCAGGCTGGGCGAAGCAGAGGGTACTGCCCCAGGGCGGTCTGGCACCGGAAGTCATGGTCATTTGCGGCATGCCGGAAAAAAACAACAGCGGTGAAGCCCAGCTGTTCAATCCGGACAATCACAGGCTGCTGGAAAAGATGCTGTCGGCGATCGGTTGCGATTCGGGACAATCCTATCTCGCTTCGATTGCCGTAACCGTCCCGGTGGATGGCAGGATAGACGAACGGCACTGGCCCGCCCTGAAGAAGCGGCTTTCCCACCACATCGGTCTGGTCGGTCCCAAGCGGATAATCTGCTGCGGCGACCTCGCCGCCAAGATTATTTTCGGGGAAGACATGCTGACCGCACGCAAGAATAAACAATTTATTAACCATGAAGGATCAAAAACAGAGGCGATCGTGACATTTCACCCGCGGATCCTGATCGAGCGGCCATTGTTCAAGGCCGAAGCCTGGAAGGATCTGCAAATGCTGACAAGGATTTCTGCCCCGTGAAACTGAAATTAACACTGGCCGCCACGATGATCGCTTCTGCTGCGGCACCGGCTTATGCCGACGACGGAGCCGTGCTTTTCAACAGCGCATCGATTGCCAAGGACGTGCCTTCACAGCTGCAGCAAAGGCAGTCGGAACATTATCGCGCCCTGTTTTCGGCGATGGGTGCCAATCAGTGGGACGTCGCCAAGAACCTGCTGGATACGGCGCCGACCGGTCCGCTCAAATCCATTGCGCAGGCCGAATATTTTCTCGCTGCCAACAGCCCTCCGGCAGAGCTCGCGCCCTTGCTGATCCTGGTCAACGAGGCGCCACAGATACCGCAGGCGGCCCAATTGGGCCGGTTGGCCGAGAAACGGGGTGCGCAATTGCTCCCGGCGCTGCCACAAAGGCGCAATCTTTCCTGGATTCCCGGCTCCCCGATCCGGTCGAAACCAAAGGATGTGAACACGGACAGCACAGCCAATGGTGTGCGCGGCCAGATCATCGACTTTATCAAGAACGACAATCCGCAGGGAGCAGAACAGTTGCTCACCGCCAATGCGATGCAGATGACCGCCGAGGGCCGCACGGAGCTGGAACAACGGATTGCCTGGTCCTATTATATAGAGAATGACGACGCATCTTCCCTGCGCCTGGCGCGGCAGGCGCAGAATGGTGCGGGCGAATGGGTCGGGCATGCCGACTGGGTCGCGGGACTGGCCGCATGGCGCCTGAACGATTGCCGATCGGCGGGCGATGCGTTCGACAAAGTCGGGCGGTCCGCCGCAAATGTGGATCTGAAGGCCGCCGGACTGTACTGGAGCGCCCGATCCGATCTCAAATGCGGGCAGCCGGAAAGGGTCCAGGGAAAGTTGCAAGCGGCTGCACGTTTCGACGACAGTTTTTACGGCATGCTGGCGGCGCAGACGCTCGGGATGGCGTCCACCAAATCAACCGCGGCAGAGCTGTTCGAAAAATCGGACTGGCGGACGCTCGAACGCCACGAAAATGTCCGGGCCGCCATTGCGCTGGTCGAGATCGGCCAGGAACGCCTGGCTGACGAGGTTCTCCGGCATCAGGCCACTATCGGTGATGGCAATGATCATCCTGCCCTGATCAAGCTTGCGCGTGAACTTGATTTGCCGCGAACCCAGCTGTGGCTGGCCCACAATGCGCCGCGCGGCATGAAGCCCGATGCCCAGGCCCGCTTCCCGGCACCAAAATGGAAACCTGATGGCGGATGGCGAGTCGATCCAGCGCTTATCTATGCTCATACGTTGCAGGAATCCGCGTTTCGCAGTCAGGCCGTCAGCCCCGCCAATGCGATTGGACTGATGCAGGTGCGGCCGGGAACGGCCGGAGATATTGCAAAGGCCAATGGCTTGCGATTCAATGAAGCCGACCTGTACCGGCCTTCGACCAACCTGGAATATGGCCAGTCCTATCTCGAATATCTCGGGAAATCTTCCATTACCGGCGGCAAGCTGCCGAAGATCGCGGCTGCCTATAATGCAGGCCCCGGCGCTGTGCAGCGCTGGAACAGCGAGATCAAGGACAATGATGATCCGTTGCTGTTCATGGAAAGCATTCCCTATGTCGAGACGCGCGGCTATGTGTCGATCATATTGCGCAACTACTGGATGTACGAGAAACAGGCCGGCATCCATTCGGCCAGTGCGCGGGCCCTGTCGCAAAACCACTGGCCGCAATTTCCCGGCCATCCGGACAAGCGCAAGACGCAGTTCACGTCCCGCTGAAACTCGGGCCGCTGAGACTAAAAAGCCGGACAGTGCTTGGCGCACCGCCCGGCTTTTGATTGTCCGGAATAATCCGGTCTAGTAGCGGTAATGATCCGGCTTGAACGGCCCTTCGGTCGGAACGCCGATATAGTCCGCCTGGTCCTGGGTCAGCTTGTCCAGCTTGACGCCCAGTTTCGCCAGATGCAGTTCGGCGACCTTCTCGTCGAGATGCTTGGGCAGGACGTAGACATCATTTTCATATTGCTCGGGACGCAGCCACAATTCAATCTGCGCCAGCACCTGGTTGGTGAAGCTTGCCGACATCACGAAGCTCGGGTGACCGGTTGCACAACCGAGGTTCACCAGCCGGCCCTGGGCCAGAATGATGAGCTTCTTCCCGTCCGGGAATTTCACTTCATCGACCTGCGGCTTGATTTCGGTCCACTGCATGTTCTTGAGCGCGCTGATCTGGATTTCGCTGTCGAAATGGCCAATGTTGCAGACAATCGCACGATCCTTCATCGCCCGCATATGGTCGACGGTGATCACGTCCTTGTTGCCGGTCGTGGTTACGAAAATGTCGCCCCGCTTGGTGCCCTCGTCCATGGTCACGACTTCAAAGCCTTCCATCGCTGCCTGCAGTGCGCAGATCGGGTCGATTTCGGTGACCAGGACGCGCGCACCGCCGTTGCGGAGTGACTGGGCCGAACCCTTGCCGACGTCACCGAAACCGGCGACAACTGCGACCTTGCCGGCCAGCATCACGTCGGTGGCGCGACGGATCGCGTCGACCAGCGATTCCTTGCAGCCGTAGAGATTGTCGAACTTGGACTTGGTGACGCTGTCGTTGACGTTGATCGCGGGAAAAGGAAGCTTGCCGATCTTGGCCAGTTCGTAAAGCCGATGCACACCGGTGGTGGTTTCTTCCGAAACGCCCTTGATGGATTCAACGGTCTTGGTCAGGTAACCGGGACGTTCCTTCAGAAAGCGAGTCAGCGTGGCAACAAAGACTTCCTCTTCTTCATTGTCGGGCTTGAACAATTCTTCCCCGGCCTCGACCCGGGCGCCCCATAGGGCGAACATTGTGGCGTCGCCGCCATCGTCGAGAATCAGGTTGCAGGTCTCGTCGGTGCCCCAGTCGAAGATCCGCTCGACATAAGCCCAATATTCCTCGAGCGTTTCGCCCTTGGTCGCAAAGACCGGGGTTCCGCCAGCAGCGATGGCCGCCGCAGCATGATCCTGGGTGGAGAAAATATTGCAGGAAGCCCAGCGAACCTGCGCGCCGAGTTCAAGCAGGGTTTCGATCAGCACGGCGGTCTGGATGGTCATATGCAGCGAACCGGTAATCCGCGCGCCCTTCAGAGGCTTTTCTGCACCAAATTCTTCGCGCAGAGCCATCAGGCCCGGCATTTCGGTTTCTGCTATTTCAATCTCTTTCCGACCGTAATCGGCGAGAGAAATGTCCTTGACGACATAATCTTGGGTTGCGGTATCCGCTGCGGTGGCCACTGGCTATCTCCTTGGAAAACGAAAAGCCGCACGGGCTATCCGGTGCGGCGATATTCCCGTGCAATAGCGACTTGCGCCCCTGGAAGCAAATATAAAGATGTCTTTATATTTGAAATTATGTGAGTCTGCCGCGCCTCCGCCCGTAACATTCCATAGATCGGAACTTAGATCAGGCGCTGCCAAATCCGCTCGACAGTTTTGTCGGATCGATGCCCTGGGCTTGCCAAGCCATTGACCATTTGTCTCCGGACCGGGTCTCGTAAAGCCATTCCGGCGACCCCTCCGCGATCGACCAGCCATTCTGGGTCAGTTCGGATTCCAGCTGCCCTTCGCCCCATCCGGAATAGCCGAGCGCGATGATCCATTGCTTCGGTCCCCGCCCCCGGGCAAGGGCGCCGAGCATCTCGACCGAGCTGCTCAGCCCCCAGCGGTCGCCGACCTGCAGCGTGTCGAGCATGTTGATATCGAGAGTGTGAAGAATGAAACCGCGCTGGGTTTCCAGGGGGCCGCCGAGGAATATGCCGCAGTTTGGCGCTTCGCCCGGATCGATCTCGAACTGCATCAGGACATCGTGAAAGCCTATGCCCTCGACCGTCTCGCCGATATTGATGCCCAGGGCGCCATTTTCGTCATGCGAGCAGATTGCCACCACCGATCTTTCAAAACGGGGATCGGCCATCCCAGGCGTGGCGAGAAGAAACTGCCCGGAGAAGAATTTGCTGTCGTTCATCCCCGTCAGCATAGCGATCCAAATATCACCTGCCCATGGCAAATTTGAATGTTTGCGGTTTCGCCGCCTTGCCGCCTTGCAATTTCACGCACCGGTCACCACTATCAGCTACAGAGGCGAGTGTTCACCGCCCCATTCGAAACCAGGAGCAAGACATGATCAATAAAGGCGACAAGATTCCCGACGTAAAGCTGGTCAAGGCAACCAAGGATGGTCCGCAGCAAGTCAGTTCAAGCGAGTATTTCGCGGGCAAGAAAGTGGCCCTCTTTTCCGTTCCCGGCGCTTTTACGCCAACTTGTTCGGCAAAGCATCTTCCCGGCTATGTCGAGAAGGCCGACGAGCTGAAGGCAAAGGGGGTCGACGAGATCGCCTGCACCGCGGTCAACGACGCCTTTGTCATGAGCGCCTGGAACGATTCAGCCGGTTCGGAAGATGTCACGATGCTGGCGGACGGCAATGGCGAATTTGCCGAGGCGGTCGGCCTGACCATGGATGGTTCAGGCTTTGGTCTGGGCAAGCGCGGCCAGCGTTTCTCGATGATCGTCAACGATGGCGTGGTCGAGGAACTCAATGTCGAGGCACCGGGCGATTTCAAGGTCAGCGCGGCCGAATATATGCTCGACCAGCTTTAAGTCGAGCGACTGTAACAAAAGCCGGCGGGAACCCCTGTTCCCGCCGGCTTTATAATGTCTACCAGCCGCAAGACTTGCCCTTGTTCTCTTCCTTCAGCCAGTCCATCAGCGGGGCAAAATAGCTGATCATGGCGGAACCATCCATTTCGCGCTTGCCCGTGAAGGCTTCCAGCGCGTCGGGCCAAGGTTTGGATGCGCCCAGTTCGAGCATCGCGTTGAGCTTCGCGCCTACTTGCTCGTTGCCGTAGAATGAACAGCGATGCAGCGGTCCCTGCCAGCCGGCGGCATCGCAGGCGGCCTTGTAGAACTGGAACTGCAGGATGCGGGCGAGGAAATAGCGTGAATAAGGCGTGTTGCCCGGGATGTGATATTTCGCTCCCGGATCAAAGGCATCGGCTGGCCGGTCGACCGGCGGGGTAATGCCCTGATATTGCAGCTTCAGATCATGCCAGGCCGTGGTGTAATTGGCCGGCTGGATGTCGCCCTTGAACACGCCCCAGCGCCATTTGTCGACGAGCAGGCCGAAGGGCAGGAATGCCACCTTGTCCATCGCCTGGCGCAGCAGCAGACCGGTATCCTTGTCGGCGCTCGGAACCTTGTCGGCGTCGAGCAGCCCCACCTGGACCAGATATTCGGGCGTGATCGACAGCGCGATCATATCGCCGATCGCTTCATGGAAACCGTCATTGGCACCATCGAGATGCAGATAGCTCTGCTTGTTATAGGCACGCTGATAATAATTGTGGCCCAGTTCATGATGGATGGTGGTGAAATCATCGCCGTTGACCTTGATGCACATCTTGATCCGGATATCGTCCTTGTTGTCGATATCCCAGGCGCTGGCGTGACAGACGACTTCGCGGTCCGCCGGCTTGGTGAACAGCGAGCGTTCGTAGAAGGTTTCCGGCAGCGGTTCGAAGCCGAGCGAGGAGAAGAAGCCCTCGCCTGCCTTGACCATCTTCATCGCGTCATAATCCTTCGCCACCAGCAGCTCGGTGGTGTCATAGCCTATGTCGCCAGCGCCTTCCGGGGCGACGATATCATAGATATTGCCCCATTCCTGTGCCCACATGTTGCCGAGCAGGTCAGCGCGAATCGGGCCGGTTGCCGGCTGGACTGCGTCGCCATATTTTTCATTGAGCTTGTCGCGAGTGTAGCAGTGCAGTTCGTCATAGAGTGGCTTCACCTGCGCCCACAGCTTGTCGGTCAGCCTGGCGAAATCGTCGGCTGGCATGTCATAGCCGGAGCGCCACATCGCCCCGACATCGGCAAAGCCGAGTTCCCGGGCGCCTTCATTGGCGATCTCGACCATGCGGGCATAATCGTCCTTCATCGGCGCGCCGACATTGGTGTGCCAGCTGGCCCACATTTCCTTGAGTTCCTCGGGATTGCGGTTGGTGCCCATGGCGGCCTCGATATCCGATCCATTGATCGGCTCCCCGTTCAGCGTGCCCTTGCCCTTGCCATAGGCCGAATTCAGCTTGGTCGCGATCTCGTTGAGCTCGGTGGCCGCGCCCTCGGTGGTCGGTGCCGGCAGCACGATGCCGCCGCGCAGCTTGTCCAGCTTGCGCCTGGTTACCGGATCGAGGCCGGCCACATCCTTGTATTGCGCGGCCTCGATCGCGGCATTTACTGCCATGGTCGTGCCTTCGGCCCCTGCCTTGGCGGCGAGGGCGTCGGTATCATCGGTGATATAGGTGGAATTGATCCAGTAGATGCGGGCGGCATCGACCGAATAGTCGAACATCTTCTTTTCGGTCTCCTCGACAAATTGCCTGGCGTCGGCAACCGTTGGCTGTGTGGCGCTGGACGACTGGTCCTTGTCGGTCTCCTGCGCGTGGGCGGGCATGGCGAGTGACATGGTGGCGATGGCGAGAACGGAAGCGGCAATTTTCATCTGGCGATCCTCTGTTAATGGTATTTGGTTGAATTTGAAACTTTCCGGCGCGAGCGTCAAGCACGTCGTTCTGACCAGCGCCAGACCAGGGCGACCAATATGGCGACCGTCCCGACGATCCAGCTGACGATTTTTACCGGCTGGGCGAAAGCCGCCGTGCCGGCGAAAATGTCGCTGCCCCGGTCTTGCAGCAGTTGCACCAGCTGGCTGATCGTCTCGATATAGTCGGTGAGGCCGAACAGGAAATAGCTGAGTACGCAGAGCAGCCCGAGCTTCTTGAGGCTTGGCGATCGGGCCTGCTGCCAGAGCAGTCGGCCGCCGATGATGCCGCCGGACATGTAGAGGGTGATGAAGACGAGATCGACGATCATGCCCCAGCGGGCGAGATCAAGCAGGCCGGCCCGGGCCCAGCTGTGATGGATCGCATCGACGCGCGCCGCGGTCGCGGCGCTCTGGTGGTCGAGTATGCCATTGGGGGCCACGGCGGTCTCCAGCGCGCCGCTCGACAGGACCAGATAGAGAAACACGGCCAGTCCGCCGCCCCAGAATATCCAGAAATTGCGCCAGCTATAGAGACTTGGCATATCAGCTCCTATTCCGCCAGAAAGCGGATCATTTCCTGGCCCAACTCGCTCTTCGTCACACTGCTCATATGAGTCCCGGGCACGGCCACGTGCCGGCCATGGGGCAGAAGCTCCGCCAGTTCTTCCGGCGAGCCATTGTCGCGATCCTCGCTGCCGCACAGGACCAGGGTTTCGGTTGTTATGCCTTCGACATCGGTCGGTGTCATGTCCGAAAATGTCCCGAGCAGCAGGCGCGCCGCGACGGGATCGATATTCTGGCTCTTCATGAACTGGATGGCCAGCCAGTGCGGGTCACCGCGCCTGGCGCTGTCGCGGCTGTCGATTGCCTGAAAGAAGAAGTCCCGCCGGCGCGCCCAGCCGGACAGGCCCTGCAGCCCCATGCCAGCGAGGATGGCCTTGCCGGGCGTGGTGCCCGTCGCCAGCATTTTGGCGGTGGTTCGCGCACCCAGCGAAAAGCCGCCCAGATCAAAGTCGGTCAGTTGCAATTCGGCGATCAGCGCCTCGATATCCCGCACCAGCACATCGTGGGGATAAGCGGCCGGATCATGCGGTGCCGCGCTGGCGCCGTGGGCCCGCAGGTCGGGCATGATCACCCGGAAGCCGGCTTCGGCCAGCGCATCGGCATGGCCGAACTTGATCCAGTTGGTATGGGCATTGGAAAACAGGCCGTGGAGCAGGATCAGGGGTCGTCCCTGCCCGATCTCGTGGATCTTGAGCGAAACGCCGTCAAAGGAAGAATAGTCCCAGTTTTTTTCAGACATCATCACTCGCTTACAAAATTCGTGGTTGGCGCCAAGGCGGATATATGCCGTTCCATTTGATCCCGCGGCCCCGAGAATGCCCGTCTGATCAACCCGGAATGCGACCGCGCGATGAGTCTAATGATCCGATGTCATGCAGAAAGGCCAAAAAACCTAGCGTTCGGCCAGACCCTTCTGCTGCATCCGCCAGACCGCCAGCTCGATCCGATCCTGCCCGAAAAAGGGTTCGCCGTCAAAGACCAGAGTCGGCACGCCCCAGTGGCCGGCGGTTTCCAGCGCCTTCTGGTTGTCGGCGATTTCGACGTCCAGCTGCTCGGCCTGTTCCGCCGCCTCGGCCTTCAGTTCACCATGGTCGAGACCGGCGCGTGCGGTCGCCTTATCCAGATGATCGCCTTCATGCCAGCCTGCCGTTCCGCCCCAGATCAACTGCGAGACCTCATTGGCGAATTCCAGTCCCCGGCCGCGCCGCGAAGCCGCCTGCCCCATCCGCGTCAGCTCGAAAATATAGGGCTGCTCGTCGGCGATCTTGCGGGTCGCGATATCCTGGACGATGGGATCGGGATTGGGCGGGGACATCGGGATGCCCATATGCTGCGCTACCCGAAACATATCGCGGAAAGTGTAGCCGAGCCAGTTGGGATGGTTTTTCTCGAAGAAATCCGGATCCCGGATCGCCAGCGGATAGACGAAACGCTGGTTGATCCGGAGGTCGTATTTTTCGGTCAGCTCCACATAGCGCCGCGTCGCCAGATAGCTGTAGGGAGAGCGGAAGGACCAGTAGACGTCTGCTTGTAATGTCATGCCTGATGCATGGCATAATCGCTGGTCAAGAGAAAGCCTGAATCGGGCGGCCATATCTGCCGGCCTTCAACTCGCAAGGGTCATTCCGAATATCTAATCATTGTATATAATAAAATCTGATATTATAAAGTCCGGATGAGCGACAATATGGGATTCCTGATCGGCGACATTTCCCGCCTGATCCGCCGGACCTTCGACCAGCGGGCCAAGGAAATTGGCGTCACGCGGCCACAATGGCGGGTGCTGACCTGGCTCAAGCGCCACGAGGGGATCAACCAGAGCGCGCTGGCCGACAAGCTCGAACTGGACGCGATGACCCTGTGCCGGATGGTCGACCGGTTGCAGGATGCCAAGCTGGTCGAACGCCGTCCTGACCCTGCCGACCGCCGGGCATGGCAATTGTTCATGACCAGCAAGGGCTGGGCCCTGAGCAATCAGCTGGAACCGATTGGCGAGCAGTTGCTGCAGGACGCACTGGCGAACATGCCGGAGCTGGACCGTGAGCATCTGCAGATGCTGCTCGAACTGTTTCGCAGCAATCTGCAAGCGATCGACGAACGTGATGCCAGGCCGAAGCAGACCGCCAATGGCTGACAATCCGAATCCCGCAATCGACTCCGATGCAATGCAGACGATGCCCGGCGACGGGGTGGCAACGAAGCGTTCGCCGGCGCGGCAGATCGGTCGCTGGCTGCTGATGCTTTCGGTGCCGCTGCTGCTGGCCGCTGCCGGCACCTATTACTGGATCATCAGCGATCATTACGCCTCCACCGACAATGCCTATGTGCAGCAGAATATCGTGGCGGTTTCGCCCGAGATCGGCGGAAAGATCATTGAAGTGGGGGTCAAAGAAAACCAGCAAGTTGAAGCCGGCGACCTGCTGTTCGCGATTGATCCGGCGCCCTATGAACTGGCGGTGGCGCAGAGCAATGCGCGGATCGCGGCGGCGCAGGTGGCGGTGCAGAATCTGCAGACCGACTATCAAGTCAGCGGCGTCGATATCGAAGTCGCCCGGCAGGACATTGCCTTCGCCAGGTCCAATTACGAGCGGCAGGCGGCACTGATGGAGAAAGGCTTCACCACGCGCGCCCGGCTGGACGCCGCCCAGCATGAAGTCGACCTGGCACGGGCGAAGCTGAAATCCGCCCAGGCCGATGTGGTCACAGCCAAGTCGCGGCTGTCGACCGGTTCGGCCGTACCCGGCGAAAATCCGGATGTGGCCGATGCCAAGGTTACCCGGGATCAGGCCCTGCTCAATCTCCAGCGCGCCCGGGTGCTGGCACCGATTTCGGGACGGGTGGCCCAGTCCACCCGGTTGCAGACGGGCCAGATGATGGTGTCCGGATTGCCGGCTGTCTCGATCGTCGATGACAGGAGCAGCTGGGTCGAAGCCAATTTCAAGGAAACCGATCTGGCGCGGATGAAGGTCGGGCAGAAGGCAAGGATCACGATTGATGCCTATCCCGGCCTGGAACTGAACGGCGTGGTCGACAGTATCGGCTCGGGGACCGGATCGGAGTTTTCGGTGCTGCCGGCGCAAAATGCCAATGGCAACTGGGTGAAGGTGACGCAGCGGGTTCCGGTGCGGATCCGGATTATCGACAAATCGCCGAGACAGCTGATTGCCGGCATTTCGGCCGAAGTGACCGTCGACCTGCAAAAACGCGGTGAATAGCAGCGACCCGAACAAGGCCGCATTGCCGGTCGACAATCGGATATTGCTGACGATGGCGGTGATGCTGGCCAACATCATGCAGATACTGGATTCGACCATCGCCAATGTCGCCCTGCCCCATATGCAATCGGGACTGGGCGCGACGCTGGATTCGGTCACCTGGGTGCTTACCAGCTATATTCTGGCGACGGCGATCGCCATTCCGATCACCGGCTGGATCGCCGACCGGATCGGTTCGCGCAACCTGTTCCTGCTGTCAGTGGCGGGTTTCACCCTGTCGTCGCTGCTCTGCGCGACGGCTACGAGCCTGGAGCTTCTGGTCTTCTATCGTGTCCTCCAAGGGCTGTCCGGCGCGTTCATCATGCCGCTGTCGCAGACGGTGATGCTCGACATCAATCCGCCGAAACATCACCCGCGAGCGATGGCGATATGGGGCATGGGGGTGATGATCGCCCCGGTGGTCGGGCCGATCATCGGCGGCTATCTGACCGAAAACTTCAGCTGGCAGTGGATATTCCTGATCAATGTGCCGCTGGGCATCATTGCCGTGCTGATGCTGTGGACCTTGCTGCCGACGCGGCCGATCACCCGGCGCAAGTTCGACCTGTCGGGCTTTGCCCTGTTCGCCATCTTCATCGCGTCCTTCCAGCTGATGCTGGATCGCGGCAATCGCGAGGACTGGTTCGACAGCTGGGAAATCATAATCGAATTCGGCATTGCCGCTGCCGCGCTTTGGAGTTTCACGATCCACATGGCGACCGCACGGAACCCATTCCTGTCGCGGGACCTGTTCCGCAACCGCAATCTGGTCACGGCGATGCTGCTGATGATCGTCGCCGGCGTGGCTATGTTCTCGACGATGGCCCTGCTGCCGCCAATGCTGCAAAATATCTATCATTACAGTCCGACCGACGCCGGCATATTGCTGGCACCGCGCGGAATCGGCGTGTTTCTGGGGATGGCGATCGGCAGCCGGCTGGCCAGTCTGGTCGACGCCCGCTTCGTGGTCGCGACCGGGATGGCACTGGCCTCCTATTCTGCCTGGATGATGACCGGATGGAGTCTCGAGATGGAGAGCGGGCCGATCATATGGAGCGGCGTCATTCAGGGCCTGGGCATGGGCGCCTTGTTCGTGACTATGAACATCATCGCCTTCTCCACCCTTCCTGCCAGCTTGCGGACCGACGGCGCCAGCATGCTCAATCTCGCGCGGACCATCGGCGCCTCGGTCGGGATCGCCGTGTTCGTCGGGTTGCTCGGCCGCAACTGGCAGATCAGCCATGCCGATATTGCCGGCAATGTCACCGAAGCACAGCTGTCGCCGCTCAGCCCGACGAGCATCGGCCGCCTCGGGCCCTATGGCGATCAGGCAATGGCGCTGATTGACGCGGAGGTGAACCGGCAGGCGCTGATGATCGCCTATCTTGACGACTTCTTGCTGATGGCGGTGGTCACGGCTTTGTGCATCCCGCTGGTGTTCCTGATGAAGAAACCCCAGCGGACCAACGTCAGATCAATCGAAAGCGCGGGCGCGGCGCACTAGCCCTTCTTGAGATGCTTGCGGCCGAGCAATTCCGCGATTTGCACGGCGTTGAGTGCGGCACCCTTGCGGAGATTGTCGCTGACGCACCAGATGTTGAGGCCGTTTTCGACCGTCGGGTCCTCGCGCACGCGGCTGATGAAGGTGGCGCCGTCGCCGACGCATTCGACCGGGGTGACGTAACCTTCGTCCTCGCGCTTATCGACCAGCATGATGCCGGGCGCGTCGCGCAGGATCTTCTGGGCGTCGGCGGCGGACAGTTCATTCTCGAACTCGATGTTGATCGATTCGCTGTGGCCGACGAATACCGGGACGCGGACGCAGGTCGCGGTGACCTTGATCTTGGGATCAAGGATCTTCTTGGTCTCGACGACCATCTTCCATTCTTCCTTGGTAGAACCATCGTCGAGGAAGACGTCGATATGCGGGATCACGTTGAACGCGATCTGCTTGGTGAAGACATGGTTTTCCTTGGGATCGCCAACGAATATGGCGCGCGACTGTTCGAACAGTTCGTCCATGCCGCCCTTGCCGGCGCCGGAGACCGACTGGTAGGTCGAGACGACGACGCGCTTGATCGTCGCGGCATCGTGCAGCGGTTTCAGCGCGACGACCATCTGTGCGGTCGAGCAATTGGGATTGGCGATGATATTGCGCTTCTTGTAGCCATCAATGGCTTCGGGGTTCACTTCCGGCACGATCAACGGCACATCGGGGTCCATGCGGTAGAGCGAGCTGTTGTCGATCACCACGCAGCCAGCAGCAGCGGCCTTGGGGGCATATATCTTGGTGGCGGCGGAACCGGCAGCGAACAGAGCCATGTCCCAGCCGGCAAAGTCGAAATGCTCGATATTCTGCACCTTGAGCATCTTGCCGGTGTCGCCGATCTCGACTTCGCTGCCGTGCGAGCGCGAGGAGGCGACGGCGGCCAGCTCGTCATAGGGAAATTCGCGCTCGACCAGTACGTTGAGCATTTCGCGCCCGACATTGCCCGTGGCGCCGACAACTGCAATTTTGTAACCCATGAAACTTTTCCTGTGGCTGATAGTAAAACAGCCGGTTTTCCTTTGGGGGAGAACCGGCTGCCTGAAACTGTTATGAAGCGTGTCTTATTTTGCTTCGGTGCCTTTCGTGGGCTGGTTCAAGCGGCGTTCCGCAATACGGGCCCGTTTACCAGTCCGGCCGCGCAGATAGTAAAGCTTCGCGCGACGCACGATACCGCGGCGAACCACGGTAATGCTGTCAATATTCGGGGAGTAGAGCGGGAATACGCGCTCGACGCCTTCGCCGAACGACATTTTGCGGACCGTGAAGTTGGAGCCCATGCCGCGATTGGTGCGGGCGATGCACACGCCTTCGAAATTCTGGGTACGGACGCGTTCGCCTTCGACGACGCGGACACCGACGCGCAATGTATCACCAGCGCGAAATTCGGGGATTTGCTTGGACGCGATAAAGGCGTCGACGGCTTCTTTTTCCAATGTCTGAATCAGGTTCATGACCTATTCCTTATCTTTATCTTTTTCTTGCGTACCAGAGGGCGACTGATCCGGAGCATCCCTGTGACGCTCCCATAAATCCGGCCGCCTTAGCCGTGTATCTTCCTCTGCCCTTTGTTTCCGCCAAGCAGCTATTTTCGCATGATCCCCCGATCGCAAG
>Ga0209346_1001309_pt1 | contig 14281 bp, 11 predicted proteins | sample AutmiccommunBRH9_FD_187381 | JGI IMG/M metagenome (GOLD analysis project Ga0209346, IMG submission 187381) | Deep subsurface microbial communities from Mt. Terri, Switzerland - Autotrophic microbial communities BRH/9 (SPAdes) (version 2) | ecosystem: Environmental > Aquatic > Deep subsurface >...
ATAGATGGTCTTGGCCGCCAAGATATTGGTTCCTCCCCAAGGCTTTTGGTTGCGACTGAAGCGCCCTCTTTATATGGCTCGTTTTTGAAAAGCGAGATCAAAGACATGAAAGTTACCCAAATGGCTGAAATTCAGATCCGGTTGAACGGCGATGACCATAAATTTGCAGGGGGCGGATCGATCGCCGATCTGGTGCGATCGCTGGACCTGGACCCGGCCAAGGTGGCGGTGGAACGCAATCGGGAAATTGTCACGCGGTCGACGCTGGAAGATGTCATCGTCGAACAGGGCGACGAGCTGGAGATCGTGCATTTCGTCGGCGGTGGTTCGGGTGACGACAGCTGGACGGTGGCGGGCAGGACATTCCGGTCGCGGCTGATAGTCGGCACCGGCAAGTATAAGGATTTTGCCGAAAATGCAGCGGCGGTTGAGGCGTCGGGAGCGGAGATTGTCACCGTGGCCGTTCGCCGCGTCAATGTCACCGATCGCAAGCAGCCGATGCTGATGGACTTTATCGACCCCAAGAAGATTACCTATCTCCCCAACACCGCCGGCTGCTTCAATGCCGAGGACGCGATCCGGACGCTGCGACTGGCGCGCGAGGCCGGCGGCTGGGACCTGGTCAAGCTGGAAGTGCTCGGTGAGGCAAAGACGCTCTATCCCAATATGCGCGAGACGCTGGAGGCGACCGAGGTGCTGGCGAAGGAAGGCTTCAAGCCGATGGTCTATTGTGTCGACGACCCGATTGCGGCGAAGCAGCTGGAAGACGCGGGGGCAGTCGCGATCATGCCGCTGGGCGCGCCGATCGGATCGGGGCTGGGCATCCAGAACCGGGTCACCATCCGGCTGATCGTCGAAGGCGCCAGCGTGCCGGTGCTGGTCGACGCCGGTGTCGGCACCGCCAGCGATGCGGCGGTGGCGATGGAACTGGGCTGTGACGGGGTATTGATGAACACCGCGATTGCCGAGGCGAAGGAACCGGTGCGTATGGCGCGGGCAATGAAGCTCGCGGTGCAGGCCGGGCGCGAGGCCTATCTGTCCGGCCGGATGGGTCGGCGGATGTATGCAGATCCGTCGAGTCCGCTCTCCGGACTGATTTAGTGTCCTAATACGGCATTATCTTGTCTCATCGGTAACTAGCTGAATCGTAACAAAAGTTACAGGATGCCATCTTGGTCGACGAGCGATTGCCGTTCGTCGAAGCCGGTCGGTGTTTGCCGATCAAAATGGCGGTTTATCGAACGCCGGCTGCCCGAATCAGATCACTCCGCTACCTGGGAATGCGAGGCGGGAGCACGACCACGTCTCTCCAGACAGCCCTTTCCCCGGCCCATGGATATCGCGCTCTCGCCTCGCCCCTAGCGGGTAGTGCCGGCCCCCAGTTTTCCGGCACCGCCCTGAACCGATTTTGGAGGAGATAAAAAATGTCGAATACCCTTTTTACCAAAGCACTTTGTGCAGCCGCGGCGATCGCGGTTACCGCGACCGGACTATCCGCGAGCGCCAACGCCCAGAACCGGACCGTGCGTAGCGCCGAGGTCAGCTACAGCGATCTCGACCTGGACAGCGAAAATGGCCAGGCCACTTTGCAGGGACGCCTGAAAGGAGCCGTGCGGAAGGTTTGCGGCAGCTATGATTCAAGGAATCTGATCGATATCCAGGACCATGACAGCTGCATGGATCAGGCAAATGCATCGGCCCAGCGGGCAAGCGTGACGATCATGGCCGCGGCCAGATCGGGCAAGCCCATCGAAACCGCGATGGTGATCAGCAACTAGACAGGATCCCAAGAGCCGCAAACCCCAACAAGCGGCCGAATTTAGCCAGTCAACACTCAGATACCCCGGCGTCCCTTGCGCCGGGGTTATTTTTGTTGCATTCCGGGAAAAATTGACAAAGTACACGAGCCAGTATAATCATGTAATTCATACAACAATACTGTGATATATAGAAATATAATTCCTATAATAAATACTGATAGTCAAGTTATATTTATTTATCAAGTATTTATGGCATATTAACCATATCACATAACCCAACATTCATTTATCCAGCATAGCCAAGGAAGTGCAAGGCGAAAAACCCTTTCGGGGCACCTTGTTGCAGCATGCATCAGCGGTTTCAGTCTGTGGGAGATGATATGGAAATTGGTCGGCAACGAAGACCAGAACGAGTCATCGGCCCTTTCGGTGAGGCACTTGGCCTCAATGATCTGCCGAAAAGCAACACGACCCGATGGGTGATCAGGCGCAAGGCCGAAGTGGTCGCTGCCGTCAATGGTGGATTGCTGACACTTGAGGAAGCATGCGACCGCTATAATCTCTCGCTGGAAGAATTTATTTCCTGGCAAGAATCGATCGACAAGCTGGGCCTGCCCGGATTGCGTATCAGCTATCTTTCCCAATATCGGACGCAGGATCGGGCCAAGCAGGACATGTCCGAACAGGAACGGGCGCAACCTCCGCAGGATCCCTTGACGGATCTTCACTGATCGAAAGTCCAGCCATGGCCAATAAACGAGTTCTCGTCATTGACGAAGAAAGCGCGTTCACGCGTTTTTTGCAGGACGATCTTGAGCAGCGCGAAATTTCCGTGGCCTGTGTCTATTCCCCCGGCGACGAAAATGGTGCCACGGCCTTTGCCCCCAATGTCATTGTCGCCGACAAGCAACGGCTCTTTCAGAGCAGCGCCGGCCTGTTGTCCCGGCTTGACCCGGTCGCGCGCAAATTGCCGCTGGTACTGATGACCGGGATGGATACAAAATTGTGCCATGGCAGCGAGCCCCCCCAGCGTGAGGGCCAATCGCAAATCGTCGCGACCATTGCGAAGCCATTCGAACCCAATATGCTTGCCGAGCTGATCGATCAATATGCCGGCGACAGCCAGAAAATTGATCGGGATGCAGAATATATCCAGGCGCTTGTCACGAGCAACAGACTGCTCGACAATCTGGTCGTCGAATTCCAGTCCAAGCATGCCCTCACGGACGGCCGGGTTGTTGGGTATGAAGCCCTGTCGCGGCTCAAAACCAGACGGGCGATCAGTCCGGCAACGATCTTTTCCGCTGCCACGGAAATATCGCTTGAAATCGAAGCGACGATCAATGTCATCGATCAGGTGATGAATTTGGCGGCCTCACTGCGGCGATCGCGCAAAAGCGTGCCGGTATCCTTCAACTGCAGCGCGATATTGCTGACCCAGCCCCATTTTGTTGATGCGCTGTTTGCCCGCCTGCGCGCCGCCCGGAATCTCAGGGGAATGGTCATCATGGAGATTACCGAGGAAAACCGCGTCGCCAATATCAAAGTGGTGGCCGAGGTCTGCCGGATGCTGGCCGACCAGGGGCTCCACGTGTCGATCGACGATTATGGCACCGGCCAGAGCAATCTCGACCGGATTGCAGAGATCCCCTTTGCCGAGTTGAAGCTGGACAAGGAGATTTTCTGGGCCTTTTGCAATAATCGGGTGCCGATCACGGTTTTGAGTTCGATCATCGATTTTTGCCACCTGCGAGGGGCAAAAACCGTCGTCGAGGGAATCGAAACCCCTTTCCACCTGGAAAAGGCCAGACTGCTCGGCGCCGATGAGGGGCAGGGGTTTTACTGGGGCCGGGCCGTCCCCCCGCAATATCTGGTGAAGGACTGGTGCAGCGCCTGATCATCGGTCGACCGAATATTCGCAGCGCCGGCCAGCGGATTTTCACCAGCCGATTCCTGATCCGGCAACCGGGCGTCCGACCGGATTGTGAAGGCTGCAAGCCCCGGCGCGGTCGTCCCGGAGTATCGGCGCATGGACCTCGGCACGTTTGGCGAATTTTGGTCCGGAACGGATTCGCTTATTGGATCGAATTGAATTATGCTGACCGCAACAAGAGCAGGACGAGGGGATTGCGATGAAGCAGCTGAGTGCACTGGACGCGATGTTCGCCTATACCGAAACCGCGAACACGCCGATGCATATCGGGCAGTTGCTGATCTATGATCCCTCGACCGCGCCTGGCGGCATGGTCGGTTTCAAGGACATATTGCGCTATATCGAAGGACGCCTCGACGGCGCACGGATTTTCCGGCAGAAACTGGTGCGGGTGCCGCTCGACCTCGATCATCCCTATTGGGTGGATGACGCAAATTTCGACCTCGAGTTTCACGTCCGCCATATCGCCTTGCCAAAGCCGGGCGACTGGCGGCAATTGTGTATCCAGGCGGCGCGCATCTATGCGCGGCCGATGGACATGAACAAGCCGCTCTGGGAATATACGGTGATCGAGGGACTGGATAATGTCGAGGGCGTGCCCAAGGGCAGCTTCGCAATGCTGCACAAGATGCACCATGCCGCGATCGACGGGCAGTCCGGCCTGCAGATGACGCTGGCGCTGCACGATCTGGATGCAGACATGAAACCCCGCACCTTCGACATGCAGTTCGAACCGGAAAAGGATCCCAATCCGATTGCGCTGCTCGCCAAGGCCCAGTTCAACAATATTGTCAATCCGGTGCGGGGATTGCAGAATCTGCAGAAGCTGATCCCGATGCCGAAGCGGCTGTTCGATGTCCAGCGCGAATTTCGCCAGCGCGATGACGCGAAGGGTAGCATTCCGAAGACACGCTTCAACAAGAAGCTGAGCCCGCACCGCGTATTTGACGGACGGGAATTTGCCCTGTCGGACATCAAGAAAATCCGAGAGGCCTTTCCAGGCGCGACGGTCAATGACGTCATGATCGCGGTGGTCAGCGGATCGATGCGCGGCTATCTCAAGGCCAAGGATGACCTGCCGGAAAAGACCCTGAAGATCGGCGCGCCGGTATCGGTCCGCTCCGACGATGACAAGGATGCAGCGGGCAACCAGGTTACGATGATGCAGGTCGGTGTCGGCACCCATCTGGCCGATGCCGGCGAGCGATTGAAATTCATCATGGAAGAGACCCGGCGGTCGAAGGCGATGACCCAGGCGCTGGGGGCCAAGACGCTGATGGAATTGTCGGGCGCAATGCCGGCCGGCCTGACCGCAGCGGGAACCAAGATGATGGTTCGCGCCGGGCTGGTCGAGCGGCTCAATCCGGCGGTGAATACGGTAGTGACCAATGTTCCGGGACCGATGGTGCCGATGTATTTTGCGGGCGCCCGGCTGGTCAAGAGCTTCGGCATGGGTATTCTGGCCGAGGGACAGGGATTGTTCCATGTGGTGACCAGCTATAACGGCAATGTCATCCTGACCTTCCTGGCGGATCGCAACATCATGCCGGACCCGGAATTTTATGCGACCTGCATTTCGAGCAGCTTTTCGGATCTGATGGCGGCTGCCGAAAAGGAAAAGACTTCTGCCGATAAAAAGGATCAGTCGAAGAAGGCCAAGCAGCCAAAAAAACCCAAGAAGCGCGTTTCTGCCTCTGCCGCTACGGCAGGCCGGGTTCGAGCCAAAAGCGCAGCAAATTAGCGGCCTTGCCGCTTGACTCGCCGGATGTGATTGCGCATCGGTTTCGCTAATCAGTCAATTAAAAGGGAGCTTGCCATGAGCACAGTAGAATTTAACGATCGCGTCGCCATTGTCACCGGTGCCGGTGCCGGTCTCGGGCGCGAACATGCCAAGGAACTGGCCCGTCGCGGGGTGAAGGTCGTCGTCAATGATTTTGGCGGCGCGCGCGATGGCACCGGTGGTTCCGCCACAGTAGCCGAACAGGTTGTGGCCGAAATCGAAGCCGAAGGCGGCGAAGCCATGGCTGCGGGCTGCAGCGTTACCGACATGCCGGCCGTCGAAAAGATGGTTGCCGATGCGATCGCCAAATGGGGCCATGTCGACATTCTGGTCAACAATGCCGGCGTGCTGCGCGACAAGAGCTTCCACAAGATGACCATGGAAGATTTCCAGTTTGTCATGGATGTGCACCTGACCGGCAGCGCCAATTGCACCAAGGCGGTCTGGGATCATATGCGCGAACGCCAATATGGCCGGATCGTGATGACCACTTCCTCCACCGGCCTCTATGGCAATTTTGGCCAGGTCAATTATGGCGCGGCAAAAATGGCGGTGGTCGGCATGATGAACAGCCTGCACCAGGAAGGCGCCGGCAAGGGCATCCACACCAACTGCATCTCGCCGGTGGCGGCAACCCGCATGACTGAAGACATCATGCCGGAAGCGGCGCTGAAAGCGCTGGTGCCGGAAGCGGTGACCCCGGCCGTGGTCTATCTGTGCAGCGACGGCGCGCCATCGAAGACGATCCTGACGGCAGGAGCCGGCGGCTATGCAGCGGCGAAAATCTTCGAAACGGAAGGCATCTGGCTGCCGGAAGACCAGCGCAGCGCCGAATCGATCGCCGCAAATATCGACCAGATCCTCGACGAGACCGGCATGCAGGAATATGCCAATGGCGGCGGCCAGGGTGGCAAGTTCTTCCGCCGGATGCAGGAAGTCATGAAGGGTTGAGCGATATTATGCCGTTAGCCCTGAGCCTGTCGAAGGGCGCTTCTCGAAGGAGAGGCGTGGTTCGACAGGCTCACCACTAACGGTATCCACGCTCACCCCTAACGGATTGCTAACACAATTTTAGGAGACAGAATATGCCAGTAATCAAACCAAGCGAACTCGAATCCTGGAAGGGCAAGGAAGTCGGCGTGTCCGACTGGGTTGAAGTCGGTCAGGACCGGATCAACAAGTTCGCCGACTGCACCGAGGACCATCAGTTCATCCATATCGATGAGGAAAAGGCCAAGGCCACGCCCTTTGGCGGCACCATCGCCCATGGTCTGCTGACGCTCTCGTTGCTGCCCAAATTGTCCTATGGCACCACGCTGGGCCTCGAAGGCACGGTGATGGGAATCAACTATGGCTTTGACAAGGTCCGCTTTCTCAACCCGGTGCGTGCCGGATCCAAGGTGCGCGGCCGCCATACGCTGGTCGATGCGGTCGAGAAACAGCCGGGCCGCTGGCTACTGACCTACAATGTCGTCGTCGAGATTGACGGTATCGAGACACCGGCGCTGATCGCGACATCATTGGTGATGATCGTGGTCGGTTAAGCCGAAACGAAGAATTTCAAACAAAGGGCTCCGGATCGATTCCGGGGCCCTTTTTCGTGGTTCATCCGCATAGCGGGATCCCGAAAGGGTCTGTGCAAATATTCCGGATGACCAACGGTCTGCATTGATATGACAGTGTTCATCCTGCCGGAGATGTGCGAGCCGCTGCTGTCAGAGGATCATTGGTTAAGCGCCAGAAAGGGAGAGACCCGACATGCGAACCGTAAAAGCCTATGCCGCTCCGGAAGCCGGAAGCGAACTGGAACCATTCGAATATGAACTGGGGCCGCTGGCCTCCCATGATATCGACATAAAGGTCGAGCATTGCGGGCTGTGCCATACCGATCTCAGCCTGCGCGACAATGTCTGGGGCGCAACCCAATTTCCCTTTGTCGGCGGACACGAAGCGACCGGGACGGTGATCGATATCGGTTCGGAAGTGACCCATGTCAAAATCGGCGACCGCGTCGGCCTGGGCGGCCATTCGCATTATTGCATGACCTGCCGGCAATGTCTGGATGGGGATCACAATCTCTGCGAATCCGTTCAGTCGACGGTGTCACCGGGGCGTCATGGCGCCTTTGCCGATATCGTGCGGGCCCAGGGGGTCAGCGTGATCAAGTTGCCGGACGATCTCGATTCGCGCGATGCCGGACCGCTGTTCTGCGCCGGGATCACGGTGTTCAACCCGTTCGTCAAATTCGGAATCAAGCCGACCGACCGGATCGCCGTGCTCGGTATTGGCGGGCTGGGCCATCTGGCGCTGCAATTCGGCAAGGCCTGGGGTTGCCATGTCACGGCGCTGACTTCGAGTAGTTCGAAGACCGACGAAGCGATGGCGCTGGGTGCGCATGCGGTGATCAATTCGCGCGACCCGGAGGCTTTGTCCGCAGCGGCCGGCAGTTTCGATGTGATCTTGAGTACGGTCGATGTCGCGCTGGATTGGAATCTGATCATTGCCATGCTCAATCGCAAGGGCCGATTGCATTTTCTCGGCGTCCAGGCGGTACCCGCCCAGCTGCAGCTGATGCCGCTGATGTTTTCGCAGTTATCGCTATCCTCATCTCTCGTCGGCAGCCCGCATACTCTTGCCCACATGCTCGAATTCTGCGCGCGCCATAATATCAAGGTGGTCACCGAGCATTTCCCGTTCGACAAGATCAACGAGGCACTGGAACATCTCGAAAGCGGCAAGGCCCGTTATCGCATAGTGCTGGATAACTGACGCCGACCGGATGTGTCGGCCTAAGGTTTCCCCGCCAGCCGGATGCACTGGCCGGTCATCCAGGCCGAGGCCGGCGCGCACAGATAGAGCGTCAGGGCACCGATATCCGTCGGCGTGCCCAGCCGGCCCGCAGGCAGGCCGAGCGTGTCTTCAAAGCCGACAAAATCCTCATCAGTCATGCTTAGCGCCTGTTTGACCGTATCGGTCGGCACGAAGCCCGGCAGGATCGCGTTGACGCGGGTCTTCGGCCCCAGTTCGTAGGCGAGCGTTTTTGTCAGCATCAGTACGCCCGCCTTGGCGGCGCTGTAATGGCCGCTGCCGGGAAAGGGTTCCTCTGCCGCCAAGGACGAGGTGTTGACGATCCGGCTGCCCTCGCCGAAATGCTTGCAGGCGGCGCGGACGCCATGGAAGACCGAGGTCAGGTTGGTCGCCAGCGTCTTGTCCCATTCCGCTTCATCCAGCTCGGTCAGCGGCGCGGAAACTAGCGAGCCGCCGGCATTGTTGACCCAGATGTCGAGCCTGCCGAATTCGTCCACCGCGCGCTGGGCCAGCGCTTCCATATCCTCGGCGCTGGTGACATCCGCGGCATGGGCGATCGCCCGGCCGCTGCTGTTGCTGGCATTGATCGAGTCGGCGACTCGGCTGATCTGGTCGATGCTGCGCGAGGCGCAGACCACGTTGCAGCCGGCATCGGCGAGTGTCTGGGCCATGCCTTCGCCGATGCCGCGGCCGGCGCCGGTGATGACGGCGAAATCGCCGGTCAGGTCGAACAGGGGATTGGTCATGATGGGTCTCCGGGATTTTTCCTCTCCCATAGGGAGAGGCAAGTGAAACTTGCCAGCTTGTCTGGCTAGTGGAACTCGGTGAGGGGTTTGAACCTTTGGGGGGAATAACCCCTCACCGACTGCGACCAGGCCTGGCGGCTAAGTCTTCGTTGCCTCTCTCTATGGGAGAGGATGAAATCTATTCCGCCGCCTCCAGCACCGCTGCCTGTTTCGCGCGCACCCGTATCGGGATCGCGCTCATCAGGGGGATACCGGTGCGCTTGTCAAAGTCGCGGTCGTTGTAGGACAGGCGTCCCGTGTTGCCACCGGCACCCAGGGGATCTTCCGTCTCGTCCGGATTGGTGCCCCAGCTGTGCGGGGTCGAGACGCAGCCCTGGCGTACCGTCTTGTCCGCCTTGGCGACGCAGCTGATGTAGGCGCGCGCCGATTCCAGCTCGACCGGCTGGTCTTCGGCGAGGCCGAGCGCTTCCATATCGGCCGGGTTCATGAAGGCCGGGTGATGCGGCACGCGCTTGCGCTGGACCGGGTCCTCGTGCCAGTTGCTGTTGTGGATTTCGGTCATCCGCCGGCCGATCATCCGGAACGGGAAGCCATCATCCTCGACCGGCTTCCCGAGCAGGGCCGCATAAGCCTCCAATTCTTCCATCATCGCGCCATTGCCGACCGACAATTTGCCTTCCCAGCCAGCGGGCTTGGGTTGGACCAGCAGCGCCTGGGCCTCGACGATCTTGCCCTTGCGCACATTTTCATCCTCGTAGAGGGCCGCGATATCCGTCGGGCAGCCATTGAGCGATGCGCTCCAGGCAGCGATCGGGTCCGGTGTTTCCCCGGGCGGGATAAGCGTCGCCTTTTCCTCGCGTTCCTGGGGATGGGCGAGCAGTGCCCAGGACTTGACCTTGATTGTCTTGCCCATTTCGGAGGCAAGCGCGTGGATGAACTGATATTCCTCGCACAGGTCGGAGCCTTCGGGGACATTCATGATCGGCAGGCTGGCCTGGGCATAATTATTCTCGAAGCCCCAGCCGGCGCCAAAGCCGCCATAGACTTCCGGTGCGGCGGTATTGCCGTGCACTTCATAATGCAGCTTGGGTGCGATCACATAATCGGCCAGCTCGGCGGTTTTCGACATGCGCGGGTCGATGCAGACGAGCAGGTCGAGCGCCTTCATCGCCTCGAAGGTTTTCAGCTGGTCAGGCCAGGCGAGCATCGGGTTACCGCCGAGACAGATCAGCGCCTTCACCTGCTTGTCGCCGGGTGTCAGGATCTCGTCGGGCAACGCCGATGTCGGCATGCCGGAAATGCTTTGCTCGAGATCGCGGCTGTGCAATTTGCGGCCGAAGCCCCAGGCGGGAATCGGGCCGGGGGTGGCGGCGATCGGCGGCGCCGGCTTGGTGAACACGCCGGTGCGGCGGTTGAGGTCGCCCTCGCGCAGCCAGTGGCCCATGATCGAGGTCAAGGCGAGGTTGAGATATTCGGTGATATTGCCGCCGCCCGACATGTTGGTGCCGGTGCCGCCGCTGATGCTGGCCTTTTTCCAGCTGCCGTACATGCGGGCTGCGCGGACGATATCGTCTGCTGCCACACCCGCACGGTCGGCGGCCGGTCCGGCGTCGAAGGATTGCACGGCCTGCTTGAGCGCTTCGAAACCGTTGACATCGCCGGCGACGAAATCCTTGTCATAGAGCTCTTCATTGATCACGACCTTGGCAATCGCACCGAGCAGAATCGGGTCCTGCCCGGGGCGGCATTGCAGGTGGATATCGGCCTGGCGCGCGCTGTCGGTGACGCGCGGATCGATAACGATCAGCTGCATCCCCCGCTTCTTGGCGTCATGCAGTTTCTTGGCCGGGTTCATGCCGAGACCGCCGTTCATCGACACCACCGGATTGGTGCCGATCAGCATCAGCCCGTCCCAGTCGCCGACCCGCGGCGCACCGGCGAGCCATGGCCCGATCAGGGCGCGGGCAATGCCCTTGCCGGGCTGGTCGATGGTGACGCTGTCATAGACCGAGGTCGAGCCGATCGCATCCATCAGTGCGAGCATGAAGGCATGGGCGTTGACATTATTATAGCCGAAGGTGCCGACATAGGAGGCCACTGCATCGGGGCCATGTTCTGCAATGATCCGTTCGAGGCGGGCGGCGATGTCGCGCGCCGCATCGCGCCAGTGCACCGCTTGCTTTGCGCCATGCTTCATGCCGGTGTAGCTGGTCAGCAGCCGGGTGTCGAAACTGTGGTAATTGGCCAGCTGCCGTCCCTTGATGCAGCTATAGCCTTCAAATTCCGGATTGTCCTTGTCGCCGTGGGTCTTGACTGGGACACCATTCTCGAAATCGACGATCAGCCCGCAATGGGCGTGGCAGGCCCGGCACATGACATGTTTCTGGCCGCTAAAATTCTCGTCGATCATTTTTCTCTCCCCAGGCTCGATTTTGCAGGTCCCGGCCATTGCTTTTTGCAATTTAATCGTTCAATTAACCCACTATTGATTCAACCAATATCGCAGGCAATGGGACCGTGCCACTGGCCCTATTGACAGGAAAACTGGAGCAAGACCTATGGCCGACAAACCGAGTGCAGCCGAACTGAAGGACTATGCCGAGCAGGCGGACGCCTGGTTCAGGGAGAATACCGTCCGTGATCCCGGCTTCATGTTGCCGCTGACCTTCATGGAAGTCTCGACCGACGAGCAGTTCGATTTTCTCCGCGACTGGCAGCGCAAGGTCTATGAAGCGGGCTATCTCGGCGCCAGCTGGCCGAAGGAATATGGCGGCGGCGGGCTGCACAGCGAATATCAGCGCGTCGCCACCCGGGCGATGAAGAAATATGACGCGCCGATCATGCTCAACGCAATCGGCAACGGCTGGGCCGGGCCGCTGATTCTCGACCTCGGCAGCGAGGAGCAGAAGCAGAAATATATCAAGCCGATGCTCAGCGCCGAGGATATCTGGTGCCAGGGCTTTTCCGAACCGGAGAACGGATCGGATCTCGGGAACGCCCAGCTGAAGGCGGTGAAGGACGGGGATGACTATGTCCTCAATGGCTCCAAGATCTGGACCTCGCTCGGCGATCGGGCGAAATATATGATCCTGCTCGCGCGCACCGATTTCGATGCGCCAAACAAATATGCCGGGCTGAGCTTCTTCCTCAACCCGATGGATATCGACGGCATCAGCACCAGCCGGATCAAGAAGCTGACCGGCGAATATGGCTTCGTCCAGACCTTCTTCACCGACGCGCGCATATCCGCCGACTGCCTGTTCGGTGGCGAAGGCAATGGCTGGTCGATGGCGATGAAGACGCTGGAATATGAGCGCGGCGCCAAGGTCAAGCCGGTCGGCGGCTATTTCGTCAAGGAACTGGACGTGATGGAAATTGTCGAGCTGGCCAAAAATTCGGTGCGCAACGGCAAGCCCTTGCTCGACGATCCGGTCATGCGCGACAAGATGACTCAGTTCATGATCGATATCCAGGCGCTCAATCTGAACAATACCCGCCGGCGGATGCCGCAATTGATGCAGGACCGGCCAATGGGGCTGCCGCTGATGAACAAGCTGGCGCGGACCGAGCTGATTCGCGAGCTGACCGAATTCTCGCTGGCCTTCCAGGGCACCAAGGCCGGCTATTATGTCGGTGACGAGAATGCAGTCGACGACGGCTACTGGCATCGCAGCTATCTGAACAGTTTTTCGGCGACGATTGGCGGCGGAACGTCGGAAATTCAGCGCAATATTGTTGCGGAACATGCGCTGGGATTGCCGAAAACGAGATAGGATAAGGATCAGCATGGCCGTTCGCCGTGAGCTTGTCGAAGGACGCTTGGCGACGAGAGGCGTGGTTCGACAGGCTCACCACTAACGGATTTATGCCAGCATTTGGGAAATTGAGGGAATATATGGATAATTTAGGCACAATCGGGACAACCGAAGAGCAGATCGAACTGATGGACGTGGCGACCAATTTCTGCCGCGACAAGAGTCCGATCGACAAGGTGCGCGGGCTGATCGATGATGAGCTGGGTTATGATCCCGGCATCTGGAAGGAGATCGGCGAACTCGGCTGGCTGGCGATCGCGATTCCCGAGACGCATGACGGGGTCGGCCTGTCGATGGCCGAGGTCGTGCCGATCGCCGAGCAGATGGGCCGCAATCTGATGAGCACACCATTCGGCTCGACCACGCTGGCGGCGCAGGCTTTGCTGGCCGGCGGCAGCGAGGCGCAGCAGGCGGAGTGGTTGCCGAAAATTGCGGCAGGCGCCGCAGCAACGCTTGCCCTGCGCGAAGACAATGGCGACTGGGACTTGGCCAATATTGACGCCACCGCAACGGGGAGCGGCGGCACGGTGACGCTGTCAGGCAAGAAGCAGCTGGTGCTCTGGGCGAACAGCGCGGAGCTGATCATCGCCTCGGTGAAGATGGACGGGGCAGTCCGCTTTGCCCTGATCGAGCGTTCGCAGCTGGGCGACGGGGCGTTGCGCCGTGAAACCGTGATCGACGAAACCGCGCGCAGCTATGAAGTGACACTGGACGGGGTGACCGTTCCGGCCGATGCGCTGTTCGACGCCTCGCGGACCCGTGAGACGCTGGAGAAGATCGAGCTGGCGGCGGGCCTGGTCCATGCCGCGGAAATGACCGGCGGCGCGCAGGCGGTGATCGACTATACGCTGGAATATCTCAAGACACGCAAGCAGTTCGGCAAGATCATCGGCAGCTACCAGGCGCTGAAGCACCCGACCGTGAACAATTATGTCGAATATGAAAAGGCGCGCACCCATCTCTACAGCGCCGCCCACAGCTGGGGCGAGCAGGGCCGCGGCGAGGTTGCGGTGCGGATGGCCGCCGCCCAGTCCCATTCGAGCTATGCCACGGCATCAGACCGCGCGATCCAGTTTCATGGCGGCTTCGGCTTCACCCATGATTGCGATGCGCAGCTGCACCGGCGCAAGGCGATTCTGGCAGGTGCCCTGATTGGGGATGCGGCCTACCAGCGGTCGAAACTGGCGGGATTGTTGTTTGATTAGGGATTGAATGAACTGTGCTCCTGCGGAGGCAGGAGCCCATCTCCCGCCATTGCGTCTATAGGCAATTTCAGGAGATGGACCCCGGCCTTCGCCGGGGCACAAATCTAAGTGTCTGACCCGAAACTAAGTTGGGTGATATCAGCAGGTTAGCTTGACGGCTACCCCGTTCGTTGATTCAGTGGGTTTTACAACAAACTTCTGGAGATCAACGATGTGGACCGATACCACCCGTGC
>Ga0209346_1001315_pt1 | contig 14226 bp, 6 predicted proteins | sample AutmiccommunBRH9_FD_187381 | JGI IMG/M metagenome (GOLD analysis project Ga0209346, IMG submission 187381) | Deep subsurface microbial communities from Mt. Terri, Switzerland - Autotrophic microbial communities BRH/9 (SPAdes) (version 2) | ecosystem: Environmental > Aquatic > Deep subsurface >...
CCCGCCGAAAGCGGGACAGGAAAGCGTCTGGGACTATCCGCGACCGGCGGTTGCGGAGGCATGCTCCGCGCGGATCAGGATCGAGCATCGGGGACAGATCGTGGCAGATACGTGCCATAGCGTGCGGACCCTCGAAACCAGCCACCCGCCGAGCTATTATATCCCGGTCGCAGATATTGCTCCCGGCCTTTTGCGCAAGGCCGGGGGAAGTTCCTTTTGCGAGTGGAAGGGAGCAGCAGTCTATTGGGATGTGGCAGTCGGAGACACTATATTGCCTCGCATCGGCTGGAGCTACCCCAGCCCGAGCGCGGATTTTTCGATCCTGCGAGATCATGTCGCCTTTTACGCCGGTCCCTTTGACCGGTGCAGCGTCGATGGCGAAACCGCCATCCCACAGCCGGGTGATTTTTATGGCGGGTGGATCACCGGCAAGGTCGCCGGCCCGTTCAAGGGCGTGCCGGGAAGCCGGGGATGGTAACAGCGTGACGGACCAGGGCAGGAAACAAAACAGCCGTGCCGTGCCGCAGGGTCGCCTCTCCCGGCTCGGCCAGTTCGGACGCCTGGCCGGCGGAGTCGCTGGTGGCATGATCGCCGAAGGCGCAAGGCGACTGGCCGAGGGGGATCGGCCAACCATGCGCGACATGATGCTGACGCCGGGCAATATAGCCAGGCTGACAGACCGATTGTCCCATTTGCGCGGAGCCGCCATGAAACTGGGCCAGATGATCTCGCTCGATGCCGGAGATTTGCTGCCGCCGGAACTTAGCGAGATTATGGCGCGGCTGCGCGACAACGCCCACCGGATGCCGCCACAGCAGTTGCAGCGCCTGTTGGCCCAGCAATGGGGACCGGACTGGCGCAAGCGCTTCCTGCGCTTCGGTGCCAGCCCGATCGCGGCGGCCTCGATCGGGCAGGTGCACAGGGCGACAACATGGGACGGCCGCGATCTTGCGATAAAGGTGCAATATCCCGGAGTAAGGGAAAGTATCGACGCAGACGTGGACAATGTCGCGACCTTGTTGCGCATCTCCAGTCTGTTGCCGGAGGGACTGGATATTGCGCCGCTGCTGGCCGAGGCCAAGAAGCAATTGGCCGATGAGGCCGATTATTTCAGGGAGGGTCGCTATCTGACCCTGTTCGGCGAGTTGCTGTCCGACGCACCCGAATATGTGATTCCTGTTCTCGATGATGAATTTACCACGGATCAGGTTCTGGCAATGGGCTTTGTCGCGGGCAAGCCGATCGAGACGCTTATGGACGCACCGCAGCAGACGCGGGACGCAGCGATGCATTTGCTGTTCAGACTGGTGATGCGGGAGATATTTGAATTTGGCATCATTCAGTCGGACCCCAATTTCGCCAATTATCGCTATCAACCGGAAAGCGGCACGTTGGTACTGCTGGACTTTGGCGCCGCGAGACCGATCGACCCCGAAATCGCCAAGGGGTACAAGAAACTGATAATCGCCGCCTTGGCGGGCGATCGAGATGCGGTTCGGGAAGAAGCGGTGACCGCCGGTTTTGTCAGCGCGGTTGCGGTTTTCCGCCATCGCGACCGGATCGATGCGATGATCGATGTGATGATCACCAAACTTATGCGTCCGGAGAAGTTCGATTTTGGCGATCGCGCTTTTGTCGAACCGCTGCGCAACCAGGGACTGGACGTTGCAGCAGACAAGGCGGCCTGGCATATCCCGCCCACCGACCTGCTGTTCGTGCAGCGCAAGATCAGCGGCATGGCGTTGCTCGCCGCGCGCCTGAACGTCAGAATGGATATCCGCGCCGTGGTTGCAGAGCATTTCGGGTTCGGCGGCAAGGCAGACCACGAGAGCATCGCCTAGTCGCTACGCATAGCGTCACCAATATCCATCGTGCCCGGGTTCCGCAGCCCGCTTTGGAACCAGAGCCCGAGGCCAGGCCCGGGCTTGCACAGGAATTGCGCGCCTGTCGTACTCTGGTTCCTGTCGAAAGGCGAACGGAGGCTGGTCTTCACTCCCACCAGTAAGCGGCGCGCTTCCTGTCGCCCGTCACCACCTCGTTCATCGTCAGCGGATCGTAGAGCCGGCCGTTGAGCATTACCCGGTGGATCTTGTCGCTGGCCCGGATATCGGCGCTCGGATCGGCGTCGAGCACTAGCAGGTCGGCAAGCTTGCCGGCTTCGAGCGAACCGATATCGGTGGCCATGCCGAGCGATCTGGCCGATTCGATCGTGCCGGCCGCCAGCGCCTCCACGGGATTCATGCCGCCGCGAACGAACGACCAGAGCTCCCAGTGACTGCCAATTCCGGCCTGCTGGCCATGCGCTCCAATCGCGACCTTGACGCCGGCATCGGCCAGCTTCTTGGCTTCGCGGGCATTGTCATCGTCGACGAAATTGCTTTCCGGCGCGGTGGTCCGACGCGCCGTAGCGGCTGCCAGGATGGTTGGCGGCGTGTGGACGAGCAGCGGATTTTCCCAGACATTGGTCGCCTGACGCCAGTAGGGATCACCGGCGAGACCGCCATAGCTGACCACCAGGGTCGGGGTGTAGTTGGTCTGCGACTGCGAGAACATCTGCACGACATCGTCGTAGAAAATCTCCAGCGGGATATTATGTTCCAGCGTCGAATTGCCATCGGCGACCAGCGCCATGTCCATGCCGAACAGCGAACCGCCCTCGGCAACCACCAGCATATTTTCCTGCCGTGCCGCCTCGACCACCTGCTGCCGCTGTTCGCGGCGCGGCTGGTTATAATTCTTGACGCTGTTGCCACCTTGCGCCTTCAAGCGACGGACGTGGGCAAGGGCATCGTCGAGATTGTTGATCTCGGCATAGACATTGGCGGATTTGGCGCCATAGACAATCTCTCCGGTCGAGAAAATCCGCGGGCCGACGATCATCCCGGCGCGCTGCATCTCGCCGGCGACAAATATCTCGCTGGCCCGGCTGGAAGGATCATGGATGGTAGTGGTACCGAGCGCAAGGTTTTGCAGCAAGGACCAGTTCTGCTGCGGCACCAGTTCGTCGCTGCCCTGCGGTCCGTGCGCATGGGCGTCGATCAGGCCGGGAATGATGGTCTTGCCGGTGACATCCACGGTGGTGGCGCCGGCGGGGACATTGACCTCGCCCTGCGGCCCGACCGCAAGGATGCGGTTACCCTGGATGACGATCACGCCATTGTCGATGATCCCGCCGTTCTCGCTTGCCATGGTGACGATGCGCGCGCCCGTCAGTGCGACCGTGCCGGTCGGCTTGTCCGCCGCTATCGTTCGCTCGAGCGAGATACCGGTGGTGGGTGGCTGATATTTGGGCGCATCCTTTGCAGCTGGCGCATTGGGGAAGAGCATGTTGGTCCGCGCAGAATAGAGATTCGGCCCGAGGCTCCAGTGCAGCTGTTCGCCGCCCTGTGACCAGTGGATATAGTCGGCGCCGCTGGCGCTGACCCGAGTTACCGGCAGCGACTTGCTGGTCGGACTGACCTCGACCGCCTGCGCGCCCGGCAGCAAAGGCACGACATAGGCCTCGTAGCTCTGACGGAAAGCCAGGTGCCGCCCGTCGGGCGACACAATATAGTCGTTGGTCAGTTCGCCCTTGGCATGGGTGCGCTTCGCTTCGCCATTGAGGTCGGTGCTGATCAGCACACGCTGGTCCTCGTCGCGATCAAGCATGAAGACCCGGTCGCTGGAGGCACCGAATTGCGGTCCGGCGCTGCCCTTCTTGACGCGCACCGGCGTGCCGCCAGATGCGGGCACGCGATAAACACCATCTTCCGCCGTCCATTGCGGGGACGTCAAATAACCGCCTTCCTTCATCTCGAAAACAATCGTCTTGCCATCGGGCGAGAATTGCGGGCGGGCATAATGGCCAGGCCGGTTGGTGGCGGTGCGCGGCGAGCCGCCGTTGGCGGTCACGGTTCGGATCTGGCCGAGGCCCTTATCGGTCCAGGCAACAAAGACGATCGACCGGCCATCGCGCGACCAGGACGGGAAGAGCTCGAGCTCGCTGCCGCTGGTCAGCCGCCTAGCCGTTCCGCCAGCCACAGGACGGGTATAGAGCTTGCCGAGACTTTCGAACAGCACGGTCCGGCCATCGGGCGACACCGTGGCAAATCGCGGCATCTTGCTGGTGAAACTGTCGGGGGCGACGGGGATTTGCGGATGCGGGGCATCGGCCACGCCGCGCGTATCGCTGATCCGGAACGGGATAACCGAGGCGGTCCCGCCGTCGGCCGAAACCCGCTGGATTTTTCCGCCGGACCAGAAGATTATGCTCTGGCTGTCCGGGGTCCAGTCCATGTTCGGATAGACGCCGGTCACGGCCCAAGTTTCCTGCACGTCTTGGTCGAGATCATCATAGATCTTGCGTTCGATGCCGGATTCCAGATCCTTCACATAGAGTTTGGACTGGGTCATCTCGCGGCGGACGAAGGCAATCTTCTTGCCATCGGGCGAGGGGCTGGGGCGAACCGAGCCGCCGAGACCGGAGACCGCAGTGGTCACTTCGCCGGTTTCCAGGTCATATTCCTCGATATTGAACAGGTCGCTGTTGCTGTCCTGCGCATAGATGAAGGTGCTGCCGGGGGTGATGTTGCGGGTGTAATAGACCGACTTGCCATCCGGTGCGTAAATCGGTTCGCCCAGTTCCTTCTGATGGGTTTCACTCGGCTTCTTGACCAGCTGTACGCCGCCGCCGCCGGAGACATGATAGACCCAGATTTCGCCGGTACCGAGCGAGCGCTGGGTGGTGAAATGCTTCTTGGCCACGACATAGCGGCCGTCGGGGCTCCAGCTCGGCTGGTTGAGCAGGCGGAATTCTTCCTTGGTCACCTGTTTCTTGTCGCTGCCGTCGCGGTTCATGATCCAGATATTGTCGCCGCCGCCCCGATCGGAGGTGAAGGCGATACGATTGCCGTCGGGAGAGAAGCGCGGCTGGACTTCCCAGGCCAGGCCCTCGGCGATCCGGACCGGCGTCCCTCCGGTGATCGGCATAGTATAAATGTCGCCAAGCAGGGCAAAGGCTATGCTGTTGCCATCCGGGCTGACGTCGACATCGATCCAGCTGCCCTCGTCAACGTTGATCGGCACCTGCTGGATCGTCGCTCCGGTTGGCGCGTTGACATCCCATTTGCTTTCTTCGGCCTTGTCCTGGGCAAACGCTGCCCCTGAAAAAAGCACCGTAGCAAGAACCGTAACAAGACTATATTTCATGATATTCCCCGGAATCGAAACTGACTGATATCTGTATCTATGACAGTTTTCTTCCGCAAGGAACAAGGAAGATTGTCAGGTCAGTCCGGTTGCGGCCCTAAGCCCTGAAACCGAAATGCCGGTGATAGCATTCCACCACCTGCGCCAGGGTCGACAAGGCCAGCGTCGCGGGATCCCGGGTCGAGGGAATGAGACCGATCGGCGCAATCATCCGGGAACGATCATCCGGGGCCACGCCCAGGTCGGCGAGATATTGTAGCCGGTTGGCATGGGTCTGCTGACTTCCCATGGCACCGACGTAGAAAGCCGGAGAGGATAGTGCCTGCTTCATCAATGCGGCTTCCCAGTCATGATCGTGAAAATAGAAGATACAGGCGGTCCAGGGATCGGGATCGAGCAGCGGCGTCGGCAGCGGCGTCTTCAGCAGATCGGCAGCCGTAGACCGGTCGCGCACCGCAGCGATCACCGCCGGGTCGGGTGACAGTACCGCACAATCGATGCCGTAGCCGGTGGCGAGGCTGACGAGACTTTCAACCGACGGCCCGTGGCCCAGAATGTTCAGCCTGGCAGCCGGAATATGGTGAACCACAATATGGGAACCTGATCGTTCCACGCCGCCTTGCTGTTTCGCATGCGGTGCACAGCGCAGATCGGCATTTTCGCGGTCAAGCGTAATCGTCAACGGCTCGCGTCTCTCGATACGGTTGAAAATATCCTCAATCGCTGCAAGGTCAGCTATCGGTGTGAAGAGCAGGTCGATGCCGCCGCCGCAGGGCAGGCGAATATCGAGATAGGGAGAGCCCGCCCCAAATCGTGTCTCGCGGGGCCGACCGCTTTTTATCGCATCAAGCGCTTCGGCGACCACGGCTGTCTCGATACATCCGCCGGAAAAGGAACCGGTCGCGGAACCATCCTCGGCCACCGCCATATGCGTACCCGGGTTGCGCGTCGATGCGCCGGTGACCGCAACCAGCGTGATCAGGGCTGTTGTGAGCTTTGCTTCGGCCTTTTCATGCAGAAACCGGAAGATGGGCTGAATATTGTTCAAACGAGATTGTCCCGCAGCTGACAGATCTTTAGCCGACAGACAGAGCCATGCCCCAAACAGACCGGACGGGCAACGTTCATTGACTGCCTTGGCAGGATTCGGGGTTCCACCGGAACCTTTTCGCTCCGTACAGGCGCTGCGGTCGGTTTGACATTTAAACCTGCCCGAGACGTCAGTACCCGGACATCCGGATGCAGGCGCAATATTTCTTTTGCCATGGGAATAATTCTTATCTTCAAAATACGCAAAAACCTCTCTAGGAGCATTTAAATTACAACAATTTTATCGAAAAATAAGGACGGAATATGAGCTTCCCGCCACGCCAAGGCCTGTATGATTCGAACAACGAGCATGACGCCTGCGGCGTCGGTTTTGTCGCGAATATCAAGGGCGAGAAATCCCATTTGACGGTGAAGCGCGGGCTGGAAATTCTGGTCAATATCGATCACCGTGGCGCGGTCGGGGCAGACCCGCTGCTGGGCGACGGCGCGGGCATATTGTTGCAGATTCCGGACGCTTTGCTGCGGGACTGGGCAGATTCGGAACGGCTGACCCTGCCGCCCGCCGGCGACTATGCGGTAGCGATGTGCTTCCTCCCGGCGGACCCGGCAGAGGCGGAATTTGCGACCACTCATTTCGAACGTTTTATCGCCAAGGAAGGCCAGGACATGATTGGCTGGCGCGACGTCCCGGTCGACACCACCGGCATCGGCAGGGCGGTGCTCGACCAGATGCCGCTGATTCGTCAAGCGATCATCGGCAGGGGCGAAAATCTCGCCGATCAGGATGCGTTCGAGCGCAAAATTCTGGCAATCCGCAAGCAGGTGCACAATCCGCTCGATGGCATCGCGGAAAAAAAGAACATGCCGGGCCTGACCGAATTCTACATGCCGTCCTTCTCGACCCGGACGATCGTCTACAAAGGACTGCTCCTCGCCGATCAGGTCGGCTCATTCTACAGGGATCTCAGCAACCCCCTCACCACCTCCGCCGTGGGGATGGTCCACCAGCGCTTCTCGACCAATACTTTCCCCTCCTGGAAACTGGCGCACCCCTACCGGTTTATCGCGCACAATGGCGAAATCAACACGGTGCGCGGCAATGTCAACTGGATGAATGCCCGGCGCCGGACAATGGAATCCGATCTGCTGGGCGCCGATCTCGACAAGATGTGGCCGCTGATTCCGCACGGTCAGTCCGATACCGCCTGTCTCGACAACGCGCTCGAACTGCTGATCGCCGGCGGCTATTCCCTGCCCCATGCAGTGATGATGCTGATCCCCGAAGCCTGGGCCGGCGATCCGCTGATGGATACCGACCGGAGAGCCTTTTACGAATATCATGCCGCGCTGATGGAACCATGGGACGGCCCTGCGGCCGTGGCCTTTACCGACGGTCGGCAAGTGGGGGCAACGCTGGACCGTAATGGCCTGCGTCCGGCCCGCTTCTGCGTGACCGACGACGGTCATGTGATCATGGCGTCGGAATCCGGCGTCCTGCCGGTCAAGGAAGCCAATATCGTCCGCAAATGGCGGCTGCAGCCCGGCAAGATGCTGCTGATCGACATGGAGCAGGGCAGGATCATCGAGGATGAAGAGATCAAGGCCGATCTCGCCAAGGCCAAGCCCTATGCGAAATGGCTGGATTCGACGCAATATAATCTGAAGGATCTGGATCTGGACGATCTCGACGATGTCGATGCACCCGACGGGAATGCAGGAGAAAGCCCGGCGTCGCTGCTCGACCGTCAGCAGGCGTTCGGCTTCACGCAGGAGGATGTCAGCAAGTTCCTCGAGCCGATGGCGATCGACGGTCAGGATCCGATCGGCTCGATGGGGACCGACACGCCAATTGCGGTGCTGTCCGGCAGACCGCGACTGCTGTACGACTATTTCAAGCAGAATTTCGCCCAGGTCACCAACCCGCCGATCGATCCGATCCGCGAGGAACTGGTGATGTCACTGGTATCGATGATCGGGCCGCGGCCCAATCTGCTCGGCCATGACGCCGGTACGCACAAGCGGCTGGAGGTCGATCAGCCCGTATTGACCAATTCGGACCTGCTGAAGATCCGGTCGGTCGAGGAAGCGCTGGACGGAGCCTTCCGGACCGAAACCATCGATATCACCTGGGACGCGGAAAGCGGCGCAGCGGGCCTCAAGATGGCAATCAAGGAAATGTGCTGGGCGGCGACCGAAGCGGTGCTCGCCGACCGCAATATCCTGATCCTTTCCGACCGCGCCAAGGGGCCGGACCGCATCGCAATGCCCTCCTTGCTGGCGACGGCGGCGGTCCATCATCATCTGGTTCGGCAGGGTCTGCGGATGCAGACGGGGCTGGTCGTTGAGACCGGCGAAGCGCGCGAAGTGCATCATTTCTGCGTGCTGGCCGGCTACGGCGCCGAGGCGGTGAACCCCTATCTTGCGTTCGAGACGCTCGAGGAAATTCGCGTACGGCGCGAACTGCCGCTGACCACGCAGCAGGTCGAGCAAAATTATATCAAGGCGATCGGCAAGGGTGTTTTGAAGGTCATGTCAAAAATGGGCATCTCGACCTATCAAAGCTATTGCGGCGCGCAGATTTTCGACGCGGTTGGCCTTTCGACAGAATTCATCGAGCAATATTTCACCGGAACGGCGACCATGATCGAAGGTGCCGGTCTCGACGAGATCGCCAAGGAGACGGTCGACCGGCACACCGAAGCCTATGGCAATAATCCGATCTACCGCAACATGCTCGATGCTGGCGGCATCTATGGCTATCGCCTGCGCGGCGAGGAACATGCCTGGACGCCTGCCAACGTCGCCAATCTGCAGCATGCGGTGCGCGCCAACGATCCGAAAAATTATGCGGAATTCGCCGAATCGATCAACGAGCAGAGCGAACGGTTGCTGACCATTCGCGGCTTGATGGAACTGACAAAAGCCCCTGAACCGCTCGATATCGACGAGGTGGAGCCGGCGACCGAGATCGTCAAGCGCTTCGCCACCGGGGCGATGAGCTTTGGCTCGATCAGCCGGGAAGCGCACACCACCCTGGCGATCGCGATGAACCGGATCGGCGGCAAATCCAATACCGGCGAAGGCGGCGAGGAGCCGGATCGCTATATTCCGATGGCCAATGGCGATTCGATGCGCTCGGCGATCAAGCAAGTGGCCAGCGGGCGCTTTGGCGTGACCGCGGAATATCTGGTCAATGCCGACGATATCCAGATCAAGATGGCGCAGGGTGCCAAGCCCGGCGAAGGCGGACAGCTTCCCGGCAGCAAGGTCGACAAGAATATCGGCAAGGTGCGTCACTCGACGCCGGGTGTCGGGCTGATCTCGCCGCCGCCGCATCATGACATCTATTCGATCGAGGATCTGGCGCAGTTGATTCACGACCTGAAAAACGTGAATACCACTGCCCGCATTTCGGTGAAGCTAGTCTCGGAGGTCGGCGTCGGCACGGTTGCCGCGGGCGTCTCCAAGGCACGCGCCGACCATCTGACCATTTCGGGCTATGACGGTGGCACCGGCGCTTCGCCGCTGACCTCGCTCACCCATGCCGGCTCGCCGTGGGAAATCGGTCTCGCTGAGACGCAGCAGACGCTGCTGCTCAACGGCCTGCGTTCGAGGATATCGGTGCAGGTCGATGGTGGTCTGCGCACGGGCCGCGACGTCGCGATTGGCGCACTGCTCGGGGCCGATGAATTCGGCTTTGCGACGGCACCGCTGATTGCCGCGGGTTGCATCATGATGCGCAAATGCCATCTCAACACCTGTCCGGTCGGCGTGGCAACGCAGAATCCGGAACTGCGGAAGAAATTCACCGGTCAGCCGGAATATGTGATCAACTATTTCTTCTTCGTTGCCGAGGAGCTCCGCCAGATCATGGCCGAGATGGGCTTCCGCACGGTCGAGGAGATGGTCGGCCGAGTCGACCGGATCAACATGAACAGGGCGCTGCGCCACTGGAAGGCGGAAGGTATCGACCTATCCCGACTGCTGCACAACGTGGTGCTGCCGGAAGGCGAAACGCTGTTCCAGACCATGACCCAGGATCACGGCCTGGATGCGGCACTCGACAAGGATCTGATCGCCGCGGCGGCACCGGCGCTGACAGATGGACAGACCGTCAAGATCGAGCGGAAGGTGAAGAACGTCAACCGCACCGTCGGCGCGATGCTGTCGGGCGAAGTGGCCAAACTCCATGGCCATGAAGGGCTGCCCGCGAACACCATCCAGCTGGTTTTCGAAGGCGTGGCTGGTCAGAGCTTTGGGGCCTTTCTGGCTCATGGGATAAGCGCGGAACTGGTTGGCGATGCCAATGACTATGTCGGCAAGGGCCTGTCGGGTGGCCGGGTGGTGGTCAAGCAACCCGCCCATGTCGATCGCGATCCGACCGAGAATATCATTGTCGGCAACACCGTCCTGTACGGCGCGGTCGCCGGGGAAGCCTATTTCAACGGCGTCGCCGGCGAGCGCTTTGCGGTCCGCAATTCCGGTGCCGTCACCGTGGTCGAAGGGACAGGCGATCATGGCTGCGAATATATGACCGGCGGCGTGGTCGTCGTGCTCGGCAAGACCGGGCGCAATTTCGCTGCCGGCATGTCGGGCGGCGTCGCCTATGTCTATGACGAGGACGGCCTGTTCCGCCAGCGCTGCAACATGGCGATGGTGGATATCGAGACGATCAGCGCTCAAGCCAATGATGGTGACGGCAGCGCTATGCCGCAGCAGCTGCCAGTCAATGTCCATGATTTTGGCATGGGCGACATGCTCTATCACGACGCGGCACGGCTGCGCATCCTGCTGGAACGGCACAAGCTCTACACCGGCAGCAAGCGGGCGAGTGAAATCCTCGACTATTGGGAAGAGGCGCTGAGCCATTTCGTCAAGGTGATGCCACGCGACTATGCGGCGGCGCTGAAACAGCTCGAAGCCGAGCGCCTCGACACGATTGTCGCGGCAGAATGAACGAAAAAATTGGAGCAGACCGTGGGTAAAGTAACAGGCTTTCTCGAGATTGATCGCAAAGAAGCGACCTATGCCGATCCACAGGAGCGGCTGAAGCATTACCGGGAGTTTACCATTCCGTTGCCGGAAAAGGAGCTCAAGGCCCAGGCAGCGCGCTGCATGGATTGCGGCATTCCCTATTGCCACAATGGCTGTCCGGTGAACAATATCATCCCGGACTGGAACAATCTGGTCTATGAAGGAGACTGGAAAACTGCGCTTGAAACATTGCAGTCGACCAATAATTTTCCGGAATTCACCGGGCGTATCTGCCCTGCCCCGTGCGAAGCCGCCTGCACGCTGAATATCGATGACGCGCCGGTCAACATCAAGTCGATCGAATGCGCCATTGTCGACCGCGGCTGGGAAGAAGGCTGGATCACCCCCCAAATTACCGAGGAGAAAACCGGCAAGTCGGTCGCGGTGGTCGGTTCGGGTCCGGCGGGCCTGGCCTGCGCCCAGCAGCTAGCCCGTGCCGGCCACAACGTCACCCTGTTCGAAAAGAATGACCGGATGGGCGGCCTGCTGCGCTATGGCATTCCCGATTTCAAAATGGAAAAGCATCTGATCAACCGCCGCCTCGTCCAGATGGAGGCGGAAGGGGTAGAATTCCGCACCAGCACTGAAGTGGGCGTGACGGTCTCGATGGAATCGCTGCAGGACAATTATGATGCGGTGGTCATGGCCGGCGGCGCCGAGAAGCCGCGCACGCTGGATATCCCGGGCTATGAAATGGCCGGCGTCCGGCTGGCGATGGAATTCCTCACCCAGCAGAACAAGCGCAATGCCGGCGATGACGAAATGCGCGCGGCGCCGCGCGGAACGATTAGCGCGACCGGCAAGCATGTCATTGTCATTGGTGGTGGCGACACCGGATCCGACTGCGTCGGCACATCAAACCGCCAGGGCGCCGCTTCGGTCACCCAGATAGAAATCATGCCGAAACCGCCGGAGAAGGAGGACAAGAGCTTTTCCTGGCCCGACTGGCCATTGAAGCTCCGCACGTCTTCGAGTCATCTGGAAGGTTGCGAGCGTGACTGGGCGATACTCACCAAGCGCGTGGTCGGGACCAACGGCAATGTCGAGGGCCTCGAATGCGTTCGCATCGAATGGGTCGACGGTCAGATGCAGGAAATCGCCGGAAGCGAGTTCACGCTGAAAGCCGATCTGATCCTGCTAGCAATGGGCTTTGTCGGACCGCGCCGGATGGGGCTGGTCGACCAGTCGGAGGTGGAGCTTGACGCACGCGGCAATGTAGCGGCCAATGTCGTCGACTACAGCACCAGCAAGCCGGGCGTCTTTGCCTGCGGCGATATGCGCCGCGGCCAGAGTCTGGTTGTCTGGGCGATCCGCGAAGGGCGGCAATGTGCCCGCGCTGTGGATTTGCAGCTGATGGGGCAGAGCGTGTTGCCGCGATAGGCTAATTTGCCAAGCGACGGGCGGTAACACCGGAAAGGTTCAAGATGCCTGACATCCTTTTTCATCAATATGACAGTTCCCCGTTTTCGGAGAAGATTCGAGTGTGCCTTGGCATCAAACAGCTGGCCTGGGCTGCGGTCGACCAACCGGTGATCATGCCCAAGCCTGAACTGGTGGCGCTGACCGGCGGATATCGCCGCATTCCGGTCATGCAGATCGGGGCCGACATATATTGCGACAGCCAGCTCATCGTCCGGGAACTTGAACGCCGCTACCCACAGCCAACCCTGTTTCCACAGGGCGATCACGGCCTGGCATACGCCAATGCAATGTGGTCGGATCGCGCGCTGTTCCAGGCAGCGGTCGCGATCATTTTCGGAGGGCTCGGCAACCAAGTTCCCGACGCATTTATAAGCGACCGCGAAGCTCTTTCCGGGCGTCCGTTCGATCCCACAGCCATGCAGGCGGCTGTTCCCCACATGAAGGCGCAGATGCGGGCGCATATCGCCCTACTCTCCGATCAGCTGGCCGACGGGCGCAGTTTCCTCACCGGTGACCGCGCCGGGCTGGTTGATGCAAATGGCTATTACAACTTGTGGTTCATCCGGTCTGCCTTTCCACCCGCGGCAAGCCTGTTCGATAGCGTGCCGCACGTGCCCGATTGGCTGGAGAGGGTCAAAGCGATCGGTCATGGCGATCGGTCAACCGTAGGCCGGGAGGAGGCACTTGATATTGCGCGGACCTCAAGGCCCGAGACCGGTACCGTTGCGCCCCAGGACGCTGAATTTGAAGGGAAGCCAGTAACCGTTGCCGCTGACGATTATGGACGCGACCCTGTCGCAGGAGTCCTCGTCGGATCCTCCGAACATCATGTCTCGATCAGCCGCGAAGATGCCCGCGCGGGGCAAGTCGTAGTCCACTTCCCCCGCATCGGTTTTTCGGTCCGGTATTGACGCGATTGCGACCATGGTTGGTCGGCGATTTCAGCAGATCGAGAGACTAGCGGCCGCGAGTGCGACGGCAGGCCGCAGGAACGCAAAAAAGCCCCACTGGTGACAGCGAGGCTTGTAAAGCTTTGAATTCAGGGTGCTTGTTGGTTGCGGGACTTAGGTTGGAACATAGCGCGAGAGTCGAACGGTGCAAGGCATCGTTCGAAAACCCAGCTTTCAGATCTTGAAATGAAGTGCAGGTGATGGGTCCCCGCCTTCGCGGGGACAACAATTTGCTAGGTTCGCTGTGCTTACCAAGAAAATTTGTTGGTTGCGGGAGTAGGATTTGAACCTACGACCTTCAGGTTATGAGCCTGACGAGCTACCGGACTGCTCCATCCCGCGCCAACAACCCGGACGCCTTGACGGCATATCCGGAAATCAAAAAAGCGGCCGGCCCTTTTGGGGACAGGCCGCTTTTGAAAAGGTGAATGGGTTATTTCCTCGTGACTACATCTTCATGCGCCTGCTGCAATGCCTGGCGACGTCCTACTCTTCCATGCCTTGAGACAAAGTACCATCGGCGCAACCTGGTTTCACGGCCGAGTTCGAGATGGGATCGGGTGGGGCACAGGCGCTATGGCCA
>Ga0209346_1001317_pt1 | contig 14202 bp, 13 predicted proteins | sample AutmiccommunBRH9_FD_187381 | JGI IMG/M metagenome (GOLD analysis project Ga0209346, IMG submission 187381) | Deep subsurface microbial communities from Mt. Terri, Switzerland - Autotrophic microbial communities BRH/9 (SPAdes) (version 2) | ecosystem: Environmental > Aquatic > Deep subsurface >...
AAAATGTTAAACGCTCCTTTATTGTTAAGTGTTCTTGAGGGATATCCATGACTTTATTGCTAAAGACAAACGACTCCACATACTTCTCAAGTTTAGCTTTACTAATGATGGTTCCCCCTATAACAGCTAGGAGTAGACCAACAATGACGTAGGCTATAGCAATTCGCCAATTAAATGTACTTGCCAGTAGAAGTACAGATGCCAAATCTACTAAAGGCGACGATATCAGAAATGAGAAAGTGACACCGATAGAAAGCCCGGTACTAGTGAAACCTATGAAGAGCGGAATGGATGAACAAGAGCAAAAAGGTGTAACTGTTCCAAGAAGGGCTCCTAAAATGTTAGCAGTGATTCCGTTAAATCTTCCGAGTATCTTTCTGGTTCTTTCCGGTGGAAAATAGCTTTGGATATAGGAAATTGTAAAAATTAAAACAGCTAATAAGATAAAAATCTTGATTACATCATAGATGAAAAAGTGTAAGCTGCCGCCTAGACGATCTGTCGTACTAAGTCCAAAGCCGTTTTTTACTAATTGTTTGACAAGATCGTCTAACCAATTCATTTTTAACAATTGATTATTCAGCCACTCAAAAATATTCAATTCAATCATCTTCCTTTGTTTAACTGGTTGCTATAACTTGGCATTGATTTAGATATTTTGCTTTTTCTGCAAGTCTATTTTGATCTTGAGATAATTCCGGATAATCTTGCAAACGATTATAGATCATTTCTAGTGTATTAACCAATACCTTGTTATCTCTTTTCAATGTGTAAAATACAAACTTCTCTTTGCGTTCGTCAGTAACCAAGTCGAGATCTCGTAATTTGGAGAGGTTTTTTGAAATCCTCGGCTGCGGAACCTCAATAATCCCGCTTAACTCGCAGACACAGAGAGCTTCTTGATATAAAAGCATGAGCATTCGCAGTCTTGTTTCATCAGATAATAATTTAAAGATACTCGTAAGCTGATTCATAAAGGTCTCCTTTGGCCATCAATTATACATATGCGCATATGTGAATATGATAACACTACAGCTTATTTATTCAATTGTCAATAATGTCACAATAAATTAACATGCTGTACAGAACAATTTGTATTAAGGATATTTCAGTCTCTCATCAACTGTCTAAATATTCACAAGAAAACTATATTCTAGCAGTGAAAAATGAATTATAATAATTATGTAAAATTCGTTTTAATAGCGTTGGGGACGGTTCTTTTTGCTTTTTTTCATCCAATTCCATCTTTAAGTTGTCTTAGGGAGTAGCGCTATATAAGGTGTAAAGTTAAATAAATTAAAATGAGGTGGCATAAAATGTTAAGAATTGGTGACTTTTCTAAAATAGCGAGAGTTTCTATTAGAATGCTTAGGCATTATGATCAGATTGGGCTTTTAAAACCGGCAGATGTTGACTCTGTATCAGGGTACAGAAGCTATTCCCTTGATCAACTGCCCCGTCTGAACAGGATAATATTTCTTAAGGGTCTTGGATTCTCTTTGAATGAAATTAACGAACTGATTGATAGCAATATTTCTGTTAATGAGATGAAAGTCATGCTAAAGAAACGACAGAAGGAACTTGAGAATGAAATCACTATAGCTCAACTAAACTTGAATACAGTATTAGATCGGCTTAAGACTATTGAGAATGAAGGTGCAATTCCTAAATACGATGTCACTGTAAAAAGTACTGATGGCTATACAATTGCTTCTATAAGACAAATAGTTCCTAATCTCAAGGATATGGGAATATATTGCTACGACATGTATTCCAGGCTGTATAAAGAATTGGACAGACTCGATGTAGGTTATACCAGATCCGAGATAACTCTCTATCATAATGAAGAATATAGCGAAACTGATCTGGACATGGAAGCCGGTGTCGTAATCAGAAGTGCAGGTTCTAGCGTAAGAATAGACGGGATTGCTTTAAAAATCAGAGATATTCCGTCGGAAAACACAGTGGCATCATTGATTTATAAGGGCTCTTTTGAAGGTCTGGAGAATGCTGTGATAGAACTTCTAAAATGGATTGCTATGAATAACTGGGAGATCCGTGGAGAATTGCGGGAACTGCACCTCTCTGGTCCAGCACATGTCGATGGGGAAGTACGTGAAACTTCAATAATTGAATTACAAGTTCCTGTGCATAAGCTATTCTAGATTCTGAATAAAGCACAGTGTTTTTCCATTAGGATAAAGAGGATAAAATCCTCTTTATTTTCATATAACTGAAAAGTTTATCAATATGAATTCACACAGGATAATCCTAGTTCATTTTCAGTTCATAAACCCATGCTATTCTTTTAACAGTAATTAACCCAAGAAAAAAGAAGCGGAGGAAAAGTGTGATGAAATTACCTAAGTTTGCAGTGAGGAATCCCGTTACAACAATAATGATGATGTTTCTAGTAATTATCTTAGGAGTTGTATCATTAACAGGCTTGACGCTTGAGTTAATGCCGAATATAAACTTACCTGTTGTTGCTGTGATGACTACATATCCGGGCGCAGGACCTGAAGAAGTAACTGAACTTGTGACTAAACCAATTGAGGAAGTGATTGGAACCAGTTCAGGGTTAGAAACGCTGGAATCCAGAAGCAGTTCAAACTCATCGCTGATTATTGCCCAATATGAATGGGGGACAGACTTATCTGAAGTAAAAGAAGATCTCAATACCTCACTTGGGTTGCTGCAATTACCAGATGGGGTTGGTAGTCCGATGTTGATCAATTTCGACCCTACGATGATGCCGATTATTCAACTGTCTGTTTCGAACGGAGAAGATTTAGCAAACCTTCAAGAAGTTGTTACAGATCTGATTGTTCCACAATTACAAAGTGTTAACGGTGTAGCTAGTGTAAGTGTTACTGGAGGATTTGAAGAAGAAATTATTGTTTTGCTCGATAAGGAGAGTATAAGCGAGTATAATCTTACTCAATCGCAAATTGTCCAATTAATCCAAGGGAATAATCTTACTTTACCAGGTGGGGTTTTACAAGAAGGCGATGAAAAATTAAACCTCAGAGTACTAGCTAGTGTGGAGTCTGTCGAGGAACTTAGTGAATTACCGGTTAGTGTGAAGCGAACTGGTCAAGAGCTTCAAGTGATTACATTACAAGATGTTGCGGAGGTAAAGCTAGCTACAAAAGAAGCCTCGACCATTGCTAAGTCAAATGGGAGAGAAAGTTTGCTAATTAGTATTCAAAAGGAAGCTACGGCGAACACTGTGGATGTTTCAAACCAGGTCCAGGAACGTCTAGATACGATTAAAGAGAAGAATCCTAATTTACATTTTGCAGTTTCCAATGACCAAGGTCAGATCATTAAGCAGTCCGTAAATAATGTCATACTTGCACTATTGTTTGGCGCTATTTTTGCAGTGGCTGTAGTTTTTGCCTTTTTGCGCTCAGTTAAATCAACGATTATTGTCGGGATAGCTATTCCATTTTCGGTCATTTCAACATTCGTTCTTATGTATTTTACTGGAATGTCTTTAAACATCATGTCCATTGGCGGATTAGCATTGGGTGTTGGAATGCTCGTTGATAATGCAATCGTTGTGATTGAGAATATTCATCGACATCTTTCCAAAAGCAATTCAAGAAAACAAGCTGCTATTGAAGGGACTCAAGAGGTTAGTGTCGCAGTAACCGCCTCAATGTTAACAACGCTATCAGTTTTTTTACCGATTGTATTTATTGGTGGGATGGTCGGCGACTTGTTTAAAGAATTGGCGTTAACGGTCTCATTTTCGCTCCTTGCTTCATGGATCGTAGCATTAACTGTTGTTCCGGCATTATCTGGAATCATGCTGAAGCCAGAAAAGGTCAAGCCGATAAAAGAAAATCGTTTTTATAAAAATGTCATCACCTGGGCATTAAATCACAGATGGAGTACTCTCTTGATTACTGGTGCAGTTTTACTTTTCTCGTTAGTACTTGTTCCACAAATAGGAACAGAGCTTCTGCCGTCTCAAGATGAAGGGATATTTACGATCAATGTTGAACTACCTGTAGGTACAACATTTGCTCGAACGTTAGAGGTCATCGAAAAGATCGAAGAAGAAGTTCTGAACGTATCTGAGGTAGATGTTCTGACAGCATCTGTTGGTAGTGGAGATGCGATAATGGCAGCGATGGCAGGTACAGGAGAAAACCAGGGAAACCTCACTGTCAATCTGGTTCCTTTGAGTGAGCGAGATCGTTCAACAAGCAGTATTATGATTGATCTTGAATTGGAAATAAAATCTTGGCAGTTAGAAGCAGACATTTCATTTAGCGAGAGCAGCTCAATGGAAGCTATGTCGGGTACGCCAAATCAAATTGAAATCATGCTTTTGGGTGAGGATCAAGAACAACTAGAAGCGTACTCCAGTGAATTAACAGACCGCCTAGCTGAACTAAATGAGATCCGAACAGTAACGGATAGTATTCAAATTGGTAGACCGGAGTATCAATATATTGTTGATAAAGATGCGGCAATGAAGTACGGGCTGACTGCTGCTCAAGTTGCTTTCTTCATTAATGAGTCGATGCAAGGCCGGGTTGCAGCGATGATTTTTGATACTGAGGTTCGAGTTCGAATGGCGGGGATCTCCAATTCCAAGGAAGATATTGAGAAGTTATCGATAAAAACACCAATGGGGTTAGAGGTTGTCTTAAGTGAAATTGGCGAAGTGGTTCGCGGAGAAGGACCAGTTACCGTTGTCCGAGAAAATCAACAAGATTCAGTTGTAGTAACAGCAACGTTTGCAGGCTCAGATATGGGAACTGTGTCAATGAATGTACAGAATACGATTAATGAAATGATCGAAGACCTTTCTATTGATCCTAATCAGTATTCAATCAAAGTAGCCGGTGGAGCAGAAATGATGGATGATGCTTTTGCGAGTCTGTTACTGGCAGTTGTTCTAGCAATTATCTTTGTCTATATGGTAATGGCTAGTCAATTTGAATCTTTCTCACAACCAATTATTATAATGATTTCCCTACCATTAGCAATCATTGGGGTAATCCTTGGATTATTCATATCAGGATATGCCTTTGGTATTACTGCATTCCTTGGAATCATTATCTTAGTGGGGATTGTGTTAAATAACGCAATTGTCTATATTGATTATACAAATCAATTGCGCGCACAAGGGATGCCCGTTCGTGACTCGCTGATCCAAGCAGGGTTAACGAGATTACGTCCAATCATTATGACAGCATTAACAACAATCTTGGGACTTGTTCCCCTGGCGATCGGGGCAGGTGAAGGTACAGAGCTGCAGGCTCCTATGGCTATTGCTGTAATCGGGGGTCTGTTTACTTCAACCTTATTAACACTTATTGTGATTCCTGTTATCTATAGTTTAATTTCCAGCGATAAAAAGGTTGAGAAAGTGTCGCTATAGTTTACCAGGTTAAGACCAGCGCATCTTTAGAAATACTCCCATGGTAATGGGACAATAGAAATTGAATTGATAAGTATTAAGTGAAGTGGGAAAATGTTCGATCTTTACGGTTATTATTCCAGATAGCAGAGAAGTAAAACAAGACTATCAGTCATAAGGCTGATAGTCTTTACATCATTAGTTACTTATATCCATTACTTCTATTCCTTGCGGGAGGTTGAAAATATCATCAGGTACGGAGCCAACTTTCAGGTTCTTAAACTCTGTTACGGTTTTATTGCCATAGGCGTCTATTTCTTCAATCCGTAACGGCATGCCGTATTTCTCCGAAACCCAAATTTTAGATTCTGATCCGTCTGCATCTTTAGAGAAGATAACCTTACATTTTAAACCTTCATAAGTTGTGGTTTCAATGATTTCAAGAGTCCCTGAGTCCTCAACGTCCTCATCTTCATAATAATCTGTTGGATTCGTAAACAGCGCTGCCATTTCCTCGTCTAACACCATTTTGACGGCCATTTTTTCTACCGGATCAATGTTATATACCACTCCTTCGTCATAGTTGATAATAGTAATGCCTTCCATACCTTCTGCTTTCATTTCCATTCTTAGATTTTTTCCCTTAATCCATTGTTTGCCGCTTATCTCCCCTTCAGGAGAAACAATCGTATAATCATACTGCATCTCCAAACCTCTAGCCTTGGCAAACAGCTCGGCAATTGAATCCTCATCCCCTTGGGCAGGGAGAGAAGGACTTGTGGGTGCCGGTGCATTCTCATTAGCAGATGGCACTGCCTCAGATTGTGTGTCCGGTTCAGTACCGGTCTTTTCTCCACAGGCAGTTATGATGCTGATTATCATCAGAAATATCCCCAACAGTAATAAAAACCTTTTCATTTTCTTTCCCCCTTGAATTAAAGATTACATTTGAAGGAATTTATCTTATACATCTAATTAATTGCTGATACCTGCGTATTTTTCATAAACCCGAACAGCAATAACTACAGCCATTTCCCTAGTAGTTGTACCTTTGGGATCAAAATTCCCGCCTGAACCCTTGATAAGTCCGTTTTTGCTCATAAATTTAACTGATTCAAGTGCCCAATTGGAAATTAGTTTTTCATCCGCAAAGCTCTCTGCTCCTGCAGTTGAAAAATCCGTATCAGGCTTAATAATCATTACTGCCCGATAGAGCATCACAGCCATTTGCTCACGACTGATATAATTTTTAGGTGAATAAAGTTTTTGCTCCAAATTTGTTCCTTTGACAATTCCCAGATTATATGCTTTAAATATTTCCGGGTTTTGAGTATCTACAAAAGCATTCATGTCAGTATATGTTGATGTCTTGCCAGTATATTTTTCATAAAGCTTTACAGCAATTTCTGCAAATTCCTCACGGGTTATGGGTGCTTTCATGTTATCTTTAATATTATCGGTTATAAAACCATATTCGGCTGCCCTGTTAAGATCGGCTTTGGCCCAACTGCTGGCGTTCTTGTAAAAGGCTGGTGTACCCAGGGTCAATACGTTTGAATACGGTGAATTTACAGTGACTTCATAGTCAGAGTCCCGATATTCATACCGCAGACGGAATTCATAAACATTTGCTTCGATGTTTATTTCTCCAAGACTGCCGCTATCATTCGGATATGCATTATATATTTCCCAGAGCATATCGGCAGAACTGCCTGATTCACTCCACTCTCCTCCGGCTATCCTCATTCCGAAGACTGTTACAATATAACCCGAACCGTTAAGCAGTTTTTTCACACTCTCAGGGTTATCAACGGTTATTTCGAAATAGGGCACACCCTCCCCATCTTTTTTCAGCTCAACTTTTTTCAGGACCGGAGGTTCCACGCTGGTGACCTTTTCGACAACAGCATCTTTGCCGTAGATGGCGATTTCGGACCATGGGGACGTCAATACAGTACTCTCATCGGTGTTGTCACTGTAGTAGGTTACAATGTATCTACCCCTGACATATATGGTTTTTGAATTGAAGTCATCCATAGTTTCAATCTGAGGTTTAAGATCGTCCGGATGGATGTAGAAATCCCCCACAAACGGCTCAGCGCCTGCTTCTAGCCAATAGGGTGCATCACCTGAGGACTCCACGGTCCAGTCCCAGCTAGGCTTATACTGCCAAGGGTCATTATCAAACTTAAAGTCAATCTGCATATCAAAATTGAGACTGTTTATGCCAAGTTCATCTAGAGTGCCGTCCTCATTCATAGTCAGAAATTTTCTGATGTTTGCGCCTCCCGAATAATTAAAAGCTACTCCAATAAATTCCCCATCTATCTCATCTGTTACAATGGCTACATTCTGGGGCGCTTCAATGCTTTTGGGAACATCTGCCATGCTGGCAGCTCCTGCCATCATAGGTAACAGGCTGATCAACATTAAAACAGAAATCAAACTTGATAAAATACGAGTTTTCATAACTTTTCCCTCCATAATATTTTACTAAAGTTTTAGAAGCTTAATTCCACCGATAAGCGGCAGGGGCTTTTCTTCTCCTTTAGCTGCGTTAATTATCCCCAATACAGCCAGTACAATTACCGCCAAATTGCCTAGAGTAAGAATGAAAAACCAGCCGAGAACCGGAATAATTGACCCGACGACATTGACCGCCATGGCAGACAGGAAAAGCACCAGTCCCTGATTGGCATGATACATGGCAAATTTTGATTCTTTGGCTGCCAATAGGGGAATAAAGAAGAGAATATAGGCTAAAACTGCCATAGCTTTGTTTTCATTAATATCCTTTGTATCAATTTCTTGTGTTTGTTCTGTTGTCATAATAAAACCTCCTTCCATATAATAAAAATATTATGGTTTCTCAAATGTCACTTTTTCGTCTTCTACTTTAACAACCAGTACAGTCTGATATCTCTCAGCCATTTCAGTTGCAGATAAATTACCTGCGCCAAGTATGGATTTGTACTGAAAATTTACATTATTCTTATCCCCTTCAGCAACTATTAAATCCATTTCATCCTTTTTCATGTTTATAAAGACATATGATGCCTCTACTCCGTCAATCATATAAAATGATTGAGAAATATATCCGCCATCAGGTAATCGCACCAACTCAAAGATTCCTCTTTTAATTATCTTGCCACTGCGCTCGGTGTACTCTTCTTTTACAAGTTCATTTTTACCCATGTCAAAACTGCCAGATTCCGTATATTTGTCGCCTTGTTCGAAGGTCATACATAGGCAGTGAAACTATTAACATATCGGCAGAAACAGCAGGCATAAGTTCAAATAAATACATGCCTTCGCTATCCTTTTCATTTATTAAGTCCAGAAGAGGGCTTTTCATTTCGGTATAATCACCTATGAATGATGTTAATACATCATCCGGATTACTGTAATCTCCACTCGACGAACCACTATCTTCATTTTTCTGATTGTCCACTACAACCTGTTCCTCGCCAGTATTCGTTACCGGCAGCTCAGAATCGCCTCCACATGCCGAAAACGTGGCTGCAATAATTAAAACAAAAATCAAACTTGCTAAAATACGAATTTTCATTACTAATACCTCCAATTTATATACTGCTCCGCAGAAGGATTTAATGCGCGCCTGTCAGATTGTCAGTAACATTCTCCAATGCGTTGGAGAAGCATTAACAGACCATTACCTATCAAGTATATATTTTGAGATAAAATAAATTTATCAAATATTGCTCTGAAATTTTATAAAAAATTGCTGTTTTGAGTTAATTTTGACGTCGAAGAAAGTAGATAGGATAAGAGATTAAGAGGATATAACCGAAGATAAAAAAACAGGTGAACCATTCCTATGGTAAAACCAAGGAGGTTACCTGTTATGTAGATTAGACCACAACTTTTAATATTTAAGGAAAAAACTTATTTGAAAAAACCTTTTGCGATGACGATATGGGTCCTTCTATATTCCGAGGGAGGAACTCCCTTAACCTGTTTAAAAGATTTCGACAAGTGACCCGTATTTAGAAAACCGCTGAGTCGAGCTACTTCTTCTATAGAATAGTTTCCCTTCTTCAACATTTCCTCTGCCTTTTTCACCCTGACAGAGCGAAGAAAATCATGCGGAGTTTGACCGGTTGCTTCTTTAAACATCCGGATAAAATAGTATGGACTTAAATGGATTTGTTTACATATGTCCTCTATCTTGATATTTGCATTATAATAAGTATACATATACTCTATCGCTCTTTTAATATAATTGTTGTCAATCGGCTGCCTTTTACCGTCAATTCTTTGATCATTTCCGGTCTCCCGCAATACTTGAATGACAATTTGCGTATTTAAACTTTGAAGCATCATAGAACTGCTATCATGAGAATATTTAGACTCCTCTTCAAAACTCCGGATAAGGTTTACTATTTTTGAACTGTAGGGATTAGTCATACTGGGAAACGATACATTCATTTTGCCGATGGCATCCCGGGCGGTTACTTGAAAAAAATCCTTTTTGATGCAAAGGACAGTAAACTGACTAGTAGGGACATCTGTCGTAGATAAAAAAACCCGTGTTTCAGGTGTATATACAATCAGCTTTTTCTTTTTGAATTGATATTCACGTCCTTCTACTATTTGCGGAGGCGGGTCGGAAGTTGGGTCCAGAGTAATAATGTAATCATTGGTATATATCTCCTTACCAACAACGTAGGATGTAGGCTTAAAAAGAATCACATCTCCAGCAGCATGGGTTTCAGTTTTAGAATGAATATCGGAAGGGATTTGATCAATAAGATAATTAAATCCTTCTTTCATTGATTCACCTCATAAAATAATAGATAAAAATATATTTAATAATGTCATTATATTACGTGAAATTATAATGGTAAATAGAATAATTTGAACGAAAAAAAGAGCTAAGAAAAAAGGGTTACTTCTTAGCTCACCGAATATCAATTTATAGAATTATCTCACTAATATTTTATCCACTTTTGAGGACGCCCCTTTTGCTGCCAAAATTCTTCAGGATTGCTATTCAAACCGTAGCCAAGAACGTCATCTAAGGCAGAAAAGACTGGATTGAAGATTTTCGTTGTAGAGGAAACTCCTTTTACAACATCATGAATCCAAGTTCCCGGCTTAGAGTAAGGGCATGAGGCAGGGCAGCTGTTGCATCCTGAACGACCTCAGTCCAGAATTTCAAACATTTCCAGGTGTTTACGTACCATTTTTTCATCCCTGGATTATTTGAAGGACAGGCAACGTCTTTAAGAGGTAGGAAGGAGTTAGCTGGTGGAGGTGCCTTCCCTTTTGGATTAAATAGAAGTTGACTGTTTTTTCCTATTATTCTGCCATTTTTGATATTGGAAGCGAATAAAGCAGCCGATACAGAAGCCCATCAATGCAATTCCTGCAGCAAGAATAACCATAATAGCAAACAGAAGTCCGACGATTACCCATCCTAAGGAAAAAGCAATTACAGAGAGAAATAAACAAATGGTTGCAATCCATTGATTAAATAGCTGCTGGTCACGATCCTCTTGGATATAAGAACTTAAAGGCTTCTTCAGAAATCTTTTGCTAAATAATATTACTGGATTTTTCTTGGTTATTAACGTTATGATACCAATAAGCAGGGGTAAAAGTAATAAAGGCTTATAAAAGATTAGGGATAAAGAAATTGTAATAATTAAAAACCATTGATTCATCTGCACTAGCGGTTTGGGGATAGTCATCAGATGTCCCTCCTATAAAATTTTTTGCTAATTATATTATGTATATGTATTATACACAGCTATTTATTGAGAATAAAGTATAGTAACTAAAAAAAAGTGTAGCAAACTGTAGAGCAATCAATCTAGAAGGACAGGAAGCGAAGATTTATATGAACGTTGTTATAATATATAAAAGAGCGAGGTTATAGGAATGGAAAGCAAATTAATTCAGGGCAGGACACTGCAAAATTGGCAAAGCCAATACCCATTACTAAACAGAATCTGTGCAACAGAGGAAGTATTTTGGATAAATCCTCGGTATAAAAAATTTGCTGATGTGATAAATAATATTTCTTTTTCAGAAAAAGAGGTAAATGATGCAGAAGAGAGATTGAATAGATTCGCTTCATATATAGCTAAGGTTTTTCCGGAAACTCAAGGCTTAAAGGGGCTTATTGAATCCACGCTTATTAAAATTCCATCTATGCAAAGAAAAATCGAGGAAATGTTTAAGCAAGAGATTAAAGGAGAACTATTGCTTAAATGTGATAGCCATCTGGCGATTTCCGGATCAATTAAAGCTAGAGGGGGAATCTATGAGGTGTTAAAACATGCCGAAGATTTGGCTTTAGCTAATAAAATGCTGACTTTAGATGATAATTACGCGATTATTGCCGGTAAGCAATTTAAAGAGTTTTTTTCGCAATATTCTATAGTTGTGGGTTCCACCGGGAATTTAGGACTTAGTATAGGAATAATGGGTTCGCAGTTGGGCTTTAAAGTAGAAGTTCATATGTCAGCTGAGGCGAAACAATGGAAAAAAGACCTTTTACGAAGTAAAGGGGTTACAGTAGTTGAACATAATTCGGACTATAGTAAAGCGGTGGAGGAAGGCAGGAAGCGGGCGGAGACTGATCAAAACAGTTATTTTGTTGATGATGAAAATTCCACTAATCTCTTTTTAGGCTATGCTGTAGCGGCGAATAGATTGAAGAAGCAGTTAAGCGAAATGAAAATAGTAGTTGATCAGGAACATCCGTTATTTGTTTATCTTCCCTGTGGTGTTGGCGGAGGACCGGGAGGAGTAGGGTTTGGTTTAAAGTTAATCTATAAAGATAACGTCCGGCTCTTTTTTGCAGAGCCAACCCATTCTCCAAGTATGCTTTTGGGGTTAATGACGGGGATGCAGGATAAGATAAGTGTTCAAGATTTTGGGATAGATAATCTTACTGAGGCAGATGGACTTGCTGTTGGCAGACCTTCGGGTTTGTAGGTAAAACGTTAGAAAACTTAATAAGTGGTGATTACACTATAGATGATAAAAAATTATTCATATTTTTAAGTAGCCTAATTGACACTGAAAATATTTACTTAGAGCCTTCCGCTTTAGCTGGACTGCTTGGACCGTTGGCACTGTTTAAGGATGAAGCGGGACAAAGGTTCTTGGAAAATAATGATTTGGTAAACAAAATGGCTAATGCTACGCACATTGCTTGGGCCACCGGTGGCAGTATGGTTCCTAGGGAAATAATGGATGACTACTACAAAAAGGGGATAAGCTTAATCTCAGGTGTCTAGTTTACTTGTCTTGTGGTATAATATTCCTAATATTTTTTGGTTGTATGGTTTAACCTTAAGTAATGAGAATTAAAGGGTGAAAGAGATGCGAGCCTTTATAGGAATTGATTTTCCAAGTGAATTGAAAAAAGAAATATTTACTGTTCAGCAGACCATAAAGGGTTATGCGCAAAAGGGAAGATGGAAAGATATTGATAATTTTCATCTTACCTTGAAGTTTCTGGGAGAAATTAATCTAGCTCAGCAAGCAAGTATTGATGCTGCCATGGAAATTTTATGTGCAAAAGTAAAACCGTTTTCTTTAGCGGTTAAAGGGCTTGGGACCTTTAATAATAAGGAGAAGATTAAAGTTCTCTGGTTGGGTATAGATGGTGATCTTGTTGAGTTAAATTCAGTACATCGGGAAATCGACATTTCATTAGCTTCCATAGGCTTTCCAGCAGAAACAAGAAAGTATAATCCCCATATTACAATTGGACAAGATCTTATTTTTGCCGGAAACTTTGATCAAATTAAGGAGAGAATCGGGGAAATTGAATTGGGAGAGACGAACTTTAGTAATCTATATTTATTTAAAAGTGAGCACGTTCAGAATCGGCTTACTTACACCAAGGTAAGCGAATATCATTTAGGACGTGATTAATTAAATATATTGTGAGGAGATGGCATATGAACTTAACAAAACTTAAAGAAGCAGAAGAAAGATTTTTCATCGAGTATCCTGGCGGCTTCTCCAACCCTTCAATGCTGGAAATAGCGAAGAAACACAAAGTAGATAAAATGAACAAATTAACTCAGGAGAGTTTTGCTATTGAGCAATTTGCTAATCCAAGGGAAATTGCCGAATCTATGGTCAAAATCGTGAGTCGTTCCTCACTGATTTCACTTTTTGAAAAACCGAAATTCCGGGATTTGGTGAGTAGTCTTACTGATTATGAAAAGGAGCGTTTATCTGACGGATTAAAGGAATTCCTCTATGGTAATCAGGAGATGGGCTTTAAACTAATGGCCGATTTACTTACAGAATATAAGTTGGCGAAGTGGTCGTTGATGACAGTATGTCCCGTGTATTTTCGACCGCGTGTAGAAGTTTTTGTCAAACCTACAACAGCAAAAAATGTAATTGAATACTTTGAGTTAGAGGGGCTCCAATATAGCCCTAAGCCAACTTATGAATTTTATAAGGAATTTCGAGAGCAAATTAACCAGATGAAAAAGGAAGTAGATAGTTCATTACAATTTGATAATGCTGCCTTCACCGGTTTTCTGATGATGACCATTCCATCTTCATCTAATGGGAAAAAATAGCGGATAGCCTACTAATATATCAAGAAAAACAAAATATAAAAAATGAAAAACACTTCGGTAATAAGTTCCTCACTTTATTATCGAAGTGTTTCTAGTTATTCGGTTAAAAATGATAACATCCAATTATTGTAAAATTATTTCAGGCACTCGTACATTACTCATCATATCAAATTACTAGAAAAAAGTCTATTCTTTTTTTTGAGAATATGAGAGAATCCTTATACAGTCTTTTGAAGGAGGGTT
>Ga0209346_1001318_pt1 | contig 14195 bp, 15 predicted proteins | sample AutmiccommunBRH9_FD_187381 | JGI IMG/M metagenome (GOLD analysis project Ga0209346, IMG submission 187381) | Deep subsurface microbial communities from Mt. Terri, Switzerland - Autotrophic microbial communities BRH/9 (SPAdes) (version 2) | ecosystem: Environmental > Aquatic > Deep subsurface >...
CTGAAACGAGTTCCTACACCCGCTGACTATTCAGTATTTCTTTAATTGAATCTAAGACTTTATCAATTTCTTCCTTTTTGTTGTAAAAATGTGGAGCAACTCGTATATACTCACCCCGTGCTGCTGTAATGATATTCTTAGTTCTCAATTCCTGTTCTAATTCATGAGAATTCATAATATGAGAAACTTTTATAGCAGTTGTTCCGCCCTTTTTATTAACATCTAATGGACTTACTAAATCAAGATTTCGCTTTATACAGCCTTCTAGCGTATATGCACTTAACATATCTACTCGGTCCTTAATTCGCTCCACACCTATTTCGTTAATAATTTCTAAACCGGCACGTGCCGCATATGAGGCTAGTACTGGTGGTGTTCCTGTTTCAAATCTTCTTGCGTCACTTGCCCAATCATTATAGCGAGATTGGAACAGGAAGGGATTCTCTTGTCCAAACCAGCCTGTTATTGTTGGCTTCATTTGTTCTATCAAATCTTTATTCACGTAAAGAAAAGCAACACCAGGAATACCAAAAAGATATTTCAAGTTTCCCGATGTCAGTATATCAATCTTCATCTTCTTAACATCAATCGGCTCGGTTCCAAGAGATTGGTAAGAATCAACCAATAACAGCGAACCTTTTTTATGGGCAATTTCGGCAATAGCTGTTAAATCCTGTTTGAATCCATTAAGGTAATAGACCTGTGTAACAGAGGTAATCAGGGTATTCTCATCAATAACTCTCTCATATTCGCTTAATTCTATTTGATGATTTTCATTTACGGGAATAAAGTCGACTTTTGCGCCGTTTCTTTGATTAGCCAGCCAAATATAATTAACAGTCGGAAACTCTGCATCAGTAACAACGATCTTTTTTCGTTTACTGGTATAGTCTAAAGAGTTGGCAATTGAAGAGATGGCTTCAGATACCGAAGTAGATATCGCAATTTCACTTGGATCGGCATTAATTAGTTTGGCGAACTCAACCTTTGCAAGATAAACTTCACTCATCCACTGATCCCAATCCATGCCAACTGTAAGCCAATTATCCAAGTATTTATTAATTGCTGCCCGAACCCTTTTGGATTGAGCACTTTGCGAGCAGTTTGCAACATGAATCACATTTTTTAATATAGGAAATTCTTCTCTCCATCTGTCAACCTCTTCTTCGCTAATCAGCGCTTTATACTCTGGGGCGATAATTCCTTCTCTCATCCCTTGTCAGCCTCCTACGCAAATCTATCTTTTCATGATTAATTGTAACGGGTTCCGAAATATTTTTAAAGACATTTTTCATAAGTGTTTTGAAAGAACTGCCTTAGCCCAATTTCAGGTCAATAATCTTGTTAAAAGAGATTTTGATACAATCATCTTCCCCTTGCTGGAGATAGATTGCCTGTAGATCCCACGCTTTAATATAGCCCTCGGCTTCTTTTAGCGTTTGGCTTTGATAGCTGACGGTCACCTTTAACCGATTATTTACCGCTTCCGCCCAAATTTCCTGCCACTCTTCATATTGTTGTTCATCCAGCCCGCGCTCCAGCTCATACCCGGAAACCCCGGCGATTATTCGCTCATTTAAACGCTGGCGATGCTCAGAAAGCATCATCCTGCTGCCCGTCCATAATAAATTGCCCCTTTTCATGCTTCATGCCCTCCTATCTTTGTTGCGCGATCAAATAATAAGCCCGCAGGCAGCAATGATGAGGCGCGAAAAATTGCCGTTTTCCCATAGCGATTGCGAATACCGTCCATTACCTTGCCGATCTCAGCTTTTTTTAGCGGGTTGCTGAATAAATCCAGCTGAATCTCTGCAGCGTCCTCCAATTGAGTTAAGCTAATCCCAATGCTTCTGACAGGAGCGCCGTCCCAGTATTTTTCAAACAACTTCAAGGCATAGCTATAAATCTCCATAGTATCATTGGTCGCAAAGGGAAGTGTAATCTGTCTGCCAAAGCCTGTTGGCTGATCAAAATCCGCACCTCTAACTCCTAGATGAACCGTCCTTCCCATTCTGTTAATTAATCTGGTTCTTCTCCCCACCTCTTCAGCAAGTTCAAGCAAAACAATCTTAATATCCTTTGCCAGCTCATAGTCCCTCGGCAGTGTTATACTATTGCCCACACCCTTTTGCAGCTCAGTTGAATTGCTCTCAACTGGTGAATAATCTATTCCCTGCGCACTTAACCAGATGACATTGCCCATGATTCCCCATCTTTTCGTTAAATCAGTTAGCGGTCTTTCTGCTAGATCCCGTATTGTATAAATACCTATTCTTTCTAAATTCCTTTTCATCCGGCTGCCAACACCGAATAACTTCTCAACCGGCAAGTCCCCGGTTACAGCCTTGTAATTATCATGGTTTAGTGTAAAGATGCCGGCAGCATTTTTTTTGGCAAAATTATCGCAAGCCATTTTTGCTTGAATTTTATTCTCGCCAATCCCCACCCTTGCCCTAACGCCGATTTCATTCCAGATTTTTATCTGTACAAGCTTGGCAATTGTTAATGCCGGACCAAACAGATTTTGGCTAGCCGTCACATTCATAAACTGTTCATCAATCGAATATATTTCAGTCTGATCTGTAAATTCGCTAAGTATTTCAGTAATCTGGATAGAGGCTTCTATATACCTTTGCATATGCGGTTTTACAAAGCTAGCGTCAGGACAGACTGTCTTAACCTCCCAAACCGGCATTGCCGTTTTCACCCCAGCTTCTTTAGCCTCCGGGCTAGCCGCCAGAGTGATTCCGTGCCGTCTTTCCGGATCACCGCAGACAACAACCGGTTTGCCAGCTAGCTTAGGATTCGCCGCTATCTCAACCGAAGCATAGAAACTTTGCATATCCACTAAGAAAATAACTTCCTTTTTATTACCCTTGCTAACCATAGCCCTAATCCCTCTTTCAAATCCCCTCTAATTATGACTCCTTAACATATTATATCTCATTCTAATCATTTTTAGAACAAAAGTTCGCATAAAAAATTTTGTAATAGATTATCTTCGAGAAAAGTATATTGTTAAGCAGGAGAAAGCCCTGTCAATGTCGTATCTTTATGTTATGAAAAACTATAGGGGGTATTTTTGATGTTTATTCGAAATTGTCTAACGGGCATTGAAGAATTAGTAACACTAAAAAAAGAGGACACAATCCAAAGAGCAATAGAAGCGATGAAGCGACATCGACTAAAAAGCATTCCAGTAATTGATTCCGAAAACAAATTTGTCGGCATTTTATCGAAAGAGGGGCTGTTTGAATTACTTGAGCAGGATACCGCAAAGAACATTGATGCACTTCTTGAGCAGTCAATAACCCAAGCAATCGCCAAGGTTCAACCCTTAACGCTGGATAATAAATTTGAAGAAACGTTCCCGCTAATTGTCCGTTATCCTTTTGTACCAATCATTGATGAAAACAATCATTTTTTAGGTATTGTTAAAAGAAACCAAATCACTAAATCTTTAGAATCTTCATTTGGGGTTGGCGTGCCAGGAATCCGCCTGCTTATTGGAAGCGCGGAAATTGAAGGTCGATTGGAAAAAATTCTTGAGCTAGCACATAATTTGCACCTAAATATCATTACAGCAGTTACCTTTGATGCCGGTGATCACTTGAGCCGCAGAATTTTGCTAAAAATTGAGCATACCGCTAAAAAAGAGGACTTCCAAACCCGTTTGGAAAAACACGGTTTTAAAATTTTGACTGTTCACGAGGACTAAAAGCAGCAAGCTAATATACTAAAAAAACAAAGCCCGCTTAGGGCTTTGTTTGTTAATTAGCTATTAATCTTCCTCGTCAACCAGCTTTTCATAAGCTGCCATTACCTTGGTCCATTCTTCTTCATCTTCAATGTCGGCTAGGAATTCTTCGCCATCTTGTTCCTCAACGCGAAGAATCACACCTTCGTCATCATCAGATTCTGGGTCAGCTAGAACTACGTATTCATTATCCTCTACCTCAAACCAAGTTATGATATCGAATTGTTTTTCTTCACCATTTTCATCAACTAAGGTTACCTTGCTATCATGTTCATGATCGTGATCGTGATCATGGTCGTGGTCGTGATCATGCCCACAAGCGCATCCATCTTTGTTATCTTCACACATCGGGAATCAAACCTTCCTTCTTATTTTATTCTTCTGCAGGCTATCGTATCATTTATTAATATAAACATCAAGGGAAAAAAATACACATTCCGTTTACGAATAATATATAAATAGTGGATATATCCGGAAATAATTAAGGGAAGAGCTTTTCTAAAACCACCCTGATTTGATTCATATCAAGGTTTTCCCAAAAAAGGTGGTCATAGATTAGAATATCTGAATGAAGATGCAGTCCTAAATCGTTCCCCTCAACTCCGTAGCTTGTTCCTGAGTTGCCGACATAGCCCAAAACTTCACCTCTTTTAAGCTCCTTGCCTACCTCAACCCCAGGGGCAACACTGGTTAGATGAGCATAGCGGACAAGAATTCCGTTAGGGTATTGAACCCAAACAGTCCGTCCTCGTAATTTATCAAGAATATACTCTGGGGTATCCTCCGCTAATGCGGCAATTCCCAGTATTTCATCCCTTTCACTGAAGGAAAGCTCTACATAGTCATGATCAGCTCGTACTACAATACCATCAGCCATTGATAAAACCTCAGTGCTACGGTCAATCGCAATTCCTGTATAGCCCTCGTACCAATCAAGCCCTTCATGAGTACCGTTGCGATAATCACGGGGAGCACCTGGGAGCTGTGAATCACGCGTCGTAAGGCGAGCGCCTTCTAAAGGTACAGATAGCACGGAAAGATAAGCAGCAATTGCCTCTTCATCCATTGTCGCAAACTCCTGCTCAAATTGCGCTAAAACAGGTTGAGTGGCCGAGGAATTATCATCAGAAGTAAAGACTTCAATAGCTCCCACCTGTTCTGCCGTTTTATAAGTTAAATCAAAAAACTGCAGCATCGAGAGTGGAAAGTATATCTCTTCTTCAAAGCTAAAATCCGGAGCAGTTTTATTCGGCAGATAAACACCATCTTTAGAAATAATCGAAGTGTTTCTAAGCAGCTTATAGGTAGAGCCGCCAAAGAGAATATTCAACGAGCCACCGTTTACATCATAATTCCATTCCATAGCGAAAGCAGCAGCCAACTCATCTAACAACACCATAGGTTGCTCAGTTTCTTGGAATGTCTTCAGGGTTTTACCCTCCGGCTCATCTATTTCTTGATTATTTTCCGATTTCTCACTATTGTCTACAGTTATTTCGTTATCCGGTTCATCAATAGTCTTAGCACAGCCAAGAACGCCGCCAGCCAACAAAGTAATTAAGGTTATTATAATTATAATATTTCTATGTTTCATCAGTTTGAGCTCCCACTATTGATATTTTTACATCGTCGCTTTCCGTCAAGTAAAAAGTCGTGCCAGTATATCTTTGGAACGACTTTTTAAAAAACATTATATATATTTTATCACCATTTCTCTTAAAAATAAAGCGAGGCTCCTACACGAGGATAGAAACACAATTTAATACTACTTAACCAAAATCAGCTTTTCGCCTATTTTGCTAAATGCACTATTGGTCGAATCACTTTTCAATAGAAATTCTACATAATAATTGCCTGACTGAGTAAAAGTAACATTCTTAAACGGCTGAATGTACTGTAAACTATTCTCGATAGATGCGTCGTAGGACTGCACATCTCCCTCGCTGACAATCTCACCATTAGGATCCTTTAAAACGATCTTAACCTGCACAACTTCGTTTGGTAAACTATCTATCTCGCTGTAAACGTAAAAAGTAAAATTATAACGTTGACTTTTAGGGACTTTCCCAAAAGGACTATAAACTACATAGGTCTTTTTACTTTCGTCATAGACTGGGTTAGCAGTAAATTGCATATTAACATTTGGCCTATACATATAGGCAGTCTTTGCCTCATCATCCCATCTCACTATAACGTCAAGTGATTCCGCAAAAATCCGCAAAGGAACAACGGTTGCACCATCAATAATAAACCCCGGGACTCTTGTCACAACCTCTTCGCCATCTAAGACGAGCCGCACCTTTTCATAACCAAAAAAGTATCCATAAATCGCCGTTCCGGCATAAACCGTAACTACATTAAATATAATCAATAGAAGTACAAAAGCAACCAAAACCTTTTTTTTCATAAATAAACCTCCAAAAAAATTTACAGAATAGAAAAAATATTGTAATAGTCCCCGTCCAAAAACTCCGGTTTAATCTAATTTTATTTACGTTTTTATTTATAGATTTATACACAAAATTATCTTAAAGGTTGCGAAATTTGTTGAATAATATTTACTGTTTTCAGAATAAGAATTTTATAGTACAATTCAAACTGTACTGCAAGAAAGGATTGTTAACTGATAATGGAAAAAACTATAACAAACAAAATTGAAAAGCTCCGAAATGAACTACACCAGCTCTATCTGGCAAAAGGGGATCTATTATCTAAAAAAATCCTGAAAAAAAGTCAAGAGCTGGATAAACTAATTTTATTAGCCCAAAAAGGTAAAAATAAATTAAGTTTATAGGAAAATAATTACTAAATAAATAAAAACAAGCCAGAGTCCAATCTGGCTTGTTTTATTTATTATTAGAAAGAGATAAGCTAGAAGCTGTAAGTTCCATCCGCGTGAACAGTAATTGCATGATTAAGGTAATAAGTATTCTTATAGCCTAAATCGGCAATCTTATCAACAACGCCCCCAGCCCTAGCGCCGCTGGCACAATGAATGACAATTGTCGCGTTTTTATCCGCAGGCAGCTGTCCGGCAATTGCCTTGGGGTCCGCATGAATAAGACTGTCAGGGATGTTGATTGAACCCGGGATTGCCCCATGTGATCTTTCGTCAGCAGTACGAACATCTAGTACGACCGCGCCACTATTAACTTTTTCGACAAATTGCTCAGTAGTTAAAGCCCGATTAACCTTTCCTTCAGACACGTTAAACCCGCTGTCTGTTGCCGCCATACCAAATGTCGGCAAATTAGCTGCATTCCATAAAGGCAAGCCCCCGGCAAATACTTTAACATTGGTATAGCCATTATCTAGTAGCTGACCAGCTACATTATGACTTTTACCTCAGGTGAAGCCACCGCAATACAACACAATTTCTGTTGCTTTATCAGCAGGAACTATACCCAAATATTTTTCGGCAAATATCGTATCATCCATCTGAATAGCATTAGGAATATGCGCCTCAAAATACGTATTATATGGACGAATATCTAAAATTAAAAATGGTGGATAATCTACACGAGTTACATAGGATTCCAAAATCAATCCCTTAACGTATTCTTCGGTAACAACTGAGTAGTTCCCTGCTGCTGCCCAAGCAGGTGTTCCCTCTTGGTATACCTTAACATTAGTGTAGCCTAATTCAATAGCTTTTCTAGCTGAATTAGCACTAAGTGGACAAGCTAAGCCCCCACAATAGAAGATAATCTCTTTTTCCTTATCAGCTGGCAACAGCTGATTCAACTGAGCAAACTCCGCATCAGGAATATTGATGGAGCCATTAATATGTCCAGCATTAAATACAGCTTTAGGACGAGCATCAACCAAGACAAAGTCCCATTCCGGCGGTGCTTCTGAGTATGTCTTCCGACTACTTGTCGCACTGAATGCGGTAATTTTATTAGTTACATAAGTAGTATCTACATAGTCCAGATTTGGGTCTAAAGCGACCGGTTCACTAGATGCCTTAGCTTCCTTCTCAACAATATATAGCGATAAATCCTCTATCTTATCAAAATCTGGAGATATAGTGGCAACTTCTTGAAAACCACTGCACCCAGACAAAAATAATAAAACGAAGATAATAAGTGATGCGAATATTTTCCTTTTAATCAATTGATTCACTCCTTTCTCGTTCCAATACCATTTATCTTCGGTTTCAACATGATATCGTTGTTCCCGAAGAGTGTTTCAATCCTCGTGTAGAAGTCTCGCTTTACTTAACAGTCAGCTCTTTTTCTAAAAAGGTTAACTCTTGCTCAACCGCTGAGATAACAAGATCAGTAATAACTAAATAAAAGGAGCTGTTTGCTATACTCGACAATTCTTTTTTAAAATCTACCAACCAGTCCAAATGATCAACTATAAATTGATAGACCTGCTTATCCAGATTTCGCTCTATTAAGAAAGCTAGGAATTCCAGTTGCAGTGTTAAATGATCAGGCATGCTTGAGTACTCTTTGGGAATCTCTAAAGCAAACTGTTCAAAGAGATGTCGCATGTGCAAAGCTGCATCACCAAAAATATAGCCTTTCTCATTCGCCATAGCCATGCTTGCTGACTTGTCCGTTGTCCAAACCTTGTAGACAGATTCGATAGGCGAAGCGTACTGTGCATTAACTCCCAAAAAGCATTGGACATAACTCTCCTTCATTTTTGAGTAACTGGTAAAACCCTTAGTTAAATCTCCAGCGGGATAGGAAAAGCCTGCAAGTTGAAATAACTCCTGCAATCTAGCTTCAATTAAACCATTAGTTAACTCATTGTATAGCTCATCAGTCGGAAATTTAAAAAAATCAGCTAGAGTTAAATAGATTTCCTCTTTACTACGCATGAACTGTTCCTTTATTAACTTCAATTAATTCATCTTGATGTTGGTGTTCTCCCATATCTAAATTAAAGATTTTCTCACCAACAAGATATAGCAAGATTGCTCCACCAACGGCCCCGATAATTATTGCCCATTCCGACCATGAGATAGTATAGCTGCGAAATGCTGCGACACTCATTCCTTTAACCTGTTGCAATGGAATAATTTGACCGGCTGCCACTAAATCCAGCCGCATAAAGAAAATCCCTAATACAGACATTGAACCTGCCAGAAATACTCTTTTTGGGGCAAATCCTCCCGGAAGCATTAGCAATCCTATGGGAAGAAGCATACCAAGCAAAACTTCAAAAAACCAAAATCTTATAGCTAACGGACCATTTATCAAAGCCATTATAGCTTCATATTTTCCGGGAACATGACCATACAACCCAGTCAATACTTTCCAGGTAGTAAAAAAGATCGTGATAGCCAAGAACAAGGCCAGTAGCTTGCCTAAACTGGAGACAACGTGCTCGTTGTCGTATGTTAAGTTATCCTTAGTTTTACTCTTGCTGACAATATAGAACATAACTGATAAAATCGCTGCGCCAGAAAGTAGGGCAGAGAGAATAAAGTAAATTGACATATACGGACCATTCCAATAAGGTCGCGCTACTAAGAAACCGAATACAGCTCCTAAATTACTGTGTGCAGCCACTGCCGAGATCAATACAAGCAATCCAAAAAAGCTGGATTTTTTATGATCTTCTTTTACCATGTAGAAAAACTCAAAAGCTAGTAGAACGAGGTATAATCCGTATAACAACCCCATCCAAAAAATTGCGGATTGAAAATTTGGTGAAATAAAGATATACAACATATTTAAGGGCTTGCCCAACTCTAAAGCGATTACTAGAAATCCCATAACTAAAGTAAGAATCGAACCTAAAACAGCTCTTTTGGCAATCACTGCGAATTTTTGTATTTTGAATACATGCCCTAGCGCTGATATTAGAGATAGACCTGTACTAGAAACAACGAAAAAAACATAACCGGCAATCAATGCGCCCCAAGGCATATAGTTATTGGTTCCCATCGCATGCTCACCATTAATTATGATGTTAACAGCGCCGACTAAGCCAAAAACTATTAGCAATGTTGAAAGAATTATCCATACCTTTCTTGATAACAATGTTCTCACCCCTTTTATTTTTTAACGTAAAATATTCGTGGTTTCGTGCCCTTTTCAGGCAACAGCTGAACGACATCATGTTTAGCTATCAACTGATTCAGGGTACTATTAGGATCTTCCAGATCACCAAATACCCTTACCTCATTCATACAGGTAGCTGCACAAGGAGGTTGTTCACCGTTTTCCAGATACTCCGGACACCAGCGACATTTTTCTGGAACGCGATCCTCATTTAGCTTGCGGGCATCGTAAGGACAAGCTGTCATACAATACTTGCAGCCGATACATTTATCATAATCAATTGCCACAATTCCATCTTCACGCTTATAAGAAGCTTGAGTTGGGCAAACAGAAACACAGCCCGGATTATCGCAATGCATACATTGCAGTGGCAAAATTTCCATTTTTACGTTAGGGAATGTCCCTTTTTCCAGCTTCTCTAAACGATTGTAGTTCATTTCGGGAGCAAGGTTATTATGCATTTGGCAAGCAATCGTACAAGCTGTACATCCTGTACATTTAGAATCATCTATCAATAAGCCGTATTGAGCCATTTACTTTACCCCCTTTCTAATCTTAACAACTACTTCTTGTGACATTGTTGTACCTGAATGCGGCTCTACCATAACTGGAATGAAATCGTTAAAATTAACCCCGACATTATAAGCCGTTTTGTTATTTGGTGAAAATCCTCCATATGTTGAAGGAACCCAAACGCATTCCGGATGAAGCAACTCAGTAACCTTAACCTGTACTTGATTCTTGGCAATGCTTGATTCCACTGTTACGGTATCGCCATTCTCAATTCCTAACTTTTTAGCCCTTGAAGTATTTATCCACATATAGGTTCCGTCATATCTCTCAGACATCGCCATTAAATAATCATTGTTGCTGGTAAAAGCGTGAGAATGCCAAGGCTGCTTCCCGTGAATCAAACGGAATTCATCTTCTTTAGTCGGATCCGGTGATACCAAAGGAGGTATCCATGTAGGTACTCCGATATTACCCTCTATTCTCAGTAGTTCAGCTGAGAATTGAATCTTGCCGGTTTTTGTACTCAAAGCCGGTTTACCCTTTTTCAACGGGAAGCCGGTCTTGACGGTTGCCGGAAACTCAATTGTCCCCGCCTTCTGCAAGCGTTCCATATCAATTCCTAGTGGTTTAATTGCTGCTTTTATATCATCCTCAATAGTAAACGGATAGAGATCCGCGTAGCCCATTGCTTCAGCAATTCCCTTTAAGATATCTAAGGTGCCCTTAGTATCGTACATTGGGCTGACAACCGGCTGACGCAGAGAAACCTGCGGATGATCATGCGCAAGATGACCGGATACCGTATATGGATGCTCAAATCTTTCTAAATAATAATGCTCAGGCAAAATATAATGAGCTGCGTGATATGAGGTTTCATTCCAATCAACATTGATGGATACTACCAACTCAGCATTTTTTAACTTCACTTGTTCTTTAGGATTCGGTGCGGTTCTTAATGGATTATAATTACATACAAAGACCGCCTTAACTTTACCTTCTTCAACAAGCTTCGGTACAATCTGAGCGATACCTCTCGATGCTTCAACAGACCGGTATTTCCCTTCAACTCCAGCTCCGTCAACCCTCTCACCTTTTTCAGGTCCAAAGACAGTAGGCAATTCCAAATGACCAAGAGAAATACCGGCACTAGGCATTAAACCGCCACGCTCATAGAAATTACCAACTAGAGCGTTAAGAATTATCCCCATTTGAGCGATCTGGGTGCTATTTATATAATGGGAGTGCAAGCCATGCCAGCCCGGCTCAACAAAGGCTTGAGGAGCATTTTTAGCAAAATCCCTAGCAATTTCCCGAATCTTATCAGCAGAAATTCCTGTAATCTCTTCAGCCCATTCTGGAGTTTTATCCTTGTTATATTTCCAAAACTCTGCAAAATCTTCAACATATTTGTCAACAAAAACTTTGTTGTAGATTTTTTCACTAATCAACACATTTGCCATCGCAAGACGGAAGGCTAGGTCAGAACCTGGTCTGATCGGTACCCACTCATCGGCAATCTTGGCGATTTCTGAATAGCGAGGATCAATAACAATTATTTTTGCGCCATTCTCCTTAGCCTTAGTAATCTGGTTCATCCCATTAGGAATGATCCCACCGGCAAAGTTCCTACCTTCAAAAATCATATACTTGGCATTTTGGTGATCGCCGTTTAAGCTGGTTCCTGTCATTTGCAGCCAAGCATTGGTTTTAGCGTTAAAGCAGGTTGAATACTGAGTAATAAAGTTTGGCGAGCCAATTTTATCAAAGAATCGGTCAACATAAGTCTTTCGGTGAGTACCATGCTCCATCCAGACGACAGAATTACCGGAGTATTTCCTGACGATGCCATTTAACTGCTCACCGATCTCTTTAAAAGCTTGTTCCCAGGAAATAGCTTCAAACTTATCACCCGAAACTCGCTTCATTGGGCTTGTAATTCGATCTTTGGAGTATTCATAAGCTGCCATACCATGAGCCCTTGCACAGATATGTCCTCGGGATTTTAGATGAATGGGATGACCTTCAACCTTCCAAAGACGATCATTTTTCACATGGGCAATGATACCGCAATAACTGGTACAGCCATGGCAAAAAGTCGGAATCTGCTTAATTTCAATCTCTTCAGCAGCTTTTTTGTAATCGTTAAAACTAAAATATAAAGGTACTGAACTTACTACAGCAGCTGCTGCCGAAGCTTTTAAAAAGGTCCGCCGATTTATTTTTTTCATACTATTTCTCCTTTCTCAATCAGGATGGTTTAACCGCAGCTCGCAGTGCCACCGCCGCCACCTTCTACGTTATAATTCAATTTATCTAATGGAAGATTGCCAATTACTTCAGTTGATACCGGGGCAATTCCATTTATCTCTTCACTGGAGGTCCAAACCCTCATCCCATGCAACAAAGCATAAGAGTCATATCCCAGCTGGTTTAACAGTCTAACGATTTGACTGGCTTCTGTTCCTGTATAACCGATCACCACAAGCTTCGAATTGCTAGGAAGCTTTTTAAGACTGTCAAGCTCAGCTATATTTTGGATAGGGATGTTAATCGCTCCTTGGATATGTCCCTTTTCATAGTCCGCTGCTTGACGAATATCTACTAAGAAATAACTTGAATCATTATTCTTAACTATTTCATTTAAGGTAGGAGCATTTACCACGGCTGCTTTACCGGAGCCTAAATAGCTCTGTGAGCGTGATAGAGCTAAAGCAGAAACATCAACTACTTTCTCCGAAACGAAATTAGGAAGTGGATAGTTTGCTGCTTCCGGGATATCCGTCACTACAGGGAAATCATAAGAACTTTTAGGAAGTACAGTTCCTGCTCCCTCCTTCCAGCCTCCCATACCATTTTGCATTGGAACAGCATCAAATCCTAAAATATTCCATAAAGCTACGGTTTGACCAGCCGTATGCCCAGAATAGCAAACCACAATTATTTTCTTATCCTTTGGCAGGTTTTCCAGCAACCGCTGATTAGCTGTTTGAATATAAGGAATATTTACAGCACCCTCAATGTGTCCAGCAGCAAAATCTGCTGAGGAACGAACATCGACAACCAAATAATTAAGATCTTCTTCAATAACTACCTTTTGATAAACTTCCGCAGGCGTAATTGCTGTCAAAGCTTCTTTTTTAAGAAAATCATTTGCGAGCTCCTGCAGAATCGTAAACTGATCCCCCTCCAAAGTCTTAGGCTCCTCTAATATTGGGTTTTCGCTAAGATTGTAAGGTTGCTGTACAGTGCTGCTCTCACAGCCGGCAAACAGCATTGTGAAAACTAGCACTAAAGTTAATAAGAGAACACTTCTTTTCATCTGGTTTCACCTCTTCCGAAAAAATCTTTCTGACCGTGGCAACCACTCCCACAACCATAAAAAAAGTTTTAACTAAAATAATTAACATGTTTTCTTTCTTGCGCTTCACAAAAGGAGCAGATCTCCTCTTTTTGCTCCGATCTGAAACTCTCTCCGCATTTTGTACAGGTATTCAGCTTAAGAGTCATTAAAAGCTTTTTTTTAGCAGTTAAGTACTCTTCTTGTGAAATAGCTCCAAACTGAATGGAATGCTCAGGGCAAACCAGACATTTTTGACAAAAAAGGCAATCCTGTACATCAAAAAATAATCGACTCTCTCCACCACTATCCTGCCATTTAAGCGCTCCAGTCGGGCAGATTTGTTCACAAACATTGCAACCGTTACAAGAGCTTATTTTGGCAATACCAGCTAGTCCTATCGCCGAAATTGAGCTGTTACGTTGGTCTCTGTCGGCAATTCTGAGTTGTCTGTTTAACAGCCGTTGTTTAAATAGGCTTCGATCCCTATTCGAAAGCCTAAAACTTACCACGTTATTACCACTGCTTCCCTCCTTATCATTAATTTTTCCCCTAAGTCTTTGAA
>Ga0209346_1001323_pt1 | contig 14102 bp, 13 predicted proteins | sample AutmiccommunBRH9_FD_187381 | JGI IMG/M metagenome (GOLD analysis project Ga0209346, IMG submission 187381) | Deep subsurface microbial communities from Mt. Terri, Switzerland - Autotrophic microbial communities BRH/9 (SPAdes) (version 2) | ecosystem: Environmental > Aquatic > Deep subsurface >...
GGCGGGCCACCTCCCCATGAATGGGGAGGATTTGTGATGGGTGTGGGTCAAACGCAGCGGGGCGATTTGCGGCGTCCGGGGGTTGATCTGGCCCGGAAGTTGCGGCGGGAAATGTCGTTGCCGGAAGTGTTGCTATGGCAGCAGTTGAAGACTCGTCCCAATGGCCTGAAATTCCGCAAACAACATCCGATTGAGCCCTATATCGCGGATTTCTATTGTCCGGAAAAACGGCTGGTTATCGAGGTCGACGGGATCGCCCATGATATGGGGCAAAATCCTGAACGGGATTTGCGTAAAGATACCTTTCTCGCAGAACGCAATCTGGAAGTGCCCCGCATAGCGGCCAAGGATATATTGAAAGATGTGACTGCAGCAGCGCAATCAATTGCGGACTATGCAGAGGCAAGACCATCCCGTCCGAGCAAGAATGGTAAGTTGCAATGACCGGAGTTTCAGTCATGCCCTCCAAAATCCTCCCCGCTTGCGGGGAGGGGGACCGCGCGCAGCGTGGTGGAGGGGGCTTTGGGCTTGCCGCTGGGGTTGCGATTCTAACCGAGTTTGCGTCTGGTCGGACGCCCCCTCCGTCAGCCTTTCAGGCTGCCACCTCCCCGCAAGCGGGGAGGAATTATGATCAGGACCGCTGTTTTTGCGAGTTACCCGAAAATTGCGTCTAAACGAAACGCCCTCCGTCCCGCTCGTGGCGCGAATTGAAAGGAAGTGAATTATGGACTTCATCAGTATCTTGTCGATCTTCGTGATGGCCTGTTTTGTCGGCTATTATGTGGTCTGGTCGGTGACGCCGGCGCTGCATACGCCGCTGATGGCGGTGACCAATGCGATTTCTTCGGTGATCATCGTCGGGGCGCTGATTGCGGCGGCGGCGGGGTCGCAGGCGGATGGCGGGCAGACGGCCAAATGGCTGGGCCTGGTCGGCGTGGTGCTGGCGAGCGTGAATATTTTTGGCGGCTTTGCCGTGACCGAGCGGATGCTGGCGATGTACAAGAAGAAGGAGCGCAAATGATGGGCGCTTCTGTCGATCTTAGAGTTGGTCGCCCCAGCGCAGGCTGGGGCCCAAACCAAGGGCAACGTATCGCATCGCGATTGGGTTGGATCCCAGCCTTCGCTGGGATGACGGTTTTTGCCAGTTCACCGGCACTCGCCGCCACCGGCGAGCCGGTGAATCCCTGGGTGGCTGCGGCCTATCTGGTGGCAGGCGTGTTGTTCATTCTGGCGTTGCGCGGTCTGTCGTCGCCTGAATCGAGCCGACGCGGCAACCGGTTCGGCATGGTCGGCATGCTGATCGCCGTGGTCACCACCCTGGTCACGCACAGCATTGCCAGCCTGCCCGAAATTGCCATTGCGATTGCCATCGGCGGCGGTTTCGGCTTCATCGTGGCGCGCAAGATCGCGATGACTGACATGCCGCAGCTGGTCGCCGGCTTTCACTCGCTGGTCGGCATGGCCGCGGTGCTGGTCGGGATTGCCGCCTATCTCAATCCCGGGGCCTTTGGCATTTTGGATGACGCGGGAGAAATCCTGACCGTCAGCCGTGTCGAACTGGGCCTGGGCGTCGCCATTGGTGCGATCACCTTCTCCGGTTCGGTGATCGCCTTTCTGAAGCTCAACGGCAATATGTCGGGTGCGCCGATCATGCTGCCGATGCGCCATGTCATCAATCTGGCCGTGCTGGCCGGAATCATCGGCCTGACCGCCTATTTCGCGATTGCGCCGACCATTGGCACGGGACCGATATTCTGGACCATCGTCGGCCTGAGCTTCCTGATCGGTTTCCTGCTGATCATCCCGATCGGCGGCGCCGACATGCCGGTGGTGGTGTCGATGCTGAACAGCTATTCCGGCTGGGCGGCAGCGGCGATGGGTTTCACCCTGGGCAATACCGCGATGATCATCACCGGCGCGCTGGTCGGATCGTCCGGTGCGATCCTCTCCTATATCATGTGCCGGGCGATGAACCGCAGCTTCATCAGCGTGATCGCCGGCGGCTTTGGTGCCGACAGCGGGCCGTCGGACGGCGCCGCCAAGATCGACCGTCCGTGGAAACGCGGTTCGGCCGAGGATGCCGCCTATATGATGAAACAGGCGGAAAGCGTGATCATCATTCCGGGCTATGGCATGGCGGTGGCGCAAGCCCAGCATGCCCTGCGCGAAATGGGCGACATGCTGAAAGAAGAAGGCGTCAGCGTCAAATATGCGATCCACCCGGTCGCCGGCCGGATGCCGGGTCACATGAACGTGCTGCTGGCCGAAGCCAATGTACCCTATGACGAGGTGTTTGAGCTCGAGGATATCAACAGCGAGTTTGCGCAGGCTGATGTGGCGTTCATCATCGGTGCCAATGACGTCGTCAACCCGGCGGCAAAGACCGACAAGGGATCACCGATCTACGGCATGCCGGTGTTCGACGTCGAAAAGGCGAAGACGGTATTTTTCGTGAAACGCTCGATGGGCGGTGTCGGCTATGCCGGGGTCGACAATGAGGTCTTTTATATGGACCAGACGATGATGCTGCTTTCGGATGCGAAGAAAATGTGCGAGGAAATTGTCAAGGCGCTCTAGTGGGCGCGGCCGGACAGTTCGGGGAAATGAATTTCAATGCGGAAAATTGGCCTGATTGGCGGGATGAGCTGGGTATCGACCGCCAGCTACTACACCCGGATCAACAGCATCGTGCAGAAACGGCTGGGTGGTTTTGCCAGCGCGCATATGCTGATCGAGAGCGTCAATTTCAGCGACTATGCCCGGCTGCAGTCGGACGATGACTGGGATGCCGCGGCCGGCCTGATGACCCGGGCCGCGAAGCGACTGGAGCAAAGCGGAGCCACGGCCGTGCTGATCTGCTCGAACGCGATGCACAAGATCTACGATCAGGTGCAGCCGGAAGTGGGCGTACCGATCCTGCATATCGCCGATTGCGTCGGCGAGAGGATGGTGGCTGACGGGATAAAATCGGCTACTTTGCTGGGGTCGCGCAATGTGATGACCGATGGATTCTATCGCAAGCGGCTGGTTGGCAAGGGGATCACATTGTCACCGCCCGACGAAGAACGGGTCCGGGAGATCGACCGGATCATCTACGAGGAGCTGATGTTCAACGTGGCCAAGCGCGAGTCCGAACGGACGATGAAAACCTTTATCACCAATATTGCCAAGGCCAATGTCGAGGCGGTGGTTCTGGGCTCTACCGAACTGGACCTGATTATCGATACCAAGGCCAATATCCTGCCGATCTACGACAGCACCGAAATTCATGCTGACGCCGCGATAGAATGGATTCTCGCAGAGGCCTAGTTCTGGCGTTTAACTGACATCCATGTCAATGCCCTTGGCAGCGACGAAATTTTGCGGCATTATCCGTGCTTCCTGGAGGAGAGAGATATGATCCGCAATTTACTGATTGCCACCGCGCTGTGCCTGAGCGCCCCGACCCTTGCCAAAACCATCACCGTCGCACCCGGAGCCGACGCCCAGGAAAGGATTCAGGAAGCGCTGATCCTGGCCGAGCCGGGCGATGTCGTGGAACTGGGGGCGGGCCGCTTTGATCTGGTCGACGGCCTGTCGCTGGATGTCGACCGGGTCACCATCCGCGGCGCTGGCATGGACCAGACGGTGCTCAATTTTGCCGGGCAGCTGGGCGCGGGCGAAGGGCTGCTGGTCACCTCGGACCATGTGGTGCTGCGCGATTTCGCGATCGAGGACAGCAAGGGCGACGGCATCAAGTCGAAGGGCGCGGACGATATCGTCTATTACAAGATCCGGGTCGAATGGACCCGCGGGCCGCACGCCGAAAATGGCGCCTATGCCATCTATCCGGTCGAAAGCAGGAACGTGCTGGTCGACAGTGTCATCACGATCGGTTCTTCCGATGCCGGCATCTATGTCGGCCAGTCGGAGAATATCATCGTCCGCAATTCGGTGGCGAGATATAATGTCGCCGGAATCGAGATCGAGAACAGCATCGGTGCGGACGTCCATGATAATATCGCGGTCAACAATACCGGCGGCATATTGGTGTTCGACCTGCCCGATATCCCGAAACAGGGGGGCCGCAATGTGCGGGTGTTCGACAATATCGTGGTCGACAACAATACCCCCAATTTCGCGCCTGCCGGGAATATTGTCGCGGAAGTGCCGACCGGCATGGGGATCATGGTCATGTCGCATTACGAGGTGGAGGTTTTTGAAAACCGGCTCGCGGAAAATGGCACCGGCAATATCCTGATCGTCTCCTATACGAAGGAGCAGAATGATCCCAAGTATAATCCCAAGCCGATCGGTGTGCGGGTGTTTGACAATATTCATGGCCGGGCCGGCTACAAGCCGGCCTTTCCGGGCGGCGAGCAGCTGAAGGCGGCCTTTGGCGGTGCGATTCCGCCGATTATCGAGGATGGCACCGGGGAGAAGATCCTGATTGGCGACGATGTGGCGATCCTGTCCATGGGCCTGACCGCGCCCGGCCAGCCGCTGACCGAAGCCAGGCCGTCGATCGTGGCGGGGGCCAGCGCACCGTTTGAAGGCCGAAAACTGAAGCAGATTGTGCTGCCCGAGGCAATGGAGGCCGCGATCAGATAATGCGGCTGCTGGTTTCTGTCTGCGCGATCCTCGGTCTGGCGGTTTCGGTCGGAGCGCGGGAGCCGGAACCGGTCGCGGATGCGGTGATCCTGGCCGATGACCTGCCGCGCCTGTTGTCGGACTACCGGTTTTTTCGGGATGATGCGGGCTGGCAGCCGAACGGCGGAGTGGTGCCCTATCGGCTGAACATGCCCCTGTTTTCCGACTATGCGGAAAAATACCGGTTCATCTATGTGCCACCGGGCCAGCAGGCGAAAGCCGATGGCGACGGATTGCTCGACTTTCCGGTGGGATCGGCGCTGATCAAGAGCTTTGGCTATCAGCTTGATGGCAAGCCCCGGCTGCTCGAGACCCGCGTGCTGCTGCACCGCGCCGATGGCTGGCTGGCCTTGCCCTATGTCTGGAATGAAGAGCAGACCGAGGCGAGGCTGAAGGTCGCCGGAGCGCGCATTCCGGTGCGCTTTACCGATCCGGCGGGGCGGGAGCGTTCGACCAGCTATGCGGTGCCGAACAAGAACCAGTGCAAGGAATGCCACGCGCTGTCCGGGGCGGTGACACCGATTGGCCCCAAGGCGCGCAACCTGACCCGGGACGGGCAGCTCCCGGCATTTGCCCGGCTTGGCCTGATCGACCGGGAACCCGTGATCGATTATCGGGTGCCGCTCTGGGGAGAGGAGACGGCGTCGCTGAACGATCGCGCGCGCGGCTATCTCGATGTCAATTGCGCCCATTGCCACAATGTGGACGGATCGGCGAGCAATTCCGGCCTGTTCCTGACCTATGAGGAGGCGATGCCGGTGCGCATCGGGATCAACAAGCGGCCAGTGGCGGCGGGACGGGGCAGCGGCAGCCATGATTTCGACATTGCCCCCGGCGATGCCGACGGCAGCATCATGATCTACCGGATGAAAAGTCTCGATCCGGGAATCAGCATGCCGGAAGTGGGGCGGTCGCTGGTCCATGACGAAGGGGTGGAACTGCTCAGTAAGTGGATTGCGGAGATGGATTGATGGACCGCTCCTGTTCCCCGGCGAAGACCGGGGTCCATCTCGTATTCTGCGGAGTCAACGCCATCGAAGTTGAGTGCGTGAACGGGCGGGTTGAGCGACCATCGGTTCGATTGATTTGCGCGGGTAGGTCTGGAGATGGACCCCGGCCTTCGCCGGGGAACAGTGGAACGTCGGATGTGCCGCTATTTCGCGCGGGTCCAGTTCTGGCCCTGGCAGATGAAGGCGATACAGCCCTTCATCTTCAGCCGGTTCGACGATTGCAGGCTGACCTCGGAGCGATAGGTCTTGCCGCTTTTCGGATCATAGACCCTGCCGCGCCAGATATCATCATCCGGCTTGAAGCCCGTCAGGATTGCCATGCCCAGCAGCGTGCGGTTGCGCAGGCTCTTGTCGGGATTGTTGACGTCCTTCTGACCCGCGCCGTTGGGCGGGGTCACCAGATATTTGTGGATGCGGCCGCAAACGGTCTTGCCGCATTGCGAAATCCGGATGATCGCGTCGCGTTCCTCGGTCACCCAGTCGCCCTGGATCGGATCCGCAGCCAGCGCGGGTGTCGCCGCGGCCGTCGCTGCGGCGATCAGGCCGAGGGCCAGCTTCATCGGGATCGACATTGTCATGCGTTCATCCTTGTTCTGTCTATGCTACGCCCGCGGCAATAGATCGCTGGCGCTTGCGCCAGTCTGAACGCGGCGGAACAATTTTCCCTTTTCCGCCCAGAAAATCAAGGCCAGGGCGGCGATGCCGCAGACCAGAAAGCCGGTTGCCAGGGGCAGGACCGTGCCGTCAAATTGCAGGCCGATGGCAGCGCCGATCATTGCGGAAATCCCGGTCCGGGCAAAATTCTGGAAAGAGGAGGCGACGCCCGCGGTCTTGCCGAACGGCTGCATCGCGATCGAGCTGAAATTGGCGCCGGTGAAGCCGACCATGCCCATCGACGGGACCAGTACGGCGGTGAAGGACCAAATGTTGATCCAGCCCGCTTCGGCGAGGCCGAAGTGGATCATCGACACGAGGATGAAGAATATCAGGGCGACCTGCGACACCCGCCGCGCGCCAAAGCGCATGACAATCCGCGAATTGGTGAAACTGGCGGCCGACATCGCGCCGGCATTGAGCGCGAAAATATAGACGAAAATGTCAGCAGCATTGAAAATGTCGAAAAATATCTGCTGGGCCGAGGCGATATAGGCAAACAGCGGGGCCATCATCAGACCGCTGGCGACGACATGGCCAAAGCTGTTGCGGTGGAAAAGGACCCCGTACCAGGCAGCGGTCACCGACCCGAATGCTATCGCGGTCTTGTTGTCGGGATGGAGCGTTTCGGGAAGCCGCATGATGACCCAGAGGAAGGAAGCAAGTCCGGCCGCGGAAAGGACCAGGAAAATCGCCTTCCACGGCGCCACGAGGAGGACCAGCTGGCCGAGCAGGGGCGCTGTGATCGGAACGATCATGAATATCATCATGATCGTCGACATCGCCCGGGCCATCGCATCGCCGTCATAGCGATCGCGGATGATGCTGTTGGCCAGCACCCCCATCGCCGAGGCGGCGAGCCCCTGGATGAAGCGGGCGATCAGCAGCAGTTCATAATCCCAGGCCAGGGCGCATAATATGCCGAAGCCGGTATAAATGCCGATCGTCACCAGCAGCACCGGCCGGCGGCCGAAGCGGTCGGCCAGCGATCCGTAGAGGATCGAACCGATCGCCATGCCGTAGATATAGGAGGTGATGGTCCACTGGCGGTCGTTGACCGTCGGCAAGGCAAAATCATCGGAAATCAGCCCCAGGGCCGGCAGCATGATGTCGATCGCCAGCGCGTTGAGCGACATCAGGCTGGCCATCATGATGACCAGTTCGGTGCGACCTATCGGGAAGGAGGGAGCTTTGCTTGGCACCGGCGGGCTATGGCAAGCCCGGGCGTTTGTGGCTATAGATTAAATGACGAGCCGGACGCTATATTGCATCGGCTCGTGCGGGTTGAGCCTGGCATTGCCAATTGCATCGATTCAGACTGCGCTGATCGATTCCCGTCGCCAATCGCTGACCCGGCCATCTAGCTGCTCCCCAAGCAGGGGAACAGGCGCTAGACTGGGACCATGTCCGATTCCGTGCCCGATCTGCTGCAGCGCAAGATCATCCATATCGACATGGATGCCTTTTTCGCCAGTGTGGAGCAGCGGGATTTTCCCGAATTGCGCGGCAAGCCGGTGGCGGTCGGCGGTTCATCCAAGCGGGGCGTCGTGGCCGCCGCCTCCTATGAAGCGCGGAAGTTTGGCGTGCGATCGGCGATGCCTTCGGTGACCGCCAAGCGGCGCTGCCCCGACCTGATCTTCGTCAAGCACCGGTTCGAGGTCTATCGCGAGGTGTCGCAGCAGATCCGGGCGATCTTCCGGATGCACAGTGATCTTGTCGAACCGCTGTCGCTGGACGAGGCCTATATTGATGTCACCCAGGACAAGATGGGAATCGGCAATGCCACAAGGATCGCCGAGATGATCCGGGCCGAGATCAGGAAGCAGACCGATCTCACCGCCAGCGCCGGGGTCAGCTACAACAAGTTTCTCGCCAAGATCGCCTCCGACCAGAACAAGCCCGACGGCATCTGCGTGATCAAGCCGCACCAGGGTGCGGATTTCGTCGCCCAGCTGCCGGTGCGGCGCTTCTTTGGTGTCGGTCCGAAGACGGCGGAGCGGATGGCGAAGCTGGATATCCACAGCGGGGCGGATCTGCGGGCGCAATCGCAGGATTTCCTGCGTCAGCATTTCGGCAAGTCGGCGGGCTATCTGTTCCGCGCCTCGCGCGGGGTCGATCATCGCGAGGTGCGCTCCAACCGCATCCGCAAGTCGGTCGGCGGCGAGCGGACCTATGGCGATGATCTGGTCAGCGACACGGATTTGCAGGATGCGCTCGAGAATATCATCGACATCGTCTGGAACAGCATCGAGAAATGCGAGGCGCGCGGGCGGACGGTGACGCTCAAGGCGAAATATGCCGATTTCCGGCAGGTGACCCGATCCCATTCGGTCGATCATTATGTCGCGGACAAGAACGAATTCGCCGGGATTGGTCGGGAGTTGCTGGCGAGCATCATGCCGGTGGAGAATGGGGTGCGGTTGCTCGGGCTGACGCTGGGCAATCTGGAGGGGGCGGACGTCTCGGATGATGAGGAGTCGAGCGAGGCGGGCCAGCGGGCGTTCGACTTCTAGCTTCCGGGTGGTGGATGTGCTCCGCGCTTGACGCGGAGCCCTGCGCTACAACGCGTGCTCTTGCCTCCCAGAGCTCCGCGTCAAGCGCGGAGCACAATCGCCCGAGCGGTTTTGCCTCTGCATTTCAGAGATTGTGAGTCTCTCCCGGGGCTCCGCGTCGAGCGCGGAGCACAAACTCCTGCACAAGCGTTGGCTGTCAGAAACTCATTTCGTCATAGATGCGGCTGACATCGCCGTTCCATTCGCCGTGATAGCGGTCGAGCAGCTGGGCGGCCGGGGATTTGCCCTTGGCGACGACTTCGCGCAGCGGGTCGAGGAAACCGCTTTCATTGTCACCGCTGGTGTTGAGGCGGTTGCGGGCGGTGAGGCCGGCAGAGGAAATGTCGAGGATTTCCTTCGCCAGATCGTTGAGCTTGCCACAGCCCGGGACGGGTGCATCCAGCCCGAGCATGGGGACGGCGCCGCGCAGCGCCTCGCGTTCTTCCATGGTCCAGTGCTTGACCCGGTCCCAGGCGGCATCGAGCGCGGTCTGGTCGTAGAGCAGGCCGACCCAGAAGGCGGGCAGTGCGCAAATGCGGTTCCACGGCCCGCCGTCGGCGCCGCGCATCTCGAGAAAGCTTTTCAGCCGCACTTCCGGGAAGGCGGTCGAGAGATGGTCGGTCCAGTCGGACATGGTCGGCTTCTCGCCAGGCAATACCGACAGATTGCCTTTGAGGAAATCGCGAAAGCTGAGGCCGGCGGCGTCGATATACTGGCCGTCGCGGAACACGAAATACATCGGCACGTCGAGCATATATTCGGCGTAGCGTTCGTAGCCGAAGCCGTCCTCGAACACGAAGGGCAGCATGCCGGTGCGGTGGGGATCGGTGTCCGACCAGATATGGCTGCGGAAGCTCTGATAGCCGTTGGGCTTGCCCTCGGTGAAGGGCGAATTGGCGAACAGCGCGGTGGCAAGCGGCTGCAACGCCAGGCCGACACGGAATTTCTGGGCCATGTCGGCTTCGCTGGCATAGTCGAGATTGACCTGGATGGTGCAGGTGCGCAGCATCATGTCGAGGCCGAGATTGCCGACGCGCGGCATATGGTCGAGCATGATCTTGTAGCGGCCCTTGGGCATGATCGGCAATTCGGCGCGGGTCTTGTCCGGCCACATGCCCATGCCGAGGAAACCGGTGCCGGTCTTGGCACCGATCGCCTTGACCTGCTGCAGATGGCGGCCGGTTTCGTTGCAGGTCTCGTGCAGATTTTCGAGCGGCGCACCGGACAGTTCCAGCTGGCCGGCGGGTTCGAGGCTGATCGCGCCATCGCTCCCGGCCATGGCGATGACCTTGCCATTCTCCTCGACCGGCTGCCAGCCGAACTCCCGGGTGGCGAGCAGCAGGTCCCTGATGCCGCCGGGCTCGTCATAGCTGGGCGCGTGATGATCTCTGGTGCAATAGACAAATTTCTCGTGTTCGGTCCCGATCCGCCAGCGATCCTTCGGCTTTTCGCCGCTAGTCATCGGCTCGACCAGCTGGGCGATATCCTCGATCACGGGATCGTTGCTGTCTGAAACCTGTCTGGTGCTCATGAATAGCCCTTAGAAAATGCGCAGCGGCCGGGCCACTGAAAAATAGCTGCCGCGCTGAAAGCATTTGTTGCTTGTCACAGCAGCCAGCTGACCGCGGCAAAACCGCCGACGAAGAGAATGCCGACCAGCGTTGTCGCCAGGGCGAAATTCCTGTCGATCCACAATTTCATCGGCGGACCGAAATAGCGCAGCAGCGCGGCGACCAGGAAGAAGCGGGCAAAGCGCGACAGGATTGCTGCGCCGATCAGGATCTGCAGCGGCATCGCGGTGCTGCCGGCGGCGATCGTGATGACCTTGAACGGCAGCGGCGTGAAGCCGGCCAACAGCACCACGATCCAGCCCTGTTCGTTGAAATTCTGGGCAAAGACATCGAACTTGTCGGTAACCCCGTAAAATTCCAGAATCGGCAGGCCCACCGTCTCGAACACAAAATAGCCGATGGCATAGCCGAGCAGGGCACCGAGCACCGATGCTATCGAGCAGACCAGGGCATACCACCAGGACCGCTCGGGCCTCGCCAGGCACATCGGGGCGAGCATCGCATCCGGCGGGATCGGGAAGAAGCTGGATTCGGCAAAGCTGATCCCGGCCAGCCACTTGGCGGCTTGCGGATGGCCGGCCTTGTCCAGCATCCACAGATAGAGGCGCTTGAGCATTATTGTTTCACCTCAGGCGCCGGGCGGGCGCATCCGCGCCCTTGGCTTTCGCGCCAATAAGGCGCGACGGCCGGTCGGCCTTGCCTCGCTGCGCTCGGTATCGATTCCGGACCATGAATACAAGGGATGGACTGGTACAGGGGAGCCGAACAGGCGGATGGCTGCGCCGGGCGCCGGGGTGTCAACATTTCCATCCGCTAGTGACCCGGCGCGCCGGTGACTTCTTCGAGCAGTTCCTGCGGAGTCTCGCGGCCATGGTCGGTGCCGGCCGAGCGGTTGCCTTTCGCCAGGGCGAAGACGACACCGGACAGCGCCAGCAGGCCGATGATGTTCGGCAAGGTCATGGCTGCGTTGGAAATGTCGCCGAGACGCCAGACCAGCTCCAGCGGAGCGAAGGAGCCGACAAAGATCACCAGGCACCACAATATCCGCCAGGTGAAATGGAGCCGATATTCCCCGGTCAGGGTAGCGCCGGGCATCAGGTCGTAGAGATAGGTGATCGCCCGCTCGCCATAATAGCTCCAGGTGAGCAGGGTGGTGAAGACGAACAGGATCAGCGCCACCGAGGCGATCAGGGTGCCGATCGGAATCCCGAAAACGGGGAAAGGGAAGGCCGCCGCATAGGCGCCGGAGGTCATGGCAAAGCCGTTCAGGTCCGATTGCCAGGCATGTTCGACCGCCTGCTTGACGCCATTGGCATCGGTATAGGTGAAATCGCCGGCGACGGTCAGCATGACCAGCGCGGTCATCGTGCAGATCACCACCGTGTCGATGAAGGTACCCATCATCGCAAAGCGGCCCTGCGCGGCAGGGTCATTGGTCTGGGCGACGGCGTGGGCGATTGGGGTCGATCCCTGGCCCGCTTCGTTGGAGAAGAGGCCGCGGGCGACGCCGGCGCGGATCGCCATGATGATCGCGGCGCCGAGAAAGCCGCCGCTGGCCGATTGCGCGTTGAATGCACCGCCGAAAATGCGGCTGAAGGTCTCTGGCAGGTCGGGCAGGTTGATCAGGAGAGCCGCCAGCGCCATCAGCAGATAGGCACCGGCCATCCACGGAACGATGGTTTCCGCGACGCGGCCAATCGACTTGATGCCGCCGATGATGACGATGAACACCGCTACGGCGGCAGCAGCGCCGCCGACCCATTCCTCGACGCCAAACAGTTCGTTGGCGCTGTCGCCGAGGCTGTTCGCCTGGATGCCGTTTCCGGTCACCAGAGCGGAAAACAAGGTACCGAGGCAGAACAGGATCGCCAGCCATTTCCATTTCGGGCCGAGGCCGATGGTGATATAGGTCATGGGCCCGCCGCGATAGGTGCCGTCCAATGCCTGTGAACGGTAACGGATGGCGAGCGAGCCTTCGGCAAAGGCGAGGGCCATGCCGAACAGGGCGGTGACCCACATCCAGAAAATGGCACCGGGTCCGCCCAGCGTGATCGCGGTGGCGACGCCGGCGAGATTGCCGGTTCCGACCTGACCGGACAGGGCGGTGGAGAGCGCAGCGAAGGGGGAGATTTCTCCTTTGCCTTCGCCGCCCGATTTCTTGAACAGGCCGGCGAGGGCGGGAAACAGGCGCCGCAGGGGATAGCCGCGCAGACCGATCATGAAATAGATTCCGGCGCCGAGCAGAATCACCACCATCGGTGGTATCGGGAGTATCTCCGCGCCGTCCCATGTGCCGCCCCAGACAAAGTCCGAGATGTTGGTGACGGGCGCGATCGCCGCTTCAAATGCTGAAACCGGTGCTGCACTCACAAAAATTCTCCCCGATGGCGCGTTGTCGCGCAATATTCAATTGTTGGCAGGATTTAGCAGGCGAGCGCTTTTTGGCAAATGCTTTTGCCAAATGGTCGCCAGCGCTTATGCTGGCCAGCAACCGGAACAGCGGATGGAGTCTGCACGATGCAAAGCCTGTGGGTGAAGAAAGACGATCTGGCGCGAACGCGCTGGCATGACAATGATGCACCGCAATTGGCTAAAGGGCAGGTTTTGCTGGCGGTCGAAAAATATGCGCTGACCGCCAATAATATCACTTATGCCGTGGTCGGAGACGGTTTTGGATACTGGAACTTCTTCCCGACTGGCGATGGCGAATGGGGCATCGTGCCGGTCTGGGGATTTGCCAGGGTGGTGGCCTCGGAGCATGATGATATCGCCGTGGGCGAGCGGGTCTACGGCTATCTGCCGATGGCGAGTCACTTGCGGGTCACGCCGGCCAATGTGCAGGACGGCGGCTTCGTCGATGGCGCGGCGCACCGGCAGGGGCTGGCGATCATCTATAATCAATATCACCGGCTGGGTACCGGCGAAGGCCCGCACGAAGCGGAGCGGGCAATCTTCCAGCCGCTGTTTACCACCAGTTTCCTGATCGAGCATTTCATGCGGGCGAACGACTGGTTCGGGGCGGAGGCGCTGGTGATGACCAGTGCGTCCTCGAAAACGTCGCTGGGCCTGGCAATGGTGGCGAAAAACCTGAGTCCGGCGATCCGGCGGATCGGCCTGACCTCGGCGGGCAACAGCGCTTTTGTAAAGCAGACCGGGCTTTATGACGAGGTGCTGGCCTATGACGATCTGGCTTCGGCCGATGCCGACCGGCCGGCGGTCTCCGTCGATTTTGCCGGCAACGGGCCATTGCTCGCGGATATCCATGCGCATTGGGGCGACAATCTGAAATTCAGCTCGCTGGTCGGCGCGACCCATGTCGAGCAACGCCGGGGCGACCAGGATCTGCCGGGGCCGAAGCCGGAACTGTTCTTTGCGCCGACCGCGGCCGAGAGCCTGATGAAGGAGATCGGACCGGCTCAGTTTCGCGCGCGGGTGGACGAGCAGTTTGCCGCCTTTGTCAAGGGGGCCAGCGCCTATCTGACGATCGAGGATATCGCCGGACAGGATGAACTGCAATCGGCCTTTCTTGCCATGCTCGCCAACGGGATTGCGCCCAGTCGCGGCCTGATCTGCCACTTCGACCAGAGCCAGGCTTGATTGTCGCGGGGTAAAGCGGGATAATATTCTCTGACGGGTCGCACCAACGGGGAGTTTTGCGTGGCCGAACCAACAGAAAAGCCGGACCT
>Ga0209346_1001328_pt1 | contig 14045 bp, 15 predicted proteins | sample AutmiccommunBRH9_FD_187381 | JGI IMG/M metagenome (GOLD analysis project Ga0209346, IMG submission 187381) | Deep subsurface microbial communities from Mt. Terri, Switzerland - Autotrophic microbial communities BRH/9 (SPAdes) (version 2) | ecosystem: Environmental > Aquatic > Deep subsurface >...
CCAGCGGCATCGGCGCCGCCCAGATCGGCTGGTACGGCACCGCGATGCTCTGCTATGTCACGCCCAAGGAACATCTCGGCCTGCCCGACCGCGACGACGTCAAGGTCGGCGTCATCACCTACAAGCTCGCCGCCCATGCCGCCGACCTCGCCAAGGGCCACCCGGCCGCCCAGGTCCGCGACGACGCGCTGTCAAAGGCCCGCTTCGAGTTCCGCTGGCGCGACCAGTTCAACCTGTCGCTTGACCCCGACACGGCCGAAGAATATCACGACCAGACCCTGCCGGCCGAGGGCGCCAAGACTGCGCACTTCTGCTCGATGTGCGGCCCGAAATTCTGCTCGATGAAGATCAGCCAGGAAGTCCGCGACTTCGCCAGCAAGCAGAACCAGAGCGCCGAGGGCTTTATCGCCTCGGAGAAACTGGGCGCGGAGACCGCCGCGGCGAGCAAGGCGGCGGCGGAAGCGGGGATGCGGGAGATGAGTGAGAAATACAAGGATATGGGCGACCGCCTCTATCTGCCGGCGGAAGAGGTGGAAGAACCGGCGGAGTGACCCGAAAAAAGCCCCTCCTCTTCAGAGGAGGGGTTGGGGTGGTGCCTCTCGTCTGAACACCCATGTCCGGTCACCCTGAATCATGCCCACACCTCGTCATCCTGAACTTGTTTCAGGACCTCGTGCGGCAATGTACAATCTCAAGGGATCCTGAAACGAGTTCAGGATGACGAGTGTATTCTTGAAAGTTTCACCCAGACCAATCCACAAATTGCCTCTCCCCTTCAGGGGAGAGGTTGGGGTGGGGCCTGTCCTGTAAGCGCCATCGGTAAAATTCCATTCGCTCGAAGCCACGCAGCCGCTAAGATAGATTTTAGAGATTGTTGCATCTGTGTCCGATGCCAGCGATGTCAATCTGGAGAGGAACAAAGTGGTTGAAGATTCAGAACTGCGTCGCCGGCTCCAATTGTTGAAAGAACGGTTCAACGACGGCAATATAAAAATTGCAGTACACTTAGCGGATGGCTTTGACGAGAGCTTTGGTAAAGTTCGCTACGGAAGTGATGGTGAAATCGATCTTTCCACTGTCGATGGCCGAATACGTTCTATGGCGATGGCAGCCTCCATGATGCAAGATAGGGAAGACACTAAATCTGCTGCTACTCTGGCTGAAATTCAACAGGCGTACTTTGATCGCATCACCTCCATGTTTGAGGATGTGTACAATGTTATGCTTAAACATGACCAACACCCGCAATCAGTTTCTTGGGCGCTTTCACGAGATGATGAGCATGTTAAGGCAAACTACCCACTAATTGAACCCTTCGTCGACGAACTTGCACAATTCTGGGAGGTGATGTCCGAGCCTGTACGCTATCACCTTCAGGACCTTGAGGCTTTAAAGGGCGTGTTCGGGGGTGACCTATTCCCCTCTTATGAGCGAAATATCGCTTCGTCTTCTGGTCTATATTTAGACACAATTGTGCTGACAGACCCATTCATGAATACACGTGATCTTTTTTCCCGATGGCCGAAAGAAGAAAGTGTTCGAATGTTCTTAAAGCATGGGCTCCAGCTCATGAACTATCGGTCATTGGCGCTGGCTGAAACCGCTAATCCTATAGTCGCAATTCTACCCTTTGAATCAGCTTTAGATGAAAACTATCGAGATTCCCTTTTTTCCGCAGCGAGTAAGAAGGCAGTGATTCATGCTGAGAAAATCTTCGGACAAGATTTTTCTAATGTTGAAGAATTATCCGAATTTCTCTCGACATTCGATACACCCGATAAGGTGATTTCAAAGATTGTCGACCAAAGTAGACTGCTTTTTGATACTGAGTGGACCGAGCCAACAGAAAGCCAAATTCTCAAGGCAATACACCAGACAGCCTCCGTTGCCGGAGATCATCCCGGCGAAGTGATTTTCAATCAGTGTTTTGGACGAATGTCTCAGGCGACTGATATCTCTTGGAAAAGCCTGAGTTTGGGGGGCGTCCCGCTGATCGATGCACCAACAAGTTGGCAATACTATAACTGGAGCCTTGAGTATGATGCTCGGCGGGACGCCAACAGCAATTTGCCGCTTCATATGTCACGAGGCATGCAACATTTGGCAGCGACTGATTTGCAATGGCTTGGCGATATTCCGCCCGAATCCCTGATCGAATTGCGCAAAGAGGGAGCATTGGACGAAATTCGCCAAATGCTCTCCAGCGGGGTGAACGAGGTCGTGTCTCTCAATCCGGACAATTTCTTCCGATCGGCAGATAAAATATATGATAATCTCGAACAGGCTTTCAGTGATCATCAAAGGAACATTGATAAACTGAGAGCCAAAAAATGGAAATTTGCTGGGCATGATATTGGAAGTTGGGTGGTCGCTGGTTCGATTGAAGTTGCATCGGTCATCTTGGGAACTCCGGCTTGGGGACTGGCGACTGCGGCAATTTCGCAGGTTACTGATGCCCCTAAACTCAAGGACATTCCAAGGAAAATAAAGGACCTCAATCAGGAGGGTAACCAGCTTTCCAAATCCGCAGTGGGGATGCTTTTCCGTCATAAAAGCTAGGAAACTATGGGATAAACACCCTCAACCCCCCGGCACCAACTTCTCCACCAGCCGCCTGAGCTCCCCCGCCGTCGTATGCCCCGCCACCACCTCATGATAGCCAATCCCCGCCCGGCGCAGCGCCTCTTTCTTGACCGCGTCGCGGGCGGCGGCCGTGCCCTGGTGGTGGCCGGAGCCCTGATATTCGATCGCGTGGGTCACGCGGGAATCGGGGTCCATCAGCGCGAAGTCGACGCGCTTGGCATTGACCGCCCCAAATGCATCGCTGTCGGGGCTGGCGAGAAACTCGCCCAGCGAAACCTGCGCCATCACCTGCCAGCCCGGATTGCGCGCGATCACCGCGGCGTCGAGCGCCTTGAACAATTTCGCCTCGGGCCGGTTGAGCAGCGGCCGCGCCCGGAACTCGGCGCCCATCACGCAGGCGAGCTGGTTGGTGGCGATCGCGCCCGCGTCCGCCGGCCCGGCCTTGGCACCGCCCTTGACGGCGGCAAACGGATCGCCCCGCTTGCCCTTGTTGCGCCCCTGCCAATAAGCGCGGCGCTCGGCGCGTTTCTGTCCCTCGACCAGACGCTCGACCGCGATACCCAGTACCGCGCCCAGGGCCAGTACGGCGATGAGCAGCCAGGGTTTGTCGATCAGGGCAAGAATCTCTTGTGGCATCGCATCAATATGGCAAAAGTTGCTCAATAAATCGTCAACGCCGTCCCACTCTTTTATCAATATAATTCTGGCACGGCGGCACCATTTTTGGGATGTACATCAAACAGACAGAGTGACATCCATGCCCCACGCAACCTTTCCCCCGCCAAAGGGTCGTGACCATATGAAGCAAATCCTCATCCTCGTGCCGCTCGCCCTGCTGGCAGCCTGCAATTCGCAATCGTCCGACAAAGCCGACCCAGCCGCGGATGACACCAGTTCCGCCGCCACACCCGTACCACCACAGCCAAACGAAACATCGCCCCCCAACCAACCCGCCGCCGCCTGGGACCTGGCCTCAAGCGGGGAGGGGACGTCGCTTGTCTTCCCGGCTTTCGGCGATCCGGCGATCCGGCTGTTCTGTCCGGCGCGCAAAGGCGAAATTCTCGTCAACGTCCCCGCCTTCCGCCCGATCGGCAGCGAGGAGCGGCTGAGTTTTGGCAGTGGCAGCGCGGTCCATGCGCTGGTCGCCGACACAAAGGGCGACCGCCAGCGCGGCGGTGTCAGCGGGACCGGCGCGGTGCCGGAAAATCTGGCGGCGTTGATCGGTGGTCCGATTTCTGCCGTCTACGGCGCGCAGAACAGCGGCCCGCACCCGGCGCCGCCACAAGATCTCGCCCGCGCCTTTGCCGCCGCCTGCGGAAAGGGCGAGCCCGGCCAGGCCCCCGGTCCCGCACCGACGGCAAGCAATATCGGCGCTTGCCTGATCCAGGATGGCAAGCGCCTGTCGGTCACACCGCTGCGCGCGGTCGGCACCGAACCCTTCTGGGGCGCCCGGATCGAGGGCCGCTGCGTCACCTACTCGCACCCCGAGGACCTGCAAGGCACCCGCATCTGGACCCGCTACAGCGCCAAGAGTGGCGGCGGCACCTGGACCGGCGCGCTCGGCGGCCGGCGCTTCGTCCTCACCAGCCGCCCGCAGCCCGGCTGCTCCGACGGCATGTCCGACCAAAGCTACCCGCTCGCGGTGGAACTGACCGTCGGCGGCGAGCAGCGCCGCGGCTGCGCCGAGCCGCAGTGAGGGAGGGGCGGCCGGCACATGGTCCTCGTCAGGAACCGCTCGCGTTCGCGCTCCGTCTCGTCAGGTCCTGAAACCAGTTCGGGACGACGAATATCTGTTGATCTGCTGGCACATCACCAGCAAACCGGGCGTCAGTTCGATCCAGCCACGCCACCGTTCCCCAGCAAGGAGTTGTCGCCACCATGAAACCGTTCCTCACCCTCGCTCCGCTCGCCCTGCTCGCCGCCTGCAATTCGCAGCCGGCGCCCGAACCCGCCCCGGACGACAATAGCGCCGATGCCCTGCCGGTGCCGCCGGTCGAGCCGAAGCGCAGCCCGTCCGCCGCCGAAACTGCAACACCCGACCCCAATATCCTGAGGCTCGAGGGCCTCGGCGACCTGCGCATCGGCCAACCGGTGCCCGCCGGCAGCAGCTGGGAGCTGCGCGGCGCGCAGGCATCCGACACCTGCCTGGTGCTGTCCTCGCCCGACTATCCCGGCGCCTATGCGATCGTCGAGGGCGACAAGGTCCGCCGCATCTCGGTCGGCCAGCGCTCCCAGGTCAAGCTGATCGAGGGCATCGGTGTCGGGGCAACCGAGGCCGAGGTGAAGCAATATTTCCCCTTCCCGGAGACCCCCCACAAATATGTCGACGCCCCCGGCAAATATCTGACCGCCCCGAATGCCGGCAGCGGCAACTCCGCGCTGCGCTTCGAGATCGGCAGCGACGGCACGGTCAGCCAGATCCATGTCGGCACGATGCCGGTGCTCGGCTATGTCGAGGCCTGTTCCTAGAAAGGCGTTGGGCGGGGCGCAGCGCCTGGGGCAGATCCGCTTCCGCGCGCCAGGTCTCGCGATACCAGCCGCCCTCGGGATGGGGCAGCAGACCGAGCCGGTCGATGAGCGCCTGGGCACCGCTCTGCGCCATCAGCCAGACATCAGAAGGCGCCGGGTAGCTCGCGCTGGGCCGGGGTTGGCCGCTCCGGCATCAGCAGCTGCCGGGGGAGGGCGAGCGGCTCGCGCTGTCCGGCGGTTGCGCCCGCCGCCGCGCCGCTGATCGGGGTGCAGGCGGCTCCGGACAGAAAGCCGAGCGCCCGCGCGGTCGAGGCTTCGCCGGGATTGCCGAGCGGCAGGCTGATATCGTCCGGCGCCTGGCAGCTGTTGGCGACCGACCCGGCCAGGCCATCATAATAGTCGGCATTGCCGGCGGCATTCTCGGTGGCGAAGGCAACAATCCGGATGCGGTCGTCGCAGGCGGCGCGGTCGAGTCCGACCTGTCCGACCGGTTTGCCGAAGCTGTTGCTGCCAATCAGCGCCATCTCGGCACCGAGATAGGGGATCATCGCATTGATCACCAGCTCGCTGGCCGAGGCGGAAGCACCGGTGGTGATGAAGGCGATGCGGGTCGGCGCGACCGACTGGGGCTGCGGCTGGAAATTGCGGGTCTCGTTGTTCGCGGCCTTGCTCGGCCGGAAGCGGGTGACCGACAGCAGGTCGCTGGCAAAGCGGTTGCGGCCTAGCAGGTCGGCGAACAGCTGGGCGGTGCGTACCAGCCCGCCGCCATTGTAGCGGAGGTCGATGACCAGCTCGGTCACGCCGGCGTTGCGGAACTGCAGAAAGGCATCGCGCAGCTGGGGCTCGGCGCTGTCGATGAAGGTTCGCAGGTTGACATAGCCGGTCCTGATGCCGCCATTGTCGAGAATCTGCACGCCATAGCGCGGCGACACCGGCTGCAGCGCATAATTGGCTTTGGTCACCGTGGTCGTGGTCTCTTGGCCGGCGGCGTCGCGGAAGCGCAGCACCCGGCTGGTGCCCGCGGTCGAGGGGCCAAGCGCGCTGCTCACCGCAGCCGCGCCGCCCTGGGCGAACAGCGAGCTCACGCTCTGCAGACCAGCGCTGCTGGTACCGATTGCAAGGATCTCGGTGCCGCGATCGATCCCGGTCGCCAGCGCGGGGGCTCCCTCGAACGCTTCGAGCACGAACAGGCGAGACGCCGCGCTGTCATAGCTGAGGCGGATGCCAAAACCGGCGGTGGCGCCGGAATTGAGAAAGGCCTCCTCCTCCGCGATCGAGGTGATGAAGGTGAAAAAGCGGTCCCGTCCCTGACTGCGCGCGGTAGCGGTGATGGCGTCGATATATTCCTGCACCGATCCATAAGGCGCGGGACTGAGGCCGGCCGGCAGGGTCTCGGGGAAGAGATACCATTCGTTGATCTGCTCGAACGCCCAGTTCTGCCGGGCCTGCAGCGAGCAGGTCGTGCTGACCGGTGCCGGTGTGGGGGCCGGCGCTGGTCCGCCGCCCGGCGGCAGGCTGACGACATTGCTGCTGCCGCCGCCACCGCCGCAAGCAGAAAGCAGCGCCGCCAGTGCCAGGATCGAACCGGATTTCCGCAAAGCCATGCTGCCCCCTGTGAAAGACTGGACAATCCTTAGGATCGGCAGCCTTAACCCAATATGATCGTTCCCGATAGCGGGCCGGAGGATTGATTGCACAGAAAAAATCCGCCGGCATTGCTGCCGACGGATAGTTTTTCCTCCCCAGGAAAACGGATATACCGGGTGCCCCGAAGGGGCAGGGCACCCGATGTCTGATGGCTCAGCCGAACTGGTTCATCGTATTGTGGGCACCGCCGGCTTTCAGTGCCGCCTCGCCGGCGAAATATTCCTTGTGGTCGTCGCCGATGTCGCTGCCCGACATGTTCTGGTGCTTGACGCAGGCAATGCCTTCGCGGATTTCCTTGCGCTGCACGCCCAGGACATAGCCCAGCATGCCGGCGTCGCCGAAATATTCCTTGGCCAGATTGTCGGTCGACAGGGCCGCGGTATGATAGGTCGGAAGCGTGATCAGATGGTGGAATATACCGGCGCGCTTCGAGCCATCGGCCTGGAAGGTGCGGATCCGCTTGTCGGCCGCTTCGCCCAGTTCGGTATCATCATATTTCGCGTCCATCAGGTCGGCGCGATCATATTCCGAAACATCCAGACCTTCTTTGGCCATCGCGTCATAGACCTGCTGGCGGAAATTCAGCGTCCAGTTGAACGACGGCGAATTGTTGTAGACCAGCTTCGCATTCGGAACGACTTCGCGGATACGGTCCATCATTCCGGCGATCTGCTCGACATGAGGCTTTTCGGTCTCGATCCACAGCAGGTCGGCGCCATTCTGCAGCGAGGTGATGCTGTCCAGAACGCAGCGGTCTTCGCCGGTGCCGGGCCGGAACTGGAACAGGTTGGAAGGGAGCCGCTTGGGACGCAGCAGCTTGCCGTCGCGGTTGAGGATGACATCGCCATTCTTCGCCGTGGCGGGATCGATTTCCTCGCAGTCGAGGAAGCTGTTATACTGGTCACCGAGATCGCCGGGTTCGTTGGACACCGCGATCTGCTTGGTCAGGCCGGCGCCGAGCGAGTCGGTGCGGGTGACGATGATGCCGTCGTCGACGCCCAGCTCCAAGAAAGCATAGCGACAGGCGCGGATCTTCGCGAGAAAATCCTCGTGCGGCACGGTGACCTTGCCGTCCTGATGGCCGCACTGCTTTTCGTCCGAGACCTGGTTTTCGATCTGCAGGGCGCAGGCTCCTGCCTCGATCATCTTTTTGGCAAGCAGATAGGTTGCTTCGGCATTGCCGAAACCGGCATCGATATCGGCAATGATCGGCACGACATGGGTCTGGAAATTCTCGACCTTGCCCATCGCCGCCTTTTCCGCAGCCGCATCACCTGCCTCGCGCGCCGCATCAATGTCGCGGAACAGCAGGTTGAGCTCGCGCGCATCGGCCTGGCGCAGGAAGGTGTACAGCTCTTCGATCAGCGCCGGCACCGAGGTCTTTTCGTGCATCGACTGGTCGGGCAGGGGGCCGAATTCGCTGCGCAGGGCGGCAACCATCCAGCCGGACAGATAGAGATAGCGGCGCTTGGTATCGCCGAAATGCTTCTTGATCGAAATCATCTTCTGCTGCGCGATAAAGCCGTGCCAGCAACCCAGCGACTGGGTATATTGGGAACTGTCGGCATCATAGGCGGCCATATCCTCGCGCATGATCGCGGCGGTATATTTGGCGATGTCGAGGCCGGTCTTGAACCGGTTCTGCAGCTGCATGCGGGCAACGGACTCGGCATCAATACCGGTCCATGCGCCGTCTTTGCTGTTGATCAGGCGCTTGGCAGCGCTTTGGAAATCTTGATAGGACATGGGCTTCTTCCTTAAAATGGGGAGGCGGTTATCAATTTGCTGTCAATATATTTGCAGCGTCTGAGAGTTGTTTTGCGCGCATTATCAGGAGTAGACCAGAGATTCTTGTCAATTTATGAGTCGGGATGTCGGGGAACACCGTATATGGCGTGTAACAATGTCAATTATTTGACAACGGACTACAATCTTGCCGGGGGGCTTGGAACACACAAGCTTTTGAGCAGAAACGGCCCAGCCCGGTATCAGCCCAACCACCGCTCGGTATCCATGGATGTGCAACACGCGCAATATCCTGATAAGATCATCCTCAAGCTGATAATAAATCCTGTGATTGCGATATGACAAAGACCGGCACTCCGGTTGCAGACCCATATAAACTGGCCCCGCCTGCGGATGCTCGCGCAACAGGTCGAAGACGCGATCAAGCTCGCGCAGATGGCGGGCCGCTGCATCCCAACCAAAGCTCTCTATGCCTTAATCCAATATTGCCGTCAGATCCGCATCGGCGGAACTGCTAAGCTCAAGCCGCATTTTTGCGCTTTGCGTTGGCTTCCTTCCTGATCTGCTTTTTTGCGTCGGCGACAATAGCTTCGATGGTCCGCTCGCTAATCCCCGAAGCACGGCCTTCCTCGATCGCTGCGGGCAGGCGTTTCCGCTTCGCCTCATATTCCTGCTTGCGGCGCACGAGGTCTTGAAGCAACTTCAGGACGACAAGGCTGATAAGTCTACGATATTCTCGGTTCCACGATCACCCCATGCAACGATATCCCCATGCGGGGGTTTAGCTTGAGGACGCACCGAGAAAACAGGAACGATCCACCAGCCCGATGTGAGCTTTGGCTGGTCTCTTGCCACCAATTGCCGCCACCGAATATCAATGAAGGAAACCATCATGTTACGTTTAGCCATCGCATTTCTGGTTATTGCCCTGATCGCCGCCGTCCTCGGATTCGGCGGAATTGCTGGTGCGTCAGTCGGTATTGCCAAGATCGTGTTCCTGATTTTCATCGTATTGTTTGTCATTGGCGCCATCGCGCATCTGATGCGCAAGACCTGAACCGGACTCGAAGGCTGCCGGGTGGCTTGCAGCGCCATCCGGCCCCGTTGAAAATGCATTGAAAGATTTGGGCGTCGGCCCTTCGGATTCAATGGGCCGGACGAAAGCCTGACTTGCGCCGCTTGCAGGGGCATGCGGATGGAGGTCCAGCCGTGACCCGCATCAACCGGACGATCATTTTGGGGCTTTCCTACAGCTAACCAAATAGGTTATTCTGTCGCTCATGACAGACAGACACTCCCCCCAGACTGACACCACTCCCGACAATACCAATCTCGATGCCCACGGCCACGACCCCGACGCCTATGACTGGGTCCCGGTCCTGCGCAAGCGCCGCAAGGACGGCTGGACACCGGAACGGCAGCGCGCTTTTATCGGCGCGCTGGCCGATTGCGGCGTGGTGTCGGAGGCCGCGCGTGGCGTCGGCATGTCGGATACCGCTGCCTATAGGTTGCGCCGTGCACCAGGGGCAGAGAGATTTGCTGCTGCTTGGGACGCGGCGCTGGATGCCGCTTCGCGGAGGCTGGTCGACATTGCCTTCGACCGGGCGATCAATGGCGTCGACGATGTAGTGCTCGATCGCGAGGGACGTCATGTCTATACCAAGCGTAAATATAACGACCGTCTGCTGATGTTCCTGATTCGCGCCCATGCGCCGGAACGCTATCGCCATGCGAACCGAGATGGGCGCGCTGTCGGGGAGGGGAGGGACGCGGTGCCCGCACAGCCGCCGGTTGCGGAAGCGCTGAAGCTGCTCGGCCCCGAACCGCCGGCCGAGCCGGAAAAGCTGCTGTCACCCGAAGAACTGGATGATGCGCTGGAAATTGCTGACCTGATGGACGGGAAATTGCCGCACTGGCATCGTCACGACCGTACGGATTACACGGATCAGACCGGTGATCCTGAAAAGATCGCAAAGCTTGCAGAAAGCAAGCTACAAGTTTCTGATAACAAAGAGATAAATTATAAAGAATAGTGAGCGAGAGAGACGATGAACAACCCGTTCTTGGCCCAAACTTTGACCAACTTTCGATCACTTGATCTCCCTGATTTGCCGCCAGAGCGGCCTTGGATCAGCAAATGGAGCCGCCAGATGCGCTCCCGCAAGTTGGCCCAACGCCGGTGCAGATTATAAATCTGCCAGAATCTAGCTCAGCGCCGGAATGATCCATACAATCGACAGCGCCACAATGGCGAGCAGCAACGAAACTGCCAGCACGATTCGGACATTATGCGGCCGACTCGGCTTGTTGCTCGCCTCCTGCTCGGTCACTTCTACCTCATCGCCATGCTTTTCCATATATATGCTCCTTTTCCGTTCCATATTTAGCAGAAGGCCTGATAGCATAAATACCCCATTAGGGGCAGGGTTGCGGATCGCGGTTCCGAAATGGCCAGTCAATGACCCCGCCTGCGATCAGTGCCCACCAGATGAAAACGGGCTGGAATGCAAGACGAGGGCCATGATAGAGCCAGCTCGCGGACGCTCCGCCGATCGCAATATTGTTGATCGCATGGTTGATATTTGCCGGATAGACGCAAAGCGCATAAAGCGCGAGGCCGACGCCCGCTGCATAGCGGGGCCAGGCAAGAAATTTGGGCGGGATCAGCAGGCCGATGGCCCCGGCAATTTCCGCAATGCCGGTCAACAGGATGACCTGCTCCGGAAACGGCACCCATTCCGGTGTGATGGCCAGAAATCCGGCAGGTGAGCGGAGATGGGCTATTCCTGCAACCAGATAGATTATCGCCAGCAACCATCGGAAAAAATGGCGTGCGGGGCTTGCCGGGGCACTCATCGGGAACTTCTCATGCGTGCGATAACAGTGACGAAAAAGGCCGTGGACCAACCCAGCAGGATGAAACCGTTCAGGCCCTCGATGGCCGCGATCATTTGCCACTGGCTGGCCAGCCCTTCGCTATTATATCCGGTGGTCGAATATGTAATGGTTGAGAAATAGATCGCCTGGTCAAATGTAGGCAATGCATCGACCGCACGATATATTACCGCATACGAGAATATCTCGATGCCATGCAGGACGAACAGGCCCAGAACGAGGCCGAGCGTGACGGCAATACCGCGTAGTGACATCGGGTGGATATTTTCTGCGGCTTCCTCACGTGTTTCGATGCGCAGCCATCGCCCCAGCATGAAGATCCCCACGCCGTGAATGAGCACGGTGAGCAGGATCATGCCGGTTCCGATAAGCAGTTCGGAGAGCACCGGGTGTCAACCGCCCCATGGGGGAGGTGGCTGCGCTACCGGATTTGACAAGTCAAACTCGACGCGAAAATGTCGCCCATCCGCCGATTCCGGTCGGCGCAATTCATAGGCAAACCTGGCATTGTCTTGACCCGGTTCATCAACCTCGACGGCCCAAACGTTGCTCACGGATTGATCAAGGCCATTGGCCTTGAAGGATGCGATGGATTCGGCATCCACCGGAAATTCCTGGCGGCCTGCACTTCCCGCGCTGTTCGTGTCGCCGCCATAGTTCGTCACGTCATCAAGGCTGCCGTCCTCATGACGATGCCGGTGTTTCAGGCGAAGGCCCTGAGCGGTGCGGGTCACGGACCAGGTACGCGACCGGTCCCATTTGTCCCTCCCCTCGGCAATATGGAATGGAATCTGGATCTCGTTCTGATCGCAGGAAGCTACGTGCATGATCATCGGTTTGCCGGCCATGCCTGCATCGGCTTCCTGCTCCGATACCAATTGGCCGGCATATGCCTTGCCACAAAGCTCGTTCAAACGTTCAAAGAACATCCCTTGAGCGGACGGTTGTGGTGCCGGAGCAGGTTGGGAATCGCAGGCAAACAGAGGGATACAGGATAGAAGCGCTGCCAAACCGATCAATTTTTGCTTGTTCATCAGCATAGCTGCTACACAGTTTTTGCACGGCAGGAAACAACAGAAATTCATCTGTTTGCTTATTGGGGATTAGACTGCTATAGGGGTGGCAGCTAATAAATCGCGTTACGACGAAATCATGGTTTCGCAACCCCCAAGGTCGCATACTCTTTTTCCCATTTCTCGAAGTTGGCCAATCCCGTCCGGTTCTGCATTTCGCATGATCGGGCATAATTAAGTTATGAATAGGAATAAGACTATGCCTACAGGCACCGTAAAATTTTTCAACACCGACAAGGGCTATGGTTTCATCGCTCCTGAAGATGGTGGCGATGACAGCTTCGTGCACATCACAGCAGTTCAGGCTGCCGGAATGCAGTCGCTCGAAAAAGAACAACGTCTGACATATGATGTTGAAACCGGAAATAATGGCAAGAAAGCCGCTGTAAACCTGCAGCAGGCTTAAGTCTGAAATAAACGGAAAGGCGGTAGGGCATTGGCACTACCGCCTTTTTTTTGTCTTCGGAATAGGCGGCGTCTAGCTCCAGTCGAAGGCGAGACTGCCACGATTGTACAGTTCTGCGAGCAGCTTCACGACGGGCTCCGAACACAGCCATTCGGGTTTGAGGGCAACATGCGCTTCTGCGCAAAGCCGTTCGGCCAGCGGGATGGCATTTCCCTCGCAAGCATATAATTCCCCGTCGACAAATAGCAGCAGCCCGTCTTTGCCCTCCCGGATAAAGGAAAAGCGGCTGGCCGGGTTGCGAAGCAAGGGGTGGTCTGCGGCTAGCAGATCACGCAATTGTTCCGTTCCGATCTGCTCCTCCGGTCGCCAGTCCGTATCCGGATATCTGGGCGTGCTGCTATATTGCCCGAACCATTTTGCAAATTCCCCGCGATCGGTCAGCTTCTCCGTCAGCATGCTGTGCAGCCGGTTGATGGCGCTGGCCGATATTTCGCCCGGATTTTGCTGGACGGACAGATCGGGATCACAATAGCGGTCATCATCGGTCATTTCCGGCAGCAGGTTATCGCACCAGTTGCCGATCAGTTCTTTGCGCGATGGCGACCGAAAGCCGATGCTGTAGGTCATGCAATCCTTGCCCACGGCAACTCCGTTATGGGCAAAGCCGGGCGGGATATAGAGCATGTCTCCCGGATCCAATATCCATTCGTCGACCACTTCAAAGCTGGCCAGCAGGAGCAATTCTTCGTGCGAGCGCAGTGCAGTTCGATCGTCGCACATGCCGCCGATCTGCCAGCGGCGCTGACCCAGACCCTGGACCAGAAAGACATCATAATGGTCAAAATGCGGACCCACACCGCCGCCATCGCTGGCATAGCTGACCATCACGTCATCGATCCGCCAGTTTGGGATGAAGCGAAACGGCTCGATCAGCGCGGCGACGTCGGGGACATGATGATCAACCGCCTGAACGAGCAAGGTCCAGGGGGATTTGTCCAGTTCACCAAAGCGGCTCTGGGGTAACGGGCCATGTTCGGCGTTCCAGTCGTCACTGGATTGCGTGATCAGGCGCGATTCAACATGATCCTCGCAAGCCAGTCCAGCAAGCTCGTCGGGCGAAAGCGGATTGTCCCACTTTTGCCACGGATTTCGAATCAAAAGGGGGCGTTTCTGCCAATAATCGCGCAAAAAGGCAGACGTATCGAATGTTTGGAATTGCATCTGCG
>Ga0209346_1001336_pt1 | contig 13964 bp, 10 predicted proteins | sample AutmiccommunBRH9_FD_187381 | JGI IMG/M metagenome (GOLD analysis project Ga0209346, IMG submission 187381) | Deep subsurface microbial communities from Mt. Terri, Switzerland - Autotrophic microbial communities BRH/9 (SPAdes) (version 2) | ecosystem: Environmental > Aquatic > Deep subsurface >...
TGCGGATCGGCTTTACCCATCATCCGACGGCCTGATCCGGCCCCCTTTTGTGCTAGCGAGCGAGCGCGGTCTCGGCTTGCTCGACCAGGGACCGGATGATTTCGGCAACGGATTCCTCCGTCTTGACCATGCCGACTGACTGGCCCGCCATGACGCTGCCATATTCGATATCCCCATCGATCACCGCCTTGCGCAGCGCGCCGGCCCAGAAATGTTCGATCTGCAGCTGCGCTTCGCCCATTTCGATCGCGCCCGAGTCCAGCAGTTTGGCGACCTCGATCTGTTTGCGGGTGAATTCCTCGGTGCCCTTGTTCTTCAGCGCGCGGACCGGGATTACCGGCAGCCGGGGATCAACCTGGACACTGGTGATCGCGTCGCGGGCATTGCCGCGGATGAAGGCCTTCTTGAAATCGGGATGAGCGATCGATTCATGGGCGCAGACAAAGCGGGTGCCGAGCTGGACCCCGCTGGCGCCCATTTCGAGATAGGCAGCGATCATCTCGCCGGTGCCGATGCCGCCGGCGACGAATACCGGCAGCTGCTCGGCGATCTCCGGCAGGATTTCCTGGGCCAGCACCGAGGTCGAAACCGGCCCGATATGGCCGCCCGCTTCCATGCCTTCGATGACAATCGCGTCGACCCCAGACCGGACGAATTTTTTGGCGAGCGCCATGGCCGGGGCAAAGCAGATCACTTTGGCGCCGGTCGCCTTGATCGCTTCGAGACTGCCCTTGGGCGGCAGGCCCCCGGCCAGCACGACATGGGTGACCTTATGTTTTCCGCAAATCGCGATCAGCGCCATCAGATCGGGATGCATGGTAATCAGATTGACTCCGAACGGCTTGTCGGTGCGTTTCATGGTCTCGGCAATTTCCGTGTCGAGCAGCTCCGGCGTCATCGCGCCGCAGGCAATCACGCCAAAACCGCCGGCATTGGAAATGGCGCTGACCAGATGGCGCTCGGATACCCATGACATCGCCCCGCACATGATCGCGGTCTCGCAGCCGAGAAAATCGGTGCCGCGTTGCATCAGATGGGACAGGGTAGATTGGGTCATTATTTCTCTTTCAAAAGCCCTGTCCCCTGAAGGGGAGAGGGTTGGGACAGGGGGAAGTTCAGCAACAGGCCCCTCCCTTGGTCCCTCCCCTGAAGGGGAGGGAAATATCTAGGCCGCGTCTTCGGCATCCAGCCCGTAGGCCGTATGCAGTACGCGCAGCGCCAGTTCGGTATAATCTTCCTCGATCAGCACGCTGACCTTGATTTCCGATGTGGTGATCGCCTGGATATTCACCCCGCGATCGGCCAGCGCCTTGAACATGGTCGAGGCGATGCCGGCATGGCTTTTCATGCCGACGCCGACGACCGATATTTTCGCAACATTGCTGTCGGGGATCAGCCGGTTATAGCCGATATTCGCCTTGGCGCCCTCCAGCACCTGCATCGCCAGATCAAGATCGGCGCTGGGCACGGTGAAGGTCACGTCGGTTTCCCCCTTCTCGCGCCCGACATTCTGGATGATCATGTCGACATTTATCGCGGCCTCGGCCAGCGGCGCAAAGATATTGGCGACCGCGCCTGGCCGGTCGGGCACGCGGGTCAGGGTGATCTTGGATTCATTCTTGTCATGGGCGATGCCGGTAATCAGCTGGCTTTCCATATCGTCTGTCTCCATTTCATCTTCGCTGATGATCATTGTTCCGGGCAGGTCGTCGGCCACCGGTGCGCCTTCCTCGGTGAAGGAGGACAGCACCTGGATGCGGACGCCCTCCTTCATCGCCAGCCCGACCGAACGGGTCTGCAGCACCTTGGCGCCGACGCTGGCCAGTTCCAGCATTTCCTCGAAGGTCACGGTTTTCAGCTTGCGCGCGCGGGTCACGATTCGCGGGTCGCTGGTATAGACGCCGTCGACATCGGTATAGATATCGCAGCGATCGGCCTTGACCGCCGCTGCTATAGCGACGGCGCTGGTGTCACTGCCGCCGCGTCCCAGGGTCGTGATCCGGCCGTCTTCGCTGATTCCCTGGAAACCGGGAATGATCGCAATCTCGCCACCCTGCATCGCGGCGGTCAGCGCCGCGGCATCGATGGTCTCGATCCGCGCCTTGCTGTGCGCCTCGACCGTACGGATCGGCATTTGCCAGCCAAGCCAGCTGCGCGCCCTTGCTCCCAGTGATTGCAGGGCGATCGCCAGCAGGCCGGACGTCACCTGTTCGCCCGAGGCGACGACCACGTCATATTCCGCCGGATCGTACAGCGAGCTGGCTTCGCGGCAGAAATTGACCAGCCGGTCGGTATCGCCGGCCATCGCGGATACGACCACCGCCACTTCATGGCCGGCATCGGCCTGCTGCTTGACGATCTGCGCTACCCGGCGGATGCGGTCGATTCCGGCCATTGAGGTGCCGCCAAATTTCATCACGATACGTGCCATGCTGCTGTCGGAAAAACTTTCGATAAAAAGGGCCTGAACAGGATTGAAAAGCCTGATAAAGAGGGGACATGACAAAGGCAAGTAGCAGCACGATCAGACCCGAAGAAGCCGCGCATTTTGGCGCACTGGCGGCCGACTGGTGGGATCCCCGGGGATCTTCGGCCATGCTGCACCGGCTGAATCCGGTGCGGCTTCGCTATATCCGGGAGGCGATCGACCTGCATTTCCATTGCGACAGCAGCCTGCTCAAGCCGCTGTCCGGCAAAAGGGCGCTCGATGTCGGCTGTGGTGCCGGGCTGCTGTGCGAACCGCTGGCCAGGCTGGGTGCGAGCGTGACCGGCCTTGATGCCGCGCCGGAAAATATCGTGGCGGCCCGGGCGCATGCCGCACCCCAGGGTCTGGACATCGACTATCGCAACGAAGCGATCGAGGATTTTCCCGGTCGGGGCTTCGATCTGGTCACTTCGCTGGAGGTGATCGAACATGTTGATGATCCGCAGCGTTTCGTCGCCGGACTGGCCCGCGCCATGGCCGATGACGGCCTGATGATAATCTCCACCCCGAATCGCACCGCCCTGTCGAAACTGATGCTGGTGGAACTGGCAGAACGCACCGGCCGAATCCCGCGCGGCACCCATCATCACGAGCAATTCATCAGGCCCGAGGAACTGGAAAAACTGCTCGGCGAGGCGGGCCTGGCAGTGTCTGATACCAGCGGCATATCCTACAGCCCGGCGAGCGGCTTTTCGATCACCGACAATCTGGCGCTCAACTATCTGATGACGGTGGTCCGGGCCCAGTGACCCGAATCTCAAATTGATATCAATGAAAGCGCCGTCACCCTGAACTTGTTTGGTATCTATTTCTTTCAACCAAGGAAAAATCAGGACAAACTGCCGTCATTGCGAGGAGCCGCAGGCGACCATGCAATCCAGACCGGCACAAGACGTTCTGGATTGCTTCGCTGCGCTCGCAATGGCGAAGCAAGCCAGGGTGAATCTAGAAGTCGACCTTCTCGTAATGCGCCGGCGGCGCGATCACTTCCATTCGTTCTGACAATAGCGGCCGGAAGGACGGCCGCGACTTGAACATCGCGTACCAGGCCTTGGTCTGGTCGTGTCCGGCCCAGTCGATCGCGCCGAGATAGTCCGCCACCGAAATCTGCGCCGCAGCGGCAAGGTCGGCAAGGCTCATCGTCGCGCCCGCCAGCCAGCTGCGGTGGTCGATCAGATAGTCGATATAGTCGAGATGCTGATTCCCCCGGCGCATCGCCTCGCGCAGGATTTTGGCGTCGGGCGGTTCGCGCCGGACCAGCCTCTTGTGCATCCGCTCGTGCAGCATCGGTGCGGTGACGTCGCCGAAAAACTGCTCGTCAAACCAGGCAACCAGCCGCCGGATCTCCGCCCGGTTCACTGCTGTGCCGTTGATCATCGGCACCTTTTCGACCGTTTCCTCGATATATTCGCAAATCGCCACGCTATCGACCAGACAGATGTCGCTCCCGGCATGTTTCATCACGGGCGTGCGGCCGGTCGGGTTCATCGCCAGAAAATCGTCGCGCTGATCCCAAGGTGATTCGCGCACGAGTTCGTAGGCGACCGACTTCTCGCCCAGAAGCAAGCGGACTTTGCGGGAAAACGGACATAGGGGGAACTGGTACAACTGCCACATGGGTCCGGTGTTAATCGCGATTGCAGCGTTGCGAAAGCAATTTACTGTGAAAAAGGATTTTATAACCTTTGCCGGTTACAGCTATTTGCAAATGGGGTGAATAATCGGTGCAGACGGGAGCGGAACAGGCGGCGGGATATCGCACGGCAATCAATGCCTTTCGCGGCTTTGCGTCGCTCTATGTTGTCCTCTACCATCTGCGCTATTACAATGATTTCGACTGGTTCGGTGCCTTTCCGTTCCTGCGATATGGCTATATCGGTGTAGATTTCTTCTTCATTCTCAGTGGTTTGATCGTATCGCATGTCTATCTGACCGAATCTGCGGCGGGCAGACCCGATTTCTGGAAAAAATTCATCTGGTATCGCGTGGCCCGGCTGTTTCCGGTGCACCTGCTGATCATGCTGCTGATGTTGCTGGCTGCGCTGGTGCCACCGCTGCTTGCGGGCAGCGAACCGGCGCTGGATGGCCAAGACTATCAGGACTGGTTCCTGCTGACTTTTCTGGTGCGGCAATGGACCTTGCCGGCCGACTATGCCTGGAACAGTCCTGCCTGGTCGATCAGCGCCGAATTTTTTGCCTATCTGGTCGTGTTTCCGCTGATTGCCTATTTCACCCGGAACAATTTTGGCAGGTCTGCGGGAGTGCTGATCGCCGTTACCGGTTCGCTGTTGCTGGTGATGATGATCGCCAGCGCCGGAACGATCAATGTGAAGGCCTATGCCGGGCCGCTGGTCCGGGTGACCGGCGGGTTCATGCTCGGCAGCGGGCTGTATCTCATATTGTCGTCTCTCAAGGCGGTGCGAAACTGGGACCGCCTGCTCGGCTTCAGTCTCGCCACGATGGTGATGATATTGTTCGCCACACCGTTCATCAATGCGGCTGGCTTTTCGCTTGATCTGGTGCTGATCGTCGCCCTCGTTGCCACGATCAGCTGCACCTATCTGGCCAGCGGTCTGATTTCCGACTGGCTGTCGCGGCCCGGCCTGTTCTGGCTCGGCGAAATTTCCTTTGCGCTCTATCTTTGCCATATCCCGATGGCGCGACTGTGCCGATATGTCGCCGATCAACTGGAGTGGGAACGCGGTTTTGGTTTCGGCGTGCTGAGCGTGATCATTGCGATTGCGGCCGCGCATTTGCTGTATCGCCTGGTTGAGATTCCTGCCCGTCAGGCGATGCGGGACTGGTATTTCCGCTTTTCCCCTCGTCCCGGCCTGGTCGGCGGATAGAGAGGCGATAGCGCACGGCTGCCGACCGGCCTAGCCGGGTTGATAGATCGCCAGCCGGTTGCCCGACGGATCAAGACATTCAAACCGCCGCCCGCCGGGGAAGGCGATAATCTGTTTGACGATCTTGCCGCCAGCCGCCTTGACCTGCGCCAGAGACGCTTCCAGATCGTCGCTCTCGAAGGTCGGCATCGGCGCCACCGGCTCCTGCCCCGCAGCCAGTCCGATATCAACCGGGCCACCCTCGACGGCGGCATAGTCCGGACCATAATCGGTGAAGGCAAAGCCAAAGGCTTTCTCGTAAAAGGCCTTGCTGGCAGGCAGATCGCTGGCTTTCATCTCGAGATAATTGGGGGTGATCTTCGTCATGGTCCGGTTCCTTATTGTCTACCGTCTCGCGCTATTCGCAGCATAGCGGCAAGAAAGATCAAAACAAGAACATTCGCGCTGGCCTACTCCGCCGCCTCGATCGCCTCGTTGTCCGATAGCGGATGGGCGATCCGGCTGACCATTTCCTTCGGGCAGACCTGCCAGAAGCGGTCCCGCCACCGGTCCCAGTCGCGCAATATCGATTCGGACCATCTGCTGTCGGTGGTCTGCTGATGCCGCTCGATCAGGCCCAGCAGATGCGCTTCCCAGTAAGCGCTGTCGAGCCGTTGCCAGACGATGCTCTCGCCATTGGCCATTTTCCCGAAATCCCCGTCGCTATCGAGAACGAACGCCATTCCGCCGGTCATGCCGGCCCCGAAATTATTGCCGACCGGACCGAGGATCACGGCATTGCCGCCGGTCATATATTCGCAGCCATTGGCGCCGCAGCCCTCGACCACCACGTCGGCGCCGCTGTTGCGCACCGCGAACCGTTCGCCCGCCTGGCCCGCCGCATAGAGCTGCCCGGCGGTCGCGCCGTAGAGCACGGTATTGCCGATGATCGTATTGTCCTGGCTGACCAGCGGCGAGCTCACCATCGGCCGCACGACGATCTTGCCGCCGCACAATCCCTTGCCGACATAGTCATTGGCGTCGCCGAACACTTCCAGCGTGATCCCCTGGCACAGAAAGGCACCGAGCGACTGCCCCGCCGACCCGCGCAGGCGGATATGGACATGATCCTCGTTCAGCACGCTCATGCCATATTTCGCGGTGACCTCGGCCGAGAAGCGGGTGCCGACCGCGCGGTGGGTGTTGCGCACCGTATAGGTCAGCTGCATCTTCTCGCGCCGCTCGAACACCGGCTTGGCGTCGTCGATCATCTCCGCGTCGAGACTGTCCGGCACCTCGTTACGGTGGGTGTCGAGATGGAAGCTGCGCTCGCTGTCGCGCGCGTCGACCTTGGCGAGGATCGGGTTGAGATCGAGATCGTCGAGATGTTCCGCGCCGCGGCTGACCTGGCGCAACAATTCGGTGCGGCCGATGATCTCGCCCAGCGAGCGATAGCCGAGCCGCGCCAGTATCTCGCGCACTTCCTCGGCGATATAGGTCATCAGGTTGATCACCTTCTCCGGCGTGCCGGTAAATTTTGCGCGCAGCCGCTCGTCCTGGACGCAGACGCCGACCGGACAGGTGTTGCTGTGGCACTGGCGCACCATGATGCAGCCCATCGCCACCAGGCTGAGCGTGCCGATGCCATATTCCTCGGCACCGAGTATCGCCGCGATGACGATATCGCGCCCCGTCTTGAGGCCGCCATCGGTACGCAGCTTGACCCGGTGGCGCAGCCCGTTCAGCGTCAGCACCTGGTTGACTTCGCTCAGCCCCATTTCCCAGGGCGTGCCGGCAAACTTGATCGAGGTCTGGGGTGACGCCCCGGTGCCTCCGGTATTGCCGGAGATCAGGATGACATCGGCATGGGCCTTGGCGACGCCGGCGGCAATCGTGCCGATCCCGGCCGACGACACCAGCTTGACGCAGACCCGCGCGCGCGGATTGATCTGTTTCAGATCGTAGATCAGCTGGGCGAGATCCTCGATCGAGTAGATGTCGTGGTGCGGCGGCGGCGAGATCAGCGTCACGCCCGGCGTCGAATGGCGCAGCTTGGCGATGAACTCGGTGACCTTGAAGCCGGGCAGTTGGCCGCCCTCGCCAGGCTTGGCGCCCTGCGCCACCTTGATTTCAATTTCCTCGCAGGCGCCTAGATATTCCGAGGTCACGCCGAACCGGCCCGAGGCAACCTGCTTGATCGGGCTCGAGGCATTGTCGCCATTTTCAAACGGCGTGTAGCGGCGCTTTTCCTCGCCGCCCTCGCCGGAGACGGATTTCGCGCCGATTCGGTTCATCGCGATTGCCAGCGTCTCGTGCGCTTCCGGGCTGAGCGCGCCGAGGCTCATGCCCGGCGTGTTGAACCGCTTGCGGACCTCGGTAATCGCCTCGACCTCGTCGATCGGCACCGGCACCGGCGCGTAGTTGAATTCCATCAGGTCGCGCAGATAGATCGGCTCCATCTCGCGCACCGCCTGCGAGAATTGCAGATAGGAGGAGTAGCTGTCATGCGCGACCGCCGATTGCAGCAGGTGCATCATATGGGCGCCATAGGCATGGGCTTCGCCGCCATCGCGCTGCTTGTAGAAGCCGCCGACCGGGAGGCGCACCACCGCTGGCTCAAAGGCAGCGGCATGTTTTTCCTGGGCGTTGATGAACAAAGAGGCATAGCCTTCGCCGGAAATCTTGGTCGGCATGCCGGGGAACAGGTCGTTGCATAGCGCGCGGGAGAGGCCGACGGCCTCGAAATTATAGCCGCCGCGATAGCTGGAAATCACCGCAATGCCCATTTTCGACATGATCTTGAGCAGGCCGTCATCGACCGCCTTCTTGTGCCGTTCGAGACAGGCGTCGAGCGAGAGGTCGCCGAACAGGCCGCGTGCGTGGCGATCGACGATCGCGGCTTCCGTCATATAGGCGTTGACCGTGGTCGCGCCGACCCCGATCAGCACCGCATAGCAATGGGTGTCGAGACATTCTGCCGCCCGGACGTTGACCGAGGCGTAGGAGCGCAGGCCCTTGCGGACCAGATGCGTGTGCACCGCCGCGGTCGCGATCACCATCGAAATGGCCATGCGGTCCTCGTCAATATCCACGTCGGTGAGAAAAATTTCGGTCTTGCCGGCGCGCACCGCCTGCTCCGCCTCGCCCCTGATCCGGGCCAGTGCATCGCGCAATTCGATGGCGCCGCCGCTGGTGCTCATGGTGCAGTCAATCTCGGCGACGGCATCGCCAAAGCCCAGCTTCAGCCGCTCCCAAAGGGCGCAGCTCAGCACCGGGCTTTCCAGCACCATCACGTCCTCATTCTGGCTGTCCTGTTCGAGGATATTGGCGAGGTTGGAGAAACGCGTGCGCAGGCTCATCACATGGCGTTCGCGCAGGCTGTCGATCGGCGGGTTGGTAACCTGGGAAAAATTCTGCCGGAAGAAATGGCTGACCTGGCGGGGCTTGGTGCTGATCACCGCCAGCGGGGTATCGTCACCCATCGAACCGACCGCTTCCTTGGCATCCTCGACCATCGGCGCGAGGATCATTTCCATATCCTCCAGCGTATGGCCGGCAGCGGTCTGCCGCCGGATCAGCTGCTCCTTTGAAAAGCCCATGCCCGACACTTCCGGCGCGGGCGGCAGGTCATCGACGGTCAGGAATCCCTTGACCAGATCGGCATAGGGTTCCTCGGCGGCGATCCGGTCCTTGAGCTCGCGGTCCTTGAACAGGGTCCCGGCATCGAGATCAACGGCGATCATTTGGCCGGGGCCGAGACGGCCTTTCTCGATAATCTGGCTCTCGGGAACGACCACCATGCCGGATTCGGAACCGATGATCAGCAGATTGTCGGCGGTGACGGAATAGCGCAGCGGCCGCAGCGCGTTGCGGTCGACCCCCGCGACGGCCCAGTGGCCGTCGGTCATCGCCAGCGCCGCCGGCCCGTCCCACGGTTCCATGACGCTGGCCATATATTCGTACATCGCCTGGTGGGCGGGATCGATGTCCGGATCATTCTGCCAGGCCTGCGGCACCAGCATGATCTTGGCGGTCGGCGCGTCGCGGCCGGACCGGCAGATCGTCTCGAACACCGCGTCGAGCGCGGCCGTGTCCGACGAGCCCGCCGGGATCACCGGCTTGATATCCTCGCTATGGTCGCCGAAGGCGAGGCTGGCCATCTTGATCTCGTGGCTCTTCATCCAGTTCTTGTTGCCGCGGATCGTGTTGATTTCGCCATTATGGGCAAGACAGCGGAACGGCTGTGCCAGCCACCATTGCGGAAAGGTGTTGGTCGAATAGCGCTGGTGGAAGATCGCCACCCGGCTCTCGAACCGGCCGTCCAGCAGGTCGGGATAGAAGACCGACAGCGATTCGGCGAGGAACAGGCCCTTGTAGATGATCGAGCGGCAGGACAGGCTGCAGATGTAGAAATCCTGGATCTGCGCCGCGATCACCTTTTTCTCGATCCGGCGGCGGATCAGGTAGAGATTCTTCTCGAACTCGCGCGCGTCCTGCCTGTCCGGCATCGGCCCGGCGATCATGATCTGCTCGATCTCGGGGCGGGTATTCTGTGCCTTCTGGCCGATCACCGACACATCGACCGGCACCTGCCGCCAGCCATAGATGGTATAGCCGGATTCGATGATTTCCGCCTCGACAATGGTGCGGCAGGATTCCTGGGCACCCAAATCGGTGCGCGGCAGGAAGATCATGCCGACGGCCAGTCGGTTCGGACGGACCTTGTGGCCGCTGTCGGCGATCGCGTCGTCAAAGAAACGCTCGGGCAGATCGACATGGATGCCGGCGCCATCGCCGGTCATGCCATCGGCATCCACTGCGCCCCGGTGCCAGACCGCTTTCAGTGCGTCGATGGCGGAGGCTACGACGCGGCGCGACGCCTTGCCGTCGGTGGCCGCGACCAGGCCGACACCGCAAGCGTCGGTTTCGAACTCGGGGCGGTACATGCCTTCGCGAGCGAGGCGTTCATGTTCGGGTGTGGGATAATGATAGGTCATGTTACGAAGTTTCCTCGGCCAGAATATCGGACAGATATTCATCGATAACCTGCTTCATGCGCTGTTCCATTCCGGGCTGGTGCTTTCGCATATTCTGCATGCCCACAGTCATCAGATCGATTTGCAGCTTTGGTCCCACATCTAACGATTTCTGCATGACCGGGTCCCGGTATATTTCGGCCAGCCGGTTCAGTTCGCTGGCCGTATAATATTGCGCATAAAGCAGGCCTGCTTCGATCTTGCTGTCCCGGGTAAATTCTTCCACCACCAGATCCAGTTGTTCGACAAAAGCGCGGCGCAGCTTCTGTTTCAGGTCATCAGCCAGCGTGATGCCATCGTTTTGCGCCCTCAGGTCGAGGAACTCGTCGAATACGGCAAGGCCCATTGGATGAACGGATGCCTTGACCTGATCTTCATAATGCGTGCTGTCTAACAGTCGGTAGCTGGCTTCCAGAGCCTCCTGTGCTTCCGCGACAGCCGCTTCGGATGCAGTCAGACCATGAACGGGCGCAGACAATATCATCATGGATACACCCAGTATCAGCGTCATTTTTTTCACGCCGCCACCCTTTCCGCCAGTTTCTTCTCCTTCAGAAACCGGTGCATATGCTCGGTCACATCGCGGCCGTCCCTGATCCCCCAGACGACCAGACTGGCCCCGCGGACAATATCGCCGGCGGCAAACACGCCTTCCAGATTGGTCATCATCGACTTGTGATCGACGCGCAATGTCCCCCAGCGGGTGACAGAGAGATCGGGGCAGCCAAACAGGCCGGGCAGGTCTTCGGCATCAAAGCCCAGCGCCTTGATCACCAGATCGGCGTCGACGGTAAAATCACTGTCCGGCTCCACTTCCGGCGACCGGCGGCCGCTGGCATCGGGCGCGCCGAGCCGCATCCTTGTTGCCCTGACCGCCGTCACATGATCGGTGCCCTCGATCGCTTTCGGGGCTGACAACCAGACAAATTCGACGCCTTCTTCCTCGGCATTGCGCACTTCATTCTGCGATCCGGGCATATTGGCGCGATCACGGCGATAGAGGCATTTGACCGATTTCGCGCCCTGTCGCACCGATGTGCGGACGCAATCCATTGCCGTGTCGCCGCCGCCGATGACGACGACATTCTTGCCCTTGGCGTTGAATCGGCCATTGTCGAAATCGGGGACATCGTCACCAAAGCTCTTGCGGTTGGAGGCGATCAGGAAATCGAGCGCTTCCTCGACACCCGGTGCGCCGACGCCCGGCATCTGGATGGCGCGCGCCTGGTAGACGCCGGTTGCGATCAGGATCGCGTCATGCCTACCGCGCAGTTGGTCGAGCGTCGCTTCCCTGCCAACCTCGAAATTTTCGTGGAAGTTGATTCCGCCATCCTTCAGCCGCTGCACCCGGCGCATGATCACATGCTTTTCCAGCTTGAAACCGGGTATGCCATAGGTCAGCAGCCCGCCGGCGCGGTCGTGCCGGTCATAGACATGCACGTCGTAACCGGCGACGCGCAGATATTCGGCGGCGGTCAGGCCGGCGGGTCCGGCACCGATGATGCCGACCGACTGGCCTTTGGGACGGCCTGGCTCGAGCGGTTCGACCCAGCCTTCTTCCCATGCGGTGTCGGTGATATATTTTTCGACCGCGCCGATGGTGACCGCGCCATGGCCGGAAAATTCGATCACGCAATTGCCTTCGCACAACCGGTCCTGCGGGCAGATACGGCCACAGATTTCCGGCATGGTCGATGTCAGGTTGGACATTTCATAGGCTTCGCGCAGCCGTCCTTCGGCGGTCAGCCGCAGCCAGTCGGGAATATGATTGTGCAGCGGGCAGTGGACCGAACAGTAGGGCACGCCGCATTGCGAGCAGCGCGCCGATTGCTCGGCGGCCTGGTCCGGCGCATATTTGTCGGCGATTTCCTGAAAATCCACTGCGCGCAGCGCGGGATCACGCTTTTCGGGATAGGCCTGGCCTTCCTCGACAAATGTCAGCATTTCCAGTTTCTGCGGGCTTTTTGCCATGCCAGACGCTCGTTTCCATTGTTTTTGATAGCCACGAGCCCGGGTCGTGCCGGGCACTGGAGGAGAAATAACCAGAAACAGGCCGGGAGTCACGCATAAATTCCGATAAAGGACAGCTATTCTGCCATTATATAGCGATGCTTGCTCGATAAAATGGCGGAGTCAAGTGTCTTCCGAAAAATATAGGCCGTATCGGACCCATATTTTCCGCAGGACAACCGCTATCCGAAACGCTATTGCGCGGCAAACCAACAGACGGACAGTCCATGACCTTCATCCAAATGCTGCTCCTGGCGATCGTGCAGGGCGTTACCGAATTTCTGCCAATATCCTCTTCCGGCCATCTGATCCTGCTGCCCGTCTTCACCGGCTATGCCGATCAGGGGCCGATGATCGACATTGCCGTGCATGTCGGTTCCCTGCTCGCGATCATGACCTATTTCTTCAAGGATGTCTGGTCGCTCGGCCGCGGCGGTCTCGCGTCGATCGGGGTCGGCCAGGCCGCCGCCGAGCGGCGGCTGTTCTGGTGGATCATCATCGGCACAATTCCTGCCGTTGTCTTTGGCCTGTTCCTGAAGACCGGCGGCTATCTCGAAGGTTTTCGCAGCACTACCCTGGTGGCGGTCAATCTCATCATTTACGGCATCCTGCTGGGCATAGCCGACCGGTTCGGGAGGCAGGTCAAGTCCTTCGAGGATCTGACGCTGAGTGATGGCCTCATCGTCGGGCTCGCCCAGGCACTGGCGCTGATTCCCGGCACCAGCCGATCCGGCGTGACGATGACCGCCGCCCGCTTCCTCGGCTATACCAGAGTGGAAGCTGCGCGATTCTCGTTCCTGCTGTCGATCCCCGCGGTGGCCGGTGCCGGCGTGCTGATCATTCCCGATCTGATGGGGGCGAGCAGCGAAATGCTGACGGAGGCGCTGATCACCGGTGCGATGACCTTCCTCGCGGCGCTGGCGACGATGGCATTCCTGATGCAATTCTTGCGCAAGGCGTCCATGATGGTCTTTGTCGTTTACCGCATCGCGATGGGCGTGGCCCTGCTGGCCTTTTTCTAGCCCTGCTTTTTACCTCCGGATATTATCCCGCCTTGGCACCAGCTCCGAACCGTCCGTGCGGCGTGTATTTTTCCATCCAGCCAGGCGCCACCGCAGCGAGCGGCGTCGGGGCAACGCCAAAGCTCTCGAGTCCCTTGGTATCTGCCGCCACTACATTGTCTTTCTGCAGCATTCGGTACTGGTCGGCGGTGATCGGCGCCCCGGGAAACGGCCCGAGCAGGCGTGCCATCAGGCTGGCGGCAAAATCGGGGACCTCGATAAAAGTCCGTTTGCGTCCGGTCAGCTTCGCAATCCGCTGGTTGAGATCGCCCATGCTGATTATTTCCGGGCCGCCCAGTTCGAACGTCTGTCCGGCGTAAAGCTCGGGATGGCTCAGGGCCTGGGCAGCGACATCGGCGACATCACCGACAAATATCGGCTGGAACCGGGTGGCGCTGCCGATGACCGGCACTACCGGCAGCATCGAGATCATCGCGGCGAAACGGTTGACGAACTGGTCTTCCCGGCCAAAGATGATCGACGGCCTCAGAATGATCGCAGCCGGAAAGGCCTGCAGCACCGCCTGTTCCCCGTCCGCCTTGCTGCG
>Ga0209346_1001348_pt1 | contig 13859 bp, 12 predicted proteins | sample AutmiccommunBRH9_FD_187381 | JGI IMG/M metagenome (GOLD analysis project Ga0209346, IMG submission 187381) | Deep subsurface microbial communities from Mt. Terri, Switzerland - Autotrophic microbial communities BRH/9 (SPAdes) (version 2) | ecosystem: Environmental > Aquatic > Deep subsurface >...
GCGATGATCGCTACATGCGGCCCGTCTATGAGGTGCGTTGGCTGAGTGGTCGAAAGCGCCGCACTCGAAATGCGGTATGCCAGCAATGGTATCTAGGGTTCGAATCCCTAACGCACCTCCACAGACACCAAGGCTTCGAAAGCCAGGCGGCGCGCGTTGAAAAGGGCAGCCCCATCGCCTTTTTTCTGATATATGCCGCCCCGACCGTCGTTGATTATTTCAGCCGCTGGTCACACCGGTCACACCCCCCAAAGCATAATATCCGGTCATTGCCGAACCAAGTCATCGTGCATGCAAACGACGGTCTTCTGCCTGCGGACGAAAATGTTCCGAAAAGGCAACAGTGTGCACGTGGAAGATGAAGGAGGGTGTGTCATGGCAAGAGACTGCCATATCAGAAGGCGGATATTGTAGGAAAGACCTTTGTGGAATGGTTGTTCGGGACCGATTCCCAGCTGCACTCTATGCTGATGCGCTTCGGGCGATGCTGTCGTCGCTCTTCTGAACCACCGCGCTGGAATCAGGTTCACCGACAACTTTCAGGTCATTGATATCATAGCCGCCGGCAGCCAGAGCAATCTGCGGAAGCAATTTTATCAGCTCTTCCTTGGACGTCGCCCGTCCGTACAACCAGCCCTGTCCATCCATGGAGCCAATTTCGTCGAGATACCCTCTCATTTCGTCAGATTCAATTCCTTCGGCGGTAATCGGAACGTTGAGCGACGTCGCCAGCGATGCAATGGATTTGACGATTGCAGCACTTTCGTCGTTGTCGAGCATCGAAAAAACAAAGCTGCGGTCAATTTTGATGCGGTCGAAGGGAAACGCTTTCAGCTGCGTCATGGAGGAATAGCCGGTACCGAAATCGTCCAGAGAAATTCGGATGCCCAATGCCTTCAGGCTGGTGATCGTGCTGAGTACCAGCGGCGTATCTTCGAGCAGGCTGCTCTCGGTAATTTCCAGTTCGAGCCGTTGCGGCGGGAAACCGGTTTCCGTCAAAACCTTCATGATCTGCTTGTCCAGATTCGGATCACTCAACTGCACCGGAGAAATATTCACTGCCAAAACAAGCGAATGATCCCAATCTTTCGCATCGACAAAGGCCTGGCGCATGACCGAAAAGGAGAGGGACGAAATCATTCCGGTCGATTCGGCTACGGGGATGAAATCGACCGGTTCGATCAGTTCGCCACTGGGGTGATTCCATCGTGCGAGGACTTCGAACCCGACGAGATTGGAGCCGCGAATGCCGTATTGCGGTTGATAGAAGGGAACAAATTCACCCTTCGGAATACCCTCCCTCATATCGGATTCCATTTTGTAGCGCTGCTGCACCTCGTCTTCCATCGTGGACTCGAAGCAAGATATCCGCTCGCCCCCGGCCCTTTTTGCCTCGTACATGGCGATATCGCTTCGCCTAAACAGATCCGCGACACTGGATCCGGGCTTGACCTCGGCGTAAATGCCCATGGAGGCGCTAATCTTGCTTATGCTTCCCCCGACAGAAACGGGTTCGCCGAATGCGTGCTGTATCGCTTCGGCGACCGCCAGCGTATTTTTGGGGCCGGCAGCCTCTCCGAACAGCAATACCGCAAATTCGTCGCCGCCGAGACGAGCGCAGGCCGAGTGTTCCGGTGTAACCTCGAGCAGCCGGTCGGCCACTTCTTTCAGCATTTCGTCGCCGGCTTGATGCCCGTAAAGGTCATTGATCTTTTTGAAATTGTCGAGATCCATGTTGATCAGGGAGATTTTTTCGCCCGCACTCATCTTCTCGTCGATTATTTCGACTATGCCCGGGCGGTTCCGCAATCCGGTAGCATAGTCCCTGACGGCAACCATGCCTACTTCCCGCTGGGCGTCGTCTGCTGCCTTCGCGTGCCGGGACAGCACCTGCGAACCCCGCCAGATCAACAATATCAGGGCGATGTTGAGCAAAAGCGCGACGCTGAGGGTCTTATCCAGAACGATCGAGGCCCCGAAAATTTTGGCGATTGCGGTGGGCAAAAGCAAACTGCTCAATCCAACGAACACAACAATGGCACCGCAAAGCGCCACAATATTCAGAAGGTTTGACCTGCCTGCCAGCTTTTGATCTGACAATCCAATTCTCTGCATGGCTACAATTCCCAATCAAGAATTAGAGACTATCAGGTGACAGTTTCCATATGATTAAGGGCAGATATACTTTCGAATTTACCCTTCGGGCGAACGAAAGGATGTTGCTCCCCTTGCTCTTCGCTGGCCAGCAGTGCGGTCCGAGTTCGGAGGGCCCTCCCCCTGCCCGGCTTCATGCGGATCAGTTTTGCAGCGCCTGGAAGCAAGCGAGGAACATGACGGGCACAAAAAGAATTTGGCGGCGCCGTGATCCTTATGCCATAGTGAGATCGCATTTCGGATCATTGTCGCAGGCCATTCCGGTTCCGCATGATTTTTATATTCAGGCGCCTGTCGATCGGCTTGCCGGAGCAGGGAAAGCAGCAGACCCACCCCCGGCTAATGGCGGTCGATGCTCTGCAACGCCCGCCTTATATCTCGCTCGGAATAGGGCTTGCGAATGACCGGGGCATCCCTGAGATCTTCAAAATCGAAGCGCGATCCGAAACCGGTGGTAAAAAAACCAGGGAATATTGTTCGCCCGCAGCACTCGGGCGACTGGCAATGACAGTTCGCCGTCCAGGTCGATATTCAGAAAAGCAAGCGAGAAACTTCTGCTGTCCGCGATTTCCAGTGCGCTGGCAAGATCGAAGGCGAATTCCAGATTTGTATAGCCGAGCTTTTGCAGAATATCTTCCATTGCGAGGGAGAGCATAGCGTCGTCTTCGACGACCAGGATGGAGAATTCGGGCACAGCATGACTTTCAATAGTCGTTTCATTCGACCGGGAATGAACATTTGAAAACCACGCCGGATGGCAAATATTCAACCGCAGTCTCCCCCTGCATCTCTGAAGCCAACGCGCGTTCTATCAAAGTGGTTCCAAAGCCCTTGCGCTGCGGCGGCGAAACACTCGGGCCACCCGTTTCCGTCCATCTGAATTCAAGTTGGGACTTTTCGGTCTCGTTGGAAAAATTCCAGTCGATATTTATCTTGCCCTGGTCGCCGCTCAGAGCTCCATATTTCACTGCATTGGTTCCCAGCTCGTTGAGAGCCATGGAGAGGGCAAGCGAGGTACGAGACGACAATCTGCATTCCGGACCGGACACCTGGATCCGGTCGCCGTCCGTTCCGCCAAAAGGATGGATCGCCTGCGCCACAACATCCACGATGCCGGACCCGGACCAATTGTCAGCAAGGAGCAGGTCATGCGACCGGCTGAGAGCCAGAATGCGGGATATGAACGCCTCTTTTCCCGCGGTATCATCGGGCAATGACATCCGGGCAATCGCCTGCACGGTGGCCAACGTGTTCTTCACCCGGTGCTGGAGTTCCCCAGCCATGATATCAACCCGCTGCTGATGTTCTTTCTCCCTGGTGATATCTTCGACCACCGCGATGGCGAATTCCACCTCGCCGGTGATGTCTTTCTGAGAGGAAGCGGTCAGCCTCACCCAGATTAGGGCCCCGTCCTTGCGATAATAGCGTTTCTCGAGATTATAGCCGCCAATCTCGCCAGCCTTTAGCTTCTCAAATAATTCGAGATCGGCGTTCAGGTCATCCGGATGGGTAATATCCTGAAATGTCATCGTCAGCAGTTCCTCGCGCGGATAACCGACAATGTCGCACAATTTGTCGTTGATCCGCAGCCAGCTTCCGCCATGGCCGACATGGCCAATGCCGACGGCTGCATTATCGAAGGTTTTCGCTAGCAGCGCCTTTTCGCGCTCCCGTTCCCGGGCCAGCGCGATTTTCTTGGCAAGGCCATGAACTTCGACCACCTTGCCAACCAGCTTCCCGTGTTCGATGATCGGGCTGGAACTGTAGGAGACGGGATAGAAGCTGCCATCGGCGTGAACAAACATCTCTTCCCCCTGCGCGCGTGACTTGGCATCCAGGCTACTGGCCAGCGGGCACTCCGAAACAGGGTATTTGCTGCCATCCGGGCGGCTGTGATGGATAAGGTCGTGAAGTCGCTGACCTATCAGTTCGCTGGCTGCGAAGCCGGTCAAAGTCTCGGCGGCCGGATTGGCGTAGATGCATTGCTGTCTGGCGTCGATTACAAACAAGGCGGCATTGGCATTTTCGCATATAGCCTTGAAAGACGCAGCAATGTTATGTTCGTGCAAGGGCATGGTAGATCGGGTTACACCGTTCCCCAAAAAGCACAACTAATCTATGTTAATCGTTTGATCTTTTGACAGGAAATCAGATGTATAGGGCAGGAATGAACCGGTCAGCAAATCTTGTCGGAATCTATACTTCCGTCAATCTGGCAACCCGGTGAAACGCGGGATCGCCTGCAACGCCGCAGTGACGCCAATAAAAAACCACGCTTCGGGCGGAACCAAAACCGTTTGCGATTCATTGTTTCTGTATCCCCAAACCAAAGGAGCGAAAGAATGAACGAGAATATAATCAAGGGTAACTGGGACCAGATCAAGGGTAATGTTCAGAAGAAATGGGGCGAATTGTCCGACGACGAGCTCGACCAGATCAACGGAAACCGCAAAATTCTCGCCGGCAAGATCCAGGAAAAATATGGACGTGCGCAAGACGAAGCGGAACGGGAAATCGAGGAATTTGAACAGTCCTATTGAACCAAATATTGTCAACATCATATCGCCAACAGCGATCACCCCGTGCCGGCTCTTCCAACCCGGCACGGGGTTTTTTTGATAAAGAAAGGAACGAGATGCCGGACCTGCGCGATAACTCCCCCGGCCGTTCCCGATATTTGATATAATGCTCTGGTCGAAGGATGAATCAGAGCAGGTGTAAACCAGATCATGACGGCCAGACTGATCCCCCTCAGCGCACTCTTGCTCGGCTCCCTCTTTCTGCTGATCGCAGGCGGGATACACGGCCTGATATTGCCGATCCGTGGCTCGGATGAAGGCTTCAGTGCCTTTTCCCTCGGGCTGCTCGGCACAAGTTGGGCGACCGGCTATGTTCTGGGCTGCGTCTTTACCCCGCGCCTTGTTGCGGGGGCAGGCCATATTCGCGCGTTCGGCGCGCTTGCCGCAACCGCGGCGATTGTCGTGTTATTGTCATCCATGTTTCCCGACCCCTGGGCCTGGATTCCGCTGCGGGCAATCTCGGGATTCTGCTTTGCCGGCGCAGCGATGATCGTGGAAAGCTGGCTCAGCGAGGAAGTCGATTCCTCCATTCGTGGCCAGGTTTTCGGTACCTATGCGATGATCAATCTGGTCGGCTCAACCGGCGGTCAGATGATATTGATCGGAGCAGATGTGTCGGGTCACTGGTATTTCATGCTGGCCGCCATCTTCTACTGTCTCGCCCTTATCCCGACAGCGATAAGTTCGGGCCGCGCTCCCGCCCCCCTGTTCGAGGTCAAGCTCAACATCCCGCGGCTCTGGCGCAATTCACCGGTGGCGGTCTTTGCTGCCCTCATGATCGGCATATCGAATGGCACTTTTGCCACTTTGGCTGCGGTTTACGGGAACAGAATCGGCTTGGACATGACCAGCATCGTGCTGTTTTGCAGCGTGCCTGTCCTGGCCGGGGCGCTATTGCAGATTCCTGTCGGCAGGGCATCCGACCGGTTTGACCGCAGAAAGATACTGGTTCTGCTCGCGATTATGGCGATTTTGGCAGAGTCCATCTTTCTGACCGTGAATCCGCGGACCGGGACCGAAAATATTCTGATCGGTTCGCTGCTCGGGGCCGCCATGTTCGCCATGTACCCGATCGTTCTGGCCCACGCCAACGACCATGCGGAGCTTGGCCAATCGTTGCAGATCAGCGGCGGGCTTCTGATGTTTTTCGGCTACGGCTCAATTATCGGACCCTTTGTGGGCGGCGTTGCGCTGTCGACGATCGGTCCGGTGGCGCTTTTCTGGACCATGATCAGTTCCCATATTCTGATCGTTCTGTTTACGATCTGGAGAATGAGCCAGCGCGACCCCGCCAAATCCGATGAAAAGCCACCCTTCAAGGCGATTCCGCTGGCGCGGACATCGACGCCGGAAACCGAGATATTGTCCGACAGACATAAGCGCTGATAACACGGGCGTAACAGGGATAATGCCCTAAGGAATTTGTCACCACCGGCAGGATGGCTCCACCTCCTTGAAAAGGCCGCCCAGGGCGGGCCAGGCTAAAGCCGATGGCTATGCGAATTCCGATCCAGCGCTTGCATCTGTTGTCGAAAGGCCTAAATTGTGAGCATGAATTCAGTAGATCCGTTCAAGTCCGGCAATCCGTTGCCGCCCAATACGCCCGACATCCTTGATGCGCGCTTCGCCATTGGCGATGTGGTGCGGCATCGGATCTTTGATTTTCGTGGTGTGATCTATGATATCGATCCGGTCTTTGCCAACAGCGAGGAATGGTACGAAGCGATTCCCAAGGACCTGCAGCCGCCGAGAAACCAGCCTTTCTACCATCTTTTCGCGGAAAATTCCGACGGCAGCTATGTCGCCTATGTCAGCCAGCAGAATCTGTTATCCGATGATAGCGGCGAACCGATCGGCCACCCCGATGTGGCGCGGCTGTTTCAGGCGACCGAGGGCGGCAAATACAAGCTGCACCATATTCACCGGCACTAGCGCCAGCGCGTTCAGGATTTGATCTTCCATCCCGATTTTAGCAGCATATAGCAGATCAGCGCGAGACCGACATTGATCGCCAGCAGGACCAATGCGCCGACCAGAACCGGCGAATCCGCTACGCCGAGAAAACCATAGCGGAACCCGGAAATCGCGTAGAAAAAGGGATTGGCGTGGCTCACCGCCTGGAATGCCGGTGACAGGCGGTCGATCGAATAAAATGTTCCGGACAGCAACGCCAGCGGTGCCACAACGAAATTCGTGACCGCTGCGGCATGATCAAATTTCTCCGCCCAGATTGATGTCAGCACGCCGAGAAAAGACAACATGGCCGCGCCCATGATACCGAACCAGAACACCGCCCACCAATGCTCGATCCCGACCTGCACTCCGGGCCAGAGGAACATTGCGAGCCACACCGCGAAACCGACCAGAAAGGCTCTTGTCATCGATGCCGTGACCAGCGCCGCCAGCAACTCGCCGACCGAAAGCGGCGGGGTCAGATAGTCGATGATCGTCCCCTGGATCTTGCCGACCAGCATCGAAAAGCTGCTGTTGGCGAAGGCATTTTGCAGCATGCCCATGCAGATCAGTCCAGGCGCGATAAAGTCGGCAAAGGGCGCGCCCATGACGCTGCGGTCGGCGCGGCCGATGGCCACAGTGAATATCACCAGAAACAATAAAGTGGTGATCGATGGAGCCCAGACAGTCTGCAGCTGGACTTTGAAAAATCGCCTGACCTCTTTCCAGTATAGCGCCAGAAATCCTGCCCAGTTGACGCCGCGAATGACCGGCACACCGGGTGCGGTGAAGGGCATGGCAGCGGCCGGACGACCGCCGGGCTGATCTTTTCTGGGTTGGTCGGGCATATGATTTCCGCCTATCGGCTCCCAACGCCAATCACAACCCCATATCGCGCAATCGCGCGGCATTATCGTGCCAGTATAGTGGTTGTATATCCGCACCGGAATCCCTATATCGCCACAACTCTGAAACGATTAGGACTTTGCATGGCGTGGACGGATGAGCGGATCGATTCGCTAAAGAATATGTGGGAAAAAGGCCTGACCGCCAGCCAGATCGCTGAAGAACTGGGCGGCGTCAGCCGCAATGCCGTGATCGGCAAGGCGCATCGGCTTGGCCTGAAGTCGCGTCCATCCCCGGTCAAGGCCAAGCCAGAGGCGAAAAAAGGTGCAAAACCAGCACCCAAGGCGAAAAAGCCTGCCGCAAAAAGCGGTTCGGCGTCGACGCCGAAGGAAGAGCATGTTGCCCGGCGCGCAATGCCACCGCCAACGCCGGCTGCCCGCACACATGCGGCCCAACAGGCCCGTCAACCCAAGCATGACGGCCCGAAGATCGTGTCCGTCGGCCCCGGCGGCTTCCTGCGTCAGGGCCCCGGTGACCAGCAGGCACCGATTCCGCCGGCACCGCCGCGCCGGCTGGTTCCGGCCAAGCCGAGCGACGAAATTGCCGACAAGACCAGCCTGCTCGACCTTAACGACAAGATTTGCCGCTGGCCGATCAATCATCCGGGCGAACCGGACTTCCATTTCTGCGGCGAGGAAGTGAACCCCGGCTTTCCCTATTGTGTCGAACATTGCGGTCGCGCTTTCCAGGCACAACTGCCCCGCGGTGCCCGTCGCGCGCCGCCGCCATTGCCTTTTGGCGGCCCGCGGGTTCGCTAGACAACGCTCCAAATATCCAGAATTTTCAATGCACTGGCCGGAGACCGCATAAGTCTCTTGCCAGTGTGACTCCTGCCCTCTTATAGGGTCGGGCATGTCTGATGATCTGTTCGGCGCCAACCCGCCAACCCAATCCAAAACCGGTGAGTATGATGCCTCGGCGATCGAGGTTCTGGAAGGACTGGAGCCTGTCCGCAAGCGCCCAGGCATGTATATCGGCGGGATCGACGAACGCGCCCTCCACCATCTCGCCGCCGAAGTCATCGACAACAGCATGGACGAAGCGGTCGCCGGTCATGCCAGCCGGATCGAGATCACGCTCGATGCGGACAACCGCCTGACCGTCAGCGACAATGGCCGCGGCATTCCGGTCGATCCGCATCCCAAGTTTCCCGGGCAGTCGGCGCTTGAAGTGATCATGACGACGCTGCATTCGGGCGGTAAATTCTCCGACAAGGCCTATGCCACATCGGGTGGCCTGCATGGCGTCGGCGTTTCCGTCGTCAATGCCCTGTCCTCCGATACCATCGTCGAGGTTGCGCGCAACAAGACGCTGTATCGCCAGACCTTTTCGCAGGGCCTGACCACTTCGCAGCTGGAGGAAGTCGGCACCACCCAGAACCGCCGCGGCACCAGCATATCCTTCGTCCCCGATGTCGAGATTTTCGGCGAGGGTAATCGGTTCAAGCCGGCGCGGCTGTTCAAGCTGGCACGGTCCAAGGCCTATCTCTACGCCGGCGTCGAGATACGCTGGAAATGCGATCCCAGCCAGGCCAGCGACGATGTCCCGGCGGAAGCGATATTCCAGTTCCCGGGCGGCCTGTCCGACCATTTGCGCGAGCAGCTGGCCGGGCGCGAGTGCGTCACCACCGATTTCTTTGCCGGCAATCAGGACTTTCCCGACGCCCAGGGACGGGTCGAATGGGCGATCACCTGGCCGATCTGGACCGACGGCAGCTACAGCTGGTATTGCAACACCATTCCGACGCCCAACGGCGGCACCCACGAGACCGGCCTGCGCAACGCTCTGGTCCGCGGACTGCGCGCCTTTGGCGAACTGGTGCAGATCAAGAAGGCCGCGCAGCTGACCGCCGACGACATCATCTCCGGCGGCGAAATGATGCTCTCGGTGTTCATTCGCGATCCGCAATTCCAAAGCCAGACCAAGGACCGGCTGACCTCGCCCGAAGCGACGCGGTTGGTCGAAAATGCGGTGCGCGACCATTTCGACCATTTTCTCACCGACAATATGGACCGCGGCAAGGCGCTGCTCGGCTTTGTCATGGAACGGATGGACGAGCGGCTGAAGCGCAAGGCCGAGCGCGAGGTGAAGCGCAAGACCGCCACCTCCGGTCGCAAGGTCCGCCTGCCCGGCAAGCTGACCGACTGTTCGGGCAATGACCCGGCGGGGACCGAGATTTTCATCGTCGAAGGGGACAGCGCCGGCGGGTCGGCCAAGCAGGCGCGCGACCGCAAGACCCAGGCGATTCTGCCGATCCGCGGCAAGATCCTCAATGTCGCCTCGGCAAACAGCGCCAAGATATTCGCCAACAGCGAGATCGCCGACCTGATCCTGGCGCTGGGCTGCGGCACGCGCAAGGACTGCGATCCCGACAATCTGCGCTACGAGCGGGTGATCATCATGACCGACGCCGATGTCGACGGTGCCCATATCGCGACGCTGCTGATGACCTTCTTCTTCCAGGAAATGCCGGAACTGGTTCGCCAAGGTCATCTGTTCCTTGCCCGTCCGCCGCTCTACCGGATCAGTTCGGGTGGCAAGAGCCATTATGCGCAAGACGAGCGCGCCCGCACCGCCATTGAAAATGGGCCCTTCAAGGGCAAGAAGGTCGATGTCAGCCGATTCAAGGGCCTCGGGGAAATGAACCCGAACCAGCTCAAGGAAACGACCATGGATCCGAACAGCCGGTCCCTGTTCAAGGTGACACTGCCACAGGAATATGAGCAGCGTGCCAGCGTCAAGGATCTGGTCGACCGGTTGATGGGCAAGAATCCGGAACATAGATTCAACTTCATCCAGCAAAATGCCGCCAGCCTTGATGAGGACGTGATCGACGCCTAATAGTTGTTGTCTGATCCACGGATAGACAGGATGATTATCGTGCGTTTCCTTCCCGCTCTTGCATCGTGCCTTCTGGCCTGTTCGATGATGTGGACCGCAAGTCCGGCCAAAGCGCAAACCCGGACCGTTATTTCCGGGCAACTTGCAACGCGCACCAACGATGTAATGCGGCTGTTTCAGGGCGACGAAATCGAGGCCGAGGTTTTCGACGAGAATTTCCGCAATGCCGTGCCTATCGCCCAGTTTCGTGCCCTCACCCTGCAGGTGGTGGCGCAGCACGGACAGCCGCTGGAGATATTATCGATCGATCCGCGCAACGCCAATAGCGCGAAATTCAGAATCCGCTTTGAGAAATCGATCGGCACGGTCAATATCGATCTGGAGACCAACGCTCCGCACCGGATTGCCGGTCTTCTGCTGACCGGTTTCGAAGCTGGCGGAAGTTCGATCGACGATGTGCTTGCCGCGATTGACGCGCTGCCGGGACGTCAGGGCGTTCTGATGCAGCAAATCGACTCGACCGACCAGCCGCCGGTCGCAGCGCTCGATCCCGGCGGACGCTATGCCATCGCCTCGGCCTTTAAACTTTATATCCTGGCCGAACTCGACCGCGCCGTGCAGACGGGGGAGCGGCAATGGTCCGATGTCGTGCGGCTCGGGCCGAAATCCCATCCCTCCGGGATCAGCCAGAACTGGCCCGACGACTCACCGCTTACGCTGCACACGCTGGCCACCCTGATGATCTCGATCAGCGACAATAGCGCAACCGACACGCTGGTGAGGATCATCGGGCAGGAGCGACTGGCTGATATCGTCAAAGCGACGGGCCATCAAAGCCCGGCTGAACTGCAACCATTGTTGATGACCCGTCAGGCTTCTGCACTGAAAATGCCGGTCCACGCGGAGCGACGGGCGCGCTTTCTTGCCGCCGGTCCGGAGGAACGGGAAAATCTGCTCGCTGAATTTGACAGCGCCCTGACGCTGGACAGTCTTGATGCCCGGATGATGACGAGCAAGCCGAATTTCATCGATCAACTGGAATGGTTTGCCACGCCGCAGGACATGATCCGCTTGCTTGCCTATCTGAACCGGAATGCAAGCCCCGAAACCCTTGCCATTCTCGCCATCAATCCCGGAATCGGTCCGGATGCAGCGGGCAAGTGGCGCTATTTGGGCTACAAGGGCGGATCCGAACCGGGAGTATTATCCTATAATTTCCTGCTGCGGTCCGGTGCCGGGAAAAGCTATGCGCTTTCGGTCAACTGGAACAATGCAGAACAATCGCTGCAGGAAAGCGAACTGCTCGCCCTGACGACCCGTCTGGTAAGTCTGCTGGCGGATCAATAGCCGAATTCGGCCAAGAAACGGTGGTGCTACACCATCACGCCATAAATGGTATCATGCGCTTGCGAGCGCTTCGACCAGCGCCTTTACCTTTTGCTGCCGCCATTGCGGCAATGGTGCCATCAGCCAGTAGCCGCGCGACGACACACTGTCCTCGCCGATAATCTCGATCCGGCCCGCGGCGAGATCGCGCTGGACCAGCATCTTCGGGACCCAAGCATAGCCGAAGCCATTGGCTGCGGCTTCGATCGCCAGTCCGCCGTCGGCCACCCGCATCAAAGTTTCCTCGCCTTCCGAAATCGGGCAGCCGGGCCAGTCGATCTTGTTGCCGCCATTGAGGCCGGGGGCCGCAACCTTGACGAACACGGTGTCGCCAAGCATCCGGCCTTCATGCTGGCCCGGACCGTCACCGAGCCAGATCGCCACATCAAGATTGGCTTCGGTAAAATCAATCGCGTCATCGGCAGCTACCAGCGCAAAACTCGTGTCGGGGTGATTGGCGGAAAAGGAGGACAATCGTTCGTTCAGCCATTTCTGGGTGAAATCGCGCGGCGCGGCAATGGTCAGCTTGTGCGAGGACTGGCCCGACTGCATTGCCCGCACGGCTTCTTCAAATTGCAGAAATCCGGAGCGCAGCGCATCCAGACCGGCCGATGCCTCGTCGGTCAGCTCGAGGCCCTTGGGGGTGCGGCGGAACATCACCACGCCCAGCATATCCTCAAGCGCACGGATTTGCTGGCCGACCGCTGCCGGTGTGACCGCCAGTTCATCGGCAGCCTTGGTAAAACTGAGGTGACGCGCGGCAGCGTCGAGCACGCGCAGCCCGTTCAGCGGCAAATGGGTCCGTTTCATGGCCCGACGGTCGGTTCGGTCAGGGGGAAATGGGGAATACGGACCTGGAAGGCCGGCGGCGCGCTGCCCACCATGACGAAATGCCCTTCCATTGATCCGCTCGGCGTATTGAGCGGGCATCCCGAGACATAGTCATGCGACTTGCCCGGCTGGATCACCGGCTGTTCGCCAATAACGCCTTCGCCGTCAACCATGTGCAGACCGCCGCGCTCATCGCTGATCCGCCAGTGCCGGGTCAGCAACTGCACCGGCGTGTCGCGGTGGTTTTCCATCCGGATATGATAGGCCCAGAACCAGCGCTTGCCGTCGATATCGGATTGTTCGGGCAGGAAAGTCACCGAAACCCTTACGGTGACACCGTCGGTGGTTTCGGAGAACGGGAAGAACGAGTCCATCATGGTCATGATATAGAGTTAAAGTCCCACGGACGAAAGGGCCTGATCCAGATCTTCGATCAGATCGATCGGATCTTCCAGCCCGACGTTGATCCGCAGCATGTCTTCGCTAATCCCGATCTCCACCCTCGCCTCTTCTCCCAGCCCGTGATGGGTGGTCGAGGCGGGATGGCACATCAGCGAGCGGCTGTCGCCGATATTGTTCGATATATCGATCAGCTTCAATGCATTGAGAAGGCCGTGCGCCCGCTTGCGCCCGCCCCCGACATAGAGCGAGAAGATCGGTCCGGCAGCCTCCATCTGGCTCATCGCCAGATTGTGCTGCGGGTGGCTGGACAGGCCGGGGTGCAGGATCTTCTCGACCCGCTGCTCCAGAAACTTGCCCACCTCGACCGCATTGTTGCTCTGGCGGCGGATGCGCAGGTCGAGCGTCTCCAGCCCCTTGAGCACCACCCAGGCGTTAAAGGCGCTCAGCGTCGGCCCGGTGTTGCGGGTGAAGGCGAGCAAGGTTTCCTCGATAAACTGTTCACTGCCACAGACCGCACCGGCCAGCACGCGGCCCTGCCCGTCCATCATCTTGGTGGCGCTATAGGCGACGACATCTGCGCCATATTCCATCGGTCGCTGCAGCACATTGGTGGCAAAGGCATTGTCGACGACGCTGGTGATGCCCTTGGCTCGGGCGAGATCGCAGACGCTGCGGATGTCGATCACATCCATGGTCGGGTTGGCGGGGGTCTCGAAAAAGAAGACCTTGGTCTTCGGCGTGATCGCCCGCTCCCAATTCTCGATCTCGCGGCCATCGACCACGGTCGTCTCGATCCCGAATTTCGGT
>Ga0209346_1001349_pt1 | contig 13859 bp, 14 predicted proteins | sample AutmiccommunBRH9_FD_187381 | JGI IMG/M metagenome (GOLD analysis project Ga0209346, IMG submission 187381) | Deep subsurface microbial communities from Mt. Terri, Switzerland - Autotrophic microbial communities BRH/9 (SPAdes) (version 2) | ecosystem: Environmental > Aquatic > Deep subsurface >...
CATCAACCTCACCCAGCATGTCGTCGACGGTCAGCTCGACCTCGACAAACTGCGCCGCACCACCCGCACCGCAGTGCGCATGCTCGACAACGTCATCGACATCAACTACTACGCCGTGGACGCCGCCCGCCAGTCCAACCTGCGCCACCGACCGGTCGGCCTGGGCCTGATGGGCTTTCAGGATGCCCTGTACGAGCTCCGCATCCCCTATGGTTCGGAAGCCGCGGTGGAATTCGCCGACCGCTCCATGGAGGCGATCAGCTACTTCGCCATCGAGGCCTCCAGCGACCTCGCCGCCGAACGCGGCCGCTACTCCTCCTTCGCGGGCTCGCTGTGGAGCCGCGGCATTCTGCCCATCGACTCCCTCGATCTGCTCGAGGCCGAGCGCGGTGCCGACTATCTCGAAGTCGACAGGTCGCGCACCCTCGACTGGGACAGCCTGCGCGCCAGGGTGATCGACCAGGGCATGCGCAACTCCAACGTGATGGCCATCGCCCCCACCGCGACCATCGCCAACATCACCGGCGTCAGCCAGTCGATCGAGCCGACCTACCAGAACCTGTACGTCAAATCGAACCTCTCCGGGGAGTTCACCGTGGTCAACGACCATCTGGTTCACGATCTCAAGGATCGCGGCCTCTGGGATCCGGTGATGATCAACGACCTCAAGTACTTCGACGGTTCGGTGCAGCCCATCGCCCGGGTGCCCGAGGATCTCAAGGCGCTCTACGCGACCGCCTTCGAGGTCGAGCCCAAGTGGATCGTCGAGGCCGCGAGCCGGCGCCAGAAATGGATCGACCAGGCCCAGAGCCTCAACCTCTATATCGCGGGCGCAAGCGGCAAGAAACTCGACATCACCTACCGCATGGCCTGGTTCCGGGGACTCAAGACCACCTATTACCTGCGCTCCCTGGCCGCCACCGCCACCGAGAAATCCACCGTCGAATCCGGCCGCCTGAACGCCGTCGCCAAGGCGGCGCCGGCCGCGGAAACGGCCCAGGCCTGCGCCATCGACGATCCGGACTGCGAGGCATGTCAGTAAGTTACACAAAGAAAAGCCGCTTGCAGGTAGTGCGACCTGCAAGCGGCTTAATCTCCCTAGTGCAAGAATGCAGTTCTCAGGGAGGCTGGATCTTTCCAGATCACAAGCAAGGCGCATCATCGCCATTCTGGAAGAACGGTGTCAAGCTGCATTCGCTCTTCATGAGGCAATACCATGAAAATAGGTAGAAATGCCAAAGATGGACGCTTTACACCCGTGAAACAGGCTATACGCAAGCCTAACACTCACGTTGTTGAAACCGTAAAACGCCCCTCGAATGGCAAACCGAAAAAAAGGTAAAACCTTTCCGGGCCCCATTTGGGGCCCGGTTTTCACATCATGAGCAAAGAGACCAAAAACCAAAGAGGAAGGGTTAACTATCATGCTGAGCTGGGACGACTTCTACAGCGACGAACCCGTGCGTAAGACGGCGCCACAGCGCCCGCCGCAACCCGCCGCAGCGCCTGCCGCCGCGCAAGCCGAGGCCAGGCCCCGCACCGCGCCCCGGGCCGAACCCGAGCCCGATCCGGCGCCCGCCGCAGCGCCCGCACCCCAGGCCGATACCGACTTGCACAGCGCGGCGCGGGACAACCTCGAAGCCCTGGAAGTGGCCCCCGGGCTCGAGGTCCTCGAAATGGGCGCCGCCCGCGTCCAGGTCGACGACAAGCGCATGATCAACTGCCGCGCCGACCTCAACCAGCTGGTGCCCTTCAAGTACGACTGGGCCTGGCAGAAATACCTCGACGGCTGCGCCAACCACTGGATGCCGCAAGAGGTCAACATGACCGCCGACGTCGCCACCTGGCGCAGCGCCGACGGCCTGAGCGCCGACGAACGCGAAATCGTCAAGCGTTCGCTGGGCTACTTCTCCACCGCCGACTCCCTGGTGGCCAACAACCTGGTACTCGCCATCTACCGGCACATCACCAACCCGGAGGCGCGCCAGTACCTGCTGCGCCAGGCCTTCGAAGAGGCCATCCACACCCACGCCTACCAGTACTGCATCGAATCCCTGGGCATGGACGAAGGCGAAGTCTTCAACATGTACCGCGAAGTGCCATCGGTGGCGAAGAAAGCCGCCTGGAGCCTCAAGTACACCCAGGCGCTGGGCGACCCGACCTTCGTCACCGGCACCCCGGAGACCGACCGCGAACTGCTGCGCAACCTGCTCGCCTTCTATGCCGTCACCGAGGGCATCTTCTTCTACTGCGGCTTCACCCAGATCCTCTCCATGGGCCGCCGCAACAAGATGACCGGCGTCTCCGAGCAGTTCCAGTACATCCTCCGCGACGAGTCCATGCACCTCAACTTCGGCATCGACGTCATCAACCAGATCAAGCTCGAAAACCCGCATCTGTGGACCGAGGACTTCCAGCGCGAGGCGGTGCGCATGATCATCGAGGGCACCGAGCTGGAAATCGCCTACGCCCGCGACACCATGCCCCGCGGCGTGCTGGGCATGAACGCCGCCATGATGGAGGAATACCTGCATTTCATCGCCAACCGCCGCCTCAACCAGCTCGGCCTCGCCGAGCAGTACCCCGGCGCCGGCAACCCCTTCCCCTGGATGTCGGAGATGATGGATTTGCGCAAGGAGAAGAATTTCTTCGAAACCCGGGTGATCGAGTATCAGACCGGCGGGGCCCTGAGTTGGGATTGATGCGGCCCCATACCACGCAGGTGGGCAACGCATGAAACAAGACAAGCGATCGTGTGCAATAGGCGCGGGTATTCTCGGTGCGGATGCTGTAATTCAGCGGACGAATACGGGGCGCGCCTCGTCAAGCAGTTTCGGTCTGGCGGCTGTGCCAGAGGTGTGATCGAGAGGTGCTTTAGGGTGCGCGGCAACGTTCGACATGACAGAGAAGCTCTGTCCAATCGGACTCTGTCAAACATTAGGCGCCCACCAAGAGTAATGCAAGACGCCTTTTGAGGGTGTCTAATGATAGTTAGGAATCAAGGAGAGGGAGTCGCGTGAGCGAACAAGAAAGGCCAATACGGCAGATTGACTACGATAGATATCAGGCATTTATCGAAGAGTTCCGCGGAGAGTCAGACCGCGCAGCCGTAATTCTCGGTGCGGCGAAAATTGACCTCCTTCTTTACCAGATACTGGAGGCATATCTTTTGCCGAGCCCATCTGGAAAGGATGAGCTGCTTGATGGGGAAGCGCCACTTTCAACATTCAGTTCAAAGATAAACATCGCGCATCGGCTTTGCTTAATTGATGGGCCATTCGCTCGAATGCTTCATCTCATCCGAAAGGTGCGTAACTCATTCGCCCATGAGGTGTCGGGGTGCACCTTATCCTCGGGGTCACACTCGGATCGAGTAAAGGAGATGTCGCTTCCTCTTCGACACATGGATTTCTATATCCGCTTCAAGGGCGTGTTCTTTCCCAATGATTCCTCACCATCGGCTGATTTTCGCGCAACACTGGCGGTCGTCGTTGCTCGCCTTGAGCATTTCTTGCTCCATATAAATTCCGTCAAGCAACCATTTTCTCTGCCACTCATCAATCCGTCATGGAAGGAGATTGTTCCAGACAATGTTGAGAAGAATGCCTAAAAACTTGCTGCAGGCGTGACGTCCCTGACGGGCCGCAGTCTGAGCTCAAACGTTAGGCATCGGGATTTAGCCCAATGACAAACGATGAATTGCTATCCCTGCTCGAACAGCAGCGAAATCTCATGGTCGCTGTGGCGACCGGTGGACCCAAAATCCAATTGGTCAATGATCAGTACATCCAACGCCGAGACGAAATTATCGAAGAACTACGTGCCCGGGCGCTAAGTGACCCCAATCCCCACGGCGATCTGTGGGCGTGGTACGGGCGCTGGAGCTCCGGAGATCTCGCTAGCTGGGCATCTCGGAGAACACACCTATCGGAGATGTACCAACCCCTCATAGACCAGATAAAGGCGCGACAACCCTCAACTGGTACCACGCTATTCGAGGAGCCAACTGGCTGGCCGAGAGTTGACCGCGGCATCTACGAACTGCGCAGACGACTCGAACAAGCCGACTCGGAGGAGCAATTTCAGGCGGTTGGCCTCTTGTGCCGAGAGACTCTTATATCTGTTGCACAGGTCGTCTACGACCCACAGCGCCACCCGACTGAAGACCATGTTGCTCCCTCGGGAACTGACGCGAAGAGAATGCTGGACTCTTACATAGCAGTAGAGCTAGCGGGCCATCCAAATGAAGGTGTCCGAAGACATGCCAAAGCTGCACTTTCCCTTGCGAACGATTTACAACACCATCGAACGGCCGACTATCGAAAAGCAGCCCTATGCGCAGAAGCCACGGCGTCTGTCGTGAACTTGATGGCTATCATATCCGGCCGACGCGACCGTAAAGAATGAGCTGCCCTAACAAGCCGTTGCTGCGGACGCCTTCGCGCTTCGGCGTGGTTGAACGGCGCGTTAGGGCGCAAGGAAGGAGACACCGTATTGCTATCAGGGGTTGAACACAAAAGATTGCTCTTATCAAAGGGCACCGAGGCGACAAAAAAGTCGTTGTTCGGTCAGTTTCTCACGCCTGAAAGAACGGCTGCATTCATGGCAGGCCTTTTCCCTGACAGCGAGGGTGAGTGTCGCCTGCTGGATGCAGGGGCCGGGATAGGCTCGCTGTCGGCAGCTTTTTTGGACAGGTGGCGAGGTGGGGGATTTCGTTTCAGTCGAGTTGTTGTAGATGCCTTCGAGCTTGACCCCGCCTTGATAGAGCATTTGGCGCATACCTTGAATAGATACAATCATAGCGGGGATTTCGCATCCCATATCCGTCAAGAAGATTTTATTCTTGCCGCAGTTGAATCCCTGGAAGACAATCTTTTCTCGCCGCCCATCGTGCGTTATTCGCACGCAATTCTGAATCCGCCTTACAAGAAGATCAACAGTAATTCCGCGCATCGGCTGGCCCTGCGCAGGGTCGGCATCGAGACAGTGAACCTGTATAGCGCCTTCGTTGCGCTCGCCGTCGCCCAAGCAATGCGGGGCGGACAGATCGTTGCCATCATCCCGCGTAGCTTCTGTAACGGACCATATTACCGGCCGTTCCGCGACTTCATCCTTGAGCGTGGGGCCATCCGCCACATGCACCTGTTCGAGTCGCGCAGCAAGGCATTCAAAGACGACGAGGTTCTCCAAGAGAACATCATCATCCGCTTGGAGAGGAGCGGCCAGCAAGGGCCAGTGAAAGTTTCGACATCGACCGATGACACGTTCGCCGACCTTGTGACTCATGAATACCCGTTCGACCAGATCGTGTTCCCGGATGACCCCGAGCGATTCATTCACGTCCCCACGTCCCCGGAGAAGAACGCCATCGAGCTATCCCCTGCGATCCGCTGCACGATGGCCGAGCTGGGCATCAAGGTATCAACGGGGCCGGTAGTCGATTTTCGACTGAAAGAGCACCTGCGTGACATGCCCGGTGAAGGCACCGTGCCCTTGCTGTATCCCGGGCATTTCAGCAGCGATGGCACCACTTGGCCTATCGAGGGAATGAAGAAGCCCAACGCCATTGAGCTCAACGCCGATACACAAAAATGGCTGTATCCGAGCGGCTTCTACTGCGTGGTGCGGCGCTTCTCATCCAAGGAGGAAAAGCGCCGGATCGTGGCGAACGTGGTTGAGCCGAGCGCCTTCGGTAACGTGGCGATGTTGGGCTTTGAAAACCACCTGAACCTGTTCCACGAGAACAAAGGCGGATTGCCCGAGGCACTGGCGCACGGGTTGGCCGTATTCCTGAACACGACCGCGGTTGATGAAAATTTCCGGCGTTTCAATGGCCATACCCAGGTCAATGCGACCGACCTCAGACTGATGAAGTACCCGCGCCGCGAAGCCCTGATCGAGCTTGGCGAGTGGGCCATGCAGCAAGGAGCGCTCACGCAAGACCAAATCGACGCCACGCTAGGAACCCTAACCGAATGAGCGACAAGAACGACTACATCGAGGCTGCTCATCAAATCATCATTTCCTTGGGCTTACCGAGGGCGCAACAGAACGAGCGTTCTGCCCTTTCGCTGCTGGCCCTGCTTAACCTCACGCCGGGCAAGGCATGGGCCGACGCCGAAGACCCGCTTATGGGCATCACGCCAATCATGGATTGGGTGCGCGAGCACTATGGCAAGGAGTACGCACCGAACACCCGCGAGACGTTCCGCCGGCAGACCATGCACCAGTTCTGCGACGCTGGCATCGCCCTTTATAACCCGGACAAGCCTGACCGGTCGGTGAACAGCCCGAAGGCCGTCTATCAGATCAAACCGGCTGCGCTTGCCTTGCTGCGTACCTTCGGCTCTCCGGCATGGCATGACAGCCTGACTGCGTATCTGGCCGAACGGGAAACACTCGTTGCCCGCTATGCCAAGGAGCGCGAGCAGCACCGTATTCCGGTCGAGATTGCGCCAGGCAAGGCAATCACCCTAAGCCCCGGAGAGCATAGCGAGCTGATCCGGGCCATCATTGAGGCCTTCGCCCCGCGCTTCGCGCCGGGTAGCCTGCTGATCTACGCCGGCGACACCGGCGACAAGTGGGGCTACTTCGACGCGCCCTTGCTAGCTGGCCTGGGCGTCAATGTGGATTCACACGGCAAGATGCCCGACGTGGTGTTGCACTACACCGCGAAAAACTGGCTGCTGCTGGTCGAGTCCGTGACCAGTCACGGCCCGGTCGATGGCAAGCGTCATGCCGAGCTGACGAAGCTATTCACCGGATCGACCGCCGGGCTGGTCTATGTGACCGCCTTCCCGAACCGGACCATCATGGGCCGCTACCTGGGCGATATTGCATGGGAAACCGAGGTATGGGTGGCTGACGCGCCATCACACCTTATTCATTTCAATGGCGAGCGTTTCCTTGGACCCTACAATGAGCGGCCGAGGAGATAGGTAACAGAAATGTTGTCATTTCCGGCAACGTTTATTGATGCCCAGGGCAACGCCCAACAAGGCGCTCCCGTAAGCTTCCCCGTCAAGGCGACAGTTCATAAGTAGAGTTTCCGGCGGATTGTAGACGGACTTCGACCGGCGTCAGGTCGCCCAACGCATCATGGGGGCGCTTCTCGTTGTGCTCGATCATCCACAAGTAAACGGCGCTGTTTAGCATGGTGGCGGGCATTTCTCAGCCGGGAGGACAGCATCAGCGCAGGGCTGCAGGCCCTGTCGGCGTTTCTCTGGGGCACGCCGCTGATCGTGCTGCTTGGTTGGGCGGCGGCATTTATTTCGCGGTGTACAGCCGCATGCGGCCCTATCGCTATCGGCTGGTAGTTTCATTGGTCCCGTGGGGCATTACAGGTACTCCTACAGGGGACTTTCACCCCATCAGTTCATGCCCATGTCGGGCGTACACAAATCGCTGCAGGGGACATTTGACGCTTTGACGTCATGACGCTACAATGTGTGCTGAACTGATACTTGGAGCATGCCATGAGCGAGACATCAAAGCGTTCCACGATTTATTTCGACCCGCAATTACACGCTGCACTTCGGCTGAAGGCCGCCCATACGCACCGTTCCCTATCAGATATTGTCAACGATGCGGTTCGTGCGGCACTGGCTGAGGATCAGGAAGATTTGGCGGCGTTCGAGGAGCGCGTTTCCGAACCGACGATGAGCTATGAGGCCTTGCTGGACGAGTTGAAGGCTCATGGCAAATTATAAACTTGTCTTCAAAAAATCGGTCGCGGAGGATCTGCGGTCGATCCCGAACAAAGATGTTGCCCGGCTTCTTCAGCGCATGCAGGCGCTGCAGGAAAATCCGCGTCCTGTTGACAGTGAAAAGCTCTCAGGACAAGAGCGTTACCGGATCCGACAAGGTACATACCGAATTATTTATGAAGTAGCAGATGAGCTTGTTGTCGTGACAGTTGTGAAGGTTGGTCACCGAAAGCATGTTTACAAGCGCAGCTAATCGGGTAAGAGCGGGTATCTAACCCCTCCCCACACCACCTCTGGCATGCGGGCCCGCACCAGGCGGGTCATCAGGCGGCAACCGGTGCTGCTCGAAGGTCTATCAGGACCTGCTCGATCGGCAAGGCCTGCCATGCAGCATGAGCGCCAAGGGCAACGGCTACGGCAACGCCTGCGCCGAGAATTTTTCCACACCTTGAAGGTGGAGCTGATCCACGGCCAACGCTCCGCCACGCGCGCGCAGACGCGCCGGTGCGTATTCGAATACGTCGAGGTGGACTACAATCAAACCCGCCAACACTGCGCCAACGGCTATGTCAGCCCGACAGCATTTGAGACACAACAGGTCGCTTGGTGCGTTGTGCGTTGTGTGTTGTGTGTTGTGTGTTGTGTGTTGTTGGTCGGCAGGATCCCTCGTTCGCAGGTTCGTCATAGCGCCAGAGGTCAGCGCGGAGTTCAGTGGAGCCGTGGAAGATCTTTGTCGATGGTACGCCGGTGCGCCAGTCTGCACTGGCAGTGACGAGAACATGATGCCTGACCGCTCATGTCGAACGTTGGCGGCAACAGAATTTACGGGAAGGAGGTATTACGATGAAAAATGAATATACCGCTGTTGTAAAACAGGAAGATGACTGCTGGGTTGGCTGGATTGAGGAGATTCCCGGTGTCAACTGCCAAGAAAAAACCTACGAGGAATTGAAGGAAACCTTGGCGGTTACCCTGAGAGAAGCGCTGGAGTTTAATCGGCAGGATGCGCTGTCTGCTGCGGGCAGTGGTTACGGGGAAGAAAAAATCGCCATATGAAGCGAAAGGAATTCCTCCAGTATCTGCGAAGCCAAGGATACGATCTTTTGAGAGAAGGTGGGAAACACTCGTGATGGCACAATCCTGCTTTGAACAAGCTATCGGCCGTTCCGCGTCATTCGGAGATCAGGATATTTTGGTAGAGAAGATATGCAAAGATCTTGGTGTCGAGCCCATCAAATAGGTAAGAGGCACGCTGTCGATGCTGTAGTACCAGGCCGTGGGTGATGCTGGCATGAAAGGCACCGTTCGCCGCCAGCAAGGCGGCTGTGACGGCGAGGGCAAGGCGGGTTTTCATGATTTCTTCCAGGTTTGCGTACCTGACCCTGTAACGGCTGGCGCTGCCCGGTCGTGACAGGCGCGGCACTGTTTGGCATGGTAGCGGGCATTTCTCAGCCGGGAGACGGGATGGACAGCATCGGTGCAGGGTTGCAGGCCCTGTCGGCGTTCCTCTGGGGCACGCCGCTGATCGTGCTGCTGGTGGGCGGCGGCATTTATTTCGCGGTGTACAGCCGCATGCAGCCCTATCGCTATTTCGGCCATGCCGTGGCGATTCTGCGCGGCAAGTACGACGATGCTGGGGATCCCGGCGACATCACTCACCTGCAGGCATTGTCCGCTGCGCTGTCGGGCACGCTGGGGCTCGGCAATATCGCCGGTGTGGCCGTGGCCATCGGTATGGGCGGCCCGGGCGCCGTGTTCTGGATGTGGGTTACCGCCGTGGTGGGTGTGGCCACCAAGTTCTTCACCTGCACGCTGTCGATCATGTATCGCGGCCGCGACGGCCTGGGGCACATTCAGGGCGGTCCCATGTACATCATCCGCGAAGGTCTGAGCCGGCGCTGGCGCTGGCTGGCGGTATTTTTCTGCGTGGCGGGCCTGTTCGGCACCCTGCCGGTGGTGCAGATCAATCAGCTCACGCAGATCATGCGCGACGTGGTCTTCGTGCCGGCAGGGCTGGTCGACCCGGCAAACCATTTCCTCTTTGATCTGAGCTTTGGTCTGGTGATGGCCGCCCTGGTCGGGGGGGTGATCTTCGGCGGCATCCGGAGGGTCGGCTATGTGGCGGCCCGGCTGGTGCCGTTCATGGTGGTGGTCTATCTGCTGCTGACCATCATGGTTCTGGCCACCCACATCACCGAACTGCCCGGCCACCTGTGGTTCATCGTGAAGGATGCGTTCACTGCCGCGTCGATCGGCGGTGGTGTGCTGGGCACCATGACCATCGGCGTCATGCGGGGCGCCTTCTCCAATGAGGCGGGTGTGGGCACCGAGGTCATGGCCCACGGCGCCGCCAAGACCCGCGAGCCGGTGCGCGAGGGCCTGGTGGCCATGATGGGGCCGGTCATCGATACCCTGATCGTGTGCACCTCCACCGCGCTGGTCATCCTGGTCACCGGTGTGTGGCAGACCACGGAAGCCGACGGCGTGACGCTGACGGCGCTGGCGTTCGGCGAGGTCCTGCCGGGCCGGCTGGGGGCCTATGTCATTGCCTTCGTCGTATTGATCTTCGCGTTGAGCACCATGTTCACGTTCTGGTATTACGGCGCCAAGTGCCTGGGCTATCTCGTCGGCGCCCGCCCACAGTACTACTACCGCTCTTACCAATATTACCGCTATTTTTATGTGCTCCTGGTGGTCCTCGGCGCCGTGGGATCCCTGGAAGCCGTGTTCGGCCTCATCGACAGCGCCTACGCCTTGATGGCCATACCCACAATGACGGCGACCCTGCTGCTGTCGCCCCAGGTACTCGCTGCGGCGCGGGACTACTTCCGCCGTCTTCGCGAGGACGCTTGAGCGTCGGCGAAGATCTGAAGAGCTCCTCGATGTGGTCAACGGGGCGCCAATTTCACTGTGCTCCCTTGGCGCCCATTACCACTGGCGCCCATTACCACCGGCGCCCCCGATATTGGCTCGATGCCGTGACGGGCCGAGCGATCGTCTCGTCTGTGTTGTGTAGCCGCACGATACCGCGGACGACGCGGAGCTGCCTTCCGGCGGCAGCTTCAGCCGGAAACGGTGATCCGGTCGATCAGTTCAGTCAGCGACCTGGCCTGAACATCCGGCGTTTTCATCACGGAGGGGAAAGGCGCGCCATCTCGGGCGACGTAACCCGTCGTCAGGCCGCTTTGGCTGGCGCCCTGAATATCCCAGGGATGGGCGGCAACGAGGGCCACTTCGTCGGGCTGCAGCCCGAGCTTTTCGGTACAGGATCCATAAACGGCGCTATGCGGCTTCCAGTGGCCGATCTCATCAATCGAGATCACCTGCTCGACCAGATGCCGGACGCCCGCGCGTTCAAGCAGGATGGACGTAACCTTCGCGCTGCCGTTGGTCAGCGTCGCAATGCGAATCCCGGCATCCTGCAAAGCCGCCATGGCGGGCGCCACGTCGCTGTGGGGCTCGAGCTCGGCAAAGCCGTCCAGGACATGGTCAACCGCCTGACGCTCGGCATGGCCCAGTTCCTTCTCGAGCAGGACCGACAGGTTCGCTGAGGCGATGTCCCGGAACGACCTGTACTCGCCGGAGATCTCGAGCGCGAACGCGTCGCGCAGGAATGCGGCGAACCAGGTCTCCAGATGATGATCGGCGAGCCCCGCAGACCTCAGGCGGGGCCGGAGCGACTCCAGCGAAAACAGCGTTTCGACGACGTCGAAGACCACAGCCATTGGACGCTTCACTGCCCTTCCCCTTCTGATCCGGATACCGAGCCGGGACCCATGGATTCAGCCGCTCGGACTTCGCGCAGAAGGCGATGCAGGAACCTTCAGGCGGAGCAGATCGGGCGCCGCCGTCTCGGGATCGCGCACGTCGAGCGCCGCGACCTGCCCTGCCAGGGCAGCGGCTCCGTTGCTGTCGCGATAGGGCGGAAAATGCACCTCAAGCGCCTCCCGGGCCGAGCCATGACTGAATGTGGTGTTCAAGCATTTGAAAAGAGGCGGCGTATCTGGTTGATTTGTTGTTGCGACACAGGTCACAAACCAAAGGGATATGCCACCACGAGAGAGGGTAACCTTATTGAACTGGAAGATCGAGCAGGGAGCATCCATCCGTTGACTGAACCATGGCGCGCCAGCGCCAGACAGCTGCTCCGGAAACATGGCGTCAGTTCCGGAATTGTCAGTTCCGGAATTGATAGGTTGCGCTACAGACCTGTACCCAGTTTTTCTGCTGACCCCTGTCTTGCTGTCCCCGACGATTGAAAATCGGTGTGCCGGATAATCAATAAATCCCAATACGGAGAACTGCTGTGACCACAAATGCGGAGCATCCTTACCATCCGATCATCTACGTGCGCGGATTTGCGGCTACCCAAAACGAAATCGACGAAACAGTGGCCGACCCATACATGGGCTTCAATATCGGCTCGACCAAGGCGCGCGTGGCATGGACCGGCGACGTCAAGCGCTTCTACTTCGAATCGCCGCTCGTGCGCCTGATGGGCGATCATCAGTACCAAGACGCCTTTGTCGACGGCAACGACCTGTTGGCGGCCGAAGGTGGCGAGCAAACCATCCCCTACCGCTGTGTCATTATCTACCGTTACTACGATGAGGCCTCGACGGACTTTGGCGAGGGCAAGACGCCACCCATCGAGCACTTCGCGAAGGGTCTTGGCGAACTCATCCTGCGCTTGCGCGAGAAAATCTGCGCAAACAAGAATAACAAGATAACGCCCGAGGAATTCCGCGTGCATCTCGTCGCCCACTCCATGGGCGGGCTCGTCTGCCGCGCGTTCCTACAGAATGGGAACCTCGGGTCGAAGAAGGCGCGCGACGCAGTGGACAAGCTTTTCACCTATGCGACGCCGCACAACGGCATCGACATGCGCATCGTGCGCAATGTACCGGGCTGGCTCTCGTTCGGCGACATCAACAACTTCAATCGCGACAAGATGGCCGAATATCTCGATGTGCCGAAGGGCGACGACGTCTCGGTCGTAAAGCATTTCCCGCCCGAGCGCATTTTCAATCTGATCGGCACCAACCCGCGCGATTACAGGGTCGCCGCCGGCGCCTCGGCCTGGGCGGCGGGCGACGCCAGCGATGGGCTGGTGCGTATCGAGAACGCCACCACGCACGGGCCTGGCACCGACGGCAAGGATGTCAGTTCGCCGCGCGCCTTCGTCCACCGCAGCCACTCCGGCCACTACGGTATCGTGAACTCGGAAGAAGGCTATCAGAACCTCACTCGCTTCCTGTTCGGCACATTGCGCGTGGACGGCATCCTCGACATCGACGACATCACCCTGCCGGTGGAGGTGCAGAGAGCACACGACGAAGGTAAGAGCGTACGCGCGTCATACCAGTTCGAGATCGCAGTCAGCGTGCGCGGCTGCCAGTGGCAGATGACGCGCCGAGAAGTGCGTGAGAACTCCGCGATCTTCCGCAGCTACAACCAATTGTTCCCGGGAAAGGACCGCACCAGGCGCGAGCCCGACCGCGCCATGAGCCCGCACCTTTTCTCCGTATTCCTCGACCCCGGAAAGAGTGTCAAGAGATCCAGGTCGGTCAGCTTCGCATTCGACTTGAAGGTGCTGGTGCCAGATTACGAAGTCGATGGACTTTTATTCATGAAGCGCCACTATGAGGGCGGTTTCATTTATCGTCAGTTGCTTCTGGTCGAGGCATTGGCTGATGCGACGGCTCCGGGCGGGTGGCGCGTCAAATACGGCTCTCAAGGCGACAACCCCGGCAAACCGGGGAAAGATGCAGAGTCGCGCGCGCTCCTCAGTGGCGACCCGACCGCAGGCTTGGCTTTCGATATCCCCATCGAGCAGAAAACCCGTCCGGGCTTGCGCGGCAGGTTACGCATTGAAGCTCGACCCTGGACCTGAACAACCGAAGAACAACAGGTGAAGAACAATATGGGCTTCAAGACAACATGGAGTCCATCTTCGGATTATGCAGGAGCCGAGGTGGTATTGATCCTAGTAGTCCACCCGCTTGATCCTTTCGGATGTTAAGCTGTTTTCTCAATAGTATTCGGCAAGCTATTGAGAGGTGGTGGAATGAAGAAGCGCTACGTGGTTCGTTTGTCGTCGGAGGAACGAGCCCGGTTGGATGGTTTGGTGAACCGCGGGCGGGAGGCGGCCTA